>Ga0180430_10005672_pt1 | contig 10321 bp, 6 predicted proteins | sample SS_ome_9_FD_132999 | JGI IMG/M metagenome (GOLD analysis project Ga0180430, IMG submission 132999) | Hypersaline lake sediment archaeal communities from the Salton Sea, California, USA - SS_1_S_2 metaG | ecosystem: Environmental > Aquatic > Non-marine Saline and Alkaline > Hypersaline > Sediment... | reverse complement strand
TCGAGCCCATCGACCTGCGCGATGCGGAGGTGGAGACCTTCGGGCGGATTTCCGGTGAGTGTCAGGGTGCGCGCGGTGCCCTCGATTCCCTCCACGACCGCCGGGACGAAGGTGTCGGTCACGTCGATGTCGCGGTAGCGATACCGGAACGTGGGAAAGCGGTTCTCGTCGAGACGGTAGCCGGCGAACTGGTAGTCGGGATGCTCCAGGTCGAAGGTGATCTCCTCTGTGGGATCGGCGGTGTCGCGTTCGTAGGCGATGCGACCCTGCCGGAGCGGTTCCCACGGTTCGTCCGGCGAGGACAGCACCTGGAGGGGATAACTCGGCGGCAGGGGCTTCAACCGGTCGCGTCCGAGAGGCTTGCTGCCGGAACCTCGTCCGTTCCAGTGGGGGGCCGCGTCCATGAATTCGCCCCGCCAGAGGTAGGCGAGATTCAGGGTGCCGGCGTCCCACGCGAGATTCACCCCACCGGGATAACCCACCGCGATGGCACGTGGACCGGCGTCGGGAAGGAACGCCCGGTGCACGATCGCCTCGCCGGGTGAACGCGGTTTCAGCGGGATCGGATCGTAGCTCTGCTTGCCCTTCTGCTTGACCGGGGGGGCCTCGGAGAGAAGGACGGTACCGATATCCGGTCCCCGCACCGAGAGACCGAGGGCGCGCTGTCCTCCGCCATCGAAGTAGAGGACCTTGAGGGTGTGTTCGCCCGCCTCGATGTGCTCCTTGATCCGCTTGCTCTGGGCCGGGTGGATTCCATCGTTGTCGAGAATGCCCTCGCCGTCGATGACCAGGGCCGAGCCATCGTCGGATCCGAGCGTGAAATGGTAGTCGGCCGTCTTCGGCACGGTGAAGTCGGCCTCGAAGACCATGCCGAAGGGCTTCCTGTGATCCCTGGCCGGTGCCAGCGAGATGCGGCCGTCCGGCAGGGCGCCGCTCCGCGACGGATCCAGTTGCGAGAAGTCGGGAAGTTCCTCCCACTTCCCTTCGTAGAAACGATAGCGGAGGTTGCGGAGCAGGGTGGGGGAGTCGGCGAGCTGGAGTATCTGTTCGAGATCGGCACGGCGATACGGGCTCTGCTGGGAGGCGAATGTCTTGCGCCACTTCGCCGCATCCCTCGCGGTGGACCGCTTCGGCTTCTCCTTGCCATATTCGTCGAGCACATAGTTCACGACGGCCGCGAGTTGCTCGTCGGAGAGGGCGTTCTCGAGCGGCAACATCGCCTGGACGTAGCGATTGTCCTGCTTCGCGATGCCCTTGAGAACGATCGCCCCGATCAGGTCGGCGTGGCCACCGCGGATGAAGGCCGACTCGGGCAGAGAGGGGGCCATCAGCAGGTCTCCGGCCTTCATGCCCTTCCCGTCGAGGCCGTGGCAGGCGACGCAGAGCTGGTAGGTCTGCTGGCCGAGGGCGGTGGGAGGAGCTTCCTCGGCCGCGAGAAGCGGGACGACCGCGAGGGAGAAAAAGGTGGCGAGAAGGGCGCGTATCTTCATCATTTTCGTTGGTCGGAGAAGGGAGCTATGGTAACCCACGGGCCCGGATTGGCGAGCGCGAGTGTCGCGATCCGGTCGTCTGGTGACAAGAAAGATCAGGGAACCGGTCGCCACCGTGCCTCTATTTTCTTCTCTTCCCCACGATCATGAAAACGAACCGATGCCCAATCGCCTTCACTCTCGTCCTCTCTCTCGCGTTTGCTCTTCCTCGGTTCGGTGAGGCGCAGGAGTCGGGGAGCCCGGAGCCGGCTCGAGCGGCGCCGGGTGAGGGCGTCGAGGGAGCGTGGCTCGATTCCTACAACGAGGGAGTGATGCAGGCGGAAAAGGAAGGCAAGGACCTCCTCCTTCTCTTCACCGGCACCGATTGGATCGAGATGTGTGAGATCTTTTTCCGCGATGTCCTCTCCCAGTCCGGTTTCGTCGAGCCGGTCCGTGAGCGCTTCGTGCTCGTGAAACTGGAGTATCCGGAGGACAACCGGTTTCCGGCGGAGCGGCGCCAGGAGGCGGCCCAGTTGCAGCTCCTGCGCGATGCCTACCGCATACCGGGGTTCCCGACTCTCGTCATCAGCGACGTGCAGGGTCGTCCCTTCGCGTTCACCGGCTACCAGCCGATCGGGGCGCAGCAATACGCGGCGATGTGTCTCGTGCTGGCCGAAACGAAGAGCCGCCGTGCGGCAGCTTTGGAGGCCGCGGAAAAACTGGAAGGTCCCCGCCGGACCGAGGCGATCGCACGGGGCATTCCCGAGCTTCCCGGCAACATGGGAGCGCGTTTCTTCCGCAAGGAGATCGAGGCGGCGATCGCGGCCGACCCGCAGAACGAGAGCGGATTCGTCGATGATTTCCGGCGACTCATCGCCGACGTGGACTATGCCAACGCGATGCACCGCCTCGGACGGGAGAAGGAGTGGGCGTTTATGATCGAACTCACGAACCGGTATCTGTCGGAGCACGAGTTCTCGAGCCGCCAGAGGCAGGCCGTCCTCCTCCATCGGTACGGAGCCGAGGAGAAGCTCCGGGACTGGGAATCGGCGATCCGTACCCTCCTCGCCATCGTCGAAACCGATCCGGAGTCGGACCTCGGAAAGAAGGCCGCGGGGGTTCTCGCGGAATGGCGGCGCAACAAGATCGCGGCCGATGCCGAAAAGGCGAACGGCATCCCGGCACCCGCGGAGGCGCGCGAAGAGTGATCCGCCCGGTGGTGGAATCCGGACAGCGAAGATCCCTGGCGTAAAAATTTATTAAGTTTCCTTTAATTTTTAGTATTCGAGGGCGATAGTGAAGGGAGTATTCGGAAATTCGGTCGTGAATGGCCCGTTCAATCGTCATGTGATATGATGACCTCCCGCCTTGTCCTGCTTTGTCGTGTCGCACGCTCCCTCGCCTTTCTCGGTGCGGGCGTCGCCATTCCTCTCCTGATGACCCAGTGCGCGTCGAAGGGATACGGGAGCTACAAGGATATCGAGTATTCCCCGGAGAAACTCGCGACCCCCGCGGGCCACGGAATGGTGAAAAAGGACTACCCGTTCGACGATTCGGGACAGTACCGGAGGGATTGGGTCAAGAACAAGTCGGGGGGGCGCACCGCGTCTTCCTACGCTTCCTACCGGCCGGGAACCACCTCGTCGATGCCGTCCTCAGCCGAGGACGCGGGATCGGGTGACCTTTCCTATGTGGGGACGGCGGGAGCGGCGGCACCCGCGGCCTATGGCTCCCCCGCGACGTCCCCGGCTGCGGCGACCCCTTCCGTTGCACCGTCCACGACCACTGTCCCAGCCGCCCGGTATCACCAGGTCGTCGGAGGGGATACGCTCTACTCGATCGCGAGTCGCAATGGTGTCAGTGTGGCCGAACTCAAGCGGGTCAACGGTCTGAGCGGCGACACGATCTACAAGGGCCAGAGCCTGCGGCTGCCCTGAAGGGAAACCGGTCGGTCAGTCCGCCGACACGTAGACGAGCCGTCCATCCTGGATCTCGAGAAACTCGAGGGCCCTCTGCTGTTCGTAATCCGTCAGCCGGCAGCCGAACCATTCCCCGGCGAGCACACCTTCTGACACCTCCGCTCCGGTGGAAATCGCCGAGACCGTGTCGGCGAGATCCCCATCCGGATCAATGAAGTCGATTCCCGCTACGGCGGCGGCCTCGTTGATCGAGGCGAGGGTCTGGGCATTCCGCTTGGCGGAGACATACGCCATGTTGGGAATGGCTCGCGACAGGTAGGGAAATGCGACCGAGGCCATGATTCCGATAATCGCGATGACCACCAGCATCTCGACCAAACTGAATCCGGCCGCAGGACGGGAATGGGGGAAATTCATTCTTGCGAGTATAAATATCTGCAATAATGATAAAAATCAACGAACAAACGCTGTAAGTTTTATAATTATTCGCTCGTCCAGATTCCCGAACGGGTCAAAACGAAGGGGGCGACGAGACGATGGGCGACGTACGCCCCCTCGCTCTCGGTGTAGTGCCGGATGAAGTCCCGCTTCGTTTGCGCGAGGGCGAGAGGAGGAGGGGTGCCTTCGAGGAGACGGGCGTAGAATGAATCCATGATCGCAACCGTGGCATTGTCGTCCACCGGCCAGAGAGTGAGGAGAACGTGGCGAGCCCCGGCGAGAACGAGGCCGCTGCGGAGACCCTCCACGCCTTCGCCACCGCGCACCCGGCCCACCCCGGTGTCGCAGGCGCTGAGAACGACGCAGCGGGTGCCGGAAAAATCGAGGCTTGCCGCTTCCGAGGCGAGGAGCATGCCATCGCTGGACGGAGCGGGGATCGTCCCCTGCTGCCAGGCATCCAGCGTGCGTTGGGCACCCGCCAACGCGAGACCTCCGAGAAGCATCGCCGAGGACTCCTCGTCGTGGGCTGTTGGCAGGCCGGGGAGAAAGAAGCCGTGCGTCGCGAGGTGAACGAAGGCGGGAACCGTTTCGCGGTCCACCAGGGCGCTCTCGGTGGCCCCGGTGCCGGTGAGCGATTCGACCCGGTATCCGGCATCGGTCAGCCGTTCGGAGAGCTGTGCCACCTCACGGCCGGTGCCGGGCAGGGGCGCGAAGGAGATGCCCCGCGAGGCTTCGGCGAGAAGGGAGCGATTCGACTCGGTGAGGGTGGTCGAGGAGACACCCGCACTCGTTCTCGCCAGGGAAGCCCGTTCGAAATCGGGGTCGCCGACGAGAAGGGCGACCCGTCCGGGCGAGCCGGGAGGAGCATCACGCAACAGGTCCCGGGCCGCGTTGACATAGGACACGTCCCATCGATCCTGGACGAGGCGCCCCTCGCTGTCGCGGAGCGAACCAAGGGGAAGAAACGCCAGGGTCCCGTCGGGACAGAACACGATTCGCTTCGCCGGGGTGAGTGCGGGCAGGAGAGGCTCGATAATCAGGGCGAAGGCCCTCTCCTGGAGCCGGGCGAATTCTGCCTCGAGGTCGTCGAGAGCGGAAAGATCCGGTGCGGTCATCGATGCGAGAAAATCGGAGACGAGCGAATCGATCGCCTCGTCCGACGCGAGCCGGACGAGAGTCGCCTCGCCCCGGCTGTCGAGGAGACTGGCCCCATAGCGGCCGCGGCCGCCGGATGTCATCGGCGGAACGACGAAATAATCGACGAGGACCTCGTCCGCTTCCAGCCGGGAAGCGACTTCGGCGGGAGTGGCGATGAACCGGCCCTCCTCGACGAGGTGATCGAGAGCGAGCAACTCGCGTTGCTCCCGCAGACGAACGATCTCGTAGCTGTTCGGATCCCTCGACTCGAGGCGCCGGATCTCCGCGGTGATGCGTTCCCACTCCGCGTTCCCTCCCAGCGAGGCACGTGTGCCGGCGAGCCGCCGCATCGCCAGCTCGGCCCGCAGTTCGGACAACCGCCACTCGGCCTGGTCGTCGGGGCTTTCCCCGGCGAGCTCCCGGCGGCGCCCCTCTTCTTCCAGGCGGGACATTTCGGCCGCGATTCTCTCCAGTTCGGGATCCGAGTGTCGCGAGGGCCGGATCTGCAGGGAGGCGGCGACGGACAGTTGCAAACCTTTCAGGCCGGTGACGATGCGGGCGGCGCTACCGGGATCGGTGATCGTGCCGAGGAGATCGAAGTAGGCGCCGACGGCTTCGAAGTCGCCGTCGAACTCCATCACGCGCTGCGAGGCGTCGACGAAGTCGGGGTGGAGAATGTCGTTGGCGATGTTGCGCGCATAGGCGTCGAGCCAGAGATCCGTGGTGAGCCGGGCCGCGGAGACCTTGCCCTGGTGCCACCGGGCCCGGGCGACTTCCCGAAGGATGTTGATGCGGGGGCCCGACGCGTTCATGCCGTCGTTGCGGGGGGCCCAGTCGTCGATGAGAGGGGCGAGAAGGGCTTCCACCTCCGCGTGATTGCCCCGCTCGGCCTCGAGGAGGGCGAGGAACCGGGCGTCGAAGCGCAGGGCATCGCGGGCGTAGCTCAGCACCATCTCGTATTCCCCGGAGCGCTCGTAGAGCCGGACCAACTCGTGGCGGTGCACCTGGTGGGCCCGCAGAGTGGCGATCGCCTGGTCGAGCCGACCTCGCGACGCGAGGTGGCGGGCGGCCTCGCGCAACCAGACGAGGGGGAACTCGGCATCCGCGAAGATGGGAGCGATATCGGTGAGGGCCGACTCCACCCCGAACTCGCGCAGGGCGGCGAGCCCGCTCTCGGGCGAGATCGCGTGGAGATGGATCGAGAAGTGCCAGGGGCGACCCGAGTAGCGCTCGAGGGAGAAGGGCAACGTGTTGTCGCCCGCGAGTTCGCGCATCCGGGGAAGCAGTTCCGGCGTCAGGCGCACCGGAGGATTCCGGATCCAGCGAGGCGATTCTCCCCGCTTGCGACGGGCGTTCTCGGCGTGCGAGAGGAAGTACGACACGAAGACCCCGGTCGCGTCGCGCCGGTCGCCCGAAGCGGCCACTGTCACCAGGGCCGGTTTCGTGTGCCGTTCCAGGATCCGGGCATCTCGTGCCAGCGAATCGACCACTTCGTAGCCGTTCTCGAAGACGACATCGCGGGTGAATTCATGGACCTCGAACCCCGGTTCGGGCGGGGTGGGTGGAGCGGGTGGGGCCGGTTCGGACTCGATCGCGCGCATCCAGTTGGCGGCTTTTCCCTGTTGCCGTTGGTTCCAGCTCCAGTCCGACATGAAGTAGGTGACGCCGGCGTGTGTGGTCCTCGCCTTGACATCGGCGGTGACCGGCCCCGGGACGCGCTTGATTGTGGTCGCCCCGGACCGTGGTCGATCCAGGATGAGAAAGCCCCGCGGAAAGGCGGTTTCGCGCGGAGAGGCGAAGACCTCGATTCCAGCCGGTGCCGGTGCCGGAACCGATCTCTCCGGCATGCGTGTGCGTGGCAGTATCCAGTAGTGGCTCTCGCCGCTCATTCGTCTATCCCAACTCCAGTCGGACAGGAAGAAGACGACCCCGGCCTCGTTGCGGAAGGAACCCTTCAGATTCGCCTCGGTGGGTCCGGGAACGGTCTTCACGATTCGGGAGTCGGCCCGGGCTTCGGCGACGACGTGGTAGCCGTCGGGGAACGACATCGACAGGGGAGGACGAAACTCGTTCCACTGGGCGTGCGCGGGAGGGGAATGAAGTCCCCAGGCGATGGCGACGAGGGGAAGAAGCGGGACACGAATCATGATGGCAGAGGGGCGGCGCCCGGCTTGGACGGTTCACCCCGAGGCTTCATTCAGGTGGGGTCGAGTGCGTTTCTCATCGCGACTCCGCCATGCGTCGCCGTCGCTTCTCCCATCCTTTCTTGGCTGCAAGCTTGCGCTTCAACTCGACCCAGTAGTCGGAGCCGGCGATGTAACCGATGCAATTCGTGCTGCCGCAGCGACAGGGATGATCCTCGTAGTTCTCGAGATCGAATCCGTAGTTGAAGGAGAGTTCCTCGTCCTCTTCGATCTCGCGAAGGGAGACGATCCAGATATGTCCACGGACGATGAAGGCTTCGCAATTCGGATCGCAACTGTGGTTGATCAGGCGCGCCGCATTTTCGGGGACGTTGCCATCGATGTCGTAGCGCTTGTTGAGGGTGAAGATGTAGACGGCGGCATCCCCGGTTTCTCGCGCGATGTCCATCTGTTCCCATCCCCGGATGTCGGATTCCGCCTTCGTGATCTTCTCGCCCACATACTCGATGATATAGGTCTCCGCAGGAATCTGTTTGACGGCAAAGACGCCCCGGCCGTGAATGCCCGAAGTCCGGACCTCGCACCACTCGGAGTCGCACCGTTCGCCGCGGCGCAGGGCATTCTTGCGGCTCATCGTCTTTCTTGATCCGGTCCCGCCGCCTCCCACTGCACGGTGATTTCGATTCCCTCGGCTTCGACGCCGGGCCAGCCTCCCCTGCGGACGAGAACGCCCGTCAGGGCGGACGGAGCGTCGGGGGCGAACTCCGGGCGTATCAGCACCATCCGAAAACCACCGGTGCCTCCCTCGAGAGGCGTGATCACCTGCGGTTCGTCGGAGTGCACCTGCAGATCGTGGGAGAAAAAACGGATTCCGGCGAGCGATGGAAGAGTCGTTCCGGGCTTCACCGCGAGTTCGATTGCGGACTCTCCGCTGCGCGTCGCCTCGATTTCCCAACCGGCGGGCATGGCACGGGGGAGGCGGGCCCGTGTCGCGTCGACGAGGTCGCGCCATTTCGCTTCCTCCGACACCCCATCACCCCGGCGGCGATGGGATAGTGTCAGGGAAAGTTCGGTGTTGCCGGGATGACAGGTCGTCGCGCAGGCCATCCAGGAACAGCGGGCCACGAAGGTGGAGGCATCGCCGGCGAGGGAGTCGGGTGCGGTGATCTCGGTGAGGAGACAGACGCGCTTCGCGTATCCGTGGGCTGTCAGGGCGGCCATCTTCACCGTCTCGGGAGTGGGCCAGAGCAGGGGGCCGGCCTTGAAGCCCTCCGGCAGTATCCAATCGATCCGGGTGGGGACCCCGACGACCCCCGGCCCTCGCCAGTAGGTGTGGAAACCTGGCTCGGGATCGAGAAGGAGACCCATCGTGATGGTCTCCCCCGGTGCGATGTCGCGGGCGGGTGTGACGAGCTGTAGGCTGCGGAGGCCCGTCTTCGCGACCGCCTCGCTCTCGGTCGCCGCGGTCTCGTGGAAGGGAACGGCCAACAGGATGACGCACAGCGTTGCACCCGCGATGGCAGCCCCGTTCCCCATGGAAGTGATGATGTAAGATTATCGCGGCCGGCTCAACCCCTTTTTCGAGACTCGGCGAAGACCCAGGCGCGATCAACCGCCGACGGGTGCCGCGGAGAGGCCCTTCTCCTCACCCGCTTTGGAAAACTGCACCCCGACTGTCTTCGAGACGCCGAACTCCTCCATCGACACGCCGTAGATCACGTCGGCACGGGACATGGTCCGCTTGCTGTGGGTGACGATGACGAACTGGCTCTCGCCGATGAAGCGGTCGAGAACCTTGAGGAAACGCCCGATGTTGGCCTCGTCGAGCGGGGCGTCGAGTTCGTCGAGCACGCAGAAGGGTGAGGGTTTGACCATGTAGATCCCGAAGAGCAACGCGACCGCGGTCATGGATCGCTCGCCTCCGGAGAGAAGACTGATCGACTGCAGCTTCTTCCCGGGGGGTTTGGCGATGATGTCGATGCCGCACTCCAGGGGGTCGGCGTCGTCGAGGAGAACGAGATCGGCCTTGGAGCGCTCGCCGAACAGTTCCTTGAACATGTCGCGGAAATTTCTTCGCACCTGCTCGAAGGTGTCGGCGAACATCTTGCGGGTATTGCGATTGATCCGGGCGATCATGCGCAGGAGTTCCTCGCGTGAGTTCTCGAGGTCCTCGAGCTGGTTCATGTTGAAGCGATAGTGCTCCTCCAGTTCGTCGAACTCGGAGATCGCGTCGAGATTGACCGGCCCCATCGAGTCGAGCTTGGTGCGGAGTTGGGCGACGGTCTCCTCGACGAAGGCCCAGTCGGGCTCGGCCGGATCCTCGAGTGCCACGTCCGCCGTGGCGTCGGCCGGAGTCTCGTTTTCGTGATCGGAACTCTCCTGCGAAGGGGCGGCATTCGCCGGTTCGGCGATCGCGGCCTCTCCGTTCGGCTCACCACCGCTCTCGCTCTCGCCGTCGACGGACCCGGGTGCATCCGCCCTGGCTTCGCCGCTCTTCCGTTGCCGCCCGTTGTTCTTCCTCGACTCGATCGCGGCGAGCAGGGCGTGACTGTCCGGTTCGAAATACTCGAGTTCGGTGCGGTATCGCTCGCGACACAGGTTTTCGACGTTCTGGATCTGGATGTCGATCTGGGCGATCTTGACCTCCTCCTTGCCGCGCCGCGCCGCCACGTCCTGGACTTCCCGGCGGAGACGGGTGAGCTCCTCCTCCCCGGCCTCGATCCGCTCCGCATACCCGGTCCGCTCTTCCGCGATGCGTTCCGCCTCCTCGCGGTGCTGCGCGGAGGTGATTTCCCATTGCTCGATCTGGTGCTGGAGTTCCGACGTTTCGGTGGCGGAGCGCTCGATGCGAATGCGAAACTCTGCGATCTCGGCGCCACGGCGCTCGATCAACTCGTCGAGTTCGCGGAGCCGGTTTGCCATGGGAAGTCGATTCTCCTCGAGATTCTCCCGCATTCCCCGTTCGACGGCGAGGCTCGTGCGGGCTTCCGTCACGTCCTCATTGAGGCGTTCCTCCCGGGTCCGGGCCTCGGCCAGGTGCTCGGATACGGTTGCACCCTGGAGGTCCAGTTCGTGGACGCGTGCCTGCGCTTCCCGGTGCTCCTTCTCGTCGTCTCCGAGTCCGTCGCGCGCCCCTTCCTGACGGCTTTCGGTCTCGGACTTCTCCCATTCGAGGCTTTCCACCTTGTTGGCGATCTGGCTGATATCGCGATCG
>Ga0180430_10005667_pt1 | contig 10325 bp, 10 predicted proteins | sample SS_ome_9_FD_132999 | JGI IMG/M metagenome (GOLD analysis project Ga0180430, IMG submission 132999) | Hypersaline lake sediment archaeal communities from the Salton Sea, California, USA - SS_1_S_2 metaG | ecosystem: Environmental > Aquatic > Non-marine Saline and Alkaline > Hypersaline >... | reverse complement strand
TATCTCGATGTGACGCGGGCGTGCCAGGTATTTCTCCAGGTAGACGCGTCCGTCGCCGAACGTGACCCGGTAGCCGCCGGATTCGGAAACCACATGGTGATTGGTGACGATCAGGCCGTCGGAGGTCAACACGACACCCGATCCGGTACCGAAAACATCGAATCCATCGTCGGTTACGGAGCCGACGTCGACTGTGACAATGGAAGGGATGACTTTGGCAGCAACTGCCGGCGCGTTGGTGTAGTTGCCCCCCGTCACAACCTCGGGGTCCGAACCAATCTGGCCTGTGGTCCACAAAGCAAGAACCATCACCGCGGCTCCGACTATGCCGCCGAGCAGTGGCCACAGCCACCGCCGCTCTTTCGCAGTAGGGGATGGTGGCGCGACGGATGGGGGCGACGATGGCGTTATCGTTTCGGCTACCTCCGCTTCGAACGGTGCCGCTTCGGCTGCTACGGCCGGCTCAGGCGCCGCGGATTCTCCGGGAAGCTCAGGGTTAGTGTTGTCCACGGAACTGATTGTATGACCTCACCAAAACAACTCCGACGAAACGACGATCTCATTGTGGTGTCCCCGGACCCCATCGACCCGATTCCGCTGCTCGACTTCGCCACTACGCCGAGCTGCGGCGCCACCGCTCTCTTCTTGGGGACGGTGCGGGACCATTCCGTGGGCAAAGAGGGTGTGACCCATCTCGAATACGAGGCCTACGACGATGTGGCCGTCGACAAGATCGGCGAGATAGTCGGGGAGGCAAGGGAGAGGTGGGATCTGGAACGTGTCGCCGCGGTGCATCGCGTCGGGTCACTCGCGGTGGGCGAGACGAGCGTCGCCGTCGCAGTCGGCTCCGGGCACAGGGAAGAGGCCTTCGCCGCGGCTCGCTACGTCATCGATGAACTCAAGGCTCGAGTACCGGTCTGGAAGAAGGAGCACTGGCCGGGCGGAGCCGAGTGGGTGCGTGAGGATCTGGAGCACCGCAGTTGACGACGCCCGAAACCCCACGCTGCGGCAGCTGCGGCCGTCAGATCGATCGTCTCTACGTGCCGTGTGCCCACTGCGGAGCAGACCCGACTTCTGGGACAACGTCGACCCCCGCCGTGAAAGTGGGATCGGCGGCGCAGAAGAAGCGCAAGCACTATCCGCTAGAAAACGCCGCCCTCTTTCTACAACTGCTCTTAGGCCTATTCGCCGCAGCGAGCGTGCTGGCGCTATTCACGGCGGTCGCTTATCGGTCAGATCTACTCGACGTCATCTCTGGGGCCAAGCAGGTCACCGCCGAGGTGATTCTCACTGAGGAGCGCTACAACGCAGCATCTCTGCTCGTGTCGGGCGCATACGCCATATCTTCGATCGTTTTCATCGTGTGGTTCTGGAGGGCGTACTCGAATATCACCTACTTCGACCGCGTTCGCACTCGTGGTACCGGCTGGGCAATCGGTGGCTGGTTCATTCCATTCGCCGGTTGGGTCATTCCCTACGGTATTGGAGCCGAGATCTGGACTCAGAGCAGACCCGAACCCGGTCCGGTAGCGGAGCGGCGCGATCCCAATATGGAACCGGTCATCTCCTGGTGGGCGCTATTCCTCATCATGACTGCCGTCAATCTGGTGGCGCTTTCCTCATTGCCCGTCGACCCGGCTATGGATGAGCTGGCCTCGTTCGTCGGAGTGGACATCGTCGATTCTGTCGTCTCCATTGCCGCCGCTCTGGCCGCGATCCGCTTTGTCCGAAGGACCTCAGACAGGCAACGCGCGTTGCTTGCCGCCCTCGGTCAGTACTAGCGCTCTGGAAAGAGTGCTAGCCGGTCGTTCTGCCGACGACCATCTCGGCGGCTTCCCTGACCATGGGATTGCGGTCGCCTGCGGCGGCGCGTAGCGCCGCTTCGACTGCCTCGCCCTCGAATACTGATAAGGCGGGTACACAGCGTCTTCGCACCTGAGGGGGGCCCGTCTCGATCAGCTCCAGCAGCGTGACCACCGCCCGTTCATCCCCGATGGCGCCCAGCGACGCTACTGCTGCCTCGCGCAATAGTCGGTCTTCACTATTGGCGGTGGCGACGGCGATGAGCACATCCAGGGATTCTGGATCTGCGATTTCGCCCAGCGCGTTAGCTGCGGCCTCGCGGACGGTAGTGTCGGGGTCGAGTAGCGCTGCCTCCAATTCGATGCGGACGTCCATGCCGGAGCGCCCCAGGGTCTCGGCGCACTGTCTCCGTACCGACGCGTCCGGATCGGAAGTGAGCATCTCGATGAGAACTGGGTCCACAAGCGCTCCAGCAGCTAGGCGGCGGACCCTCGGATCGGGATCATCGATGCCCGATGCCGGATCGGCGATCACCGCCCTCAGGCGTTCTCGCGACGTCACGGTTCGAGGCGGTATCCGACACCGCGCACGGTTGTGATCTCCGGTGCCCCTTCGACCCGCTCGAACCTGCGGCGCAATCGGCGGATGTGTTGGTCGAGGCTCTTTGAATCTCCCCAGTCGATTCCCCAGATCTGTTCGAGCAGGGTCTCCCTGGTGACAATCCGGCCCTGCCGCTCCATCAGCAGTTGGGCAAGCTCGAATTCCTTCCTGGCCAGAGCGAAGGTCTCGTCGCCGATACGCATCTCGTATCGACCCGGGTCCAATACTGCGCTGCCTGCGGTTAGAACATCCTGCTCGGGATCGACGATCCGGCGTGTGTTGGCACGGATGCGAGCGATCAGCTCTCGAGAGGAGTACGGCTTGGTCAAGTAGTCGTCCGCGCCGAGTTCGAGAGCTGTGACTACGTCTGCTTCGGAACTCTTCGCCGAGACGACGATTACCGGCACGTCGGCACGCTGTCGGATTCGTCGCAGCACATCGAGCCCGCTCAGGTCGGGCAGCATCAGGTCGAGAAGGACGACATCGGGCTGATTCGCTTCGAATGATGTGATGCCGGAGCGCCCATCAGCCGCCGTCGCTATTGCGAAGCCCTCCGGTTCCAGTGTGATCTGGAGTGCCTCCAGATAGCTCGGCTCATCCTCGACGATCAGTACGTTGAGCATTCAATTCTCCCGCGCCGGGATCACGATACGGAACGTGCTGCCCTGTCCCGGTGTTGATTCGACTTCGATCTCGCCCCAATGATTCTGCACAACATGCCGGACGATGGCCAGCCCCAGCCCGGTTCCACCGCCGGCACTGCTCCTACCCTTCTCCACCCGGTAGAAGCGCTCGAAGATCCGGGCCTGGTGCCGGGCGGCAATTCCGATGCCGCGATCTTCCACGACTATGTGGGCGTCGCCATGCTGCTCGTAGGCATAGACCTGGACAGGCGCCACATCCTCCAAACCCTTGGCTGCGGTGTAGGTGATGGCGTTCTCGATGAGATTGGCTACCGCCGACACCAAGCGGCGGTGATCGCCGAGGACTCCAACATCTTCGCAACGGGATTCCACCGGCACCGACAGTGCCTCCGAGGCGAGAGCGGCCTGTTGCACTGCGTCCCGGATTACCTCGCAGACATCGACGACCCCCCGCACAGTCTGGTGTTCCTCTATAAGCGACAGATCGAGGATGTCGTCAACGAGGTGAGTCATCCGGCTTGCCTCGGATTGGATCCGCTCGCTGATCGACTTCCGGACGTTGCGGTCGTTGGTGGCGACTAGGGCCTCGGCAAGCAAGCGCAGCGCCCCGATTGGGGTCTTGAGCTCGTGACTGGCGTTGGCGACAAAGTCTCTCCGCATCGTGTCGAGCTGTGACCGCGGGGTCCGATCGTCGGTGAGTGCAACGGTACCGTGCCGCTCGTCTCCGACGTACAGGGGGATGGCTCGCACCAGGATTGTCCGCTGCGATGGGGTAAAGACCTCGATCTCCTGCTCCTGGGCCTCGCCGTTGCCTGCCACGGCGGAGACGATCTCGCGCAACCGAATCCCGACGACAGCGTCGCCGGCGCGCCCCGTCGCATAGGCGGCAGCGGTTGGGTTCATGTACACGTCTTTCCCCTCATTGTCGACAAGGAGAATCCCGACCGGTGATGCATCGAGGGCCTGCTCGAGCTGACTCGAATAGGTGCCTGCCCGATCGAGTTCAGCAGCGCGTACTGCGGCAGCCGACAGCAGCGCAGGAGCGCTGTTCGAGGAGCTCCTCAACGCGACCTGGAGCTCCCGCCGAAGCCCCTCATGAGAGCGGCGCTGGCGCCAGGACACGGCCGCGAGTGCAACTAGGGCCAAGATCGCGAGAACGAGCATCACTTGCACGCTGCCGACTATAGGTCCGGACTCGAATGGCTCGGCTTGATCGGTGCCGTTCCCGGGCAGAATTCACGACGAGTTCATGCTCGAGTCGTCTTAGGGCAATGTCGCGTCTCTAAGTTTGTGGTCAGTTGCTGTTGGTTGTACCGCCAGCCGGTCGGGTCGGGGCTCCTCCCTCGGCCCGACCGGTCCTCCCTTTTTGACATTTTTCGTCTTCAGTGCCGACGGCCGATGAGTGACAGGGGAGGTTGTGAATCGTAAGCTGATCGTGTACTCGACGTTGAGGAGTTCGACATGGAGGCAGAAGCATCCCGACGACCCGCCGCCGATGCGACGGGTTCTGTTCACCATGATGAGACTCGACAACACTTCGACGACGTCCTCACGGAGATCAGGACCGGTATCGTCGAGATGGGGGCGCTCATCGTCGACAATGCACGACGTGCCGGACTCGCCATCGCCGAGAATCAAATGGATCTTATTCCGGTTGTCCAGCAAGCCGATGAAGAGGTCAACCAGCGGTATGCCCATCTAGAGAAGCTGACATTCGAGACGATGGCGTTGCAGGGGCCGGTTGCTCGCGACCTACGTTTCCTCGTATCGGCGACGCGGATTCTCTATGAGCTGGAGAGATCGGGAGATCTAGTCGTGAACCTGGTCAACGCCCATGAGCGGATCAACGGTTTCCCAGATTCTCCGCACCTGCGCACCCTTTTGGAGAGGCTGGTGGAGGCATCCACCGAGTTGTTTGAGAAGTCGATGGCGATCTTCGCCGACATGGACGCCGAAGCGGGTCGCCTGCTCGACGATGAGGACGACGTGGTCGACGATATCGTCGCCGAGTTCTACCGGCAGATCGGAAAGGAGAGCGAGGACATCGGCCTCGAGGCCGGCATAGCTCTCACTCGAATGGGTAGATTTCTGGAGCGCATTGCCGATCACGGAGTGAACGTTGGAGAGCACACCACCTACATCGTGACCTCAACATTCCCCCACGCTGATAACGCCAGCCAGATCGACGGTCCGGAGTAGTCGGCGCTGTAATCTCGTAACGCTGCAGTCGCCTTGCGTCGGCTAAACGAAGGGGTGTGCGATGCCTGAGGCATTCATCTGCGATTCGATCCGTACTCCGATCGGCAGGTTTGGAGGAGCTCTGTCGTCGGTGCGCCCCGACGACCTTCTTGCGCTGACGATGAAGTCGGTGATGGAACGTGCGGGGGCCGTTGATTGGAGTGCCACGGACGATGTTGTCACGGGGGATGCCAACCAGGCAGGGGAGGACAATCGCAACGTCGCTCGCATGGCGGCACTCCTTTCTGGGATGGATGCCGTCGTTCCCGGGACCACGATCAACCGCCTCTGTGGATCGGGAATGGAGGCCGTCGGCTACGCAGCCCGGGCGATCAAGACCGGAGAAGCCGATCTGATCCTCGCCGGTGGTGTCGAGTCGATGAGTCGAGCCCCCAAGGTGATGGCCAAGGCGGAGACCGCCTTCAGCCGCACCGTCGAAATGCACGACACCACAATTGGCTGGAGGTTCGTCAACCCCGTGCTGGACGAGCTATATGGCACCGACCCGTTGCCGCTCACCGCAGAGAACGTAGCCACCGAGTTCGACATCTCGCGGGACGATCAGGACGCGTTTGCGCTGCGGAGCCAGCAACGGACGGCAGCTGCGATCGCTTCCGGGAGGCTCGCCGACGAGATCATGCCAGTTGAGGTTCCACAGCGCCGCGGCGACCCGATGGTCGTCACCGCCGACGAGCACCCTCGCCCCGATACGTCGGCGGAGAAACTTGCCCGGTTGCGCCCCATTTTCGAAGGCGGCACGGTGACCGCCGGTAATGCCTCGGGGATCAACGACGGGGCGGCCACAATTGTGATGGCATCGGAGCGAGCGGTAAAGCGATACGGGCTGAGGCCGCAGGCACGGGTCATCGGCATGGCCACGGCTGGGGTTCCGCCGCGAATCATGGGTATGGGCCCGGTGCCGGCGACCCGCAAGCTGCTCGATCGGCTCGACATGAGTCTCGGCGAAATCGGGGTCATCGAATTGAACGAGGCATTTGCATCGCAGTCGCTTGCATGCCTCCGTGAGCTTGGGCTTCCGGATGACGCCGAGCACGTCAACTCCAACGGCGGAGCGATCGCTCTCGGTCATCCCCTAGGAATGAGCGGAGCCCGGCTCGTCCTCACCGCGGTGCGGCAGCTTCATGTTGCTGAACAACGGTATGCGCTCGCCACGATGTGTATCGGGGTTGGCCAGGGGATCAGCATGCTCCTCGAAAGGGAATAGACATGTCGGAGCTCTTTGCCAAGCACGAGGACACGCTGAAGCGCGCGCTGCACGCCATCAAGAGTCGCGAATACTGGAGCCCGTACCCCGAAAGCCCGCGTGCCTACGGCGAGGATGCTCCGCGATCTGGAGAGGATGCGTTCCAGGCTCGTCTCGGAAAGCTCTTCTCGATTGACCAGCCGTCGCGCGGGACCTCCGGAGGAAGCGAGTCCTCTCCCTACGGTATCGACATGGGCATAATCTACCCGACGGCTGGTGTGGGGGAGCTCATCCATGCGGCGGAGACCGCCATGCAGACCTGGGGCAGAACAAGCATTGAGGATCGGGTCGGTGTATGCCTGGAGATTCTCGATGTACTGAGGGCCGGAAGCTTCGAGATGGCCCACGCCGTGATGCAAACCACAGGTCAGCCGTTCCTCATGGCATTCCACGCCGGTGGTCCCCACGCTCTCGATCGGGGGCTCGAAGCAGTGGCATACTCCTACGCCGAGATGACCCGCCTCCCCAGGGGGCAGATACGCTGGGAGAAGCCCCAGGGGAAACGAGATCCGCTGCAAGTCGACAAGCAGTGGCGGACCAGGCCCCGCGGCGTCGCTGTAACGATCGGTGATTCAACGTCTCCGACGTGGACCTCGTATCCCAGGGTGTTCGCCAGCCTTGCCACCGGGAACCCTGTGATCATCAAACCCCACCCGGGCACGATTCTTCCGCTTGCCCTCTTTGTGGAGACGGCCCGGTCGGTTCTGAGTGGATCCGGATTCGATCCGAACACCGTCCTGCTCGCCGTCGACACCCTCGACGCTCCCATCGCCGAGGAACTCGTAATGCACCCAGCGGTCGGCATCGTCGACTACACCGGAGGCTCCGGCTTCGGCGAATGGCTCGAGGAGAACGTCACCCACGCTCTCGTGTTCACCGGGAAGGCCGGGGTGAACTCAGTCGTTATCGACTCGGCGGAGGATCTCAAGGGGGTGTTCCGCAATCTGTCTGTCTCGCTGACCATGTACTCGGGGCAGATGTGCACTTCCCCGCACAACATCTACGTTCCGCGCGACGGCATTGCCGTCGGTGATGAGCATGTGTCGTTCGACGACGTAGTCTCAGGTCTCGCCGGTGCGATCGATGGGTTGCTTTCCGACGACCAGCGGGCCGGTGACATCCTCGGAGCTATCAAGAGCGGTGACACCGCGGGGCGGGTTGCCGATGCCTCCGCTACCGGCGTAGTTCTGCTCGAATCGCGCGAGGTGAATCACCCCAGTTACCCCGATGCTGAGGTGAGGACACCGGTCATCGTTCGAGTGGATGCCGCCGACACCGATGTTTACATGAGGGAGGTGTCCGGTCCGGTGATCTACGTTATCGCGACCGATGGGACCGAGGAGAGCCTCGGATCGGCCACTCACTCAGCTATAGCGCGGGGGGCGATCACCTGGCTGGTGTACACCACCGATGAGGAGGTCATGGCATCGGCCATCGACGCTGCAGTCGATGCGGGGGTATCCGTCGCGTTCAACCTCACCGGTGGGCTCTACGTCAACCAGTCCGCTGCGTTCAGCGACCTCCACATCACCGGGGCCAATCCGGCGGGGAATTCCTCATTGACGGACGCGGCGTTTGTGGCCGGTCGGTTCCGCGTAGTCGAAGTGAGGATTTCCGCCTGAAGAATCGGATGCCACTCCTTTGATCCCCAGCCGAACGGAACGAAGATCAACCGAAGCCGATCTGTCTGTTGTCATGGATGAACGCGGCGACGCCCCGGGTTAATCCGCGTGCCTCGGCCATCTTGCTTCGGGCGTTCTTCAACGCGGTTCTCGCTTCCGTGAGGGGACCGATGAAGTCGTCGCTTGGCGTCAGGTCGATCACTGTGTCTGCAACTGGTGATCCGGCAGCGATGGCTTCGTCGACGAGGGCCCTTGCCTGATCCAGAGCTGCGTGCGCCTCCGTTGTGTCGACTCCTGCAGCGGCTAGGTCGTCGAGCGCCTGTTGCAGTCTGGCTGCCAGCGCGTCGCTCCGCCGTCCGATGACTTCCGCGTGGTCCGATGCATTTACGGCGCGCGTCCTCGGCTTTTGCAGGGCGAGCACCAGTGTGTCTTCGAATACGGATCGGGCAACTTCCCGCAGTTCGCTAAGTGACTCGGTTGCGGCGATGTCCTCGATCCCGGCAACAAGGATCGTGTCTGCGGAGTCGTAGTGGGTGAGCAAGCTCTGAGCGTGCTCGGCGGTGATGTGCTCTTCGTCACCGACCTTCTCCGCCAATCGATCGAGCAGAATGAGGCGCCGGTTGATCTGTTCGATCACCCGCTCTTTCGTCTTCGCCAAGAGTTCACTGCGGAGTTCCTCCGCCGCCCCTGCTGCCGGCGGCTCGTTCCCCTGCGCCGATGCAGCGAGCGGGACTGCAACGATGAGCAGAGCCGCTGCCAAGAATGCGATCATCGAACGTCTTGCCATTGCTCGTACCTCCTGAGCCACCTCTTGTGGCTGGCGTGTTTGCTCCAGTGTCGAGTCTCGGTGTTCGAGCATTTCGATCGATGTGTAAGAGGAGTGTTAGCAATGCGAGCCTTCCGACCACGGAACACCCATGCCCGAAAGGCATGGCATAGGCCGAACGCCGCTGCCGGGGGTAACTCGGTTGGCTAGATCTTTCCCGCAAGTACCATCACGGCCATGAACAAAGACCTCGACGCTGTCCAGACGACTCACGGTCCGGAAGTGGTGTCGCGCCGCCTGCCGGTCTGGCCGTTCGTTGCCGCCGGGATCATGCTGCTGGTCGGTGCCTTTGTCTTTGCGGCCGTCGCCATTCCGATTTCGATGCCGTATTACGCGATGTCGCCGGGTCCGGTGAGCGACGTCAGCGACTTCGTCGTGGTCGAGGAGCCTGTCGGAACCACCGAGGGCGAGCTTTACTTTCTGACCGTCTCGCTCCAAGAGGTCAACATCCTGGAATGGGTGGCAGCGAAGCTCGATAGTCGCGTTGATCTAGCTCCGCGGGAGAACATCCGGCCGGCGGGTGTTTCCCAGGAAGAGCTGCGACGGCAGAACATCGCTCTGATGGAGCGCTCCAAAGAGAACGCAAAATATGTTGCGCTCACCTATCTGGGCTACGAGGTGACATACATCGGTTCCGGTGCCCTCATCTCATCGACGATCGAGGACTCTGCGGCAGATGGAGTTCTCTTTGCCGGCGACATCATCAAGTTCGTCGACGGAGCGGAAGTGGAGTTCTCGTCCGATGCAGTCGATCTCATCGGCGGACACGCACCGGGTGACGAATTGCTTCTCACCATCGAGCGAGCTAGCCCGGAGGATCCAGAGGCAGTTGAGATCGTAAACATCCCTCTCGTCCTGGGCCCGTATCGTTTTGTTGATGAGGATGGCAATGTTCTCGACGATCCGGACCGAGGGATGGCGGGTGTGATGCTGGGTGACGCGCCGGTTGAGGTCGTGTGGCCGTTACCCGTCGACATCGACAGTCAAAACATCGGCGGTCCCTCGGCAGGACTCATGTTCACGCTGGAGATCATCAACGAGTTGACTGAAGAGGATTTGACGCAGGGACGACGAATTGCCGGTACCGGGACCATCGATGCCGACGGTGTCGTGGGAGCTATTGGAGGCATCCGGCAGAAGACGTACGGTGCAATTGATGCCGGCGCCGAGTACATCCTCGTGCCGGCCGGCAACTACGAAGAAGCCGTCGACGCCGCAGGCGACGAGATCGAAGTAATCAGAATCGAAACCATCCAAGACGCGATGACTTTCCTGGCGTCGCTTTCTGCTGCGTAGTCGGAGGGAGCTGAAGTTTCACGTAGTGAAAC
>Ga0180430_10005666_pt1 | contig 10326 bp, 8 predicted proteins | sample SS_ome_9_FD_132999 | JGI IMG/M metagenome (GOLD analysis project Ga0180430, IMG submission 132999) | Hypersaline lake sediment archaeal communities from the Salton Sea, California, USA - SS_1_S_2 metaG | ecosystem: Environmental > Aquatic > Non-marine Saline and Alkaline > Hypersaline > Sediment... | reverse complement strand
CTTCCGCGCTGGATTTCCCTGACCCAAATAGATTCAAGCCGAGGGCATCACGGAACAAGTAGAGCGCGCCGCCGCCGATGACGAGGGCACCCGCGACGACGAGGGCGATGATAGCACCTGCTGACATGCCGCCGGCACTGGATTTGGGTGATGCCGTTCTCGCGGGTGGGGGGGGTGATGAGGGTGCTGTTTTACTGAGCGTCGCTCCGCACTCCTGGCAGAACTGCGCGCCGGGACTATTCTTATGCCCGCACTCCGGGCAAAAAGACGCACCGAGTTTGGCCCCGCAGCTTTCACAGAATTTTGCAGCTGTCTTGTTGTCGTGACCGCATTGATTGCATTTCATGATATCTCCTTGTTCTCCTGATAATAAGAAGTATATAATAAAAAATCAAAATATCTTCAAAAAAGATTACAAACAACCGTATAAAAAATAAATCCGATTATTTTTACATGCCAAACACGAATATTTATTATATAATCAAGGGGATATTAAGACACCAAGAAGCAGGCCGAAATTATTCGGATTGAAGTTCTTCAACCAGCCATCAAGAGGGGTGGGATAGGATCAGCGTGTTATGAGCAAAATAACGTTAGAGCTAAAAGAGGGGGATCATATCGTGCATGCCACGCATGGCGTCGGCAAGATCACAGGTATAGAGAGCAAACAGCTGGATGAGGACAAGCGCGTTTTTTACGTAGTGAAAACCAAGAAACTCACTTACTGGCTGCCGGTAGTGCAATCACAATCCGGGCGTATCCGGCAGGTCTGTAAGCCATCAACCTTTAAACACGCTTTGACAGATATGCGCCGCGAACCGGAACCGTTGAGCAATAACTTTCGCAAGCGGTTGAAATATATCAAGGAAGAAATGGGTAAATGTTCCGTGAGCACAAACGCTCGGCTGATTCGCGACCTGCACGGCCGCAACGCGGAAAAGAACCTGCATGTGAATGAACACCGCACGCTGGATAAGCTGAAAGACCAGTTTGTGAATGAGTGGTCAGTGGCAGCAAAGACTGACCCAGGGGAATTACGCGCAAAGATGGAGGACGCGCTCAGCCAGAGCGTCGCCAAAATGCTAGTAGCAAGTAAATAAAAATAGCGCCCAAGCGGGCGCTATTTTTGTGTATTTTATTCGGTTTTTTTTACTGCACGTTAAACGGGAAGTAAACCTGCGCCATGTATTTCTTTTCTTCGTTGTACATATTCCAGTAGGACACATAGGATCCTGCATCAGCAGGCGCTACGGACGGAAGGGTGAAGCACCATTTCTCGCCGGGTTCAATGGTCGTATCGTGGTCCACATAGAAATAGATAGTGTCATTCCATAAGCGATAGCCATCGACCCACTCGAGGTAAACGGTATTATCCCAGTTGGTTGAGCCATCATTGAGCATGCAAATCGCCAATGAGAAATCTTCGCTATTAGAAAATGTGGATCCGTCAGCGGGATTTGAAGACAGCCACCTGGCAGACGCGCCAAATTTCTGGGTGGTTGGTGTCGGTCCGATTGGCTGGGTTGGGATCACAGCCTGGGTGGCCTGGACATCTACTGTCGGCACCGGCGGCTGAGTAGGCAGCGGAGGAGTAGTAGGCACCGGTGTTGGTGTGGGGGGCATGGCCTCAGAAGTCTGGGTCATGCTGACCATCACCGTTTCCGCGACCTGGGTGAAGACCACATTCGGATCCTGCGTCGGTTCCGCCGGCGCGGCGAGACCGCAGGACGATAAAATCAGGGCGGTAAGCAAAGCCCCGGAAAGGATTGTCAATTTTTTTGTTTTCATTTTCATTAATATCTCCATTTTAACATTCACAGATATTATAACTGAATAAACAGCGCATTTGGCAAGCCTTTAAAAAATGGTATTTGCGCTATAATCACTCCAATTGACACGAAATATGGTGAATGATGGCAAGGAAATCACTCGGTTTTACACAATTATTATGGGTGTGCCCGAATTGCGAGACGCGCAACCTGGGGACACAAAAGACATGCACCAGCTGCGGGACTCCGCAGCCGGAAGACGTTGAATTTATCCAGGGAGAAAAAGAAGAGCTGATGCAGCTGCAAGCAGCCGCAAAATCAGCAGATATCCATTGCCCTTTCTGCGGAACGCGTAATAAGGCAGAGGCGGAGATGTGCTCTCAGTGCGGCGGCAAGCTGACGGGCGGAAAGAAGCGCAAAGCAGGACGTGTGGTGGGCGCATATAAGGGGAACGCAGGTAAGGGGATGGTGTGCCCGGCGTGCGGTTTTGCGAATAAGCCCAACGCGGCGCGATGCGCGCAATGCGGCGGCGCATTGAAACAAGGTAAATCCGAAAAACCATCTAAAATGGCGGTTAAAAAAGGCGGATCGATCTGGATGGTGGTCGGCCTGGTGGTGGTCGTGATCATTGGATTCCTGATCTTCAAGGGCTGCAGCCGTGAGACTGCAGTCGGTGTTGTTTCGCAAACAGCATGGACGCGCACGGTGGCGGTGGAGCAATTTATGGCGGTGACGTATGAAGATTGGTGGGATGAAATTCCAGCAGAAGCATATGTGACAGAATGCGAAGAGCGCTACCGAACCAGCAGCGATGAACCGGAAGATGGGGCGATCGAAGTATGCGGGACTCCGTATACGGTCGATACCGGTACGGGGGTGGGGGAAGTGGTGATGGACTGCGAATACGAAGTGTACGATACCTACTGTGAATATGAAGTCAGCGAATGGGATGTGGTGGAGTATGTGGAAAGTGAAGGCTATGGCCTATCCGCGGCGTGGCCGTCCGTGGCGGCGTTTTCCGACCAGCGCGCAGGCGGGCGCAACGAAGAATACACGATCTGGTTTGACACAGCGGATGGCAATATGGAATTCACGACCGAGGATTACGGGTTGTATCAGGCTGCAGCGAATGGGAGCGCGTGGGAACTGACTTTCGATGGGTATGGAAATGTGGTAGGTGCTGCTCCGCAATAAACAAGAAGTTTTCTAATTGGTTTTTTGTTCAGCAAATACATCATAGGCCAGCTCGCGTTCGGAGCGGAACTGGCGGGTATAGAGGTCGTAGTACTTTCCTTTTTTCTTAAGCAATTCGCTATGGGTGCCCATCTCGGCAATTTGGCCGCTCTCGATGACGAGGATGCGGTCAGCGCGCTTGATTGTTGACAGACGGTGGGCAATGACAAAACTGGTACGGCCGCGCATGACGGCTTCCATACCGGATTGGATCAGGGCTTCCGTGATGGTATCGACTGAGCTGGTGGCCTCGTCCATGATGAATATCTCAGGATCAGAAAGAACAGCGCGGGCAAGACTGATGAGCTGTTTCTGGCCAACGGAAAGGAGCACACCGCCTTCCCCAACCGGTTCGTCGTAGCCCTTCTCAAAATGCCCGATAAACTCGTGGGCGCGGGTAAGTTTTGCTGCGCGTTCGATCTCTTCCTGGGTGGCGTTCAAGCGCCCGTAGGCAATGTTTTCGCCGATGGTGCCAGAGAAAAGATGCGGTGTCTGCAGGACGATGCCGATGCGGGATTGGATTGCTTCCAAAGAGAGGTCTGTGTAGTCATGCCCGCCGATGAGGATGCGCCCGCGACGTGGTTCATAGAAACGGCAAAGCAAGTTGACGATAGTCGTCTTGCCGCCGCCGGTAGACCCGACAAGCGCGATGGTTGTGCCGCGATCGATGGAGAGATTGAGGTCCTTGATAACGGGCAGTTCATCCTCGTACCAGAAGGAGACGTGTTCGAAGTGGATATCGCCGTGAATGGTGCCGGGATCAATGGCTTCAGGTTTATTTTCGATCTCAGGGGTAGTATCGATGAGGGAGAAAATGCGCTCAGCGGAGGCAATCGCGCGCTGCAGCTCGGCAAAAACACGGGCGAGGTCCTGGATGGGCCACATCATGAAGACCATATAGGAGAGGAACGCTTGAATGCCGCCGATGGTGATACCCTGGAACTGGATCTGCGCGCCGCTGTACCAGATGATAGCGCCGATAGCCACGGCAGAGATGATCTGGACCATAGGGAGGAAAAGCGCGCTCAGCCAGGCCGCCCGGAAACCAGCGCGGAACATATTCTCAGTGAGTTCGCCGAATTCTGCGATATTCTGGCCTTCTCGGCCAAGGGCTTTGACAACACGCACGCCGGTGATATTTTCATTGTAAGCAGCGGTGATCTTTGAGTTGACCTTACGCACCGCGCGGAATTGTTTGAGTATGCGTTTCTGAAATTGGACCGCTGTGATGATCAGGATCGGCATGATGGAAAATACGATGAGCGCCAGCTGCCAGTTGATCGCGAACATGAAGGCAAGCGAGGTAATGATGTTTACCGCGCCCCAGACAGCATCAAGCAGTCCCCATGTCATCAATTCGGCGACACGCTCCGTGTCATTGGTGACACGCGAAATGATCCAGCCGACAGGGGTCTGGCTGTAATATGAAAGGGATAACTTCTGCAGGTGAATAAAGAGCGACTGGCGCAGATCGTAGCGCACGCGCTCTCCGAGGACGCCGACCAAATAAACGAAGCCAAAGATAGAGGCAGACTGGAGGAGGATGAGAAGACCATAGCGCCTGAGGATGTCGTACAGGCGGGGGATATCGCGCGCGATGATGCCTTCATCCACTATCTGTTTGCTGAGATAGGTGAAATACGCATCCAACACAGAAACGGCGATGATAGAAACAAGGAAGCCGATGACCCAATGCCAGTATGGTTTGAGGAGTGCCGCAATGCGGCGCATGATCTTGCTGGTCAGTTTGCCGGAGAATTCCTGTTCGTCAAATTGTTTAACCGGCATGGGAAAGCTCCTCGTTCAGTTCAGTTTCAATGCGAGTCTGCATATCGAAAATTTCGCGGTAAACGCCGTCGTGCGCAACGAGTGAATCGTGATTCCCGCGCTGGATGATTTGCCCATCTTTCATGACGAGGATGAGGTCGGCAGCCATGATGCTCTGGATGCGGTGGGCGATGATGAATGTTGTGCGGTTGCGCATGAGAGCCTGCAGCGCGGCGCGGATCTGACTCTCGGTTTCGGTATCGACGGAGGATGTGGAATCGTCGAGGATGAGGATGCGCGGATTGCGCAATAGGGTGCGGGCGATGGCGATGCGTTGTTTCTGGCCGCCGGAGAGGGTGACACCTTTTTCACCGACGAGTGTGTTGTAGCATTCGGGAAAGGTAAGGATGGCATCATGCACCGCTGCCATTTTGGCTGCGCCCTCGATCTCTTCCTGGGTAACATCCCGTTTGACACCGTACGTGATGTTATCGCGGATAGAGCGTGAAAATAGAAAGGGTTCCTGTTCGACGATGCCAATCGCATCACGCAGGACCCGGCGCGGATAATCTGTCAGGGGGACACCATCCAGCTTTATCAGGCCGTGGGTGTAATCATAGAAGCGGGGCAGGAGGTTGACGAGGGTGGTCTTGCCCGAACCGGTGGCACCGAGCAGCGCGACCACCTGGCCGGCTTTGGCGCTGAAATTGATGCCATCTAATACCTGGTCGCCCTCTTCATAGCCAAAGGAAACCTGGTCAAAGACGAGGTCCCCTTTGATGCCGTCCGCCGGGATATGGCTGCCGGCATCGATCGGCTCGCGATTCTCTTTGATGATCTTAAACAGGCGGTCATACGAGACGAGGCCATTGGACATCTGGACAATGAAACGGCCGAGACCGCGCAGAGGATAAATGATGTAAATGACCAATCCGGAATAGGCAAGGTACTGTCCGATGGTGATATCACCGTTGATGGCCATGAGCGCACCGGCAAGGTAGCCGCCTAGCATCTGGATACCGCACAGGATATCCGAAATGGGCCAGAAGGTAGAATGGATGCTAAGGAGTTTCTTCCCGCGCAGGAACTTTTCCCAGTTGTTGCGCTCGAATTTCTCAATTTCGTAGGGTTGGCGGGCAAAGGCTTTAACGACACGCACACCGCTCAGGTTCTCCTGAAGGGTGGTGGAAAGGATGGCATCCTGTTCTTGATATGCCTCATAAGCTTTTGAAACTTTTTTAAAAAAGTAGATGGAAACAAGGAGGATAAAAGGAACAATAATGACCGACAGCAGGCCGAGGCGGGTATTGATGCGCAGCAGAGCGATAAAATTGATGATAAAAAGTAAACTGATGCGACCGATGCCGATAGCCTGGTCGCTGTAAAACTTGCGGATAGCATCAATGTCGGAGGTGCAGCGGGAAATGAGATCTCCGGTATCGGTCTCCGCGTGGTAGGAAAAGGGTAAGTGCTGGATGTGGTCAAAAAGATAATTGCGCAGGCGCTGGACCGTGCTCTCAGCAGTTTTCGCTGAAAAGCGTCCACTGAGGTAGGTGAAGAAGCCCTGCAAGGCAGCAAGGAGGACAAAACCGAGCGCGATGACCCAGACCGCGTAGGTACCCGCCTGCTGGGTAATGTAATTATCCACAAAATAGCTGAGCAATAGATAGGTGAGGGTCTTCGCGTACGCAGAAAATCCCTGCGCGGTGACCGCGATCAGGAAGAGATGGCGGTAGCCGGACATCAAACGCCATAACCCCTGCAGGCGTTTCGTCGAAAGGATTCCTTTCAGGTCACGATCCAGCCCGGATGGCTGCGATGATTTCAATTCACTTCCCTCGTATGATTAACAGCAGACAGATGATTATATCGTATTGCGGAAACTGCACCAGTTGTTGATAAAATAGATTTTATTAAACAAGCGAGAAACCAGCGATGCGAATCATTGAAATAGATACCGAGAAAAGACGATCTGTCAGGCAATTTATCAATTTCCCAAAGAAACTTTACGCGGATAACCCGCAATGGGTGCCGATGTTGGATATCGACGCGCGGGGAATGATGGACCGGAAAAAACACCCGTTCTACACAACATCAGACGCGGCTTTTTTTGCGGCGATGAATGACGACAGCGAAATAATCGGCCGGATTACCATGATCGAAAACAAACCGTATAACGCGCGCAGTGGGAAGAAAAGGGCTTTCTTTTACCTGTTTGACGTTGTGGACGATCTCGCCGTTGCTGTAGCACTCTTCGCGCGGGGGACAGATTGGGCGAAAGAACGCGGGTTGAACGAGATATACGGACCCAAAGGATTCGCAGCGCTGAATGGGATGGGGATGTTGACGCGCGGGTTTAAACATCGGCCGGCTTTTGGCATCCCTTATAATTTCGCGTATTATCCCGACTTCATCGAGAAATTGGGTTTTGTGAAGGACCGTGAAGTGTTGTCCGGATATTTAAACCGAAACCAGAAGATTCCGGAAAAGATCAGCATTGTTTCTGAAAAAGTAAAAAAACGCTGGGGATTGCGGGTGGATAATTTCAAAACACGTAAAGACCTGGAGCGGGCACTGCCCCATGTGAAAGACCTGTACAACGGGTCACTGGTGGGCACATCCGGGAATCCGCCATTGACCGATGAAGATGTGCGAGCGATGTCACGCACGATCCTATGGGTAGCTGACCCAGGCATCATCAAAATATTGATGAAGGGTGAGAAAGCGGTGGGATTCCTGCTGGCGTACCCGGATATTTCAACCGCGCTGCAGAAGACCGGCGGCAGACTGCTGCCATTCGGATGGATACAGATGCTGTTTGAATTGAAACGTACCAAATGGATCAATATCAATGGCGCGGGGATCATTGATGACTATCGCGGGCTGGGCGGGACGGCGGTACTGTTCGAGGAATTGGGGAAAAGCGTGAAGTCAGGACAGTATCAACACGCCGACCTGGTGCAGATCGGGATGGAGAATGAAAAAATGCAGCGGGAACTGAGCGCGTTCGGAATCGATTTCTATAAATCGCATTGCATGTACAGCAAAATGATCTAAACGGAAAAGAATTAGTGATTAATTGCCATTTTCTGCAATATTTTTCCGCAGATGATGGAGGTATATAAAGAATAACGCGAGCAGAATACTGAACGCGCCGATGACGATGAAAAGATCCTGCCAGAATTTGAGAGGGAAAAGGCGGATGAGCGTATCCGTGTTGTAGAAGAGCCAGGTATCCCCTTCGAAAAAGACGCGGTGGAATGCGGTAAAGAGCTGATTGAAATTTATAACGAGAAAAAACAAGACAGCCACAATCAAGGCGAGAGTGAGCTTTGCGCCATTGGCGAGGGAAGCCAGGAATGATATTTCCTGTTGTTTCGAGCGGGTGAAGGAGAAAGCCAGCAGATAGAGAAGAACCAATCCGCGCCAGACCCAGAGCATGGCGCTGGTTAGGTCGCGTACATCGACCATATGATCTACTTCACGCTGGTTGAAAAGCGGACTGCCATCGGGCAGCTGCGCAGCGGCAAATTCAGCTTCGCCGATACGGCCAGAAATGAAATCGATGGAAAAATCAGCCCAGCGCAGACGGTCCGCGCGTGTGAAGCCGTAGGGATCAGGCGGAAAATTGGGCAAGCGGTATTCGAGTGAGTAATAGAGCGGCGATAAGGCGACGCGCATTCCGGTTGTGATGATCAAAATGGGGGCGAGAATAGCAAGCAGAGTGAAGAAAAGTTTTCCGGTTTTCATTGCAGATTTTGAAGGTCTTCTGAAAAGAATAAATTGATGATCATCGCGTTGGTGATCCATTCGATGGGCGCTTTATCGTCCGTGAGGATGAGGCCGCTCTCGGGCTGTGGCTGGAGATTCAGGTAGGTGGTTTCAATGGTTGACAGCAGCAGCTGAGGCGTACCCACGCCAGCAGAGAGGCGGATATAGTTATCCAAGAGGTTTTCCGGATTGGTGGGTGCTTTGGTTGCAAAAATCATTGAATTGAGCGTGCCGGGCAGATCGACAATATAGGTATCCGTGAAAACGGATGCAGTCGTGGCGTGAAGCGTATTCAGCAATTCCCGGTCTTCAAAGATGCGGGCGACATTGATGACCATCACGCCATCCGAGGTGAGGTGTGCTGCGACCTGGGCGAAGAATTCACGCGTGGTCATGTGCCAGGGGATGTAAGGCGGTGTGTAGGCATCAATACTGATAGCATCATACAGATTTTCGTTGTGGGTAATACCCCAGCGGGCGTCTTCGACGAAAATATTCACTTTTTGTTCGGAAAGACCAAAAAAACGGATGCCGGTATCGACAATTTCCGGATCGATCTCGTACCCGTCAACCGTTGTATGCGGAAGGGCGAGATTGATCTGGTTGGCACTGGTCCCGGCTGCCAGTCCAAGAATCGCTATGCGGTCAATGCTGCCGGGATCGATCGGAGCGGAGTTGAAGAAGGGGGCAGAAAGGACCTGTTCCCAGGGACCTTTAAAGTCAACCTGGGTGGGATGGGCGATGGAATGGATACCCTGGCCTTCATTTAATCGCAGCACATGGTAATCATTAATTTCCTGGACCTGGATGTAGTTGTAGGCAGACTCACCCTCGTAGATAATGCCCTCCGCCTGTTTGTCATAGCCTGACAAGCCGAAAAAGGCTAAAACAATGATGGTGAGGGGCATGAGCAGATACAGGAATAGTTTTTTCTTTTCTTTCAATAAACCTAACCCGACCAGCCCGATGAGTAGGACAATGAGGCTGATAGCGATAAATGTTCGATATGTGCCGATCAGCGGCACCAGAAGCAAGACTGGCAGAAAGGTACCGATGAATGAGCCGATGGTGGAAATCGTGTAGATACGTCCCGCGACACTGCCGGCGGCATCGCGATCCTCTAATGCCAGGCGGACAGCGAACGGTGAGGCGGTGCCCAGAAGCGTGATCGGGATAGAAAATAAGACCAGAACAGCCGCGAAAGAACCAATCATGGAGGCACTCTGAAGCTGGTCAAAGGCCTGGCTTGCAAATTGTAAAATAGGCCGGGAGACGATGGGTATGATGCCAATAAAAAAACCTGCCCACAATAAAATAGAGAAAAATGTAAGGTAGCGGGGAGAGCGGTCAGCCCAACGGCCGCCAAGGGAATATCCGACAGACAGGTAAACGAGGATGAGTCCGATGATGGCAGCCCAGACCAGGTTGCTGGTGCCGAAATAATTTCCAAGCAGCCGCGACGCAGACAACTCAACTGCCATAGTAGCCATGCCAGCCGTGAAAACCCCAATGTATAAGTAACGTCGCATGTCCGAATTATAACCGATGGGATGTAGGCTGTTTTCGTGTATGATTGTTAAAAAACGAAGGAAAGCAGATGAGAATTGTTTCCGTTTCCGAAATGGTTGCGATCGAAAAGAAAGCCGACGCAGATGGGTTGACATACGAGACCATGATGCAAAATGCCGGTACCAGATTGGCGCAGATCGTCATGAAACGCTATGGGGGCATGCGACCGCGGAATGTGCTGGGTTTAGTCGGTTCGGGCAACAATGGCGGCGATACT
>Ga0180430_10005665_pt1 | contig 10329 bp, 3 predicted proteins | sample SS_ome_9_FD_132999 | JGI IMG/M metagenome (GOLD analysis project Ga0180430, IMG submission 132999) | Hypersaline lake sediment archaeal communities from the Salton Sea, California, USA - SS_1_S_2 metaG | ecosystem: Environmental > Aquatic > Non-marine Saline and Alkaline > Hypersaline > Sediment... | reverse complement strand
AGGTCCCAGAACTCGGGATGGCGGAAGTCGGCGAACCCGCCTTCGACCAACGAGCGAATGAAGTTCAACGTCAGTGCCGAACGTTCGTACCCGCGGAGCATCCGCCACGGGTTCGGCGTGCGATCTTCTTTCGTGAACGGGAAGCGATTGATTAGATCGCCCCGGTAGCTGTGATAGGTTACCCCGTCACGGGTTTCCTCTTGGCTCGATCGTGGTTTCGCGTATTGCCCGGCGATTCGGCCGACGCGTGTTAGCGGCTTCTTGCTCGCGTAGCAGAGGATGAGACTCATCTTGAGCAAGATCTTGAGCTTGTTTGTGATGATGTCGGCCCGGCAATCGGCGAAGCGTTCCGAGCAATCGCCGCCTTGCAGGATGAAACGTCGGCCGCGCGATGCTTCCGCAAAATGTTGCTTCAGCTTGAGGATTTCCCAGCTCGTGGTTAGCGGTGGGAGCATTGCCAATCGATCGAGTACTTCTTTCAGTACGAGGCAATCGGGATAGGTGACGCCCTGTGCGATCGGTCGTTGTTGCCAAGATGTCGGAGTCCAATCGTTCGCCATTGCGGTGTCCTCCCGTGGAGGAAGTGGCTAGTGGCCAGTGGCTGGTGGCTAGTTTTTTGGCGCGATCTCTTTTGGGGACGCACCCGGATTCTAGTTACTGCAGCCTGAAGATTGGGCCGTTCTGCCGCTTCCGATGATTGCCATTATGAAGACTTATATAGTTAAGTATAAGGGATTTAGGGAAAATTGCCAAGCAATATCCCCCTATAAGTATCGACCTGATGATGCCCGGTCGATTACTGAATCCCATTGCTCAGAACCTACAGCCCAGGTGCCTACTTCAAAAAACTATTGACATTGGCAGTCGAAAACATGATACTACTAGTTAGTGGTACGATTTGTCAGATCGTTACACACTTCATCCCTTTCCCCTCTAGCTAACGGAAGAAGAAAATGCGAGCACTCCTGTTCCTTTCGATTGCTACCATCGCTTTGGTATTTTCACCCGTCATGTCGGCCTCGGCTGAGGATGGCTTAACTGCGGCGCAGCTTCGTGTTGTTGATAACGGCATTCGTAGCGCGTTTGCGATTCCCTCGGGATATGGCGTCACGCCGAATATCCGATCGCCTCTGCAGCAGATCTATAACACGTACGAGCCGACGCTACGTCAGAAGCTGATCGCAATCCAGACCGTTACCGATCCGGATCATAAGAAGCAGTTGGTCCAAGAGGTCACGCAGATCCGCTCGCAGATCAAAGCGCAAGCGATGCCGATCTTCCAGGCCGAGAAGATGCGAATCTATCGCGAGATGGAAGCAAAACGCCAAAAACAACTCGCCGAGATGCGTAAAAAGGCGCAGCAGCGGAATAAGAACAAAAACAAGAACAAGAACAAGAATAAGAACCGACGGCGCCGCTAAACGCCCCGACTAAAACGAAACATATGAAAAGACCGACAGGTGGCTGAGGCCGCTTGGTCGGTCTTTTTTTTTGTGGCGTTCTAATTATGACGCAGTACTAACGGTTGCACGACGACATCCATAGTGCGGGAAAATGCGCGTTATTGTAGGCAAAGGAGTGGCGATTCGGTGCTGATGGCAAGAAAATGAAGATACGCATAATGTAACAATATTGCAAAATATGCGGCTTGCAATTAATATGAAACAAGTAATATATAGAGAATTGTATCGTCGAATTGGTATCGACGGAAAAATTACGACGCCCTGACTAGTCTTTCACGGGCCTTTCAGCGGACAATTTATTTTAACATTTCCGACGTGCAGTTTTCAGTGAATTGCAGATTACGAAATCGAGCGTTTTGACAACTTTCATTTCTCAGGTAGTAATAACCATGAAGACGCAACGATCGATCGGCCGGCTCGGGCAATTGGTTCTTTTCTTTGGAGCGATCGCACTGCTCGCATTTCCGCAACTTGCCGATGCGGATGTAATGAATGGAAACGACGCGTATGGAACGTCATCGTTCAATACGGGAGTCAACTGGGTTCTCGGTGTCGCGCCGTCGGCAGGGAACGATTATTTCTCGGGTGGCTTCAATATGCGAACGCCCACGTCGGGCTCGCACACGTTTGCCGGCGATTCGATGACCTTTAACGGCGGTCTACTTGGATTCAAAACGACCGGTACGGTCACCGTTAATAATCTTATCCTCGATGGCGGTAAGGTTGCGAACTGGATCAGTAATAGCACGACTGCAAACTTGGCAGGTAATATTACTCTGACGGGCACCGGCGGAACCTTCGAGGCTGGCTCGACACGAACGGTCAACGTTAGTGCGATCATCTCGGGCTCGAGCGATCTAATGAAAGCGAATGCTGGCACGGTCCGACTTTCGGGCGCCAATACTTACACCGGCCAGACGCTTGTCCTGCGGGATGCCTTGCGAATCGAAAACGGCTCCGCACTGGGCGATACTTCCGTCGGCACGATCGTGTCGAATGCATCCGGTGGTGGAACAGGTGGAACAGGGACTTCACTCGATCTTGCAAATAATATTACTGTCAACGAACCGCTTACCCTCTTGGGAGGAGCTTCGAATCATCGCGTTGCGCTTCGAAATGTTGGCGGCAACAACGTCTATGCTGGCGATATTACCCTGAATGGCGGCAGTCTTACCCAGATTTTCAGCAATAGCGGTTCGCTCAACGTTACGGGCAACATCACCGCTGATCCAGCGTTTACGGACAAGCTGATCGTTCGCGGCGGATCGGGCAGTGCAGGCAATTTGCTGTCCGGTACGATCAATATCGGCACGAGAACATTTACCAAAACCGATGGCGGAACGTGGACGATCGCCTCGACGGGCAACACGTGGGGACTTACGGAAGTCGCCGACGGATGGGTCAAGCTTGGAGCCAACGACGCGCTGCCGACAACGACGGTCTTAGAGGTCGGACAAGGTTCGGCAACCGTCGGTCGATTCGATATGAACGGCTACAATCAAACCGTTGCCGCCATCGACGTCGATAACGCTTCGAGCACGAAATCGTCTCAGCGAATCACGAACACGAGCGGAACCGCCTCGACGCTGACGGTCAATAATGCAACGACTTATACGTACGAAGGTACGATCGATGGCAACCTGGGACTGACGAAGACCGGCGCCGGTACGCTTACATTGAGCGGCGCGGTTACTGCCGCAGGTATCTTAACTCATGATGCCGGGACGCTCGATCTCGCAAGCGATCAATCCTGGGGTGGGTTGGCATACAACGGCGGGACGCTGATCAATTCCAGCACGTCGATGAAGACCATCACGCTGACAGATACGGTCGACGGTACGTACGCGCTGAAGATCGTCGGCGGGCTCCATACGCCCAATGATTTGAAGTTCCAGCTTACTCCGACCTCGGGCGGTATCGCGGTTGTTGATGTCACCAGCCCCGGCCACACCGATTTCCGCAGCACGATCGATCTCGGTCAAGCGGCCGACGGCGACCTGGTCGAGTACTACGTCGATGTCCTCCCCGGTGGATCGGATGTTTTTCATCACGGTTCAATTACCGGTACGGGCGGACTTCGAAAGACCGGCGGTGGAACGCTCAAGCTCGACAGTGGAACGAATACTTACACAGGATCGACTGTCATCGATGGTGGCGATCTTTTCGTTCAAAATAAAACCGGCGGCATGGTACCCGATACGAGCGTCGTCGTAATCAATAGCCCCGGCCGATTCCACATCGCGGGAACGACGAACGAAACGATTGCCGGTCTTTCGGGCAACGGTTTGATGGCCGGCGACGGTGGCAACCCGACCCTGACGGTCAACACGACGAGCGATCATACGTTCTCGGGCGTGATTAGCGGCGACATGAGTCTGGTTAAGACCGGTGCAGCGACGCAAGTTCTATCGAATGCCAACACTTATACCGGCGTGACAACAATCTCTGATGGCTCGCTGCAAATTACCAACGGCAGCGCGCTGGGAAGTTCCGCGCCAGCCTCGGGTACAATTATCCAAAACACGGGCGTTTCAACGGGGGGCGTGGGTTCGGCCCTGCGACTGCAGAACAATATCACTGTGGCGGAGCCTATTACCCTAGCAACCGGCCCCTCGAACAACCGCGTATCGATCGTTAACGACTCGGGCAACAATACACTCACAGGTCCGATTACGGTCAGTGGCAATAGCTTGGCGCAGTTCTCGGTCAATTCGGGCTCACTGACCATCAATGGAGACATTTCAGGACCCACATTCACAGATACGTTATTCTTGCGCGGCTTTGGTACAGGCACCATAAATGGCACGATCAATCTTCCCTCCGCTAATGTAGCGCAAACCGACGGTGGCACTTGGACCATCGCATCGTCCGGCAATACTTGGGTTAATACAGCGATTGCTCGGGGAACGCTCAATCTTGGCGTTGACAACGCCCTGCCGACAACCACCGCGCTTACGATGAATCAGAATGGTTCTAATGTTTCGACCTTCGATTTAAACGGCTTTAACCAAACGGTGGCCAGTGTCGCGCACCATCCTACAGGCTCGAACAATCAAACGGTGACCACTGGCGGCGGCGACCTTACCGTGACCGGCAGCTATATTGACGGCACAGCCGCTAATAGTCTTCTGATTGTTGGCGGTGGAAGTACGACCACCATAGGCACGGGCCTTACGGTTGACAACCTCGCCGTTGCCAACGATGGTGGCACGGCCTCAATCACGGTCAACAGTGGTGCTGTTAACATCGGAGGCGGAACCGGAAACAGCCTCGGCTTGGCCGACACGACTAGCGCACCAGAAGCCAACGGGATCGCCGACTTCAGTGGCGCAAGTTCAGTCACGATCAACGTGGGCAACCTGCGGATGGGCACGGGAACCGACAATGCCGGCAGTACGCGCGGCGAATTGCTGCTCTCGACGACCGGTCCCAACACGGTGAGGGCAACAAATATTCTGATGGGCGATTCCAATCCGGCTGGGAATACGGGCGTGACCAGCTTGCTCACACTTGGTGGCACGACCAACGATCTGAACATTGACACGTTTATCATTGGCGGCCGAAAGAGCAAAGCCTTGGTCAATATTACAAGCGGTGGCTCGCTAACGATTACGGGTAATAATAACGCAGCGGCCGATCTGATCGTAGCACGAAACAATACGAGTACCGGCACGAAAGCTGTCGGTACGCTCGATCTATCCGGTGGGACATTGTTCAATGCTACGCTCGACCAGTTCCATATCGGCAACAAGGGAAGTACGAACGACGGTAAAGCCCAAGGGTTCGTTACATTAGCGGCGACCAACAACATTACGGCGAACGAAATCGTCGTTGGTCGAAGTGGAAACACTGGAGCCGAGCAGCCAGTGGACCGATCCGAACTACACCTGGGCGTTTCGAATACCATTTTGACCGACACGCTCACTGTTGGTGATTGGAAGACGACCGGCCTTGTTGATTTTGCTGCACCCGGTGGTACGCTGGAGCTCGGATCGACCGTACGTAGGGTCGATATCACTCTGGGTAAGAAAACCAGCAGCACGGGAGCCAACGCGGCTGGCACGATGGATCTCGGCGATGGTACGTCGACGATTTATGCCTCGGACATCAAGCTTGGATACCGAACGTCCAGCGGTGGCGGCACACCAAGTGGAACGTTGATCCTCGGCGACGGGGCGCTCAATGTTAGCGGTAGCGTTCACGAAGGTGGAACGCAAAATGGAAATAGCACGCTTACGGTAATCGGCGATCAAACGTTTACGATCGGTGGAATCGTCGCGCCCGATACGTTTAATATTGGTTTGAACGGCACGGACGGTACGGTGACTTATCCAACGACTACGAATGTTCAGATCGGTGAGGATTCGAATCGTACCGATCTAATGGTCGGACGACGGACGGTCGATACCGCTCCAGTGTTCCAAGGAACGCTCGATTTATCCAACGTCACCAACTTTGTCGGTCGGCTCGACGAATTCTATATCGGTACATCCACCACCGGTGGCCAGCAAGGATATCCAAAGGGTGTTGTCATTCTCGCGACGAATAATGACATCGACGCGCGAATCATCCAAATCGGCGATTCAAATAACGTCGGACTCGGCGGTTTCAATAATCGATTGATTCTCGGCTCGGGCACGAACGATATCGCTGCCGAAACCGTTGTTGTCGGTGGTGACAAATCGACCGGAACAATCGGTGGAAGCATGTCGTTCGCAGGTCCTGGTGGCACGCTCAATTTCGGATCGACCGCCGAGCGGACCGACCTATTCGTCGGCCAACAGGAATCCGGAACCGGCGGCGGTGCCGATGGTTTGCTCGACCTGTCGGGCGGAACCTTCAACGCAACACTCGATCAGTTCACGATCGGCTCGAAGCCCGACGCCGCGACCGGGTCGACGTCCGGAACCGTGATTGTCGATCAAGGTACGATCAATACGAACAGCTTGAGGATCGCTGACCGAACGTCTCGTGGAACTAGTGGTACAGTCGAGGGCAGTCTAACGATCAACAATGGCTCGCTTACGGTGAACGATGACATGCTCGTCGGACATGGTGGTCCAGCGACGCTGACGGTCGCAGGCGGTGCGGTCAACGTTGGCAGCGGCACGGGCAGCTTCATGGATATCGGTCGACTGGAAGACAAGCTCGTTACGACAGCTGCGGCAGACTTCAGCGCCGCGTCTTCCGTTGCGATCGATGTCGAGCAACTTCGCATCGGTACGATGACCGGTAGCGCTAATCCAGGCGGAAAGATCGATGCCTCGCTCACGCTTTCGCAGGCAGGGAATAATACGATCGACGCCAATCAGATCATTATCGGCGATTCGCCCTCTGCGGGTAACACGAACAATGTTATCGAACTCCTTCTCGGTGGAGCAACGAATGATATTCGTACCAATATCTTGACCGTTGGTGGCCGCAAGACCGGCGGATTGCTCGATATCGCATCGGGCGGAACACTCAACCTTTCCGGGTTGACCAATGCCGAGACGGATCTGCGGATCGGTTATAACAACGCGAACACGGGTGCGAATACAAACGCGACGATGGATATGAGCGGCGCGACGCTGAATGCAACGCTGGACCTGGTGGTCATCGGCCGGCACGATGCAGGGAACGGCAGTGGTAAGGGGACATTTACCATGGATGCCGGAACCGTGACCATGAATTCGGTTGTTTTGGCAAACTCGAGCGCCAGCGGAACGAGCAATAATCCGGCGAATACCCACGGTACGATGAATCTCTTAGGCGGTAATGTTACCGTCAACGGGAATATTGATGATTCCGGTGGAACGAGCACGCTGACCCTTGACGGAAGTACGCTCGACATGACGGGTGGCAATATTGGATCGTCCGCGAATCCGATCAACAATCTGAACCTACGAAGCGGTACGCTGATGAACGTCGCTCAGATCAATGGCGGCGGGGATATTCGGAAGACGACGGGCGGTATGCTCGTCATGACCGGCGACAATGGATACACCGGGCAAACCTACATCGAAGACGATGGCGGCATCCTTCGTGTGACTTCGCCAACCGCACTGGGAAGCACGGCAGGAATTACGAGAATTCAAGGAGACATGAACGCAACCAGTCGCCTTGAACTCTTCGGCGGAGTTACATACGCTGCTGAACCGTTGACGATCGAAGCACGCCAAGGCACCAGTTACGGACCACAGTTCGTGAACGTAAGCGGCAACAATGTCTGGACCGGTCCGATCACGCTTGTTACCGGTGGCGGCGATTATCGGATTCAATCCGACGCCGACCTGATGACGATCAGTGGCGACATTACACAGTCGAACGGCGGCCCGAGACGCCTCTATCTTCAAGGCGACGGGGACGGACTGCTCAGCGGAAGCTATCTTAGCACGGGCAGTTCCGACACCGGGACAACGCTGATCAAAGAAGGATCGGGCACATGGACCCTCTCGGGCACGAATACATATTTGGGCCCAACGACGATCAGTGCCGGTACGTTGCAAGTTGGAGCCGGCGGCGCCGGATCGACCATTTCGCAAACAACGGTCGCTTCTGCGGCAACGCTAGCTGGTACTGGATCGGTGAATAATAGCGTCGATGTTAGCGGTACCGTTTCGCCAGGCGATAACGGCGGTGCAGCCATAGGAACGCTCCATGTCGGTCCGACCACGTTCAATGCCGGTTCGACGCTTTCGATACAGCTCGATCCGTCAACGACGCTTAACGTGGGCGACCCGGGCTATTTCACTCCTACTGGCTGGGGAGATGTTTCGATGCCCACCGCGTCCGATACGCTCGACGTGGCTGGTCTGCTCGATCTAAGCGGATCTACCCTCGATCTTACAGCGATGGATGACGGCTGGGCGCGAGGTCAAGAGTTCAATATTCTCGACTTCGATCTGGCTCTGAACGACGTGGACGGCGATGGCAAGATCGACACGCACTTCGACGAATATGTCATTCCCCACCTGTACGGCGACGGATATACGACGCTGACGCACGACGAATTGGTCAGCAGTCAGTATCTGCCCGAATTGGGCGAAACCGGCGAAGGGGTCGGTGCGATGCTTGCTTGGGACTTCAGCGATCTTTACACGCAAGGTATCATTCGCGTTGTTCCGGAACCGGGGACCTGGGCGATGTTCGGGCTCGGCCTGCTCGCGTTGGCCGCCTTCCGACGACGAAAGAAATAAAACGCGACACTTGGAATGAGTGACGCAATAATTTATAACGGGACCGAGGCGCCGCGCTTAGCCCCCCTTCGCGCATAGCCTTGGTCCCGTTTTTGATAACCATTTATGATGCAAATCCTGGTGCGACCTATGAAAAAACAATTCGCTCACACCTTTGTCGTTCTCCTTCTGTTCAGCGTTGTCAGTTCCGTTGCGTCGGCCCGCCAATGTCTTTGTGCCGGTGACGAAGCCGAGTCGCCCGTTGTCGACGATCGCGCGATCATGCAAGGAATCGCATCGCAGACGGCCGCGCTGATTGGCCGGAAGCAGTCCGTCGAAGGTGCGAAGCTGATCGAACAGTTGAAGCGAAAGACCACCGAGCTGACGTTGCCCGAGCAGCAAGAGATCGCATCCGGGCCGATCGAAGTATATCGAGCCGCTCGCGAAGCGGTCGTTATCGTCGCCGGGGTTCGCAAATGTCCGAACTGCGAGAAGCCGCACCTGACCGCGTCGACCGCATCGGGTTTCGCCATATCAGCCGATGGTATCATCGTGACCAATCATCATGTCGTCAACAACAAGGATAACGAAACGATGATCGTCATGACGGCCGACCGAAAAGTTTTCGCCGTCAAGGAAGTTCTGGCCGCCGACCCGGTCAACGATCTTGCTATCCTTAAAACCGAGGCCAAAAATCTGAAGACGCTGCCGATCGCTGCCGCCGCCAAATCGCCAATCGGTTCGCCGGTTCATGTGCTCAGTCACCCGGCCGGTCGATTCTACACCTACACCACGGGCATCGTTTCTCGTCGGATGAAGATCCGTAACGCGGGCAAAACGATCGACGCGGTCGCGATCACGGCCGACTACGCACGCGGATCGAGCGGCGCGCCGGTCATGAACGATCACGGTCAAGTCGTCGCCGTCGTCAAAAGCACCGAGTCGATCGGTGCGACGCATCATTCTGATGACGGCAAAGAGCATGAAAGCGTCCAGATGGTTTTCAAAGTCTGCATCCCGGCCGAGAATATCTTGGATCTGATCAATTAAAGCGAAATCGCTGTGCTTCATTCTCGAGTCGCTTCGATACCGCATAGCACCGGTGATTTGATCGGTGATGTATCGGTCGGGCGAAGCTGAATGACAAGTTTGTCGGACACTTCGACCCCGCGATATTCCTTGACCAGCGCCTTGCGAACACCGCCTGCATCAGCCGCGATGTCGACCGATTCGGTCACTACCTTTCCCTGCAGTAGGACGTCGAAAATCCGCCGTTCGGTCAGCTTCTTCGGCTCGGCGAAATGAAGACGCACCGTGTATTTCGCGGGAGAGTCGCCATCGTCGATCAACCTGAACTCGAGCGGTTTCGTTCCCTTATAACCGGATGCGTAGATCCACGGTATCGAAGTTTCGGCGATCGGCAGCAGGTTGTCGCAAAATCGATAGCACATCGAGTCGTCATGCGCGTACGTGGGGAGGAAGTCGCCAACAATTCCCGTAACGTCTCGCCCCTTGGGCACCGGATACGCGATCCACAGGTTTCGGTCGTCGTCTTCACTCAGTCCGGGCGCGCCCAAGTTGATCGCCACTTTCTGGACCGGTCTAACGATTGGCGATGCCGTTCCGCCGGGAATTCCCAGCGCGTAACGATGTGTGCCGATATTCGATTTCCCGCGTGGGTAAAACGCGATCGACGTGTAGATCGGCGT
>Ga0180430_10005664_pt1 | contig 10330 bp, 6 predicted proteins | sample SS_ome_9_FD_132999 | JGI IMG/M metagenome (GOLD analysis project Ga0180430, IMG submission 132999) | Hypersaline lake sediment archaeal communities from the Salton Sea, California, USA - SS_1_S_2 metaG | ecosystem: Environmental > Aquatic > Non-marine Saline and Alkaline > Hypersaline > Sediment... | reverse complement strand
GCTACGGCCTCACCGAGGCTTCCGCCGGCTCGGATCCGGCCCGCATGCGCACCACCGCCGTCCTCGACGGCAACGAATGGGTGATCAACGGGGAGAAGAAGTTCATCACCAACGGCAACGTCTCCCGTTACAGCGTGGTGGCCGCCGTCACGGACAAGGAAAAGGGCTACAAGGGGATCAGCTCCTTCATCATGGACCTGGAAAACACCAAGGGGTTTTCCGTGGGGAAGGTGGAGGAGAAGATGGGCATCAACGCTTCGGGAACGGCGGAGCTGGTTTTCGAGGACGCCCGGGTCCCCAAGGAAAACCTTCTGGGCAAGGAGGGGGAAGGGTTCAAGCAGATGCTGACCACGTTGGACGGCGGCCGCATCGGCATCGCTTCCCAGGCCATCGGCATCGGCCGGGCCGTGCTGGAGGAAGCCGTGGAGTACGCCAAGACCCGCGAGCAATTCGGCAAGCCCATCTCGTCCTTCCAGGCCATCCAATGGAAGCTGGCCGACATCGCCACGCAGCTCGACGCCGCGGAGCTGCTCACCCTGAGGGCCGCCTGGCTGGAGCAGAACGGCCGGGGATACGAAAGGGAGGCGGCCATGGCGAAGATGTACGCTTCGGACACGGCCATGTGGGCGGCCACGGAAGGCGTCCAGATTCTGGGCGGCTACGGGTATTGCAAGGAATATCCCATGGAGCGGCACATGCGCGACGCCAAGATCACCCAGATCTACGAGGGTACCAACGAGATCATGCGTCTGGTGATCTCGCGCAGCATCTTGAAGCAGCGCTGACGCGGCGGGGATAAAGAAAAGACAAGGAAAAGACCCTGAGAGGCTCGGGCTTCTCAGGGTCTTCTCATGGGACTCCCACCCCCGTCGGAGGGATGGAAAAGCCGTACGGACGAGCCAACTTCACGGATGGGGTCCCCCTTCCGTGGAAACAGGGGGTGGAAACTAGGAAAATGGCTTTCATGTCGCTACACCCCGCCCTCTGCCGCAACAAACGTCTCCAGAGGGGTGCGGGGAGAAAAGTCATCGAGCCCGGATCATGCGCCGCTCGCGGCGTTGAATGCGCTTGATGGCCTTTTTTCTCTTGATCCGCCGACGCTCCCCTTTGGACAGGTAGTAGTTGTGGCGACGTAAAACCGGCTGAACGTTTTTTTGAAAGTCCTTACGGAGCTTGCGCACCTTCTTCTCGAAAGGTTCTCTGGTTTCTTTGGTTTCCGCTTCTGCCATTCAGATTTCACCTGCCTTTCAAAAACATGGTTTTTCCGCTTCCCGGATGGCCCGGGCAAACGAAGGGGCCGACTTCGCCGATTTTCGATTTCGGTGGCCGGCCCTTTTCGCCCATCCCGATCTGGTCGCCCGCATCAAGGCGTCAAACTTGCTGAAAGTAGCATGGAAGTTTTCATAAAAACAAGGAAATTCGCCCGGGGCGAAGCTACTTTTTTTCGTCGTGCATGGTGTCGAAATGGGAAAATTGCATGGTGAAGGACGCCCGTCCCTGAGTGGCCGAGCGCAAAGCGGTGGAGTAGCCGAACATCCTGGACAAGGGCGCCGTGGCCTGCACCATTTGCACGGCCATGCGGGCCGTCATGCTTTCCACCCGTCCTCCCCTCAGGCTCAAATCTCCGATGACGTCTCCCAGAAACTCTTCGGGGGTGAGAATTTCCAGAGCCATGTACGGCTCCAGCAAAAGAGGGGAAGCCTGTTGACAGGCTTCCTTGAAGGCCATGGAAGCCGCAACCCGAAAAGCCAGCTCGCTGGAAGCCCCTTCCTGAAAGAGCCCCCCGAGCACCGTGGCCTCCACATCCGCCACCGGATATCCCATCAACACGCCGTTGTCGAGCCCGTCCCGCACGCCCTGCTCCGCGGAGGGAAAGAATGCCTCGGGGACGGAGCCGTCCCGCACCTTGACTTGGACTCGGTTTCCTTCTCCCCTGGAAAGCGGAGCCACGCGAAGGTCCACCCCGGCATAATGGCGGACGCCGCCGATCTCGCGGTCGAAGGTCCCCCGGGCCCGGGCCTTGCTCGCAATGGCTTCCCGATAGACCACTTGAGGCTTTCCCGACTGCACCGCCACGTGGAAGTCCCTGTGCAACCGGTGCAGCAGGATCTCCATGTGAAGCTCTCCCATGCCGCTGATGAGGGTCTGGCCCGTGTCGGGGTCTTCCCGGTATCGGAAGGTGGGGTCTTCCACGGCGATTTTGGCGAGGCTGTCCATGAGCTTTTCCTGGTCGGAGCGGGTTTGGGCTTCCACGGCCACGGAGATCACCGGCTCGTAAACGTCGATGGCTTCCAGCAGAATGGGATGGTCGCCGTCGCAGAGGGTGTCTCCCGTGGTGGCGGACTTGAGGCCCATGACGGCCACGATGGAGCCCGCCCCCGCTTGGTCCAGACGCTCCCTGCGGTTGGCGTGCATGGAAAAGATGCGGGAGATCTTCTCGCGCTCCCCCTTGGTCACGTTGTAGGCCGTCCCCCCGGCCTCCAGCTTGCCCGAGTAGATGCGCGCGTAGCTCAACTTGCGCCCCTGATCCATGAAAATCTTGAACACCAGGGCCGCCAGGGGCCCCTTGACGCTGCTGACGCGCTTCCCCGGCTCCCGGGTGACGGGATGCACCCCCTCGATGGGGGGGACTTCCACGGGAGAGGGCAGGAAGTCGGCGATGGCGTCGAGGAGAGGCTGCACTCCTTTGTTTTTCAGGGCCGAGCCGCACAGAACGGGCACGGCTTGGAGCTGAAGGGTCGATCGGCGGATGACGGGGAGGAGGTGGCTCGCCTCGACGGGCTCCTCCTCCAGGTAGCGCTCCATGAGCTCGTCGTCCCATTCCGCCACCTTGGCCACCAGCCGTTCTCGCGCCTCCCGGGCTTCCTGCAAAAGATCGGGATCGATCTCCGTGTACTCGTAGCGGGCCCCCAGGGTCTCGTCGTGCCAGACCACTTGCTGCATGCGCAGCAGATCGACGATCCCTCTGAAATCCGATTCCTTGCCCACGGGAAGCTGCAGCACCAGAGGGTCCGCCGCGAGCTTTTCCCGGATCTGGTCCACCACCGCTCCGAAGTCGGCCCCGATGCGGTCCATCTTGTTCACGAAGGCGATCTTGGGCACGTGGTACTTGTCGGCTTGACGCCACACGGTCTCCGACTGCGGCTCCACGCCGCCCACGCCGCAAAACACCGCGATGGCCCCGTCCAAAACCCTCAGGGAGCGCTCCACTTCGATGGTGAAATCCACGTGGCCGGGCGTGTCGATGAGGTGGATCTCGTGGTCCTTCCATTCGCAGGTGGTCACCGCCGAAGTGATGGTGATGCCCCGCTCCTGCTCCTCTTCCATCCAGTCCATGACGGCCGTGCCGTCGTGGACTTCGCCCATTTTGTGCGAACGCCCCGTGTAGAAAAGGATCCTTTCGGTGACGGTGGTCTTGCCCGCGTCGATGTGCGCGATGATGCCAATGTTTCGAATTTTTTTCAGTCGCCGGTCGTCCGCCATGGTGATCTTCTTTCAACCCTCGGGTTTCGGTTCCTTCCTTCAGCCGCTCGCTCTCCCCTCGGCCGCCAGCTCCCGCAAGGTGCTGCTCAGGGTGTCGAAGGATTCCAGCCGCCCGCGCGCCTCCCGCAAGGCATCCTTCGCCCGGGGCTCCTCCCGGTCTTCCAGCGCCTGGACCACGCCGCTCAGAACATAGGGGCTTTCATGACTCGCAAGCCCCGCAAGGATTTCCAGGCTCCGGGACGTGCCGATGTTTCCAAGCACCCGGATCAGTCCCACCTTCAGCTCGTCGAAGGGCGCGTTGTCCTCGAGCACTCCCTGGATGGGCCCCACGGCGTCGTCTCCGAGGGCTTCCAGGCATGTCAGACAGTTCTGGGCGAAAAAGGGAAAACGGAACATGGACAGCTCCGCCAGCAGCCGGGCGCTCTCCTCGCTGCCGTAGGAGGCCAGGATTTCGGGCACGAACAGAGCGGCCCAGGAGAAGGCGTAGGTGAGCGGCAGGAGATGGGGGATGGCGTCGGGACCCGCTTCTTCAAGCTCCTCCAGCACCGGCTCCAGAAGCTCCCTGCGCTTGGCGTAGCCTTCCTGCCGCTTGTGGGGAAATCGCTTCATGTCGTTGGCCGCCAGCAGCTTTTTAACTTTCGTCGCCAGGGGAGAGCCCTCGTCGGCGGGAAAGCGGGCCGTGTAGTGACGGGCGCGTTGAGCGATCCAGAACTTTTCCAGCCAAGTGGAGGGGGAATAGAAATAGACGGGCCGGCTGTCGTCCTGGCCGGCCCGCTGATGGTAGCCGTTCTCCTGGTAGAAGGCCTTTTCTTCCCGGGCGATCTGCCAGCGCTTCCGGCAAACGTGAAAGGCTCGGTCGTACTCTGCCGCAGCCATGCACGAGCTCACCAGGATGTCGTGGAACCGGTCGTCCTCCGGGTAGCTTTCGATCATTTGCTCCGCCAGTCGTCGCGCCTTGGCGAAATCCTGGTTGAAGATGCGGTCGAAGCCCTTTTCGGCTTCTTCCTTCAAGGTCTTTTGAAGCTTGGCCTTTTCCTCCGTGCGTCGAAGCTGTTCCGGCGGGAGGCTTTCGCGAAGCTCCTGGTGCTTGGCCATGCAGCATTTCTTGTATTTCTTTCCGGATCCGCACGGGCAGGGGTCGTTGCGTCCCACCTTTTCCATGGTCAGGGCTTCGTGCAGGGCCGTTTGTCTTCGAGCCGTCTGGTAGTCGCGTATGCGCCGGTCCAAATCCGCACGGGGGATGCCGTACTTGAGCCTCACCACTTCCGGGTCTCCCCCTTGCAGCACTTCGAAAACGGGCTGCAAAGGATCGGAGGGCGCCGAAGGCGACGGGCGACGGGGGTCTTTTTCCATGAGATTTTCCTTGCTCCTGGACTGACGGTTGCCGTTGAAACGGGCCGGGGAGCGATCCCCGCTCATTAGCGTAAACCGCACTTCTACCATTGATCGGGGCGCATGTCAAAAGATGGATGGCCCTTCCGTCTTCGGAAGATCGGCGGACGGCGGTGCTTCGTTCAACGGTCGATCATCGGAAAGGAAGCGCGAGAGAGCCACCCTTCGGGTCCCTGGGCGCCCCTTGACACCTCCCGGATTCCCCTACTATAATTTCGGAGTTGGTTTTGTTCGTTGGGTCAACGAACATGCAAATGCAAGGATGTTTCAATTGGTAATTCCTCCTTCACCGTTCTTTTAGAGAATCGTTGTGAAAAGAAAAATTCGAAGCCGCTTTTCCTTGCGTCAAGCTCGAAGCATCGTTTTGGTCGGATTGGGCTTGGGGCTTGTTTTGAGCTGCCTTCAGATCGGGCTGGATCTCGCCAAGGAAAAGAGACAGATCGAGCAAGCGGTGAAGCATTCCATCGAGACGGTCAAGGGTCAAGCGGTCCAAGCGGCCTTCAGCATCGACCGGGCCCTGGCGGCCAAGGTCCTCGACGGCTTGTTCCAGTACCGTCCCATTCGCCAAGGAATGGTGGTGGACGATTTCGGGACGGTGCTGGCTCGCCGGGAGCGTCCGGCGGCCCAAGGATCTCTGGACTGGCTGGCGGGGCTCGTGTTCAAAGGCGACTTGCGCTACACGGTGTCCTTGCATTCGGAGCAAGGGAGCCGGCTGGTGGGTCACTTGGAAGTCGTCGTGGACGACTATCTCGTCGCCCGCCATTTCGTCGATCGCTCGATCATCGTTCTGGCGGCGAATTTCCTCTATGCGCTGGCTCTCACCGTCGCCCTGACCTGGCTGTCCTACCGCACCCTCACCAAGCCCCTCTTGGAAACCGTGCGAGGCCTTTCCGCCGTGGACCCCGCCAGTCCGGCCGAAAAGCTCCTGGAAATCCCTCGCAGCCATGAAGACGACGAATTGGGGCTGTTGGCGATCACGGCCAACAATCTTTTGGAAAGCTTCGACCAAAGCCTCAAGCGGTGTCTCATTGCCGAAAGCCGTACCCTTGAAAGGGAAGCGCGTCTTCGAGCTATCATGGAAAGCGTGCCGGAAGGCGTTTTGACCATCGACGAGAAGGGATTGGTTGAAGGATGCAACCCGGCGGCCGAAGGCCTTTTCGGTTTGAAGGAAAGAATGCTGGAAGGGACGGCCATATTCGATCTCTTCATGGAGAAGCCCGGCGGGGGCGGGACCTTCCGGCAGGCTCTCAAGGATTGCCTGGAGAGCGGGGGGGCCTCTCGCCTGCCTCGCCATCCCTGCGAAGTCGAGCTACGGCGGATCGGCAAGGAAGGGCTGCCGGTGGAGCTCCGTCTGGGAGATCTGCACTTCAAGGAGCGGCGCCTCGTGGTTTGCGTCATCCACGACATCAGTTGGCGCAAGGAGGCCGAAAAGGAGAAGCAGCGCCTCCAAGAGCAGTTGATCCAGGCTCAGAAGATGGAAGCCGTGGGAACGCTGGCCGGTGGTATCGCTCATGATTTCAACAACTTGCTCCAGGCCGTCCACGGTTACGCCGAGCTGCTTCTCATGGACAGGGAAGAAAAGGAGAGGGGCTACTCCGAGTTGTATGAAATCGCCCGATTCGCCAGAAAGGGAGGAGACCTCACCCGGCAGCTTCTCACTTTCAGCCGCAAAATGGAAAGCGAGCTGCGTCCCGTGGATTTGAACCGCCGAATCCAAAAATTCCAGGACCTCTTGAGCCGAAGCCTGCCCGACAACGTCGGCATCGACCTGGAGCTGGCGCCGGATCTCAAACTGGTGAACGCCGATCCCGCGCAAATGGAGCAGGTCGTCATGAATCTGGTGCTCAACGCCCGGGACGCCATGCCTGGAGGGGGGCGGATGACCATCTCCACCCGAAACGTGGTCTTCGACGAAGATGTTCGCGGTGGCCGGGAAGGTCTCGCGGCGGGGGAATACGTGGCCCTCAGCGTTTCGGACACGGGGCACGGCATCCGGGGGGAGCACTTGGATCACATCTTCGAGCCTTTCTTCACCCTCAAGGAAGCGGGTAAAGGCGTCGGCTTGGGGTTGGCCATGGTGTACGGCATCGTCGAAAGCCACGGGGGACGCATCGACTGTTCCAGTCTCCCGGGCCAGGGGGCCACCTTCGTCATCCACATCCCGGCCATGAACGACGGGAAGGATTCGCTCAAAAGCCCTCAAGTCCCTCCCAAGCTTCCCATGGGGGGCGGCACCGTTCTGCTGGTGGACGACGAGGCCTTCATTCGGGATTTGGGCGCGCAGATTCTCGCCCGCTTCGGCTACAAGGTCCTGACGGCCCCCGACGGCGAGCGGGCCGTGGACATTTACGAGCGGCAAGGAAGCCGCATCGACGCGGTGGTTCTGGATTTGCTCATGCCCCGCATGGACGGAGGGCAATGTCTGGAGCGCCTTCTGGCCTTGAATCCGGACGTGAAGATCATCGTCGCCAGCGGCCACTATCCCCGGGCGGACGATCCCCTGGCCTCAAGCATCAAGACCAAGGCCAAGCGGTTCATCCGCAAGCCCTACGAGGCCCGCCAGCTCCTGACAGCCGTTCGCGAAGTGATGGATTCCTCGGACGAGTGAAGCCGAAAGCTCTCTACGGGAGCCTGGATCCCTGGATTCTCTTCAGCTCGCTCCACAAGGATTCCACCTGCTTCCGGGTATGGCTCAAGTCTTGTCCGTTGTCCACGACGAAGTCGGCGAAGGCCTTTTTTTCGTCGATGGGGAGCTGGGCTTGGAGGATGCGGGCCGCTTCCTCGGGGCCGATGCCGTCCCTCGCCACAAGGCGCTCGACCTGCTTTCGAGGGGAAGCATGGACCAGGACGACGATGTCGAAATCGTCTTCGAGATGGAATTCCACGAGAAGCGGGACGGCAACCTGGACGATGGCGTGCGGCTCCCGCCTTGCGATGGCCTCGACCTGATCGAGAAGCTCCTCGTACATGGCGGGATGGGTGCGGCTTTCCAGCATCTTCCGCTTTTCGGCGTCGTGGAACACGATGCGGGAGAGCTTCTTGCGATCCAGGCGACCGTCGTCCCGCAGGATTTGCCGGCCGAAGGCGTCCACGATCTTGGCCAGGGCCGGGGTCCCCGGCTCCACCACCCGCCGGGCGATAACGTCGAAGTCGATGAGAGGGGCCCCCAGATCTTTCAGCATCTCGGAAACGGTGCTCTTTCCGCTGGCGATGCCTCCCGTCAATCCCACCAGCAAGGGACGGCCCTTTCCTCCCGCCTTCGGCATCCTTTCCTCCAGCCACTTTCGAAGGGGCCGAGCCCGGCTTTCGATCTTTCCCGCCATGGAAATCCTTCCGCCCGACGAGGAGCGTTTTCTGCCTTTGTCATTCCCTCATGGACAGCCCGATGCGGTTCCGCTCCAGGTCCACTTCCACGACGGTCACCGTCACCGGTTGGCCCGCCCGCACCACCTCCCGGGGGTCCTTGACGAACCGGTCGGCCAGACGGCTCACGTGAACCAGACCGTCCCGATGCACCCCGATGTCCACGAAGGCCCCGAAGGCCGTCACGTTGGTCACCACTCCCGGCAGCTTCATGCCCACCTGCAAATCCTCCGGGGAATGGACCTTGGAAGCGAAGGAAAAGGTCTGAAAGGGTGGTCGGGGGTCCCGTCCCGGGCGCTTGAGCTCCTCCAGGATGTCTTTCACCGTAGGGAGTCCCGCGTGCCGGGAAACGTAGCGCCCGGGATCGATGGAATCCGCGATGCCGGGGCTTCTCAAAAGCTTGGAGAGGGGAAGGCCCAGGTCCTTGGCCATGGCTTCCACGATCCCGTAGGATTCCGGGTGGATGCCCGTGGCGTCCAGGGGGTTCTTCCCCCCGGCGATGCGCAGGAATCCCGCCGCCTGCTCGAAGGCCTTGGGCCCCAGCCGCTCCACTTTCTTGAGGTCCTTGCGGGAAGAAAAAGGACCGTTTTCTCTCCGGTGGGCGACGATGTTCCCGGCCAATCGGGGACCGATGCCCGAAACGTAGGACAAAAGATGGGGGCTGGCCGTGTTGAGCTCCACCCCCACGGCGTTGACGCAGCTCGTCACCACCTCGTCCAGGCTTTTCTTGAGCTCCTTGGGGTCCACGTCGTGCTGGTACTGGCCCACGCCGATGGACTTGGGATCGATCTTCACCAGCTCGGCCAGGGGGTCCATGAGGCGCCTGCCGATGGAAACGGCCCCCCGCACGGTGATGTCCTCGTCGGGGAATTCCTCGCGGGCCGTTTCCGAAGCCGAATACACCGAAGCCCCCCGCTCGTCCACCAAGATCACGGGGACGGTCCCGGCCAAGGAAAGGCCTTTGAGAAAGGCTTCCGTCTCGCGGCCCGCCGTCCCGTTGCCCACGGCCACGGCCTCGATGGCGTATTCCTCCACCAAAGTCGAAAATCTCTCCGCCGCCCGGGCGGCTTGGTCGTCTCCCGAGTGGGGGTAGAGGGCTTCCCGGTGGACGAGGTTGCCCTGGGCGTCCAGGCACACCGTCTTGCACCCCGTGCGAAAGCCCGGGTCCACGGCCATCACCCGGCGCTCGCCCAGGGGCGGGGCCATGAGGAGGTGGCGGAGGTTGTCGGCGAAAACGGCCACGGCTTCCTCTTCCGCACGCTTTCCCGCCCGCTGCTTGGCTTCCGTTTCCATGGCCGGAAGCAGAAGACGCCGCAAGCCGTCCCGCACGGCTTCCCGCACCTCTCGGGAGGCTTCGCCCGATCCTTCGACGAAAAGGGGCTCCAGCTCCGCCAGGGCTTTCTCTTCGGGGATTGCCACGCGAAAGGCCAACACCCCTTGCTTTTCTCCTCGGCGCACGGCCAGGACCCGGTGGGAAGGGGCCTTTTCCAAGGGCTCCTCCCGGTCCAGATAATCCCGGTAAGGCGCGGCTTCCTTTTCCTTGCCGGCTACGGCGCGGGATTTCAGCATCCCCTCCAGGGAAAACAACCGGCGCAGGCGGGACCTCCCTTCCGGGCTTTCGGCCACCTGCTCGGCGATGATGTCCCGGGCCCCCGCCAGGGCTTCCTCCGCGGAAGCCACCTTTCCGTCGGCGGTAACGAACCGGGCGGCTTCGCTGGCGGGGTCAACGGAGCTTTTCCGCTCCAGGAGGATGTGCGCCAGGGGCTCCAGCCCTTTTTCCCTGGCCGTGGAAGCCCGTGTCCTGCGCTTGGGACGGTAGGGGAGATAAAGATCCTCCAGGGCGGTGGGCGTAGGAGCGGCTAGAAGGGAGGCTTTCAGCTCTTCCGTGAGAAATCCGAGCTCCTCCAGGGACTTGAGGATGGCCTCGCGGCGGCGGTCCATCTGGCGAAGCTGCTCCAGCCGATCCCGGAGGGCCGCGATTTGCACTTCCGTGAGGGAGCCCGTGGCTTCCTTGCGATAGCGGGCGATGAAGGGCAGGGTGGCGCCCCCGTCCAGAAGCTCCGCGGTGGCTTGCACTTGAGACGCTTGAAGG
>Ga0180430_10005663_pt1 | contig 10330 bp, 8 predicted proteins | sample SS_ome_9_FD_132999 | JGI IMG/M metagenome (GOLD analysis project Ga0180430, IMG submission 132999) | Hypersaline lake sediment archaeal communities from the Salton Sea, California, USA - SS_1_S_2 metaG | ecosystem: Environmental > Aquatic > Non-marine Saline and Alkaline > Hypersaline > Sediment... | reverse complement strand
CAACTGGATGTGGCCCTGCAAGAACGAAGGCGAAGATGCCAGGCTCTACCATGCAGCCAAAGCTGCCAGCGACTTTGCTGTGGCCCTGGGTATAAATATTCCCACGGGAAAGGATTCTCTGTCCATGACGCAGAAATACAAGGACCAGGTGGTATATGCCCCCGGTACCGTAATTATATCAGCAGCCGGAGAAGTTACCGATGTCCGTAAGATCGTGGAACCTGTGCTAAAGTCAGATCCTGAAAGCAGACTTATCTATATGGATCTGGCCAAAGACGATTTTAAACTGGGAGGATCCTCCTTTGCCCAGTACAAAAACAAACTGGGAGCCGGAGCGCCCACAGTGAAAGATCCGGAATACTTTGTAAGGACCTTTAATTTGCTGCAATCGCTTGTTGAAGAAGGAAAAATCCTGGCCGGGCACGATGTATCGGCCGGAGGACTGATCAGCTGCCTGATGGAAATGTGTTTTTCCAGTACTTCCGGTGGTGTGGAAGTGGATATATCCGGCATCCCCGGAGACAGCCTATCCGTGCTATTCAGTGAAAAACCCGGAGTGGTCATACAGGTAGCTCAGCACCATGAAATATCTGCCCTGCTAGAGAAAGAAGGTATCCAACACCATGTGATCGGAAGGCCGGTAGAAGGCCGGATTCTTACCTTGCGTACTACAGATGATAATCTGGACCTGGACATTAATCACTACCGCGATCTCTGGTTCCGCAGCTCCTACCTGCTCGACCGCAGGCAATCGGGTGAAACACTGGCTGCAGAACGCTACCTTAACTATAAAAAGCATGCCCTGGAACTGGACCTGAAAGATTTCCAGGGAACTTTCAAGAGCCTGGGCATTGATCCACATAGAAGGACCAAAAGCGGAGCCAAAGCTGCCATCATCCGGGAAAAAGGAGTGAATGGCGACCGGGAGATGGCCCATGCCCTCTACCTGGCTGGTTTTGATGTGAAGGACATGCATATGACCGACCTGATTGCAGGACGCGAAACGCTGGAAGAAGTGCAGATGATCGTCTTTGTGGGTGGCTTCTCCAATTCGGACGTTCTGGGTTCAGCCAAGGGCTGGGCCGGTGCATTCAAATACAACGAAAAAGCCCGTATTGCCCTGGAAAAGTTCTATGCACGGAAAGACACCCTTAGCCTGGGTGTTTGCAACGGATGCCAGCTGATGATCGAACTGGACCTGGTGCTTCCTGAACACGAAGAAAAGCCCCGCATGCAGCACAATGCCTCGGGTAAATTCGAATCGGCCTTCCTGGGTCTTAAGGTGGAGAAAAATCCCTCCATCATGTTAGGCTCCCTGGAAGGCATGAACCTTGGGATCTGGGTGGCACACGGCGAAGGCAAGTTTGTACTTCCCCGGCCCGAAAGCGAGTACCATATTGCTGCCCGCTACAGCCACTCCACCTATCCTGCCAATCCCAACGGATCGGATTACGATGTGGCTGCCCTGTGCTCGGCCGATGGCCGTCACCTGGCCCTGATGCCTCACCTGGAAAGGGCCTATCAGCCCTGGCAGTGTGCCTTTTATCCCGACGACCGGAAACAGGACGATGCTACTCCCTGGCTGGAGGCCTTTGTGAATGCCCGCAGGTGGATTGAAAAATCCTGAACCTGCCTGAAGGCCATAGGTTCACCCAAGTCAGCTTCGGAATCCATTTTGTCCGCTTCGCCTTAAAATCTATATCAGGCAGGAGAAAACTATTCTATATTTGAAATCAGGTATATCAATCATTCAGACCATGAAAACATATACAGTTTACAGGAATGCAGGTCAGCGCATCCTTACAACAGCCCTGGCATGCATACTGACATTAACTAACTTGACCGCTCAGGAAGACCTGTCAGGGACCGTCACCTACCAGCAGGTTGTTCGCTACAATTTTGAGAATATCGAAAAAGCACATGGAAACGACCAACGTACACAGGATTGGCTGGCAACCCTGCCCAAGGAGGGAACCAGCATCCAGGTCTTAAATTTCAACAGTGAAGAAGCCCTGTTTGAAGAGGACGACTCGGAAAAGGAGGCTACCCCTGCCGGATTGCAGCGGGCCCTTATGTTTGAAAACTCACTGAAACCTGCCAATCCAGTCGCGCAAAAGGTGTATTACAATTTTGACAAGAACCATAAACTGGAGCAGGTGGAGTTCATGACCCGCGTCTTCCTGGTAGAGTCTGAGATTAAGTCCGTGCCATGGAAGCTGGGCAGTGAAAAGAAAAAAGTACTGGATTACATCTGCCTGGGAGCCTCAGCAACTATTGACGATCAGGAGATTAAGGCCTGGTTTGCCCCTGAGATCCCGGTATCGCTGGGACCCTCTGTCTTTGGTGGATTGCCTGGCCTGATCCTTGCAGTGGAACGGAATGGAGAAACTGCCTATGTGGCTACCTCGGTAAACCTCGATCCTGCTACTATTTTATCCATCGCAAAACCAAATAAAGGCAGCAAAGTGAGCCGGGAGGAATTCGCAGCCATCCGGAAAGAAAAGGAGAAAGAACGGGAAGAGAATACCCAGAGCAGGGAAATGTACCACAGATAGAAGCCATGAAATTCCTTATATCGACCATACTGGTGCTGGCAGTTAACCTGGCTATGATAGCACAGGAATCCCTGGGGGGGACTGTCATCTATACCAGAACCATTAGCTATGATTTTCAAAGCACGGGCAATCCCGAATGGGATGCCTATGCCAAGACCCTGCCCAAGGAGGGGAGGTTTGAAAGACAACTCCTCTTCACTTCAGAGGCCTCCCTCTATAAGGAATCCCGTTTTTCAGAGGATGCCCTTAAAGGGGCCCATCAGAAAGCAGCCTTTTTCGTGAATTATGGAAAGCCTCCCAGTCCTGCCCTTAAGGAACTTTACATCCACTTCCAGAAGGAGGAGCGCTGTGCCCTGCTGGAATTTATGACCCGCGATTTCCGTGTCAAAAATTCCCTGGAAAAGAAGAACTGGAAGTTAATTCCCGAACGAAAGAAGATCGGTGAGTATGTATGCATGAAGGCCACCGTTATTCATGAGGGAGATGAAGTGACTGCCTGGTTCACACCTCAAATACCAGTACCGGCAGGGCCAGCCGAATATTATGGGCTGCCCGGACTGGTGCTGGCAGTGGAACGCCTGGACGAAACCATTTTTCTGGCTTCAGTGGTGGATCTCACTCCTCCGGATCCTGAATTACTGCAGGAACCGGGCGACGGTAGGTTTACCTCAGTGAAGGATTTTGACCGGATCGTTGCAGAAAAGGTGGAAGAATTCAAACAAAATGGTATGGGTAAAAACGATTACTATCAAAAATGACGGGATTAAGGAGCGTGAAAGTAGCAGAACTGAATAAAAAAATCCTGGGAGTCCTTCTTATACTGGCACTGGCCACTCCCCTGCTGGCTCAGCATAACCTGAAAGGAAAAGTGAGTGACCAGCAAGAGCATGCACTGAGCTATGCCACCGTAGCCCTGCTAAATCCGGGCGATTCGGTATTGATTTATTTCGGGGTGACCGACGACCAGGGTGAATTTAGCGTACGGAACATCAAAAAAGGTGACTACCTTCTTCAGTATTCATATGTAGGCATGGAGACTCTATACAGAGAACTGTCCATTCCACTAGCAGATGGGGAAGATCTGGGAATGCAGGTCCTGGCACCCAATACCCTGGAAGAGGTGACCATTATCGAGGAATATGTACCCATAACCTTCCGAAGCGATACCGTGGAATTTAATGCCAATGCCTTTACCACCCAGAGCAATGCAGTGGTAGAGGATCTTTTGAAGAAGATTCCGGGCATCGAGGTGGATGAAAGTGGAAACATGAAGGCCATGGGAGAGGAAGTCCTGAATGTGAGGGTGGATGGCAAGGAATTTTTTGGAAAGGATCCCAAGGTGGCCACCAAGAACCTGCCGGCCGAGGCGATCAAAAAGGTTCAGGTCTTCGATAAAAAGTCCGACGAATCGGAGTTCACCGGAGTGGATGACGGAGTCAGGGAGCGGACCATCAACCTGATGCTGAACGAAGATCACAAGCAGGGCTATTTCGGAAATGTAACAGCCGCCTACGGTACCAACAACAGGTACAATGCCGGGGGAAGAATCTACCGTTTTTCGGAAAAACTACAGAGTGCCGTCCTGGGCAGAGCCAACAACATCAACGACTTTGGCTTTGACCGCGGCAAGGAGTGGGGAAGCAAGGTAAGGGGAGAGAACAAAACTCTGTCGGGAGGTCTCAACCTCAGTTACAATGCCGAAGAAAGCAACCGCTACTTCCTATCCTACCTGGCCAGCAGCACCACCAATGAACTTGAAGAACTCACCTCTACAGAAAACTACCTGCAGGAAGGGAGCTATTATCAGCAATCCGATGTAATTCAGGAAGAAATAACTTCTCCCCATAGGGTGAACATGGGGATACGTCACAAGTTTAATGAGCAGCACAACCTGATCCTGGACGGGGACCTGAGCCTGAGCTCCAATCAATTGATAAGTGAGGGAATGACATATACGGGACTGGAGGATTCATTGATCAACAGTCTGAAGAACCTCACCGACCTGGAATCGACAGTAATCGATGCCAGTGGCAAAGCTTCCTATGTGGCCAAGTTTAACCAGGACCGGACACAATTTAAACTGGAAGCCAATGGTTTTTACCATAAGAATAATTCCTTGCTGAACTGGCAGGATTCCATCACCCTTCATGGTCCGGACAGCCTGGATCTGTATGTGCAATTCCGGGATGACCAGAACGACCGGACCGGACTTAGCCTTACTCCCAGCCTAATGCATAAGATCAAGCAGTTCTGGTATATCACCGCCGGTATAGAACTTGGAAGTCAGAACCAAAGCCTGAACCGTCAGCACAGGGTAGAGCAGGAAGGGCTGGTGAGCCTGGATACCCTCTTCCCGTCTTTTACCACAAGGCAACTTTCTGCAGGCCCCATGCTCTCTTTGAAACGCAGCTCCAACCGCTCCCAGATTGAATTCAGCCTCATAGGAACCTGGAATCAGTTCGATAAAGTGCTGGCGGGCAACAGTGTGGATAAACCCATTTATTTTTTCTTTCAACCCGGTTTTAATTATGAATACCGTTACCGGACGGGCCGAAGGATAAATTTCAGGTATAGCACCGCAGTGAACATGCCTTCCATCACCCAGCTATACCCGGTGGCCAATACCCTGAACCTGCTTTCTGTCATCCAGGGAAACCTGAACCTGGATCCCGAATACTCTCATAACCTGCAGGGCTCCTGGTGGTATTTCGACCAGTTTTCCTTTACTTCGGTATTTGCCATGCTGGGAGGAAGCTATACCAGGGACAAAATTGCCTGGTCTCAGAGCACCAGCGAACAGCTGCTTACCGTGATGAGTCCGGTGAACACACCGGATCATCGATCAGTCTTTTCTTATGCTTCCTTCTCTACGCCCATACGAAAACTGGGGATAAAAATAAGCCTCGTCTCTCATGAAAACTGGAGCAGGGGCATGGGGATTATCAATGGTGAAAACAATACCCAGACCAATTTCACCCATTCCCTCAGGCTCCGATTCGAAAATCGGAAAAAACAAAAATGGGATGCTGCCGTTGGTGGCAACATGGCCATTACCGACGCCAAATACTCCATCTCCTCCATGAATTCCGTGTATTACAACACAGCTCTTTTTACCGATCTTCGCTTTACTCCCAGCGAGAAATGGAGTTTCGAAACAGAGGCACAGATAGTGAACTACAACGCGCAAAACCTGGATGAAAGCGTGAACATCCCCTTATGGACAGCTGGCATAAGCTATTACTTCCTGAGGGGCGAACGAGCGAGCCTGAGCCTCAAAGGCTACGACCTGCTGAATAAACAACAGGGCTTTCTAAATTCTTCCAACGCCAACTATCTGATGCTGCAGGAATGGAATACCATCGGACGTTATGTGATGTTGGAATTTAAAATGCGTATCGGACGATAATAGGCCTTTAGATGCAAAAGAACAAAAGATACGCACTCCTGGTCCTCCTGATCTCGGCCCTCCTGGTATCGGTCCTCTTCAATTTCAGGATCTTTCTCTGGGCGCTGGTCAATGGCCTCACCGAAGAGATCAAGCCCAAGCTGTCCTACCATATGTTTAATTTCATCATTGAGTTTGTGGTATTCTTCCTGGCGGGAATGTTAAATTATGCCTGGACCGATTCCCTGATCAGGAAATTCTCTATGCGAAAGTGGAGAATACCCTTTACCGTCCTGAGCAACCTGCTGGTTTTCTTCATACTGATCCCTCTGGGAAAACTGTTTCACACCTGGTACTTTCTGGGACGCTATGAAAACAAGGAAATAGAATTTGAGATTCAAAACTTCCTGGTTATCAACATTTCCGTATTCCTTTTGGCCATTGTATTAGCCAATCTACTGCTGTTGATGAAAAAAATGAAGCTGGCCGAGCAGGAAAACATGCGCCTGATGGAAGAGAAGTCCAGGGCAGAGTTGAATGCCCTTAAGGAGCAGATCAGTCCCCACTTCCTCTTCAACACCCTGAGTACCCTGAGCACCATGGTAAGAAATGAAAAAAAGGAGGCGGGACTTGAATTTATTGGGGAAATTTCCAAAGCCTACCAGTATACTCTCTCCACCAAGGAAGACCTGGTAAGCCTGAAAGAAGAGCTGAGCTTCATTGATTCCTATATTTTCCTGCTGAAAAAACGCTTCGGGGAAAAACTGAGTTTTACGGCGGAAGTATCTGAGGACCTGAAAGCCTTCAAGATTCCACCCATGTCCCTGCAATTGCTTGTTGAGAACGCCATCCAACATAATATCATCACCAGGGAATCGCCGCTCCACATCCGGATATTTACGGAAAATGGTCTTGTCTGCGTGGAAAATCCGCTTCAAGAGAAGGAATCAAAAGCGGAAAGTCTGGGCATCGGGCTGAAAAACCTGAGCAACCGTTACCTCCTTCTTTCGGAAAAAGATATTGTTATTAGCAGGGAAAATCAGATATTCAGGGTAAAGTTGCCCCTTTTGTAATATGAGAGTTCTGGTCCTGGAAGATGAATCGGGTGCCGCCCGCAACCTGCTGGACCTCCTTGAAGAGGTGGATCCTGGCCTGGAGATTGTCGCAGTCCTGGAATCGGTCAGGGAGGCAATCTTTTGGTTAAAGAAAAATCAGAGCCCCGATCTGGGCTTTTTTGATATCCGCCTGGCCGACGGAGAATCCTTCGAGGTTTTTGATAAAACTATCATAAACTTTCCGGTAATTTTCACCACTGCCTATGATGAATATGCATTAAAAGCTTTCAAAGTAAACAGCATCGATTACCTGATGAAACCGGTGGACAAAGATGATTTGGGAGCAGCCCTTGAAAAATACCGCACACTGTACCGGAAGGATAGTTCCTACGATCCCGGGAAGCTGCAAAACACCCTTCTGGAGTTGCATTTACAGGAAGAGAAACAGTATAAGAAAAGCTTCCTGGTATACGTAAAGGATCAGATTATCCCGGTGGCTGTTGAGCAGATTGCCTACTTTTGTCTTGACCATAAGAGGGTGTATTGCGTAACTGTCAAAGACAAGAAATACCTCATTGACCAGGCCCTGGATAAGATCGGGTCGCAGCTGGATCCCGAGAATTTCTTCCGGGCAAACAGACAGTACCTGGTTTCCCGGCAATCTGTAAAATCTGCCCATCAGCACTTCAATCGAAAACTCAGGCTCCAGCTCTCCCCTGCTCCCGAAAAGGACGTACTGATCGCCAAACCAAAGGCTGCCCAGTTCAAAGCCTGGCTTGAAAGATAGACCTTCTGTGGCGGTAAACAGACTACAGTATGAATGGAAGAATGGCTTTCCTTTCTACGGGGTATTCAGGAAACGTATTGCGATACCACTTATGGTGACTGAGTGCGCGGGGCACCAGGTTGAAGAAGGTCCAGAGAGCAAAAACAAGTGCCGCCGGACTCCAGGTCATCACCGCAAAACCGGTCCACTGCATAATCTCCCCAAAAAAATTGGGACAGGAGATCCATCTGAACAGGCCACCTTCAGGTATGAAGTATCCTTTCTTCCCCCCTTTTCGTAATCTAAGCAGGATCTGATCGGACCACCAGTTCAGAAAGGAGCCCCCGGCATACAGTGCGGCACCCAGGATGAAGCGGATATCTGTAAGCCACTCCAGGGTGTACTCCCTGGGGAATGCTGAAAAATAATAACCGTTGATAAAGCCATTGACCAGGTTGAAACATACGGCCATCAAGGCAACCACCAGGGGCATAAGCTTCCCGGAAGTTCGTGTCCGCCAGGGCCAGATAAGGGAACGGTTCACATAGTGTGAAACGTACAGGGCAAAAAAGATCCAGGTAAGCATTTGAATATTACCGGGACCAAACAAAAAGAAAAGTACGAATACCAGCAAGGAAGGGAATTCCATCAGGAACCAGGCCAGACGGTTGGGTATTACAGGTCCCCAGTCTTTGCGGCTGTGCCTCCCATAAGGTGCCTTGATAAACAGGAGCAAAATAAAAACAGCCAGACCCAAAATGGACCAGGCCCATAACAACTGATAAAATGTCTCGCGATCCATCATGGAGTGGATAGCGAAAATAGGCTTTTTTTCGATTAAACGGCTATCTGGTCTGGGCCATATCTTCCGAGTAAAGATATTTAATGGCCAATTCCTCACCCTTCAGAGAGACAACCCGCATCTGGTAAGTCATCATCCCTCCCCAGTAGCCCACTGTGATACTGAGCAAGCTATCCGACAAGGCCTCCCAAGTACCGTCGTAGTTGGCATAGGATATGGGAGGGGTTCCACACCAGCCCGAATTCTTCCGTTCAATAAAGGATCCATCTTCCCCAAGGGTGAATCCATATTTGAGATCGTCCAGTTCCTTGGCACTTTTGAAAAGGGCTGTATCCCCCTTATATTCTTGTTCGATCCAGGTGCCCACAATCTCCACATTTGCACCCAGTGCATCCAATTCCAGAACTTCCTTCTCGCAGGAAATTAAGAGGACCACAGCTATCAGAAATACAAGCTTTTTCATCGGGCAATATATTTGCATTTATCCTAAGGATGAAGGAATGCCTCCTAGGGTTGCTTTAGCTGAACACAAATCCTTACATTTGAATATACCTTTAAAGTTATGAAAATCAGAACTGCCGTCCAGGCCCTGCTACTTCTGAGTGGAATGATTGCCTGCAGTCTTTCACAGGATGTACACGGGCAAACATTGATTGAGAAAATCCAGGTAAAAGCCGGACCCGAAGACATGGTTCTGGATACCAGTTTTGCCAGTCCCCGTTTATTGATCTCTTGCTGCGGACGACGGGAGGTCCATAAACCCTATGGAGAGATGGTTTCTCTGGATCTAAGATCGGGCAAGCACCAGGAGATGCGGCGGATCAACGAACCCAACGACATTCTGTTTCGTCCGCATGGCATTTATCTGGATGGCGATCTTCTCTATGTGATCAGTCACGAAAAAGAGCCTGATTACCACCCGGTCCTGATATACCGGGTACAGGGAGAAGAGCTTAGCTTTGTGGAGCTTGTACATACAGATAAACAACATTCCCCCAATGCACTGGTCACCGGCCCCAAAGGAGAGATCTACCTGGTAAACGATTCGGGCAAACGAGGAAGTTTGTGGGAGAAGGCTCTTAAACTTAAGCGCGCCAACCTGGTGAAACTGACCAAAGACAATGAAGGGATCTGGGAGGGAAAAGTCGTTGCGAAAAAACTGGGTTATCCTGCCGGTATAAACCGGCTTGGAGACCGGCTTTTTGTGGGAGATGCCGTTCTTCACCGCATCCATCCCTATATGATTACAAGCGATGGCCTCATCCCCACCGGGCAAATCAAAGGGCTTAAAGGCAATGACAACATCCGGATTTATCAGGGACAGATTCTTACACCGGGTCATGTAAAGCCTATGAAATTTATCAAACATGTGAAAGATCCTGAAAAGCTTTCCCCGGTGGATGTTTTTCTGGCCCATCCAGATACAGGGGAGCACAAGGTTCTTTACTCCACCCGGGGCGAAAGCATCAGCGGTGGATCCACAGCCATCATTTTCGAAAATAAACTCTACATCTCACAGGTATTTGATCCCTGGATCCTCAAGGTGGCTCTGGATCCGTGATTTTGCGAAAAGCTGGCCGGCAAGCCGGGTTTGCGACAGCTTATACCTATCCACACGTTCACCGATAAACCCGGCTGTTTGATCGAAAAAAATTGACCGGAAAGAAAGATTCATGAACCTTTACACCGAATCAAAAACTTTCCGTCATGAAAAAAGTACTTGTTTCTTTCACCATACTGGCCATGCTGGCCATGAGCTCCTGCCTT
>Ga0180430_10005662_pt1 | contig 10334 bp, 7 predicted proteins | sample SS_ome_9_FD_132999 | JGI IMG/M metagenome (GOLD analysis project Ga0180430, IMG submission 132999) | Hypersaline lake sediment archaeal communities from the Salton Sea, California, USA - SS_1_S_2 metaG | ecosystem: Environmental > Aquatic > Non-marine Saline and Alkaline > Hypersaline > Sediment... | reverse complement strand
TTGGCCGGACCGCTTCCACCGGAATGCTCCGTGGATTTGAAGGAGGCGATCTGGCAGGAGTCCGCCAGAAACTGGAAGAGGGGTATTTTAGCCAGCTGGGCGTATCTGCCCTCTGGTGTACGCCCTGGATGGAACAAATCCATGGGGCTACCGATGAGGGCACCGGCAATACCTATGGCTTTCATGGGTACTGGATCAGTGACTGGACCGCCCTGGATCCGAATTTTGGAAGCGGCGAGGAACTGGCCAGCCTGATTCAAAGCGCTCACCAACAAGGGATCCGGATCATCATGGATGTGATCATCAATCACACCGGGCCCGTTACTCCACTCGATCCGGTCTGGCCGGAGGAATGGGTGCGGACCCGGCCGCAATGCCTTTACCGGGACTACGAAAGTACGGTCACCTGCACCCTGGTTGAAAATCTGCCCGACATCCGGACCGAATCGGATCAGGAAGTGGAGCTTCCGCCCAGACTGATCCAGAAATGGGAAATGGAAGGCCGCCTGGACCAGGAACTGGCCGAACTGGATGCCTTTTTTGCCCGAACCGGCTATCCCCGCGCACCCAGATATTACCTGATCAAATGGCTCACCGATTTTGTAAAGGAATTCGGGATTGACGGCTACCGGCTGGATACGGCCAAGCATATCGAAGAAGGCATTTGGGCCGAGTTGAGCAAGGAGGCCCGGCTGGCGTTCCGGCAATGGAAAGAGGAGCATCCAACAGAGCTCCTGGATGACCAGGAATTTTACATGGTCGGGGAAGTATATGGATACGGTATCTCTGCGGGGAGGTCGTTCGATTTCGGAGACCGCAAGGTCGACTATTATGCAAATGGCATTGATCATTTGATCAACTTCGAGTTCAAGGAGAGTGCAAGACAATCCTATGAAGAATTGTTTTCCACTTATTCGAAAATCCTGCACAGTAGCTTAAAAGGGCAGGGTGTACTGAACTTCCTGAGTTCACATGACGATGGAGGGCCTTTTGATCCTTTGCGGGAAAAACCCATGGAGGCTGCTAACAAGTTATTGCTCTGCCCGGGAGCCTGCCAGATCTATTATGGCGATGAAAGCTGCAGGCCCCTAAGGATAGATGGTGCTCAAGGGGATGCGAATCTCCGCAGCCTGATGAACTGGGAAGAACTGGAAGCAGGGACTGGTCCGGCCGGGATCCCCATCCGGGAGGTATTGGAACACTACCGGAAACTCGGACAATTCAGGAAGCGTCATCCCGCTGTGGGTGCGGGCATGCATCAGATGATATCCGGTGAGCCCTACCTCTTTACCCGGACCTGGGGAAAGAACGGGCTCCGGGACCAAGTGCTGATCGGTCTGGATCTTCCCTCCGGAAAAAAGGTGCTGCATGTAGGAGCCTCTTTCCAGGAAGGCACCAAGCTCAGAGATGCCTATTCAGGGGAAGAAACAATGGTGAAAAATGCACAGGTGACCCTCAACTCCATCCATGAGCTGGTCCTGCTGGAAATGATTTGAAACATGCCTTCCTATACCCTCGATCCGACACAGCTTAGCCTGGAGCGCTTCCGGGAAGTCACGGCCAGAAGAACCATGCTGCCTTCCAGGTCGGTGCTGCAGGAGGATATGGATCAGAGGTACCAGATCCTGGAAAAGGCCGGAATACGCAACCTGGGGGAACTGATCGACGCCCTGAAAAACCAGAAAAAGATGGAGGCTTTCTCTGCTCAGAGCGGATTACAAGTGGGTTATCTGAAACTGCTGAGGAGAGAAGCCCGTTCGTACCTGGCCCGTCCTTTTCCACTCTCCGATTTTCCCGGGATCCCCTTTGAATTCACCGAAGTCCTGAAATCACTGGGCATTCGAAATACCCGTGACTTCTTTGAAAGGGCGGCGAAGGCCGAATACCGGGAAAAGCTTTCCAGGCAAAGCGGAATACCGGCGGACCGGCTCCGGCTGCTGCATGAACTTTGCGACCTGAGCCGTATCACAGGATTTGGAGGAAGCTCCTGCCGGATGCTTCATCAGGCCGGCATCCGTTCCGTAAGGGAATTTACAGAAAAGCAGGTCCAGGGGATCTTCAGGGAGGAGGATCTGCAGTACTGCCTGGAATATGCGCGTATTATCGTAGAAATCGACCAAATGAGTCAAAGCCAATGAAGCTTAAATACGGGATTGCACTTATATGGCTGATGGCTGGCTTCATACCCCTGTCCGCTCAGCGAAACTTCTCTGATTCGGAGATCACCAGGCTGGTCTTACTAGGTACCGGGAATCCAAATCCCTCGCCGGAACAGTCCGGCTGTGCCCTGATGATCCTGGTTAAAAACAAGCCCTATATCATCGATATGGGACCCGGCCTGGTTCGAAAAGCGGCCAGTCTCAGCTCCGACTATGGAGGGCCCTGGACTGATTTTCACATCAAAGATCTGAAAACCGTATTCCTGACTCACCTGCACTCGGATCACACGACTGGATACCCTGATCTGATCCTGACCCCCTGGGTCATGGGCCGGGACGAAGCCCTTCAGGTCTATGGCCCGACCGGCAGTTCCCACCTGACCGAGCATATCCTGGAAGCTTACCGGGCCGATATCGCCTACCGGGTATACGGAGCGGAGCCGGCCAATGATCAGGGATGGCGGGTGGAATGCACCGAATTCCGGGAAGAGGGACTGATCTACCGGGACTCCCTCATCCGGGTGGAAGCTTTTCCTGTTGATCATGGGAGCTGGCCCAATGCCTGGGGATTTCGCTTCACTACACCCGACCGGACCATTGTCATCTCCGGCGATTGTAAACCCTCCGAAAAGGTGGCCGCCTATGCGGCTGGTGCGGATATACTGGTCCATGAAGTATACAGTCAGGCCGGATTTGAGAAAAAAAGTGCGGACTGGAAGAACTATCATGCCCGCCATCACACCTCCACCCTGGAACTGGCGGAAATTGCTGCGAAAACCCGACCCGACCGGGTTGTCCTCTATCATATCCTGTTCTGGGGGTCCACGGAAGCTGATCTGCTGGAAGAAATCAGGCAGGGCTACGATGGCGAAGTTATGGTGGGCAGGGATCTGGATATCTATTGACATGAAGATCATCGATTCACATATGCATCTTGGACTGGGCAGGTATAATGCCGGACGGATCATCCGGGAGATGGATCAGAAGGGTATCGCTCAGACCTGGTTGCTTACCTGGGAAGAACTGGATCCGCCGGTCCCGGAAGTGCACATCGACCTGCCACCTGATCCCTTGCTCGAACTTATGCACGCGTACCCGGAGCGTTTTGTTGTCTTTTATGCTCCGGATCCAAAGCGGAAGGACCTGGAAGCACGTTTTCGGAAATACCTGGACCTGGGTGTTCGGGGCTGTGCCGAGCTGAAAGTGAGCATGAGCTGGAGCGATCCGAGGCTGGACAGCTACCTGGACCTGGTCACTGGGTTCCGTCTGCCACTTATTTTTCATATGGAAGAACCCTACTCCTATTACCGGCAGGAACGAGAAGGAAAACTGGAATGGGTCCTGGAGCGCCTGATGAATGACAAATTCAACGGCCTGAGCCGCTACTACCTGGAGAGCTTCGCCCGTCGCACAGGGATACTGAAGAAAAAGATCGAAAGGAACCGGATCCCTTTCCCGGGGATCCTCTTTGACTTTCAGGAGCTGGAAAAACGGGTTGCAGCCTATCCGCAGATCACCTTTATCGGACATGGCCCGGGCTTTTGGAACGGGATCAGCCATCATCACCATAAACGCTGGATCCATCAGAAGGGTCCCATAGGAGACTTCGGCCCGATCGATCCGCTCCTGGAAGAATACGATAACTTTTATTGCGATCTTTCAGGACTGAGTGCTTATAATGCACTCAGACGCGATCCGGACCGCTCACAGGTCTTCCTGCAAAAACATGCCGGAAAGATCCTCTATGGCAGTGACAATACTGGCCTGCCCCTGCTGGATCTGCTGCAATCCATGAAGCCCGGATCAGGAGAGCTGGCAGCCATACTTTCCGGAAATGCCCGAAAGATCCTGCCCTGATTTTATTAAGTTTAAGTTCTGAATATCTAAAGCAATAGATCTTATGAAAACGGTTCAAAAACTAAGTCTGGCCCTTCTTCTGCTTCTGTTCAGTCTGACAACAGTCGCGCAGAAAAAGGCATATAGTTCACTAGCAGAAGCCTTTATGGAAGGATCATCCCTGCGTGGCGACCGGGGTCCTTCAGGAGTGGAATGGATCGCCGGCAGTGACAAGTATTCCTTCACCAAGAGGGATGGAGGAGCTCAGCAGATCTGGATACGGGATATCCCCGGCCATACGGAGGAAATGGTTTTCAATGCGGCCGACCATAGCTTCCCCGGAACGGAACAGAACTTCCGCTACCGTTCTTTTCAGTGGACCCGTGATTACCGTCACCTCTTATTCCAGTGCAATTTCCAGCCGATATGGAGATATTCCGGTAATGCCGATTACTACCTCTATTCCCTGGATGACCAGAGTCTGGTGCCCATCGTGAGCGGAGCCTTTACAGCCGAAGTGAGTCCGGACGGCAGCAAAGTCGGCTACGGTAAGGACGGGGATCTTTTCAGTTTCGATCTGAAAAACGCAAAACACCTTCAGCTCACAGACGACGGTGCTGAAAAGTACTACAATGGGCGCTTCGGCTGGGCCAACGAGGAGGAATTCGGGCTGGTCCAGGCCTGGGTCTGGTCCAATGACAGTAAATACATAGCTTTCTGGCAGAGTGATGAGCGGGAGGTTCCCGTGTATAAGCTCACCGATTTCCAGGGCCAGCATCCGGAGTATATGGAAATCCCCTATCCCAAAGTAGGGGATGCTCCTCCCCTAGAACGACTGGGTATACTGAACACCGCAGACGGAAGCAGGAAATGGCTTGATTTTGATCCCGAAGGTGGTTATATGCCCCGCATATACTGGACCTCCAGGCCTCATACGCTGGCTGTTGTGTGGATGAACCGGGAACAGAATCACCTGAAGCTTTACCTCTTCGATGTGGAAAATGGCGATAAGAAAATGATCCTGGAAGAAAAGCACCCGGCCTGGCTGGATATCTTTGATTTCTTCGCCGGAGAACTCCATCTTTTCTATTTTCCGGAAGAAATGGATTCCTTTTTCTGGATCTCCGACCGCAGTGCTTACTCCCACATTTATCAATACGACTATGAGGGAAATCTACTGAACCAGGTTACCTCCGGCAGCTATGATGTGGTTTCCATCAAAGCCATTGATCCAGCGAAAAAGACACTCTACTACCTGAGTTGTGAGCCATCCCCCATGGAGCGGAATTTATACCGGATTAAATTCAATGGTAAGGCTAAGAAGCAGTTGACCTCCGGACCCGGCAACCACCGGGTCAATGTGGCCCCGGAGGGCCGTTGGTTCATTGATTCATACTCCAGCACAAAGACCCCATCCACTGTCAATCTGGTGGATGAAAAAGGGAAAGTGGTGCGGGAGCTGGCCGGACATCAGCGGACCCTGGAGCACCTGGAAAATTATAAGTACGCGGAACGGGAGCTTTTTTCCTTTCTGACTACAGATAGTCAAAAGATAGACGGCTACCTGGTGAAACCCATGGATTTTGATTCCACCAGATCCTATCCCCTGCTTTTGGCCGTATATGGCGGACCCGGGTCCCAGGGCGTGTATAACAGCTTTGAATCGAATCCCTGGACCCAGTATCTGGCCCAGCAGGGCTATGTCATTGCCAATATCAATAACCGTGGAAACGGAGGATATGGCAGTGCTTTTGAAAAAGTGGTTCACAAGCAACTCGGTATATGGGAAACCCAAGATTTTGCTGAAGCTGCCCTCTTCCTGTCGGGGAAAGCATGGATCGACCGGGAGCGGATCGGCATCATGGGACATAGCTTTGGAGGCTTTTCTGCTGGTATGTCCCTGCTGCTGCACCCCGATGTCTTCAAAGCCGGTATCGTGACTGCGGCCATATCCGACCACCGGAACTATGACTGTGTGCTGACCGAGAAATACATGGGCCTTCTGGAGGATAATGCGGAAGGCTACAGGGAAAGCTCCATGGTGCATCTGGCCGGAAACCTGGAAGGAAAGCTTATGCTGGTCCATTCCCTGATGGATGACAATGTACATCCACAGAATACCTTCCAGTTTACCAAGGCACTGATCGATGCCGGAAAAAGCTTCGATCTGAAGATCTTTCCTCCGGGAGCCCATGGGGTGGCCTATGACATGAATTCACAATTCATGCTATATCGCGAGTATCTGAACTGGCTCAACCTAAACCTAAAAGGACAGGAGTAATTGAAAAAACAGGCTGACACAAGGCATGGAGCTATTCTTCTGCTTATCCTTATCCTGGGAGCAGGATGCAGTCCTCAGGAAATCTGTGACGAAAGTCTGGACTCCGTAGTAGTGATCCGCTTTAAACAGGGCTATCCCGAAGCACTGAGCGATACGACCCTGGCAGGAATAACGGTTCTGGGAATACGGGGGGACAATCAATACGGCCTGCTGGTGAATAATGGAAGTGTATTCCGCATGGAGTTGCCGCTCAACCCCGCTCATCCGGAAAGCAGCTATATCCTTCAGATCGGCGAAATACAGGATACCCTGGTAGTGAAACATAGCTCCGAATCTTATTTGTTGTCTGAGGCCTGCGGCTTCGCCATGCGTTTTACGCTGAATGATTTGTCTTACACCGGTGAAAACATCAGAGGTGACAGCCTCTTAAACCGGGTGATTGATGCTGAAAATGAAAGTGAAGAGGAAGATATCTGGCTTTTTTTCTAAAGCTTCAGGTCTGCTCCTGGTTTTTTTGACCATGGGATCAGCAAAGGCTCTGGCACAGGATACCCTGCGCACCTATGGTCCCCGTATCGGTATGGATCTTTCAAGAGCTGTGTTTTATTTTACCGAACCCCGGCAAACCGGAGTGGAAGCTTCGGTTGATTTCGAGCTAATCAGGCATCTCTATCCCGTCTTTGAGTTGGGATATAATCGCCTGAGTGAGCAGGCAGAAGGCTTTGCCTACAGCGCCGGAGGAGTATATGTTCGAGCCGGGGCCGATTATGATTTCCTTTCACCGGACGACCGTTCGAAGCACCACTGTATTTGCGCGGGGCTACGCTATGGCTTCGCTGCATTTAGCCAGAAAGCCAAAGACATCAGCATCAACAGCAGCTACTGGGGGCCCTATACTCCTGAAGATTACCAGGCTCAGCTGGAAGGACACTGGCTGGAATTGGTAGCTTCCATGAAAACGGAGATCTTTTCCAATTTTTTTCTCGGATGGTCGCTGCGACTGAAGCTCCTGCTGAACCCGGAGATGGACCCCCGGGTAAGGCCTCTAATGATCGCCGGTTACGGCTCAGGCCGTGAAAACCGGGTTTTTGGGTTCAGCTATGGGCTTTATTATAAAATACCGCTGTTAAAAAGATAAAAACAACCAACATGACACACCTGGCATCAAGCAAACGTTATGAAGATATGATTTACAGGCGCTGTGGAAAAAGCGGCCTACTCCTGCCTGCTGTTTCCCTGGGTCTCTGGCATAATTTTGGTGGAGTGGACGACTACGGCCGGATGAAGGAGATCTTGCTTAGGGCATTTGATCTGGGAGTCACGCATTTTGACCTGGCCAACAACTATGGCCCTCCCCCTGGCAGCGCGGAATCGAACCTGAAGCATGTCCTTCAATCCGAATTAAACGCATATCGCGACGAACTCATCATATCCACCAAGGCCGGATACCTGATGTGGGATGGACCTTATGGGGAATGGGGAAGCCGCAAGTACCTATTGGCCAGTCTCGATCAGAGTCTGAAACGGATGGGCCTGGACTATGTGGATATCTTCTACTCGCACCGGCCCGATCCCGATACGCCGCTGGAAGAAACCATGGGGGCCCTGCACACCGCTGTGCAACAGGGTAAGGCCCTCTACGCTGGGATTTCCAACTATACGGCTGAACAGAGTATCCGGGCCATCGAGATCCTGGAAAAGCTGGGAACCCCCTGCCTGATACACCAGCCCCGCTATAACATGTTCGACCGATGGGTGGAGCAGGATCTGCTCCGCGTACTGAAAGACCGGGGAGTGGGGTGCATCCCCTTCTCACCTTTGGCCCAGGGACTGCTTAGCTCTCGCTATTTGAAAGGGATTCCCGAGGATTCACGCATGGGAGGAAAAAGCATTTTTCTCCGGAAAGATGCCCTGGATGCCCATACCCTGGTAAAAATCAAGGCCCTGAATGATATGGCAGAGCAACGTGGACAAAGCCTGGCACAAATGGCCCTGGCTTGGATACTTCGACAGCAGGAGATCACATCGGTGCTGATTGGTGCCAGCTCCGTCGCACAGCTGGAAGATAATCTGAACAGCTTAAAACATCTGGAATTCAGCAGAGACGAACTGGCCTACATCGACAACATCCTAATGAACTAGGGCCTCGTGGCAGGTTTGGGTTTGTCCTTGCCCTGAGAAGACTGCTTGAATTGATCGAAGCGGCTTTCCGAGGCCTGCCTGGGCCAGTGGTTATTGGTGGTGTCACAATCCGCAGTCTCCAGGTTTGGATCTAAACGAACGGCTACCGGTTCCTGATCAAGTACAAATAGCTTGGAGGTTTTGTAGTTGTCCCTGCTCCAGATCTCAGCGGGAACCCGTTTTATCTCGCGGGTACCATCTTTATAAACCATTTCCAGGATCAGGGGCATCACCATGCCTCCCAGGTTGCTGACATCCACCTGGCAATAAAAGCCATCAATAACAGATGGATTCGAGGTCATTACCGTATCCAGGGCGATGTCCACATGATCGGTTCCATAGAACCAGCCCCGCCAGAACCAGTCGAGATCCATGGCCGATGCATCTTCCATGGTCCGGAAGAGGTCTTCCGGAGTGGGATGTTTAAACATCCAGCGTTGTGCATATTGTTTGAAAGCAAAATCGAAATACTCCCGGCCCATGATGGTTTCACGCAGGATATTCAGGCCGGTGGCCGGTTTGGCGTAGGCATTATTTGAGAATTGCACCGTCAGTTCCCCGTTGATCATGATGGGCGCAATATGCGATTTATCTCCTTTCATGTAGTGCGTGATATTCCTGGGAACTCCTGCGGAGGAAGGATGATCGGGATCCCATTCCCGTTCTGCTACGCCTTGTAAAAAGGTATTCACACCCTCATCCATCCAGGTCCACTGCCTTTCATCCGAATTGACGATCATGGGAAAATAATTATGTCCCACTTCGTGAATAATTACTCCGATCATTCCCCATTTGGTCCTTTCCGAGTAAGTTCCATCCTTGCGGGGGCGACCTCCGTTGAAACAGATCATGGGATATTCCATGCCAATTCTTGCGGTATGCACCGAATAGGCTACCGGATAAGGATAATCAAAAGTCATGCTGGAATATACCTTCAGGGTATGGGCCACTACCCGGGTCGAATACTCTTCCCATAGAGGATTCCCTTCCTTGGGATAGAGGGAAGTCGCCAGGACCGTTCGCTCCCCAAAAGCTACACCCATGGCATCCCATATAAACTTGCGGGAGGATGCAAAAGCAAAATCGCGAACCTTTTCCGCCTTGTACTTCCAGGTCTTTTTCTGGCTGGAATGTTCCTGTTCAGCCTGGATCGCCTCTTCCTCTGTGACGATGAAGACTGGTTCATCCAGGGAGGTATAGGCCTTTGATAGACGCGCCTGTTGCTCCAGGCTTAATACCTCTTCCGGATTTTGCAGGGATCCGGTTGCCCCAACGATGTGATCGGCCGGAACGGTAATCTCCACTTCATAGCTGCCAAAAGGAAGAGCAAATTCGGTACGGCCCAGAAACTGGTTGTTTTGCCAGCCTTCCACCTCATTATATACGGCCATGCGCGGAAAAAACTGGGCAATGGTATAGAGGTAATTGTCATCCTCCTCGAAGTACTCCATACCGGAGCGCCCGCCTATTTTCATCCGGTCATTGATGTTATACCACCATTTAATGTGGATGTTCGTCTTTTGTCCGGGCTGAAGTGCTTCCGGCAGATCGATACGCATCATGGTATAGTTGATGCTGTGCACCAGTGGCTTTCCATTGCCATCGCTCACTTCCTCTATCTTAAACCCACCATCAAAATCACTCATGAGCCTTTGCTGATAATAGGGGCTCATCATCTGGGTGATCTTTAAAGGTGTGATCTCCTTGCTGAGGCTGTTCTGCTGCCGTAAATTCTGATCCAGCTGCACCCACAGGTAGTTCAGGACATCGGGCGAATTATTGACATATTCAATGGTCTCCTTACCGCTGATCCGCTGCTGTTCATCATCCAATTCAACGGATATCTTATAATTAGCCTCCTGCTGCCAGTACATGGG
>Ga0180430_10005660_pt1 | contig 10336 bp, 12 predicted proteins | sample SS_ome_9_FD_132999 | JGI IMG/M metagenome (GOLD analysis project Ga0180430, IMG submission 132999) | Hypersaline lake sediment archaeal communities from the Salton Sea, California, USA - SS_1_S_2 metaG | ecosystem: Environmental > Aquatic > Non-marine Saline and Alkaline > Hypersaline >... | reverse complement strand
TGAAGGCCCTGCGACCGAATTCAGGCGACAGACGCGCGTTCAGCTCAATATGCACGCCGCCAATCCCCAGAAACGACCTCGAACCCACAAATCGCGCGGCCACGTGAGACATGCGGGCTAGCAGAATTTCCGGGCTCCTCAATGACGACTCTCGGCAAAAAAAGTCGTGACTTCGCTGGTGATTCGTGCATCCGTGTCGACATAGCTGCGCGTTCTCCGTTCGTTCGCTGATTGCTCGAAATCAGATCCCTCATCCTTACGGGCCTTCACATCGATCAAGGTTCACCACGCTCTTGAACCGTTCGAAGTGATTCCTCCAGATGACTGCGCATGACGGTGCGGGCCAGTTCGCGGTCTCGGCGGCAAATGGCCCCAACGATCATCTCGTGCTCCTGAATGGCGCGCGACGCGTCTGGCGGTTGTTCGAGCTGAGTTGAAGCGTGAAAGTAATCCGACAGCACACCGTGCATACCGGCAATGAGAGGATTTCCTGTCATTTCCAGTATCTGACGATGAAATGCGGCATCAATGTTATCCGCTTCCTGTGTGTGTCCCTGTGTTCCAGCGATTGATTCAAACTTCTTCGCCGTTTTCCGCAGGCACTGCAGTTGATCGTCTGTGGCAGCTGACACAGCCAGTTCGATGGCTCCCAGTTCCAGTGCGTAGCGCAACTGAGCTAATCGGAGCAGTTCGTCACCCTGGTGTCCTCTGGCGTAGAACGGAACACTCCTTGCCATGAGTTCGACCGGATCCGGCCGACCGACCAGCAGGCCCTTGCGTTGTCGGCTATGAAGAATTCCCAGGGCGCGAAGCTGGCTGACGGCTTCCCGTGCAATGGTGCGTGACACAGAATAGTGTTCACCGATCTGATCGACCGTCATGAAGAAGTCTCCTTCATGAAGTCCCTTCTCAATCGTGTCACGATGAATCCGGTCGGCCAGCGTGTTAGCCAGCGAATGAGCGTTCTTCTCTTCGGTCTTGTTTCCGCGCATCATTGGGTGAACTGACGTCTTAGGAGTTGTTGACACCGCAATATAGTAATACCATAACGGATCAGATGGCGGCCTTGAAATGCATTAGTGCTCTCCGCCTGACGTTTGGTACTACTTTTCTATCAGAGAACAGGATATTTCAAGGAGATGAATCGTCTGGGTACGACTACCGGTCTCAAATCAGTCGCCATCATTCCGGCACGCATTGGTTCTGAAGAAGTACATGCGAAGGTACTCACGGATCTCGGCGGGAAGACGGTGATTGAACATGTCTACGATCGAGTTGTCGAATCAAACGCGTTTGACGACATTCTGATTGCAGCGGACGACAACCTGATCATTGACGCGGCTCAGGCATTCGGTGCCGGCACGTATCTGACTCGTGGCGACCACATCTGCGGAACGGATCGTTGTGCGGAGGCAGCTCGCGAAGTGTTCCCGGACGCTGACGTCGTCGTCAACATCCAGGCAGATGAGCCGTTCATCAATCCGAAGATGATTCCGTTGGTCGTGACGCCGTTGCAGAACAGCGACGAGTGGGACATGACGACATTGTGTTGTCTGTCTCCGGAAGGTTCCAATCGTGAGTCACCTTTTACAGTAAAGATCGTGCGAGCCCCCAACGGGCGGGCCATTTATTTTTCGCGTTCGATGATTCCGTTTCCTCGCTATGAGGAAAACACGTCGTACGTTCAGCACATTGGAATCTACGGTTACCGCATGCAGCAATTGCAGCGGTTTGCGAACAATGGTCCGTCAGCTCTGGAACTGGCTGAAGGACTGGAGCAGTTGCGTGCTCTGGAGCTTGAGATGCGGATTAAGGTCGAGGAAACACAACTCGACTACCCGCGAGTTTCAATTGACACGCAGGACGACATCGATCGCGCGCAGAAACTGGTGGCAGAGACGCAGCGGAAGACGGGGGCCAATTCATGAGAGTGGTCGGAGTGATCCCGGCGCGGTATCCGTCGACTCGAATGCCAGGCAAGCCACTGGCTCCCATTCTGGGTAAGTCGATGGTCCAACGAGTCTTTGAGCAGACGTCTTGTGCCCAATACGTCGACGATGTTTACGTGGCAACAGACGACGAACGAATCGTCCACGCTGTGACATCATTCGGCGGCAGGGCCGTGATGACATCATCTGAATGTGCCAGTGGAACGGACCGGATTGCGGAAGCATCAGCGTCGATCGACGGAGACATCTTCGTCAATGTTCAGGGCGATCAGCCATTTATTGATCCACTGATGATCGACGAATGCGTGCAGCCGATGCTTGACGATCCGGACTTGCCAATGTCAACACTGATCCACCCCATTCATCGACCTGAAGATCTCAGCGACCCAGGAGTTGTCAAGGCGGTAACCGATCTGCACGGGAACGGCATGTACTTCTCGCGATCCTTGATTCCCGCTCCACATAACGATGTCGCTCACACTGTCTACGAACACGTTGGACTCTACGCTTACCGTCGCGACTTCCTGATAACTCTTGCAGGGTTGCCTCAGACACTGCTGGAACGAGTGGAAGGTCTGGAACAGCTCCGCGTGATCGAACACGGCTACAGGTTGCGATGTGTTGTTACTGCCTGCAAAGATAATGAACTCAGCGGATTCAGCATCGATACACCCGCCGACGTGAAACGGGGCGAAGCGATGTTGAAAGAACGAGGGCTGGAGTAACTCATGTCAGAATTCTTCAACCTGATCGACCATGAATTCATTGCTCGCCTGAAGGATGACCTGCCAGAAGGTGTCCGCGAGTATCTGCAGACGGCGATTGATCGTATGGTCGACACGAAAAGGTCCGGGGGCAAGGTTGCGATTGTCACTGGCAGTGGGCCGAACCTGCATGAAGGAGTTACCACTCTGATTGCCGAGCTGATTCGCGTCGGAGTGGTTGACGGAGTGACAACCAGTTCTGCTGTGATCGCTCATGAGATGGCTGGCACACTGGATCGAGTCAAACGAGTTGACGGCGTGAGTTGTGGCATTCCGGCAGAGAAGCTTCCGCTTGGTGGGCACTTTGAATTGTCTGTGCTTTCCGAAGATGCCATGCAGACGATGAGGCAGGAGTCACCGATAGATGACGACCTGATTCGCGTTCTCGAAGAAACGGACGGAACTGAAATCATCAAAGCCGCCGGTAACATGGCGTACCCGATGGGCCTGCGGACCGAACGGATTTCGGCGGAGGTTCTGCAGCGAGCGAAAATTGAAGGGCGACCGTTTGAAGAGATTGCCGGACGCGGAGCGGATCCCCGGACGATGATCGGAGCGGGATACCGAGCCGATGTGCCGGTCCTGGTTTCGATCCCGCAGCTGGTAGGTGGAGGTGGAGTTGGGCTGGCTCTGGGCGACAGCATGTCGATCACCGAACGAGCGGCACGCGTCGCCAGTATCATGTCGGAAGCCGACGTCATTATTGAATCGGCCGTGGCGCTTACCCAGGAAATTCATGACGGTCCGTTTGAAACATTCACCGGGCATGGCGTGTGGGCCGACTGGGACGGGCATCCGACATATTCGCTGCAGGACAAGACGCTGATCCGGTTCGACCTGGATCCAAACCTGCAAACAGTGTGTGAGATTCAACGAGGATCTTCGACAGTCCAGGAAGCCATCAATCAGGGGCTTCCGAAAACGAAACTGATGAATGTGCCGTTCCGAATGGAAATGTCGGGGTTTGCTCGACTACCAGGCAGCATTCCGGTCATAGGCGACATCGGGATCCTGTGGCCGATCCTCGCTCTGGAAGTGGCCATGCGACTCAATCTGGATTTGCAGTTTCTCTCCTACCCGCAACAAAGTGAGTACGGCCAGGCAATGCGGGAATCCATTGTGGAGCACGTTGAATTTCTGTCACGAGCGAAGATGATGGCGAGCGAAGGCCGTTGAGGTCGGCAATGCACTGACTTCCACACCGTGATATCACCATGGCGGATGGCGCGATCAGCCACAATCCCTACGAAGCACCCCAAAGTACAGACCCTGCTGATTCCAAGCCGGAAGGATTTCGGTGGAGGTTGATTCCTGTGGTGCTCATCGCCGGGTTCGGTACGATGTGTTTGCTGGGTGGCGTGCTCGCGACCGGTACAATGATTTTCATGTATCACGCAGCCCCGGAATCCAGTGTTGAAACCGAAGTTATGTCGGGTGAAATCGCCGAATGTGTTCTTGCAACACTCATGGGGGCGTGGTTCCTATTTGCGGCTCGTATCGGTTGGAAAGGGCGCTGGAAGACAGCAATTGCGATGAGTCTGGGGCTGTATCTGGTCGGTGTGGTAGTGAGTTTTTACTTTGCGGCCTGAGTGAATCCTGCGACTCAGCGAATCTGACCCGGTGACAGTGACAACGCAGTTTGCATTGCTATTATCGAATGCTGAGCCGGAAAACTCCAGCTCCCCGGCTCGGCAGGAGCCTCGCCCTCCCGGTTTTCAGATTGTGCCTCACAACAGACACCGTACATACCGTGAACATGTCGATCGAATCCACCCTTCAGCCATTTCACAAGCACGGTGTTCAGTTCCTCTATCCGGATATCTGGGAACTCGACGAAACCGTCGATGGCGACAACGCCGTTGTCACTGTTTCGAGTGACGGGACTTGTTTCTGGTCCCTTCACATCCTTGCCGATTGCCCTCCTCCACCTCAGGCAGTGGATTCCTGCATTGCCGCGTTCAAGGAAGAATACGAAGACGCAGAGGAATCCGTCGTCGAATCCCGACTGGCGGAGATGCCGGCGTATGCACGAGACATGGAGTTTTCCTGCTACGAACTGATGAACACAGCGTCACTGCAGAGTGTTCGAACGACGGATTTCACGTTGCTGGTGCTGTGGCAGGGAACGGATCACGAACTGACGGAGTACCGGCACATCCTTGAGTTTATGACGAGTTCTGTGCGAGCCGACAGCCTGATCGACGAGGAGACGAACGCTACGTAGTTCAGGAAAACAGTTGCCGGATGACACCCGCGTCAGCAGACGGTAGAATCTCACAAGGGCACCGTTCACGCTTCAGACGGAGAGATGACCGTGGCAGATTCAGACGAACTCAACAACCGTCTGCAGCGAGCCTTTCGCAGCCGGGACGCAGAAGTGGAACCGTCGACGGAACAGGATGCCAACCTGCCCGTTCTGTCTGTGAAGAACGTTGAGGACACGGCGGAAGACTCATCGTCGACGGACCAACAGTCCGGTCCGGGTGTGTCTCACGAAAAGATGGGCGTCATCAGCCGACTGAAGGCTCGCAATGCGGAGTCGGCTCACGAGCTGGAAAAGGCTCGGATGACCTACGAGACAGAAATCGGACTACTCCGTCATAAAGCCGACGCGGCATTGCGGGAAAGCCGAGCGTTCTGGGATGCAAAGTCGGTCGAGGTCGCAGAGACGATCAAGACCTACGTTCAGTCGACTGTTCGCGCACTCGAGATCAATCGTCTTGATTCTCGCAACGACGATTTGCAGCGTGCGTACGAATCTGCGTCAGCCGCTCTGGAGAAAGCTCAGGCATCATCACTACCGGAGGTGATGAAGGATCGCCTGGTTCAGGATATCCTGACCAACTTTGAACGGACAGTGGACCGAATCCAAAACGACACCATCGTAGCACGCTACGATCTCGACTGATTTCCCGGACGCGTCACAGGCATCCGATCCGATTTCAGGTGAAGTGCGATGGCAGGAGCCGAAACAACGAATTCAAATCGAGCGGCCGGTTCAAACTCCCAGACGTTGTTTGGCCAGCTGGATGGGGGAAGCAATTCCGTCGACTGGTTTCTGCGCGGCTTCGCAGTTTTGCTGGCCGTCGGTGGATTTGCCATTCTGATTCACGCCATTCAGCTGCTGACGGCCACCATCGAAACGGCAAAACGCGAACAGTTGTTCGGCGGGTTTCAGGGATTTGTTGCCACGGTTCTCATCGCCGTTGGAACGGTCATCCTGCTGACCGTTTGTATTAAGGCGTGCGTCGCCCTGTTCGGCGCGGCCGCGATGCGAAGTGCTGAACGTCGCCGGCTGAAGTCTGCGACTCGACGAGCCCATCATTCGATCAATCGCAAACAGGAACTGCTGGAAGAACGGATTCGTCTGGCGTCTCAGCTGAGAGCAACGTGGATGTTTGAACGCGAGAGCTTTCGACTGGCGAACGCTCAGGCGCGCCGCGAATTTCAGGAAGCTCTGCAGACCAGCGTCACTCGCAGTTGTGAGCTGTCGTTCGAGCAGATTGGTCTGGTGATTACTCAGTATGAATGTGCGCTCGCTGCGATTGAGAAGTCACAGCTCGATGCTGTTGATAAGACGCAGCTTCTGGAGCAGCTTTCGAATCAGCTCAGTGTTGCCGCCACCGAGGAGAAGAATCGATCGGCCGAACGTCTGATGGAAGACGAAATCTGGAAGCTGAGGTTTGAAACGGCCGGACGACTCAGGAAGAAGAGTCGTCAGACGGCTCTGCGATATCTGGCCGAGGTTGAAAATGCTACTCAGCCGTGTCCTCAACGACGCAAACTTCAGGCCATGATTCGTCGGCTTAAGGCCGCAAAATCATCAAATGACAGCAAAGCCGGCAGTTCAGCGCTAGCGAACGACAGTTAACTGAGTTTGCATCCCGAGTTGCCGCTTGCAACTACAATTCCGGCGGCACCCAGCGAGGGATTCCTCTTTCGGCAAGCTGTTTTTCGTAGCGTACATCCTGAGGATGATCGGTCGAATACGGCACGTCTTCGTTAACCATCAAGGGAACCGTTTCCGCCCACCACTGATCGTATGCGTCCCGCAGTTCCTGAACCACGTCGGGATGTTGATCGATCACGTTGGTTTTCTCATAGGGATCGACGGAGATGTCATACAATTCGCGGTTGTTCACAAAACGCCACCGAGTGGTCCGCACGGCACAGCGTTTGAGCTTGCTGAGATTTGGGTCTTCTCCTTTTTCCCAGCGCCCCTGATGGACAAACAGGTTTCTGTCCGGCCAGTCTGCTGTTGGGTCGTCCAGCAATGGTACCATAGTTCGACCATCAATCTGCTGAATGTCGTCTGGAATGGTGACTCCAGCGAGGTCACACATTGTTCGGTACAGATCGATGTGAGCAGTCAGAGCGGGAATATCGACGCCTTCTCCCAGCCGACCTTTCCAGTGCCAGAACGCAGGAACGTGAGTCCCACCTTCGTACGGTGAACCCTTGAAGGATTTGAATCCGGCTGTGAAGATGGGAACGCGTTTGCCGTTGCGCTTTGCTTTCCAGCCTGACTGACCGTTGTCCGTCATGAAGATGACCAGCGTGTTGTCCAAGGCGTTCCATTCGTCGAGTTTCTTCATCAGCAGACCAAAGTTGTCGTCAATATTCTCGATCATGCCGTAGCGCCCCTGAGTGTCCTCATTCCAGCCCTGGTCCGCGAATTTTTTCTTGTACTTGTCTGGTGCGATCATGGGGCCGTGTGGTGCATTCAGCGTGATGTAGGCGAAGTACGGAGTCTTCGATTCATGCTGTTGGCGAATCCACCCCAGTGCGGCGTGGAAGAAGACGTCGGTGCAGAACCCTTCTGTCTGGACGATTGTGTTGTTGTGCAGGAGGACGTTGTCGAAGTAACGTCCGGCGGGTTCTCGATTGGGAGGAAAGTCGGCGCAGCTGCCTTCGTAGGCCTGGCCGATGCCACCGGCTCCGTGGATGAAGACTTCACTGAAGCCTCGATTGTAAGGCTGATAGGCGTCTTCATCGCCCAGATGCCATTTTCCAAAGATGCCGGTTTCATAGCCAACAGTCCGCAACAGTTGAGGAAACGTTGTGGTCGACAGTGCCATGCGTTCGCGTTCGCGAATCGTGTGAGTGACACCGTTTCTAAATTCGTGCCGACCACTGAAGATGGCAGAACGAGTGGGCGCGCACGTGGGACTCACGTGAAACTCCGTGAACCGAGTCGACATTTCGTAGAAGCGATCGAGGTTTGGAGTACTCAAAACAGGATTGCCCATACAGGACAGGTCACCGTATCCCTGATCGTCCGTCATCACCAGAATGATGTTGGGGCGCGTCCCGGCAACAGAATCCGCAGCCGCCTGAGACTGCAATGCTGGTTTGCCGGAAACAAACGAAATCACGATGAGAAACAATACGTGTCGCATGGTCGGTGCGCCGTGTGAAATTTGATCTGGAATCGGAACGCAGGTAACTCAGACGTTCATCAACGGACGCGCTGGAGCTTCATGATGCGTCCGGAAACGTTCCAGTCCTGCACGTACAGGTTGCCATCGGCATCCCAGTAGGAGCCATGTGTTCCGCTGAAGATGCCTTCAATCCATTCGTCCTGCGGTATATCGCGTTTGATGCCCAACTCTGGATCCGGATTGTGTCCCAGAACAGCAATGATGGTGTTGGTCTTATCCAGTATGACGACTCGGCCATGCAAATCCGGCACGGAAACGAAATCACCCTGAATGGCCACCGACGTAGGCATTCCCAGACCGGTCACGACTTCATCAATGAAGTTGCCCTCCAGGTCGTAGTGCAACAGGCGGCCTTTCGGTTGATGATTGCGGTCACAGATCAGCAGGCGAGGCGGATCGTAGCGAGTGTCCAGCGTCATCCCGTGAGCCGTGTTGAATTCCTTGAGTGCATTTCCCTTCCTGCCGAAATGCATCAGGTACTTCCCGTTCTGATCGAACTTGAAGATGTGATTGCTGGCGTATCCATCGGACAGCATGATGTCGCCGTTAGGAGCAACAGTGATTGCCGTCGGACTGAACTTCTTCAGAGCCAAACCGGATTCTTCTGGAAACGGAAGCCTGAGAACGATGTCGCCGGTCACGGAATCAAACTTGATTCCTTCAGCACTTGCATTGCGGGCGCCGTAGATGAATTCACGATCGCCTTCCTGGCGAATTTCGATGTCATGAATTCGTGAGTAATCATCGCCGATGAACCGTCGAATGACTTTGCCATCCGGCGAGAACACAAACACTCCCATGTCGGCGCTGGTGTAGATGCTGCCTTTGGAATCCACCACGACTCCACCGTGAGTCGACCCAATCACAGATTTGCCATCTTCTCCCAACCCCCAGCCAGGCACGGTATCGAACACCATTGCCCCCGCACCCATGCGAACCGGAGCAACCGCTTCTGCAGCCGACGCTGCAGTTCCCACTGAAAGAAGGCTGATGAGTGCCATGACAACTGCAACATGCTTCATCGTCTGTTTCCCCGTAATTTGCGTAGCGACGCGACTTGCGATCTGGAACCCTCCAGTATCGGGCGGAGCAGGAGTGGTTGCAACTCATTCCGTGCGCGAATGAACAGACAGCGTGTGTCCCAACTTCCACCATCCTTTTTCGCGAAGCCGTATCACAACCAAATGGAGTGCACGCCCGGGACTACCCGTCATGTTCGGGGTTCGCGTCTATACAAACAATTAGCAGTTGATCGGTAGTTGATTGCAAGTGCCTCGATTGTCTCGAGAAGAAACTCCTCCAGTCCCTGGCATTCGGCGTCGTTGCGATGCTGAGGCCATACGCTTGAAAGATCGATTTGGCGTCGGTGTTCACGTGTCTTTCAAGACGTGTACGCAAGACATTTGCGGCGTGACGATCAAGAACCCCTAAGATCCGAGTCCCGGGAAAATGTATGCAACGACTTGCGTGCAGCAACGCAATGCGAAGTTCTGATGCCATCCAGTCCAGCACAATTTCCACCATCTCGTGGTTGTAGCCTCGGAGACAATCCACTTCAGTTCCGTATGCATGTACGGTGTCCCAGAAATCGAGACGCGAAAGTTCAACATCACATTCTGCAGGAAGTCGAAACCAAACGATGCTGGCTGGATTCTCCATTCGATTGGGACCAATTCCGGTAGCGATTGTTTCTGTGGATAATCGTGGAATCTGGCTGGCTTGTTCAGTTTGTCGCATTCCGAAATCCAGGCTCCCGTACCCGTCAGAACAGCGAGTCCTTAGTCGACTTGAGTTTGGCTCTATATTCGGCTTCCAAGTGCTGAATCTCAGCGTCTATGTTCGCACGTTCACGGTCGTTAACATGAAGACGCCGTTCGCGTAGCGTTTCAAACTTTGCTTCGTAATGTTTGCGAATACCACGAGCGTATGCGTCAGCGCCTCCGACCCAAAATGAATTTGTCATTCGTGGATTTCCTCATCGACGCCCCGACGACGTGTGTGATTCCGGCGGGAGCAAAGTCGGCGACGTCTGAACTGCCATGATTTCTCTCATCGCCCCAGTCCGTTGTGGAATTCCCTACGGAAAGTGGGCGCTCAGTTAAGTGTGTTATAGTACGCACAAGGAGTGTCTGCGATGTCAGGAAAATCAGGAAAGCGTGAACGTCGTGTTTACGGGGACGAG
>Ga0180430_10005659_pt1 | contig 10337 bp, 16 predicted proteins | sample SS_ome_9_FD_132999 | JGI IMG/M metagenome (GOLD analysis project Ga0180430, IMG submission 132999) | Hypersaline lake sediment archaeal communities from the Salton Sea, California, USA - SS_1_S_2 metaG | ecosystem: Environmental > Aquatic > Non-marine Saline and Alkaline > Hypersaline >... | reverse complement strand
TTTGATTTAATTTGACTAGTACCTTGTTCTAATCTGAACTCATATTTATTATTGTTTTGTATAACTTCAGGTGGAATATTAATATCTATTGCAGCAGTTAAACCTTCATTTAATGTTACTTTTTTTGTTCCAGACTTAACATTAAACCCCCATGCTTCTCCAGTTAAATTAGTAATATTATGTAATAAATTATTACCAGTTAATTCACTAAAATATTCGTTAATTTTATTGGTATCATTAGCTTCTTCATCTACCCAATTAGCAATATTGTTTGAATCGTTATATATTCTATGATATAACGTCCATTCTTTATTTGGATACGATATTATAATTGGATATATATTTATATCATTTATAGTTTCTACAACTATTCTTGTAGAAAATCCAGAATTTTTTATAATATCTAATTCTGCTTGTGTAAATGTATAAACACTATTTCCTTCTAAAAATCTAAATCCCATATTATATTCCTAAAATTTATCTTCCACCGCTATTGCCATCAATTAATCCAGCTCTATAACCAGCATCATAACCTATATTATATTGTTCTTGTAAATCTCCAGAAGCAGATTGTTGACCAGCTTCAAATCCTTGTTGAAATATTAATTCTCTTTCTTCTTCTGTTATTACATTATTACTAGTTGATGTTAAAGAGCTATTAATTATACTATTTAATAAAGTTTTATCAATAGTACCAGATATAACTTTTGTTTTTTTAAATTCAACTGGAATTGACATCACATTTTTCTTTTTGGTTATAATTTGATTCATTTTATATTTCCTTAATCATCAATTCTAAATTCAATTTCTTTTATATATAATTTATCGCCAATTCTAAAATCAATATAATAAGTATAATTTGTATCTAAACATCTAGTATCAAAAACAATAGAATTTTGTAAATTATCATAATTGGTATATTCCCAATCTAAAATTTCTTTATCAAATTCATCATATATTCTATATTCTAAATTTTTAAGAATTCTACTATCATCATCACTTTCAAATCTATAATTTTGAAATCTATTACTTATTTCAGTATAATTAGCTCTTATATTAATAGTTTGAATACCTTCATTTTCTTTATAAATAGGTTTATAATCATTAGATAAAGTTATAATTGCATTTCCATTTCTAAAATTTAAAAATTCAGAAGTAGTAAATAATTTATCATTACTTAAAGTTAATGTTTTTGTTTTAGATTCAGTAGCTGTATCATAATCTACTTCTATATATGGATTAGTATAAGTACCTAAAGAAGAAGTTAAACTAAAGTTAAAAGAATATATTCCAGTTTTATAAGTAGAATATACAATTGTTCCAGTTTGTGAGTCTATAATTTCATTAGCACTTAATGTAGGGTTATAACCCATTAATCTAATTTCTGTTATAGCAGTAATTGATTCATAAGATAAATTATTATCAAGTGTTTCGATAACAAATGTATTTAATCTTCCAAGTTCATATGAAGATTCTTCACTTATTAATCTATTATAAAAAACTACAATTATTTCTGGTTGATATGCTTTATAAGTTGTATGTCTACTTAAAAAATCTTTTTTATAAAATTCAATATCACTTTGAGATTCTATACCGTCTAATAATTTAACTATTATTCCATGATCATCTGCTGAGCTTATCATTCTATTTAAAATTACATCAGCATCAACAACAATACCATCAAACATCCCATCAAATGTATAAAATTCTGTAGTTTCTCCAGCAAATGTTACACCAGATAAAGCTTGAAATGTAATATTTGAACCCCAAGTTAAACCAGCAAATGGTAAATGATAATCTCCACCAGGATTTGTCCAATTATTACCATCAGAACGTTGAGTCCATGTTACGTATGCTCTTACTGGATCTGTATCAGAACTATTAATACCATTACCTTCAGCAAATTCAGAATCTAATAATCCAATTTCTGCAGAAGCACCCATAAATTTATTTGCTTCTTTATATTTGTTTTTATCTGATAAAATATTAGAAGTATCATAAATTCTTAATTCAGAAGTTGTTGAAGTGGCAATATCTAATCCATAAGTAGAAATATATTCATCTAATAATTCTCTATCAAATTGAATTAATATTCTTCCAATATCTTGAGCATCTGTAGTTTGATTATATAAAGAAAGAGTTTGGTCATATCCAAAATTTTGATCATCATATTTTTCTGATATGAACGAGTCTTGTTTAGCTTTAAGTCTTAATAGCATAATCTATTTTCCTTAATTAGTAATGCTTTTACCTATTATATCAAATTTTGGAAATTTAATTTCAAAAATACTTCTTGGATTTGATTTTAAAATTCCATTTATTTTATTATCTTCTATTGCATATATAGTATCTGAATATGTTCTAGAATTATATGTTCCATGTATATTAACTATCTCAATATTAACAACTGAAAGTACACCAGAAACTTGTTGTAATTCTTTATAAATTTCTGAATAAACTATGGCTTTATTAAAGTTCATATTATCAATTTTAAATTTTTCTTCTAACACAGAATTACAATCATATAAAACATCATCTCTATTGTAATCTGATTCAATAACTACAGAATAGTTAATTCCAATATTAATTATTTTAGCTGGCAATATGTAAATAGTGTCATTAATCATTCTATATCTAGATAAATAAGATTCTATATTATTCTTTAAAGAATCATAAGGTTGTACTAAATTACCATCACTATTTAAAGAAAGCAAATATAAAAATATTGAAGAATCAACATAATTTGAATAATTTTTAGTATTATCATTAGCTACTTGAATTTCTAATACAGAATTTCTATTTGCAGATTCTGCATAAGCTCTAAATATATTTCCAAAACTATTTGGCATTGTATTTAATAAACTAATATAATCTTGTATAGTAACTGCTCTTTTTTGTCCAGCAAAAGCAGCAGCAGCATAATGTCTTAATTCTTCTATACTTGGTTCATCTAATCCACCTTGAGCATCATTTAAATTAATAACAGTTAAAGAATTTAAAACATCTAATTTATTTTCAATACCAGAAGTTAAACTTTCATAATAAGATTCGGTTCTTGGCCATGATATATATCTTTCACTAATAGTATCGATAGTATTTGCAGGAACATTACTAATTAATCCACCACCAATTTTATAATTTATGGTTAAATCACCAACTGGTGAAATACCAAGTGTAGTAGTATCTAAATAATTAGCAGGATCAATATCTTGTTGAACATAGGCAGATCCAGAACCTAAACTTGGTGGTAATACATATTTATAAGGATTAGGTACTAAACTTTCATCACTAATTGATTCTTGTCCACTTCCAAATGTTAAATAAGTATATCCATTTTCATCAACATTTTTTATATATCTATATGGAGCTTTTTGTAATGATATTAAATATGGTACTGCAATTTTTTCTTCAGTACTAACACTGGTTGCAGAATTTGTATCTACTTTTAAAATACTATCTTGAGCTAAATATTCAACTTCACCATATATATTATCATTTTCATCTTCAACAAGTTTAATTTCAACAACATCTTGGTCTGGTAATGTAATTTCTTTAAATGCTTCAAAAGAATCTATTGTAGTTTCATATGTTTTATTTTCTCCATTTCTTGCACCAACATACATTTTTAAAAGATATTTTGTTGGAGTTGAATCTGGAATATCCGGATCTTCTCTATCATATACAGTAATATTTTCATCTTTAACTTTAGTAAAGTCAGCATCTTCTAATATCTCAAAATATTGTGGAGTTTCTGTAGAAGAAACTAAAATAGTTCCTTTTTCTAAATTTAATAAATAATCTGGATCATAAGTAACTTCACCACCAATTGTTCTAGCTGGCACAACAATAGATACTTCAATATCAACAACAGATGGTACTTTACCTTTATATTTATATCCAAGTAATTTCCCTAAAGCAATAAGATTTTTTCTTTCTTTTGCTGTATCTAAAAACAATTCTTTAAAAGATTCATCCATATAAAAATTTAAAACATCTCCAACATAAGCAACTAATTCTAATAGCATCATACTCGAGCTAGTATCAGAAAAATTTCCATAATCTGGATAATATTGTTTAATAAAATTAATTAAATCTTCTCTTATAGAAGAAAAATCTCTGTTAGTATATTTTATATCTTTTTGATAATTTGTGCTCATAATTTAATTATCCTCTATATAAAGTTGTAAGGTCTAATTCCATTTCAACTTTTTGATTTCCATCATCTGGAATATTTTTTAATGACCAAAAAATAGAAATATTAATAGTATTTTCATTTATTTCATTATATTTTTCTAAATCAACATTTTTATAATCATTTTTTGTTTTAATATCAATTTTCTTTAAAGTAAATCCATCAATCCAAGATGTTTGTTTTAAGATTCTAGAATTTAATTCACCTTTAATAGAATCCAAATCATTTTCAAATAAAAAATTATCTAAACCAATTCCATAATTTGGTCTCATAACTCTTTCTCTATTATTAGTTAATAATAAAGCTTTTAAATCTTCATTAATAGCATCAACTATATTATCATTCATTTTAAAATAACTAGAATTATTTGATTTTTTAAATGGAATTGCTATATTAAAATATTTTATTTTTTTTAAAAAATTTGGCATTTAATATTATCCTACTATTGTTTCACCTAATATATTTTTTAAATCATTAGAAATTTTTTCAAATTGACTTAAAAAAGCTATTGGTGGACTTTCCATTGGATGAGCATGTGTTTTTAAAACTTCAATCAATTCTTTTAAAACACTTATTAATGTATTACCCAAAACTATATTTTCTAAATTATTTTTTTTATCTTCCGGTACTATTCTTATATTTTTTGATTTAATTAATATTCCAAAATTTTCATCATTATCTTTTTTATATTCTCCATCTAAATCAAATTTATTATCTAATTTAGATTTTCCAATAAATATTTTTGCTTCAGCTTCTTCATCAGAATCTTCTTTTCTATATATAGAAATATCAATATAGCCTGGTTTATCATCTACATCATCATTAAAAGAAAATTTTATAAGTTGATTATTAACTCCTGGAATTATATAATCACCTGGTTTTAATTTTACTGGTATTTGTTTTTCTTTTGGATAATTCATTATTTAAATAATCTTTCATAACTATTTTTATCTAATTTAACTTCATCATTTATTACATAATCCCAATAAGCTCTTCCAATTGGTTTAATTGATTGATATGTTATCCATACCCAATCAAATTTTTCCGGTATTTGACCAGTTATTCCATTTTTAGGATAAGCTATAGGTAATAAACTATCTTTTTTAATATGATCATGAAGTCCAAATATTCTAATTCTTATTGCAGCTTGTTTTCTATCAATAAATTTTTTACCATCATAATCAACATCAACAACCAAAGCTTTCCAATTAATTGGAAATTCATTATCTCCATTATATATTTTATCTCTAATTACATAATGTAAATAATTTTCTTTATTTAAAATATTATTTATAGACATTTAATTATTAATCTTATTAAATAGTTTTGTTATATCTTCACCCTTTTTAGATAAAACATTTAAAATACTTAATAATTCTAATCTTTTCTCACCAAATTTTTTTATTAAATTTTCATAATCAACATAAGTACTATTAAACATTTTATATAAATCTTCTATATTTTTATCGTCATATTTCATATTTAATCCTATTTAAAATAAATATATATCTTTATTAAAATCAATTTGACAAATTAATAATTTTTAATATTCCAACTATAATAATTGTAAAATAATCATATGAATTATAATTTGATTCACTAATGATTAATTTAGAAGCTATATTTTTTGCAATAGATTCTAATGCACTATTCGGTAATTTAGTTTGTGTTATAAGATTATTTGGTGGGTTTGTTAAATACATTCCTATATTTAAAATAATAGATTTAATAATTTCTTTTCTTATAATTGAATTATCTTTTGAGTTATTAGATAATTTAAAAGCAATATCAATTTCTTTAAATATTTTATTTAATATAATATTAGAATTATTAGTATCTCCAATAGTTGTATTTTTTATCTTTTTTTCTTTTGGAGATTTTATTAATTTATCTGAATCACTCAAAACTCCATTAATAATACTTAATGGAGAAGTACTTTCTAAAAATCTAGTATTTATTATACCTAAATTAGGAATAGGAACAGGACCAATTATTGATATTAAAGTAGGGTTAGAAGATATTATTAATGGGTGGTTTGATACTGTTATTGGTTTTGCTATTTTTTTTACTTCTTTAATAGTTTCATTGAATATTATAGCTATATTTTTTTTTAAAGTATTTTCATTATTCATCTATTTCATCATCTTCTTCTTGATAATCAATTTCTTCTATATTTTCTTTATTAATTAATCTAGAAGGTCCAACACCAGCTTGATCTAATATTTCTAAAAAATTATTTCTTTCAACAGAACCTAATAATTTATCTGCATTCTCTGATTGAACTTTATCAGAGTTAAATTTTTGCATAGTAGCAATTAATTTATTTAATTCACCAGTAGATTTATTAGCAGCTTCTAAAAATTTAGCAGCAATTTCACCCTTTAAAGTAAAATGATGTGTTTTATCAAATTCTTTTGTAATAGCTTCAAAAGTTTCTAATGCTTTATTTCTATCACTTTGTGCCTGAATAAAAACTTCTTTCATTAAAGCACCAACAACACCTGCATTTTTAAAATCAAAAGATTGTAAATCATTTAAATCATTCGGTATTACTATTTCATTATTTTCAATATTTTTAATATCTTTAGATTTGTTCATTAAAATAATCTCTATAAAGTTTATCTAAATAATTATATTTAGCTTCTTTCAAATATTTAGTTATTTCTGATGAGCTTAATTCTGATATTTCTTTTATATAATTATAAAGATATTTTTTATTTAATGTCATTAATTCATTTCTACTTTGGAATATTAATAATAAGCTTTGTAATAATTTTAAATATTTTTTACTTTCTTTATTATTAATATTTGATCTTATTTCTTTTTTTGTTTCATCTATTATTAAATTAAATAATTCTGAATGATCATCTACTTCATGTAAATTAATATTATTTTCTTCTTTTGTTTTACATGTATATTCATATAACTCTTCAACATCATCATGTATTTTCATATGTTTAATATTTTTATTAACTTTTTGTATTAAATAATTTTTAGCAATAGTACCAAAATAAGAATATGCTTTCGCACCAGTATTTGGATTATATTTATGTATTTTTGATATTAAAAAAGAAATTGTATCATTTTTTAAATCATAATAAGTTAATTCAGTGTTATAAAATTTATATCTATTGATTATATTTTCTACTAATTTATTAAAAGCATAATCTATATGTTCTTCCCATAATTTATTTTTATATCTTTTATTATCAGTATTATTATATTCGATTATAGCATTCTGCGTATCGATTCCAAAATATATTTTTTTATTTTTTTTCTTTGTCATTAATATCATCCTTGATTATAATATTAGATAAGTCTTTAGCAATACTAACTACTCTAGCTAAATCTTTATTTTTTGTCCAACCTGTATTTCTTTTAATTATGTTAGACAACTCAATGATTGCTTTTGTGTTATTAACAAATGTCATATTATGTTTATATAAAACATAACTTCTTCTTGCTAATGCTAATATTATAACCAATTCATTAAAAATAATAAAAAGAAGTATAGCATTTAAAATACTAATCATTTTAAATATTCTCCAATTTGATAGTAGTAATATCTGATTGATGTAATAGCTCAGTTAATATAGACCAATTAAATCCATATTTTTTATTTTCATCTATATAAACACCATCATGAAAAAGAATAGCTTGGAATTCATCTTTTGTCAATTTTAAACCATTATTCATTAAAAGAAATAAAGAAGTGTGTGGAACTGGTAAAAATACATCTTCTTTATCATTTGGAATAAATTTATGGGGTCTAAAATTATAATTTATTCCTCTTTTTAATTTCCATTGTTCTGTCTCTATGTTATAATAACTATAATTTTCATCTCCTATTTTACCCATATCATGAAACAAAGCAACAATCAAACAGCTTTCTGAATCAATTTTATCTTCAACATCCCAAGCTTTTCTTAATCTAATTAAATTTTCAAATACTCCTAAAGAGTGAAGTGCTAAACCACCTGGAAATGCTCCATGATATTCGGTTTTTGCGGCTGCTGGTGCTAGAAAAAATCTATTACTGAATTTTTTCATTATATTCATAATTTGATCTTTTCTATCTTTTGCATAATCTGAAATTATTTCATGATATGATTTTGCTATAGCTTTTATAAACTCTGCATCTTTTTCATCTTTTGTTATAAGCTTATAATAATCTCTTGAATCTGTTTCAATCTTTGTTAAATATTCATTAACTAAATTTTTATAATGATACATATTTACTCCATATTATTTTTATTTTGTTTATAATAATATAATAAAAATAATAAATATGTAAACAATATTAGATTTTAATTTTATCAATTCTACTTTGAGGTTTTTGCTTTTCTTCTCTTACAGGTTTTCTGGCAGGTTTTCTAGCAGGTTCATCAATTAAATCTAACGAACGATTATATTCTGGAGCTTCTTTTCTTTCTATTTTTGGTTTTTCTTCTCTTACTGGCTTTTCTGCCATTTCTTCTTCTGGTTTTTCAATAAATTTAGGTTTATCAAAATCAATCTTTTTAATACTTTTCATATATTCTGTTAAATACATTCTATAAAATTCTAATGTTCCTCTTAAAACCGTTCTTTTAAATACTTGATAAAGAATTTTACCAGACATTCTCATTAATTTTCTAACAGCTCCAGCAACAGATGGATGTTTTTTAATAAATTCTCTTATTTTTCTAATTTGTATATCACTTAAATAATTTGTGTTAATACCTTCAATATGTGATTTAGAAGCACCAAATACAAATACTTTTGGTTTTTTATCATGTTGATAATTTTTATATATAAAATTAACAATATCACCAGTTTTAATCCAGGGATGTGGAAATCTATAATAAAGTTGTTTTTTAGATTTTCCTTCTGTTACTACTTTTTTCTTAAATGTTATTTTCTTTTTTAAATCTATTTTTTTTGTTTTTGATTTAAAAGAAGAAGTTTTAACATTCTTTCTTTTGTTAGCAGTTATTTTTTTACCTTTTTTTGGTCTAATTACTTTTGTCATTTATTTTAATTATTCTATTTTTATAAATTATTCTATTAGTATCTAAACATAATACATCTTTATCTCTATTATAAAATAAAGCATCGTAATAAGTTTTATGATTTTTAAACACAGTAATTACTTTAACATAATATTCCAAATCGTCTATTTTTGGATTATATTGCATATGAAATCTAACAGCCATTCCTAGTCCACCTTTTGTTATTGTGAACTTATATGTATTTTCATTGATATATTCGTTTGTTAACATAGTTTTAATTAATTTTTCTACAAACTCAAATAAAATATAAAAAGCATATTCTTTATTAATATTTCTTTCTTCAAATCTTTTAATTGCATGATCTAAATAAGAAATATTAATTCTTTTAAATACATATTTAAATATCTCTTCTTCTGGAACATCTTTTAAAACACTATTTAATAATTTCATATTAACTCCTTGAAAATTCTACAAATTTATTAGATTCAAATAATTTTTTATCAAATTTTTCTGAAAAATCTTTTGAAATTATTTCTAATTCATTTATATTATAATCTTTATTAGACAATGCATCAAATGTAATATTAAAACCAAAATCATGTTTTTTAGATTTTTCACCATTAATTGCTACTAAAGAATGTTCGTATGAATAAACCACAAAAGAGATATTAAATTCATCTTTTTTAAAATAATCAATTTCTTTTGCAGTCCTAAGAATTTCTTGTTCTCCAAATTTTCTTTTTAAATAATAACGATTAAATGCTAAATTATCACCCAATTCTTTTGAGATATTTTTAGAATCTGGTTTAATTTTAAATCTAAATTCTAATTCAAAACTAGCTGGTTTTAATCTATATTCCCAATGTAATATAGTCTTAGAATTTTCATTTTCCCACTTTTTAGATTTAAATGCTCCCACTATAAAACTCCTTTTTCTTTTAATAATTTAGAAGCTTTTCTATTATTTCTTGTATAAATAAAAAATCTTCTAGATTTTAATGGTTTTGTAGCATACCCATATGTACAATCAATATTATTTTTTTCTAAAATTTTTAATGCTCTACTACAAATTGTAGCTGGAATTGGTTTTTCATTTAATTTAATATATTCTTCACTCATAATAGTAACTCCTATTTAATTAACTTATTATAATA
>Ga0180430_10005656_pt1 | contig 10340 bp, 8 predicted proteins | sample SS_ome_9_FD_132999 | JGI IMG/M metagenome (GOLD analysis project Ga0180430, IMG submission 132999) | Hypersaline lake sediment archaeal communities from the Salton Sea, California, USA - SS_1_S_2 metaG | ecosystem: Environmental > Aquatic > Non-marine Saline and Alkaline > Hypersaline > Sediment... | reverse complement strand
TTCAACTCCTTGGCGATTCCCTTGATCCCTCCGGAGATGTCCGCGACCTCCTTCTCCCGGCCGTCGCGCCCCGCCGTGTCGGGCGACTTCATCAACTGGAGGTAGTCGATCGCGATCATCCTGATGTTCTCCTGCGCCTTCAGACGACGCGCCTTCGCCCGAAGATCGTTGATCGTCAGAGCCGGGGTGTCGTCGATCCAGATCGGCGCCTCGGCGAGACGGCCGGCCTCGGCCATGAGTTTCGGGAAGTCCTTTTTCGAAAGAAACCCACCCCGCAGCTTCTGCATCTGGATCCGGGCCCGCGAGCAGAGAACCCGCTGGACGAGCGACTCGCTGCTCATCTCCAGGCTGAACACCGCCACGGGAAGCGGATCCTCTTTTCTCAGGGTGATGTTCTCGACGATGTTCATCACGAACGAGGTCTTCCCCATCGACGGGCGCGCCGCGATGACGATCATCTCCCCGCCATGCAGGCCGTTGGTCATGTCGTCGAAGTCGGTGAAGCCGGTCATGAGTCCGCCCCCGCCGCCTTCGCCCTCGTACATCGCCTCGATCTGCTGAATCACGCTGAAGACGTGCTTCTTCATGTTCTCGATCCCCTTCTCCTGCTCGGAGTCGTTTCGGATCTTGAGAACCCTCTTCTCGACCGCGTCGAGGAAGTGCTTCACGTTCTCCGGGCTTCCGTAGGCTTCCTTGACGCAGTCGGTGCAGTCGGAGATGACCCGGCGGAGAACGAACTTCTCCTTGAGAAACTCGGCGTAGTCCTCGAAGAGCGCCGTGGTCGGGACATCCCGCTGGATCTCCGCGATCGCCTTGGGACCGCCGACGTTGTCGATCTCTCCCCGGTCGGTCAGTTCCGAGGTGACCACCACGAGGTCGAGCTTGCCCTCGTTGCGCGTCTGGTAGAGGCGAATCAGGGTCTCGAAGATGATGCGGTGGGCCGGAACGTAGAAATACTCGTCCGACAGCGTCTCCTGCGCTTTCGGAATGATCCCGGTCGGGTCCTGCATCATGCAGCTCAGAACGGCTCGCTCGGCGTCCGGATTGAGGGGCATGGACCGGTTCACCTCTTCGCCGAGACCGGATCCGTCGCGCCCCTCGCCCTTGTCTCGCGGCCCGGAACGCAGGGAATCTCCCTTCTTCTCGCCCGAGAACGCCGGGTTTCCGTGGTGCGGCGTGGCGCCCTTCGCCTTTCTGGACGGGGAACGCGATGCGGGAGAGGAGGAATCGGGGGTCGGGGAATCAGGCATGATCGAATTGTGTGGAATGGGAATGAAACGGGGGACACGAGCCCGCCCTCCACGAAGCGAACGGGCTCCGGAGAGAGGCGGCAGGGCCGTGTCGTTCACCCCTCCGCACAGCCGGTGCAAAAAGAAGGGACGAGCGGTCAGTTAAAGACCGTCGCCCCGGTTCCGCAAAACGATTCGCTCTGAAATCGTTTTTTTTGATGCCCGATTCAGTCTTCCGAATCCTCAGCCGATTCCTCCTCGGTTTCCTCGGCCTTGACGCGCACGGTGACGGCGGCCGGAACATCCGGGTGCAGCTTGACCGGGATGTCGAAACTTCCCGTCGTCTTGATCGGGCCATCCTCGAGTTGCAACTGGGTCCGATCCAGCCTCACCTTGCTCTTCTCCGAAATCGCCTGGATGATGTCCGGAGCCGTGATCGAACCGAAGGCCTTACCGCCCTGACCGATCGAGAGTTCCATCGTGAGGCGGAGCTTCTTCAATTTCGTCGCGATATTCTCGGCCTCGACAAGCTCCTCCGCTTCGCGCTTGGCGCGCATTTCCTTCAGCTGCTCGAGATGCCGAAGGTTTCCCTTGGTCGCCTCGTAGGCCTTGCCCTTCGGGAGGAGAAAATTGCGTGCGAATCCACGACGGACCTTCACGACGTCCGCCTCGGCGCCGAGGTTGTCGATCTTTTCGCGGAGGATCACTTCGACGTGTGCCATGATGAGAAACGGGAAGGGTGAAAAGTGAAAAAGAGCGGGACATTTAGGTCCTTTTCGCTACACTGTCAACCGCAAGCCTGCGGCTTTCGCCGCTTTCTTTCGTCCCGACCCGCTCCCATCAGACGCTCCCGACCACATGGCCGAAGTCCCCTCGACATTCCAGCTCCGTACCGGCTCCGAGGCGCCCGGATTCACCCTTCCCGACGCCCGTGGCGTTACCCACGATCTTTCCGGCCTCATGGCCGGCCAGAAGGGACTCGTCATCGCCTTCGTCTGCAATCACTGCCCTTTCGTCATCCATCTCGCAGAAGAACTGGGGCGGTTCGCACATGATTACGCCGACAAAGGCCTCCCGACCGTGGGCATCAACGCCAACGACATCGCCAACTATCCTGCCGACGCGCCGGAGAAGATGATCCCCTTCGCCGAGAACTGCGGCTGGGAGTTCCCCTATCTCTACGACGAGTCCCAGGAGGTCGCCAAAGCCTACGCCGCAGCCTGCACCCCCGACTTCTACCTGTTCGACGCGGCCGGACGACTCGCCTACGCCGGTCAGTTCGACGACTCCCGGCCGGGAAAGGAAGAACCGGTCACCGGCAACGACCTGCGCCGGGCCGCCGATTGCGTCATCTCGGATGAGCCCGTTCGGGAGCCGTGGTATCCCAGTTCGGGTTGCAACATCAAGTGGAAGCCCGGCCAGGAACCGTCCTATTTCTAGCCGGTCCCGCTCGCCAGGTGGCTCACCGCGCTTGCGACCTTTTCCCGGTGCTCACGCGGCACCGGCACGCGGTGAGTGTGGGTGACCGTGTTCTGGGCCTGGATTTCCACCGCCACTTCGAGAACGGCATAGTCGTTGTTCCCCTCGTCCTCGTCTCGAAGTGCAATCGACTCCAGGTGGGCACCGTAGTGCGACCAGGGAACGACGGTGGCGCCGATTCTCATCCCGTCGGGCCGCAGGGTGACCTCCGGACCGCACCACTTCGCTTCGTGGCGCAGGAGATGCTCGCTGTTCCTCCACTCTAAGAGAAAAACCGCGCCTGCCGACGCCAGGCCCGCGGCCAATCCCACGAGAAGTGCCGTCGTCGCGCCCCAGGCCTGCCACCCCACGAAGGCGACGATCGCCCCGATCAGGAGTCCCAGCATCGAACTGACCCACGAACGCTCCTCTTCCGCCCGCAGCCGCTCCGATTCGGTGAAGTCTTTCCACATCGCGGCCGGAATCCTCCAACAGGCGAGATTCGCGCCCGGATCGAGATCGAACGAGTCCCGGAAGTCCAGCACCCATCGCCTGTTTTCGCGGAGAATCGCCCAGAGGCTCCCTCCTCCGATGCCGGCGCCAGCCAGCAGTCCGAGGACCAGCCAAACCGGATCGGGATCAATCCCGGGCGAATCGACAAACAGCAGGATCCCACAGGAGAAGGCTCCCGACAGGCCGAGGATGAGCGAAAAGGTGAGTGCGAGAAGGCGGAGAATCATCGTGCCGGTGCGACATCCGGAATGCGGACATCCTACGTCGCGTTGGACGAGCGATGAACCGCGATGTGCACAGATTCTCTCGCGGGGCCAGTCAGGCGTCTACCGTCTCCTCCACCTCTTCCCGCAGACCTTGCGTCATCTCGAACTCGCGACACCATCCCTTGATCTCGAGATCGTTGAACATCTTGCCGACGACGCGGCGCAGAAGACCCTTCAGGTTCGCATTCTCGACTTCGGCGAGGCTCCTCACCGCGGCATCCTTGTAGGTCTCGAAGAGTAGGAGACACTTGTCGTCGGCCTCCACCTCGTGGGCCAGTTTCCGGATCTTATGCACTGCGATCCCCTCGAGGTCCTGGTGACTCCAGAGCGAATCGAGCACCGCCTTCTCCTCACCCTTGGCCCGCTCGCGAGCCACCGCGAGGAGCACGCTCGGCCGCATCTTCTCGAGTTCGTTTTCTCCGGCGTCCTCACCGAGGTCATCCATGTCGTCCCGAATCTGGTAGGCGACGCCGAGATTCTCGGAGTATTCCTTCAACACCCCGGCGTAGTCATCGAGACAGCCGGCATAGCTCGCGCCCAGCTTCAGGGCGACCTCGAAGGCCGGTGCCGTCTTCTGGCGAAAAATCTCGAGCACCTGTCGCGACTGCAGGGGCTGCGGATCTCTCGCCCAGAACAGTTCCGCTCCCTGTCCGCGGCACAACTCGCGTTGTCCCTCGGCCGCGACGCGCAACATTTCGACCTTCTGCGCATCCGGTATCGTGCTCTCGGCGATCATGCGGTAGCCCTCCCCGATGAGGAGGTCGCCCACGTTCAGGGCGGCGGCCATGCCGTGCTCGGCATTCAGCGTCGGCTGGTCGTAGCGACCGTAATCCTCGTCCTCGATATCGTCGTGAACGAGCGATGCCTTGTGGAAAATCTCCACCGCGTAGGCAATCCGGCGGATATCGTCGGGAAGTGGTTCCTCCCGGTCGTCACGGAGTGCCTGGTAGGCAGCTACGGTCAGGAAGGGACGCCACCGCTTTCCATCGCGCGCGAGCCACTCGTGGGCGACTTCTTCGGTCTTTCCCTCGGGTTTGCCCAGCACCTCCTCGATCGCCTCGGGCGTGAACCAGTTCTTCACTTCCTCGTGCAGCCCGGTCAAGTCCAGTCGGCGGGTCTTGTCGTCGCTCGTGAGGTGGATGTAATCCCACACCCAGTCGATGTCGACCGTCGTGTTGATACAATCATCCTGCAGCAGTGGCACCGCAATGGAGGGGATCGCCGCCGCCTCCACATAGGGGAACGTCCTCTCCAGAACGGCGAGGCAGGAAATGCCAACGATCGCCTCGATCTGTCCCGTCTGGATCAGGGACATCACGATGGCGGAACCTTCCGCCACCAGAACGGCATACCCGAGTTTCTCCGCCTCATTTTGAAAGTCCTGGATCGAGCACAGACCGCACTGTTTGCAGAGAAGTCCGAACTCGTCGAAGGGCGCCGGGCACTTGTCTTCGACCCGCAGACACTTGGGCATGAGCAGGAGCCGCCGCTCGTAGGGAATCTCCGCCAGAGTCTCCTTCCACATCTCGTTGTTGAGACACACCGCCGTGTAGTGAAGGTAGGTGTCGTCGGGGTAGGCGAGACGCTCCAGGATGCGGCGCGCATGCACCTCGAGTTCGTCGAGGGGCATCGGCGGAACAGGATTCTCGGTTTCCACGTATTCCCGGATCACGCCCAGCACGCGGTCACGTTCCTCCTTCGTCTGGGGAATGTTCTTCTTCGGGGGGCGAAAACGGGTCGTGGTGATCGGGACGGGCTTCGGAACAGTGATGGTTTGGATCGCTTCGGACATGACCGGTGACTCGTTGCGGTGAGGAAGGACTCTGCTGGGATGGATGGATGGAACTGGGACGGGACGTCAGAGTCGCGGCGCAGAGGCGGGAAACTCTAACATGAGACAGCGTCTCGAAAAGCGTATTCTGCGCAAGGGAAACCGGGCACGCAATGAGGCAGTTGTCGTGCCAGGCCCCGGGGCAACGCGGTTGATTGGCGGGGCTCTCTTCGCTAGTCTCCCATGAGAAATGATATTTCGCGAAGCGACCAATGCGGACCGGACGGAAGTCGAGACTCTCGTCTTCACCGTCCTCGCCGAATACGGACTGCAGCCCGATCCCACCACGACGGATGCGGACCTCGCCGACATCGAGGGAAGCTATTTCGCCGCGGGAGGCTGTTTCGATCTTCTGATCAACGACGACGATCACATCGCCGGCACCGTCGCCGTTCACCGGACCGAACCCGGGCTGGGAGAACTGCGGAAGATGTATCTCGCCCCCTGCGCCCGGGGCATGGGATGGGGAACACGGCTTCTCGAGCGGGGTATCGACCGCGCCCGTGCGCTCGGCTTCCGCCGTCTCTGGCTCGAGACCGCCGCCTGTCTCCTCGAAGCGACAAGGCTCTACGAAAAGCACGGATTCACCCCCTACGAGGCCCCGCACTGCTCCGCCCGGTGCGATTTCGCCCTGTCTCGCGATTTGTGAACGGTCCGCGGCCGGGACTCTCCGAACGTCACTCGATCGGCCGGATCTTGATATTGCGGAACGAGATCACGTTTCCGTGATCCTGGAGGCAGATGTGGCCCCGGTCCGCCTTGCCGAAGTTCTCGAACTTGACGAATTTGCTCGCCTCGTAGCGCTTCTGCCAGTCCTCCGAACCCTTCACATACTCGAAGTATTTCTCGCCATTCATCCAGTGCACGCACTTGTCCGGCGTGATCAGGATTCGCAGGGTGTTCCACTCTCCGGCCGGATTCGTGGCATCCACCTCGGCCGCGTAGAATTGGTAGAGCCAGCCCGACTTCTGGGGATCGTGACCATCCACGTTGTCCTGCAGCTGCACCTCGGGGCCGGTCTGCCAGGGGCGCTTCTCCTCCTCGGTCACGTGGTACATCACCCCGCTGTTCCCTCCCTTCGAAATCCGGTAGTCCAAGGTGAACTCGAAGGCGCCATACTTCTCCTTCGTGATGATGTCTCCCCCGCCCTTCCCGGTCAGGGTCAGGACACCGTCAGACACCTGCCACAGTTCGTGGATGCCTTCCTTCTGGTAGTTCCGCCACCACGATCCGGCCTCCTTTCCATCGAAGAGCAAGGTCCACCCTTCGGCCTTCTCTTCGGGCGAAAGGGTGTTCGCGGCCCTGTCATCCGCCGGCATCGACGCGACCGGGAGGAAGAGAAGCGAAACAGCGAGAAAAGGGACAACGGAGATCTTCATCGTTCCCCTGCCATACCATGGTGCCGTCGCCCTGACAAGATGCCGGTTTCACGTCGAGTCCGGCACTTGCCTTCGCACCTTTCCTTCGAAACACTGGCCGGGTCCCAGCCGAATCATGAAACCGATCTCCCGTGTCATCCTGCTGTGCCTCCTCTTCGTCGCGTCGCCCGTCCTGGCGGACAAATCCCCCACCAACTTCGTTCTCGTCATGTCCGATGACCAGGGATGGGGCCAGGTCGGCTACATGGACCACCCCCATCTCGAGACGCCGCACCTCGACGCGATGGCGGCCAACGGTCTCCGGTTCCATCGTTTCTACGCGGGGGCGTCGAACTGCTCACCCTCCCGTGCCACCGTCCTCACCGGCAGGAGCAACGACCGCACCGGCGTCTACAACCACGGATTTCCCCTCCGCCTCCAGGAAAAGACGGTCGCACAGGCCCTGCTCGACGCCGGATACGCGACGGCCCATTTCGGGAAATGGCACCTCAACGGTCTCCGCGGTCCGGGCGCCCCGATCCTGGCCGAGGACTCCCACCACCCCGTCGCCTTCGGGTTCGAGCACTGGGTCTCCGTGACGAACTTCTTCGACCGGAATCCCCTTCTCAGCCGTCTCGGCGAGTTCGAGGAGCACGAGGGCGATTCATCGGAGATCGTGGTCGACGAGGCCGTCCGCTTCATCGCGGACCAGGCCGCTCGGGGCGAGGCCTTCTTCGTGGTGGTCTGGTACGGAACGCCCCACGATCCGATGGTGGCATCGCCGGAAGACAGGGCGCCGTTCTCCGGTCTCCCCGACGATTACGCCAATCAGCTCGGTGAGCTTGTCGCGATGGATCGCAGCATCGGAGCATTGCGCGCCGGTCTGCGCGCGGCCGGCGTAGCGAACGACACCCTCGTCTGGTTCTGCAGCGACAACGGGGGACTCGGAAAGTATCCCGCCCGGGAAACCATGGGAGGATTGCGTGGCGCAAAGAATACCATGTACGAGGGGGGCCTGCGCGTTCCGGGCCTCATCGAGTGGCCCGCCGTGGTGGAGGCCGGCCGCGTCTCCGGCTTTCCCGCCGGAACGGTCGACATCTTTCCCACGCTGGCCGAGATCGCGGCTCTCCCGGACGACACACGGATCCAACCCCAGGATGGCATCAGCCTGCTCCCGCTCCTCGAGGGAAAAGAACCCGAAAAACGCGACAAGCCGCTCGCTTTCCGCCACGACGGGCGTGGTGTCCTGATCGACAATGCGCACAAGTTCCTCGTGCTGAACGGCAAAACCGAACTCTACGATCTCGAGGCGGACCAATCGGAATCCCGCAACCTGAGCAGAGAGCGGCCCGAACTCCACGCCCGCATGAAAAAGGCATGGGACGCCTGGAACGCCAGTGTCGACGCCAGTGACGCAGGCAAAGACTACCCCGGGGGGACGGTCGATCCGGACCAGCCGGGACGCCGGTTCTGGTGGGAGGACTCCGCCTACGCCGACTACCTGGAGGAATGGTCGGGCCGCCCCGAGTTCAAATCCCGCCTCAGGAAGTTTCTGGACCAGAACGAGCGGTGACGCAAGACGTGCGCCCCCTCCCGCGCGGAAGGGGCGGCTCACTCACAGCGCTCAGGACTCCACCGCCTCGCGGATGGACGCCGCCGCATAGTCGCGATTGAGCTTCGCAATCACATCGGCACTGATCTCCTTGGGACAGACCGCCTCGCACTCGTACTGGTTGGTGCAATTCCCGAATCCCTCGACATCCATCTGCCGAACCATCGAGAGCACGCGGCGATCCTTTTCCGGGTGTCCCTGGGGAAGGTGGTTGAGGTGTGCCGCCTTCGCCCCGACGAAAAGCATCGCGCTCGCGTTCTTGCAGGATGCCACACAGGCGCCGCATCCGATGCAGGCCGCCGACCCGAAGGCGAGGTCCGCATCGTGCTTCTCGATCGGGATCGAATTCGCTTCGACCGCAGATCCGGCCCGCACCGAGATGTAGCCACCCGCGGCAATGATGCGATCGAAGGCGCTCCGGTCCACGATGAGATCCTTGACCACGGGAAAAGCCCGGGCGCGGAAGGGTTCGATCCAGATCGTGTCGCCGTCGCGAAAACGCCGCATGTGCACCTGGCAGGCTGTAATTCCCTTCTCCCGGCTGTGCGGGACACCGTTGATCGTCAGGGAGCACGTGCCACAGATTCCCTCGCGACAGTCGTGGTCGAAGTGAATCGGGTCGCCACCCTTCTCGATGATGTCCGCATTCACGATGTCCAGCATTTCGAGAAAGGAAGCCGTCTCGGGGATGTCGCGCGCCTCGTAGGTCTCGATGCGCCCCTCGTCGTCCGCGCTTTCCTGTCTCCACACTTTCAGGGTCAGATTCATGATATCGCTAATTCGTTTCTCAGGGTTACGAGCGCCGTTCACTTGTAACTCCGCACCGAAAGCTCCACGTTCTCGTATTCGAGCGGCTCCTTGTGCAGGGCCGGACGCTCGCCGGGTCCCGTATACTCCCACGCCGAGACGTAGCAGAATTCGTCGTCGCGGCGCTTCGCCTCCCCCTCGCCGGTATGTCCGGACTGCACCTCGGGATCTTCACCCGTGTACTGGTGTTCGACCCGGAAATGCCCCCCGCAACTCTCGGCGCGGTCCAGTGCATCGTGGCACATCAACTCGGCGAAATCGATGAAGTCGGCGACTCGCCCGGCTTTTTCCAACTCCATGTTCATCCCGGACGCGCGCCCCGGAATGCGCACGTTGTTCCAGAACTCCTCCCGGATCGCGGGGATCTTCTCGAGGGCCTCCTTCAAGCCCTCCTCGCTGCGCGCCATGCCGCACTTGTCCCAGACGAGCAGTCCCAGTTCGCGGTGAATGTGGTCCACCGGCCGATTTCCCCCGATGGCGATGAGCTGATCGATCCGGTTCTTCACCTCCTCTTCCGCGGCCCGAAACTCGGGTGCATCGGTCGTGACCGTCCCCGGCGTCTCCTTGGACAGGTAGACCGGCAGCGTCGCCGGAATCACGAAATAGCCGTCCGCCAATCCCTGCATCAGGGCGCTCGCCCCGAGACGGTTGGCCCCATGATCGGAGAAGTTCGCCTCCCCGAGCACGTGAAGGCCCGGAACATTCGACATGAGATTGTAGTCGACCCAGAGCCCCCCCATCGTGTAATGCACCGCCGGGTAGATCATCATCGGATTCTTGTAGGGGTTTGATCCGGTGATCTTCTCATACATCTGGAAAAGGTTCCCGTAGCGGGCCCGGATCGCATCCTCGCCGAGCCGCTCGATCGAATCGCGGAAGTCCAGGAAGACCCCCAATCCCGTCGAGGAAACACCGCACCCCTCGTCGCAGACCTCCTTGGCCGACCGCGACGAAATATCCCGGGGCGCGAGGTTTCCGAAGGAGGGGTACTTCCTCTCCAGGTAATAGTCCCGCTCGTCCTCGGGCACATCGTTCCCCGACAGCTCCCCCTTTCGAATCTTCTCGGCCGTCTCCGGGGACTTGGGCACCCAGATTCGGCCGTCGTTTCGCAGCGACTCCGACATCAGCGTGAGCTTGCTCTGGTAGTCTCCGCTCACCGGAATGCAGGTCGGGTGAATCTGCGTGTAACAGGGATTCGCGAAAAAGGCACCACGCTTGTGCGCCCGGTAGGCGGCCATGACATTGCAGCCCATCGCGTTCGTCGAC
>Ga0180430_10005654_pt1 | contig 10342 bp, 10 predicted proteins | sample SS_ome_9_FD_132999 | JGI IMG/M metagenome (GOLD analysis project Ga0180430, IMG submission 132999) | Hypersaline lake sediment archaeal communities from the Salton Sea, California, USA - SS_1_S_2 metaG | ecosystem: Environmental > Aquatic > Non-marine Saline and Alkaline > Hypersaline >... | reverse complement strand
GGTAGGGCGGCTGGTGAAATCGATGCCATAGACTCTCATGGTTCTACGGTGCCATGAATCCGATGTGAGGGCCAAGAGGCGGTCGGAATGCCCGGGTATGTTTCGTAACGGAACATACATGGATTCGGGAAACTTACGCCTTTCATCTCCACAGTGACAATGTAGAAGAGTTCCACTTCGATGTCGTTTTCGCATCGAGACGCACGGCTGATTTCGTCAGCGCGACGAGCAACACACGTGGCCTAAATGCAAAAACCTTACGCCTTGTGCGACAATGAGCGCATAGACGAGGCCTTGGCTTCGTCACATCGGCGCGCCACTCGGTATGAGGGGGTCTGTCATGTTTTGTCGTCTATGTCTCGCAGCGTTGATCACGATGATGAGCGGAGGGGCACCTCTGCTGGCGCAAGACGTGATACCACTGAGTCGTCAGGGCGAATTCATGGTGCAAAGCCTGCGAGCCGACATCGCGTCGAAACAGGCCCTGATCGATGCGAATGAAGCCGATATTACGGCGAACTCAGCCGAACTGGCGCGGTCCGCTCGTCTCAGCGCCGACTTCCAATCCCGCATTTGGCCACAGTTGAACCGGGTTGAGTCCGGTCGACGCCTTGCCCTGGAGAACTGCTACGAGATCCTGGAGGTCTATGCAGAGAAGCGCGCGAACTGCATCGCAGATACCAACGCCCGTTACGACGCGTTACGCCGCGAGATTGATAACGATCTGACCGCCACGCCGCTCATGATGGGGCCGCACCGCATTTCCTCTATTGCCGCCTATTACGGGGCGATGGACCAGGCGCAGCGCCTGGCCCCGGATTTGATCGTTCAGTCCCAACGCCTGATGAGCGAAAACAACCGCCTTCGCCATGAGATCACGGAAACCGAGGAACGCATTCGACGCATCCAGGCCAAGCCACCACCACCGCCAGCTGGTGCCTTTGACGACGTCACGGCGGATGGCGAGCCTCATTTTCCTACCGGTGGATCCCTGTTTGATCGGCCTCGCCCTGATTCCACGCCGCCCACCTCGAGCACCTCTTCAGGGTCAGTCGCCTTTCCGGTCGGCGGGTCGATTTCATCAGCGCCGCCGTTAACCGGGGCAGGACAAGCCAATCGTGTGGTTGGCGCGGGCGCCACTGGATTTGACAGTGCTCCACCCAGACCTACCGGGCCCATACTGCCTGGTTTTTGGCGGGTGCCCGCATCGGGTGCGATCATTCACGTCTATAGCATGGGTGGTACGTACCAGGGGCGCGTGGTTGCCCCTGGTCATTCCGGTTTCAGCAAGGACGAGATTATTTGGCGTGGCATTCATCGCCCTGCCGGGCAACGGCACTGGAGTGGCAACGGGATTTACACCGACGACCAGGGAAATTTCAAACGCTCGGACATCACACTCTTACTGACGTCCGATCAATTGATCCTAAACGACAGTGGCGCCGTGATCGCCTTGGAGCGCACATCGCGCCCGCGCTAGTTTCCTGCATTCTCATCACCGTGGAAGGTGTCCCATGACGGGTCTTCGATTTTTGATTGCTCTGCTTATGTGTTTGTTCGGTTTGATGCCAACCCTGGCGGCGGCTCAATGCGATCGAACGATCACCCCGCATCCGTCGGGGATTCCTGGCCCGGAGACAGGGCGCCTGCCTGTTGTCTCGCTGGAATTCGACGAGGTTCTGCGGGTGGCCGCGGAAACTTATTTCAACCCGCGCAATGAGCTTTATGTGGAGATGGCCCGCAATGACCAAGCGGGAAAAATGGTGGCAGTGGTCGGCCATGTGCTTGGCAAACAGCGATTCCAGACCGGTGGCGACCCGCTCAAACAGTCCATGTACAACCATTGGGTGGACGAGTACCGGGCCTGGATGCAGGGCATCGTCGATTACCGTTGCTATCACAAGGCCCCGTATGTCCCTCGCGAGCGGTTCTGGACCCAGGCGCAGGAGGCGATGAAAGGACTCTACGAAGATCGCATCAATCAGCTGTATGGCCCCCGCCATGTTCGCGCCGCCTACAACGAGGCCTTCAAGAGCGGCGGACAGCACGCTGCCATGCTGCTAGGGCAGCAAGACCAGGGAGCGATCAACCTTCTGGGTCAGAACGCCCCGGCTACCGACCATCTGACGCCGCCGCCAAGCCCTCCACCCGACACATCCGGTCGACTGACACAAGACGATTTCAACTGCATTCGTTGTCGCCATTGGACCGGCTATGTACCTCCTGGTCAGGGTTATGCCAATACATGGTATGACTCCAAGAGCCTTCCGTTCCTAAAAGGGCGCACCCCGCCCAACATCGGTGGCGATTGCAAGAGCAAGGGATTGCATTTGTGTTGCAATGATCCTGTGTGGAATGAGAGCGACAGCACCAAGGATGAAACGCCCGAGCCCGCTCCGTTCGGGGGACGCTGCTACTGTGTCGATTCCAACCTGATCACGAGCCAACGCAAGGCCTGGAGCAAAGCCTCCAGTCTTGGCAACACACGGTTCTGCTGGTGAGCACGGCTGTGCGATGGGCCCTCGGGGTGGTCGTGACAGGCGCGTTATGGGCGGTCATGCTTCCTCTGAACGCGTCGACGCATACGGAGGGGGGCGAGCGTTTGGCCGCCATGGAGCCGGAGCAGCGACGGGCCGCCATCGCTGCTTTTGGCGAGACAAAGGACACCCGTGCCGTTCCGGCGCTCATCCAATTGGTCGAGGAAACAACCACGGACCCCTTGGATCGAATGGACGCGATCTACGCGCTTGGCCTGATTGGCGAGGAACGGGCCGTGCCGGTTCTGATGGCGGTTCTGGAACGCGATCTGAGCGAGCGCGAGGGTTTTGCGATGGCCGCCATTCCGGCCTTGGGATGGTTGGGTGATCGTAAAGCCGTACCTCTTCTTCGCAGAGCGTTGACCAAACGTGATGATCATTGGCTGGGTAGGGAAGTGGCCGCGATAGCCCTTGGCGATCTCAAAGCACGCGATGCCGTTCCTGACCTGATCGCGGCAGCCTGGATGGCCGACACTCGCGCCGCGGCGATCCAGGCGCTGGCTGCCATCGCCGACGACCGCGCCGTCGAGGTCTTGTTTTCGGCTTTGGCCGAAGACGACCCAGTCATCATCAACTCGGCGGAGCAGGGCTTGATTGCCATCGGTCCGGCCACGGTCGCCTTTGTTTCTGAGCAGATGGACAAGGAATTGCATGACCTTCGTGATCCAGCCTATCGCCAGCGCGCTGTGCGTGTGCTGAACAGCATTGGAACGGATGCTGCGATAGCCACCGCGACACGGATAGCCCCTTAACGACGGGCCGTGCCTGTTGTTAGAGGATTGCGAGCGTGATGAATTTGCGCTGTACAGAAGACGGTAACCGAATCTGACAGTGGATTACTGGCCGTATTCGAACTGTCCGGCTGGCAATCCGAGTTGCGCTGCGGTTAACGGTGACTGATGTATTTCAGGGTAGATAAGTGATGCAAGGCGAAACCGTACACGTCCTCCTGGTATCGATCGAACTGATCGTCCCGGGTGCCCGTTCCCTGAAAGAGAAACGGGGACCGTTGAAAAGCCTGAAGGAACGTGCCCGAGGCCGTTTCAACGTTTCCGTTGCAGAGGTTGCACACCACGACAAATGGCAACGGGCTGGGTTGGCCGTCTGCATGGTGGGAGGCGATCGCCGCCACCTGGAATCGGAGGTCGACAAGCTGGGCCGGCTGGTCGAGGAAGCTCCGGGTATTGAACTGGTCGATGTGCAAAAGACTTGGCTCTGACCAACTCCTTGACCTCGCTGCACCGATAGCGGACATCGTTGATACGAAGTGAATTTGGCGGCCAGCGTGCCAGGGCAGACATCACTTACTCAGAATTTGGCGGAGAATTTGGCCAGAAACGTTTCTGCGTTCGATTACGCCAGAGGCATGTGCTTTTCGGATATTTGCCTTACCATGCCGCTAATGAGTACTTATGGAATTGAGCCTTATGTTGTTCAGCCCTCCAGAACCTGAACCGCTTTTCGTTTCTCGCATGGACCAGAGCGATCCGCTCAGCAGTTATTCGCGGCACGGTTTTCATCTGGATGATGCCGACTGGCAGACGGTTGAGCACTATTTCCAGGGCATGAAATTCGAAAGCCCGGAGCAGCGCGAAGCCATCCGAAATACAGCCACCCCGGAGGAGGCTCGGAAACTTGCCGAAGAACATGAACAGGCCGTGCGCAAGGATTGGAAAAAGATTCAGCAAACGGTCATGACGCGAGGCATTTATATCAAGTGCCTGACTCATCCCGGAGTGGCTCAAGCGCTACTGGTGACTGGCTCGATCAAAATCGTTGAGAATTCCAGTTACGACTATTTCTGGGGCTGTGGGAGAGACGGAAGGGGACATAACACTTTTGGGCAGGTTTTGATGGCGGTTAGAGACAAACTCAGGGAGGCACAATCAGAGTCTTAGCGTCTGTTTGCGAACCCGATGCTGTTTTTCAGACCAGTGTGTTCTGCTTCGCCCCGATGGTGTTGTCCGGTTATCGCCAGAAGGCGTCCCGGCCAAAACGTCCGCTCCCAGGGGGGGGCTCGGAAGCAGACGAAATCTTTATGCGGCGCAGCAGGCCGTTCTCTAGCCTTAGCGGACTGACAGCATTGTCTATGCCGGTTCCGTTGTCGGGCTGTTTCGGCCTTTCGTCGAACCGTTAATCGCTACAAAGAACGGCCATGGATGGGCATAAGGCGGGAGATGGATTTGGCCAACAGCAATATCACGACACCAGATTGAAACACCTGGCGCTGCAGATAACATGCAGGCGAATCGTACTTGTCTCCAGCGTACGTTTTGAACAGTGAACCCTGCCGACTAGCGTGGCCATTCAGCCACGCGCCAGTCGTTATTCGGCTGAAGTGGATTCAGTCAATGCGATGTTTTGGCTAAAAACAAAAGACAAACTCATCCACCAGGGCAAAATATTTATCAAGGTGTTCTTTCAGTTCTCCCAGCCTGTTGCTCTCGGAGGTGATGTGGATGTCTTCAACAACAACAGCCATTTCTTCTGCCAGCGCCTTTTTGTCTCCTTCCAGATTATCTGCAAAGTAGGCGACACTCTTTTCGAGGGTGTAGGTAATGATATGGATGTATGATGCGTTCTCGAGGGTTAGCGGAAGCTTAGACCTGATCTCTGCCGTTTTATCCAGGAAAACAGCCTTGGCCTCTTGCATGGATTGCACTTCTGCCACCTGAAGGTGCTGCGTAGGTTTCTCTTCTGATTCACCTGCTGCCAGAGCGGAAAAAGAGAAGAGCGTGGTTAACACCAATAAAGCCAGTTGTCGCATTTTATTTTCACCAACGCCCTGTTGCAGAATGTCCAGGCACCGGGGCGTGTCAAATGCCTAGCGATAATGTCAGTTTCATCCCAGATGGATAGATCGAGAAGCTATTTTCTTCCCTTCCTCACATTATGCCGCAAAGGGAAGGGGTGAACGGAGTCTTCGCCGTTTTGGCCAGCAATGTATGAAGAGCGTTGTCTGCGCTCTTCCTGTTACTACACCGGAACTCCCACTCATTGCCGTTTCCCGCCACAGCTGGAATGCCCAATCTCGGGGCGGGGGTGGAACCCGTGGTGCTAATCTCGGGGGGAAAGGTCACAGCCTGCTGATACGCGAAAGTCGCTTTCCTGTTACCGCTCGTCAACGATATAGCGATCGGTTGGATTGGGCACTGATAGGTGTCAATTTTAAAAATTCTGTTCCTTAACCTCCGTGCCTAAATTTGGGCCCATTAGTCCAGCTCCCATGGTTAGGTGGGTTGTTTTCCGGACATGTGACTGTGTGGATCACGCTCCTTTCCGCAGTCAGCCAGCAGACGGTCTCTTCTTGGCGCGCTGCTCGCATTAGTTACCCTTCAGCCACACGGATCCGCCCCCGTACCGCCGTTCCCAGCCGCCTTGAAGGGCGTTTGGCGACATCTAAGCGTTCCACGAGCCCCCTCGTTCCCCCGGAAGCCAACGGATCAACTCGGGATGTATCGACGAGTTAGACTCGTTGAGTCTGCCGCTCGAGGTATTGGGTGGAAAACATCAATTGTGAAAACGCCCCGCACCGCCATTAAACGGCGATGGCGGAGCGTACCGGACAACATCCAGTTTACGACTTGGCGAAATAGTCCTTAGTCAAAGCAAAGACCACCGGCCCCAACAACACCAGGGCAATCAGATTGGGTATCGCCATCAATGCGTTCAGGGTATCTGCCAACAACCACACGAAGGCCAACTTAACTGTCGCCCCGAGCGGAATTGCCAGCACCCATAGAATACGGAACGGCAGGATCGACTTCACACCGAACAGGTATTCCACGCATCGTTCACCGTACACACTCCACCCCAACATGGTGGTGAAGGCAAACACGATCAGCCCAAGGGTCACTACCCATTCGCCAAACCCAGGCAGAGCACTACCAAAGGCGGCTGACGATAGGGATGCGCCGGAAGCACCCGTAGTCCATTCACCGGTTATGACGATCACCAATGCTGTGATGGTGCATACGATCAAGGTATCGATGAAGGTGCCCAGCATCGCGATGGTGCCTTGGCGAACCGGATTGTTGGTTTTGGCTGCGGCGTGTGCAATCGGCGCTGAACCCAGCCCCGCTTCGTTTGAAAAGATACCGCGAGCAACCCCCATCTGGATGGCAACAATTACGGCAGCACCCGCAAAACCACCGGTGGCCGCTGTCGGCGTAAAGGCTTCGGTAACGATGACACCGATTGCCGCCGGCACATCACCGATATTGGCCAGGATGACAATCAAACCACCACCAACGTAAGCAACAGCCATCAGCGGCACCAGTTTACCGGCGACTTCTGCAATACGACGAATACCGCCGATCAATACCGCAAACACCAATACTGCCATCACGATACCGGTGATTAACTTATCCACACCCATGTTGGTAGATACCGCATCGGCCACCGAGTTAGCCTGCACCATATTGCCGATACCGAAACCAGCTATCGCACCAAAAATCGCGAATGCGGTAGCCAACCATTGCCACTTCGCGCCCAGGCCGTTCTTTATGTAGTACATCGGCCCACCGACATGGTTACCCATCTCGTCGGTCTCACGATATTTCACCGCCAGTACCGCTTCGGCATACTTGGTTGCCATACCCACCAAGGCGGTACACCACATCCAGAACACGGCGCCCGGACCACCAATGGCAATCGCCGTACCCACGCCGGCAATGTTACCGGTGCCGATCGTGGCAGACAGTGAGGTCATTAATGCATTGAACGGTGAGATATCACCTTCTTCAGTCGATTCACGCCCACGCCAGAGTGTCTTGAATCCGTAACCGATGCGCCTTAACGGCATAACCTTAAGACCAGCGGTCAGAAAGATGCCTGTTCCAAGTATCATCACCAGCATGGGCCAGCCCCACACCAACCCATTTAATGCGCCCACCCACTCATTGAGTGCTTCCATCAGATCCCCCTGTTTTTTAGTATTTAGATCGGTACTACTTGCCATTGCGACAAGCTCCCGACTATAGGCCGGTTGCCTATGCGAGACAAACAAGCTGAAACTGACGGGTAAATTCCACTGCAGCCTTATGCTGGTCAGTAATCCGTAATTATCGGAACACTCAGGGCGAAATCGAGCAGACGAGGGGACAGGAAATATAAACACCCCACCCATCCACTGAACTAATCGAACGAACCGATCTACCAGGGAGTCCGGCGACTTCTTCTACATTCTGAAGTTTCTTCTCGATAACGTCTGGGTCATTAACGCAAGCGGCGATGCAATTCGCCCCCACAGGCCGGCAGGACTTCTCAGATCTCGGATTGGAAGAAGCAGCTGCTGGGCAATGCCTCGGATGTGTTTGGTAAGGTGGCACAGAAGGCCGAGCAATCAGCATAAACCGTCGAGCAGCTGTACGCCAATATCGGCGAGCTGACGATGGGCAATGATTTTTAACGCGGGCTCGAACGGATTCACGGGCCCGGAGGAAAGAAAAGGTAGACTGCAAAATCCGCTTCCACCTGATGCATCCTTTCTACGGCAGCCGACGCATTCGCGAGTGGCTCGAGGACCGGGGGCAGGTCACTCTGCCAGATCGTCATTGGAACAGAAGGCTTTTTTCGTTAGATGCGGCTTGTTTCAGCTCACCGGTGTGAGCCTGTTAGCGTCAAAATTTTTCCATTTGCTTCGCAAGATAATCAATAAACCTTCGGGTCTTGGCTGGCACATGTTTGCGTGAAGGATAGAGCGCGAAAAGAGTCATCGGCGCCCGTTCATATGCTTTCAGCAACCTGAGAAGATTTCCGTTCCGGATGCTTTCGGCAACGATAAATTCTGGCAACAACGTAATGCCTAGCCCTTCTTGTGCCGCTTGCAGCAATACATCGCCATTGTTGCTGCAGAAGCTGCCTTTGATGGCTAACGTTTGCTCTCCGGTTTTGTCCAGGAAGGTCCATTCTTCTCTCTCGGAGATCAGGTTGTAATGCAGGCAGTCGTGTTCGAGTAAGTCTTGGGGCTTTTTGGGTGTACCGCGTTGCTCAAGGTAAGCAGGTGAAGCGCAAACGTAACGTGGCACTTGTCCAATTGTTTTAGCAATCATTGAGGAATCACTCGGATAACCGATGCGGATAGCCAGGTCTGCGGCTTCGTCAAACAAATCGGTGTCGCGATCCTCCAGGATCAGGGTGATGCGGAGTCTTGGATGCCTGTGGGCAAAGCGGGCGACCAGCGGCGAAAGCCGACGTTGTCCGAATGACATGGGGGCAACGATGCGCAGTTCACCCTCAGGTTCCTGGGAAGAGGCGGACAAGGCCTGTTCCAGGTTATCCAGTTCCTGGACCAGCCTGCGGCCCTCCTGAAAGTAATGCTCCCCGGCCTCGGTGAGACTTATCTTGCGCGTCGTGCGTTGCAGTAGGCGCACGCCAAGTCGCTGTTCCAGAGCCTTGACACGACGACTAACGGAAGCGGCGGTGGTATCCAGGCGCTTGGCTGCCGCGCTGAACCCATTGGCCTGTACAACCTGAAAAAAAACCGCTCTATCGTCCATTCACTTCTGCCAGAAACCGTACGAACTATTGTTACGAATAATGTAACAGTATATTTCCTAATAGTCTGTTTTTAATAATTGAGTGTTTGACTAAGGTATGTCCGACGGCGGGACATAACCAGGAGATTCAACAATGATGGCAATGCGAAAAGCGAATGAACGGGGTCATGCCAATCATGGCTGGCTGGATAGTTACCACACCTTTTCTTTTGGCAGTTACCACGACCGAGAACACATGGGGGTTTCCAACCTGCGTGTGATCAATGAGGACACGGTGGCACCCGGTGGCGGTTTTGCTGAGCATGGGCACGAGGATATGGAGATCATCAGCTATGTCCTAGACGGTGCGCTCGAACACAAAGACAGCATGGGCAATGGTTCGGTGATTCGGCCGGGAGACGTTCAGCGGATGAGTGCTGGTACCGGTATCACCCACAGTGAGTACAACCATTCTTCTGAACAGCCGGTGCACTTTCTGCAGATCTGGTTGCAGCCGAATGTGCTCGGCGTTGAACCCGGCTATGACCAGAGGCACTTTCCGGTTGAAGACCGTCGAGGCCGCTGGGTGCTGCTGGTATCGCCGGATGGTCGTGAGGGGTCGATAGCAACGCATCAGGAGGCATTCCTTTACAGCACCCTGTTGTCGGCCGACCAAAAACTGGCCTATCAGTTTGATTCTGCGCGCCAGGGCTACCTCCATGTCGCCCGCGGAAAGCTCCGGGTCGGCAATGTCACCTTGCAGAAAGGTGACGGCCTGAAGGTGCAAAAGCAGGATTCCCTGGAACTGATCGGCGTCGAGGATGCCGAGGTTCTTCTATTTGACTTGCCTTGATTAACTGAATTTTGGAGTAAGGAACAGCAAGATGAAAAACATCAGCATCGTTTATCACAGTGGCTATGGCCATACCACCAATCTGGCCAATGGCATTGCCAGTGGCGTAGAGCGTGTCGGAGAAGTCAGCGTCGAGCTGATCGCCATCGATCAGGAAGGAGAAATCAGCGAAGCGCAATGGGGAAGCCTGGATAACGCCGACGCAATCGTGTTCGGATCGCCGACCTACATGGGAATGGCTTCCTGGCAGTTCAAAAAATTTGCCGATGCTTCGAGCAAGCGCTGGTTCAACCAGGAGTGGAAGAACAAACTGGCTGCGGGCTTTACCAACTCCGCTTCGATGAATGGCGACAAGCATTCGACCCTGCATTACTTCATGACGCTGGCGATGCAGCATTCCATGCTCTGGGTGGGTACGGGTTTGATGCCTTCCAACACCAAGGCAGCGAAGCGGGATGACATCAATTACCTCG
>Ga0180430_10005653_pt1 | contig 10344 bp, 6 predicted proteins | sample SS_ome_9_FD_132999 | JGI IMG/M metagenome (GOLD analysis project Ga0180430, IMG submission 132999) | Hypersaline lake sediment archaeal communities from the Salton Sea, California, USA - SS_1_S_2 metaG | ecosystem: Environmental > Aquatic > Non-marine Saline and Alkaline > Hypersaline > Sediment... | reverse complement strand
TCGGTACTCTGGTTACCGATATTGGCAATTACCGGAGCATCGTTCACAGGATCCACGGTCAGGATATACACCTCTGTATCGGTAAGTGTTCCTGTACCATTGTCTTCCACCGTAACTGTAATCTGAGCTGTACCACTCCAGTTAGCAGCGGGAAGCAGACTATAGGTACTGCCACTGGTATTGCCACTAATACTTGATACAGTCACATTGCTGTTAGCAGATACTACGGTAATGGTATGTGTATCTATTGGGTCTGCATCGGTGAAAGTCACGGCCAATCCGGTAAGATCGGTGTCCTCGTTGGTACTCTGAGCACCAATATCGGCAATCACAGGTGCATCATTCACATTGGTCACCTCAAAGGTGGCCGTGGATTCAGCACTGCCTGTGGCAGGATTGGTGGCTGTAAAGGTAATGTCCTCGGATCCGAACCAGTCGGCATTGGGGACGGTAATGGTAGCCACATGAGTTACTGCATCAATACTAACACCTAACTCCGAGTTACCACTGAAGGTCCAGGTAATCTCGCTATCGGAATAATCCTGATCCGTTACATAGGGATCCAGATCGAAGGTGGCAAATGAAGCTCCTTCCGCAATAGTCTCTCCAGGAATGTCCGAAACAAGGATAGACACCACAGTCAGGGTATTAGAGGTAGTGGTACTTCCAAGCTCGGTGAGAGCAAAAGGAGTAACCTCCACGTACCATTCATCCATTCCTGCTGTTTCTTCAGCTGCCATCATGGTATTCCCATTGGCAAATAGAGATGCAATCTGTTCAGGGCTCAAAACGCGGTCATACAACCTGGCCTCATCGATATTTCCTTCAAATTCAAAGCGATTATCTAGTGCTCCGATCAGAACTGAGGGATCGGCCACGCTCCTGAAGGCCACTGGTACAGTTCCTCTGTCCACCTCGGCTCCATCTTTATATAAAATCATCTGACCGCTTGTAAAATCATATGTTACTGCAACAAAGTACCACTGTCCCAGAGTAAGTGCTGCCGGATCCTGTACCACCGAGCTTCCAAAGCTGTGTCCGGCATTCAGGGTTCCGTCGGGATTAACTTTAAAAGTATGGTTGGCATCTCCAAGTAGGGTCGAGCTCATGATATTTCTGAAATCTGTTCCAGCCAGATTAATCCATGCAGTCTTCGTGTAAGGTGCATCAAGGGGAAGAATATCACCGGCTAGCAGATATTGGTCGCCATCAAAGTCAAAAGCACCGGTACCATTGATTCCACCTGCCTCATTCCAACTGGGATGCTCCAGGCGGTCAGCGGTACGGTAGGCATGATTATCGTTTCCTGATAAATCCAGCAGGGCACTGTGTGTACCTGCTTCAAAAGGCAAATAAAGCAGACTCTCCGGGCTTCCGTTCCTGTACCAGGTAGTAGCTGATCCAACTACAGCTGCTCCGTCGGTTTGGGTAACCAGCAGGTCGTCCAGGGTATGGTTGCCGGGTGAAGTGGCACTTAAAGCCAGATCACTGATCTCGGGTCCCTGAACGGTTAGAGCAAAGGATCCGCGCCTGGTTCCAATCTCTGTGGCAGAGAACGGAGTCACATAAAGACGCCATCTCTCACCATCGGCAGTTTCCTGCGGCAACATTACATCATTTCCTTCCGTATACATGGCGTAAATTTGCTCGGGCGACAGGGCACGATCGTAAATTCTGGGCTCATCAATGCTTCCAATCCATCCCCACATATCTGTTCTTGCACCAATCTGAACCTCGGAGCTGGTCAATGACCTGAATGCTTCAGGTACTATTCCCCAGCTTACTTCCACACCATCCTTATAAAGGATCATTTCGCCGGTCTCATATATAAAAGTAACGGCCACAAAATACCACTGGTCGCCATTCAGTTTCACCGGATCGTGTACAACTTCGGCACCGAAACTGTGTCCTGCATTCAGTGTGGAGTCAGGATTAATCTTCAAATGGTGGTCTCCATCGCCATTGAACCTGGATCCCATGATGTTCCGAAATCCGGTACCCATCATTCTGACCCAGGCAGTTTTGGTATAATCGGAATTCATGGGGAAAATGTCGCCTGCCAGGAAGTAGTCATCTCCGTCAAAATCAAAGGCACCCGCTCCGTTATATCCCCCCGTGGCGTTCCAAACCGGAACTTCCGTCGGGACAGCTGAAGCTGTGATGTGATTATCACTTCCGGAGTGATCCAGCAATGCGTTGGTGGCTCCTCCTTCAAAGGGCAGATACAGGTCCATCATGGGTCTGCCGGCCCTGTACCAGACAGAGGCAGTCTCCACAACAGAACCATTGGGCGTATAGGTACCGGTAAGACGATCATCAGTCAGAACACCCGGTGATTCAGGTGTAAGTACCAGGTCACTGATGCTGGGAGTTTGCGCTTGTATCAATACACCAGACAACAGTAAGAATCCCACAGAAAGTATGGGAACTAAGCGAAAAAATTTTGGGGTAGATCTTTTTAAAATCATGGCTTTAAAAATTTATCATTTAAATGTTGGAAACAATTCCTTTTACCTGGAGATTTCCTGGAAATATTATATCCTCTGTTGCGGAAAACTCAACTCGAAGATAAAAAATCATCACTTCCCACATCCCCCAGCCATGCCCAATTTGACAAACATGGTCAGGTAGGTGACTTGTTTGAAAATGAGAGGAATTAAAAAAAGAAACGGGCCATAGAAAACCAAACCTGCAAAAAGGCGCTTTTACCCGTCCAAATGGGTTGTTGAGGTGGAAAAATACAACTTTGGTCAAATGTGATGCGAAATTGGGCTTGCAGAGGCAACCCCGAAAGGGAAAAAATACGGAATTAAAAAGTCTCCAGATACTCTACCAGTTCATCCGTATATACCTGGGCGGCAGGTTGCATCAAATGCTCAATATCGAAGAAATAGTTTTTATCCCTGTAGATGGGATTTTCCGTATCGTAATGGTGAAAGTAAACCCCGGTACCACTTAGTTCCCTGATTCTGTTCTGAAAGGCTTTGCTCGGCTTTTTATAATTGGGAGGAAAGGCTATGACCAGCCGGATTCCTTCTTGTTCACAGGTCTGGACCATATTTGTAAATGCTTCCACCTTCTCGGGAACTTCCTCATCTCTAGGGTATGCCTGGTCGTTGGCACTGTATTCCCACACCGTGTTCTTATCCTGCCAGGTGATGGGCATGGATCCGCAATCAATGATCGTGTCGATGGCGGTAATTGCCTTCTGCCTGAGATCGAAATTGTATTTGTTCATACGCTGAAGCACAATGATACTGGCCAGTTCATTATCCAGGTATCCGCGCGCAGCCATTTCTTTCCAGATATAGGGGTACCTGATCAAGGGGTAGAGGCGATCTCTTCGGAACAGGATTCTGTCTCCTCCGTCCATAAACGCATTGCTGTCATCTACAATCAGAACCAGGGTTTCCGGGGCTTCATTAAATTTCAAAAGGGTTTGAAGGACAAAATCATGAAACTCCAGGCTCGATCCGGGATAACAAAGATTATAGGTTGACATTCCGGTTTTCTCCTCAATTTGTCCGGCTATAATATCCCTGCTTCCCCTGGAAGATCCAATGATTACCACTTCCTTATTGATCTGTCCTTCGATCAGATATTCCAGTCGCCGGTCCACTTCGGTCTCTGCAGATCGGTTAGCCACCAGGATAAACACTTTATCATAGGCCAGAAAGACCAACAGGAACAACAACAATTTTAGCGCTAATCTCTTCATTAGAATTGGAAATAAATAAATTCCTGAACCTCGTTATTGAACACTATCACAATGGTAATCATAAGGAAATACAGTGCCCATCTGAAAAATTTGGGTGCTATTCTGGTACCGTACCATCTGGCTTCCAGCTTATCAAACAAGCCGCTAAAATCGTTCTTAAGCACTTCAAAGAACAAAATTACAAAGGCAAAAAACATGGACAGGATAAATATCTCCTTGTTCATGCCTCCGGGGAAAAGGCCATTGCTTACAGTCAGATTGGAGAAGAAGCCAATGACTGATTGTATATCGGGTGCAAAGAAAAATGTCAGAGAAGTCGCGTAAAACACATAGGTGAAGATCCTTCCCATCCAGGTACGAAAGACCGGAGGCAGTTTCGCAAAAACCCTAACGCGCCACCTCTTAGTTGAGAATTCGTAATAAACGGCCAGGGCCTGTAAAAATCCCAGCAGCATAAAGGTCCATCCTGCCCCATGCCAGATACCGAAGAGAACCCAGGTTAAAAATAAGGCATAGGTAGTGGCATTCTTGCCCCATTTCCTGATCCTGAAGAAGGTTCGCATAAATACATAATCGTGAAACCAGGAGGAGAGGGAAATGTGAAAACGCTTCCAGAATTCTGTCATACTTTCCGACATGAAGGGCCGGTTAAAGTTTGGTCGAAGTTCCAGACCAAATGCACGGGCAATACCAAAGGCGATATCGGTATAACCCGAAAAATCGAAATACAGGTACAGAGGTTGTAGCAGAAGTACAATCCAAAATGTAAATTCTCCACCGGTTTCCAGACTTCCATAAGCACCGTTTACTGCAGAAGCAAGCTGGTCGGCGATGGCGACTTTCTTACAAAGGCCAAAACGAATAAGCCTGAAACCCCGTGTGATATTTTCTTCGCTGAATGACTGGCTTACCTTGAGCTGGGGAAGAAAATGATTGGAACGGTCGATGGGACCGGATAGGAAGCGGGGATAGAAAATTATATATAACAGAAAGTGAAGGAAGTTCTTCTCGGGTTTCTCCCACCCCATCTTGATATTGACCAGATAGCCAATCCCCTGAAGTGTGAAAAAAGAAACTCCCACCGGAATGATGATCCTGGCAATCAGAGAGGCATCTGCCTGGATGTTTAAGAGCTCAAACAAGGGATTGATGGTAAAAGAGGCGTACTTGAGCAGCAGTAACTGGCTAAGGTTGATCAGAATACCTGCGCTCAGAAGAGCCTTTTTCCTTCCGGAAACGGGGAGCCTGATACCAATTACATAATTGATAAGCACATAAGCCAGCACATAGGCAAGCAGATTATAGCTGTAGGTTGCAATAAAACCACAACTGAGTACAGCCAGAAACAGGGCTCTATATTTGTGCTTTATCAGATAGTATACAAATACTGCTACAACAGACAGCAGCACATAATATAGCGAGGTAATATTCATACTGGCTCTCTTATACTGTTACTTCAAAAAATAAGTTGCAAAAATAATTATTTATCAATCACCCCGGTAATGGCATCCAGGACAAAACTTCGGTCTTCGTCCGTCATGTTCGAACCTGAGGGTAGACATATACCCTTGCTAAAAAGTTCATCGGAAGTGCCATTTACAAAGGCGGGACAGGAAGAAAATACAGGTTGCCTGTGCATGGGTTTCCACAGGGGTCTTGATTCTATATTCTTCTCTTCCAGGGCATGATAAAGATCCTCCCTGGAGAATCCTGCTTTCTCCGGATCGATCAATACGGTCGTGAGCCAGCGATTGGAGAAATAGCGCTCGCCGGGTTCCTCTAAGAAACTCAGGCCCGGTCTGGAGGATAAATTTTGCCGATAAAATTCAAAATTTGCCCTTCTCTGACTTACCCTCTGGTCTATCACTTCCATTTGTCCCAGGCCAATCCCTGCCAGAACATTGCTCATTCGGTAGTTATACCCAATGTGGCTGTGCTGGTAATGGGGAGCCTGATCACGAGCCTGGGTGGCCAGAAAACGGGCCTTTTGTACAAGTTCTTGATTGTCTGACAAAAGGGCTCCTCCTCCGGAAGTGGTAATAATCTTGTTTCCGTTAAACGAAAGGATACTTACGGTGCCAAAGGAACCTAATGGTTTGTCTTCAAACCTGCTACCCAGGGCTTCTGCAGCATCTTCAATGACCGGGATATCGTATTTACTGGCAATGGATAGTATCTCTGCAATATTCGCCGGCATACCGTACAGGTGAACCAATATGATTGCTTTAACATTTTTCCCAAGTCGCTTCCTCTCCTTGATAGCATCTTCCAGAAGTTCAGGATCCATGTTCCAGGTATCAGTTTCACTATCTACCAATACCGGGGTGGCTCCCACATAAACAATGGGATTCACAGAGGCTGAGAAGGTAAAACTTGATACAAGAACTTCATCCCCTTCCTTCACTCCTAAAAGAATAAGGCCCAGATGGATGGCAGCTGTTCCTGAACTTAATGCAGCCGTATTATTAACGCCTGTGTACCTGGTCAACTCTGCCTCAAAAGCGTCCACATTGGGGCCCAGTGGTGCAATGAAATTCTGCTCAAATGCCCTTTGGATATATTGCTCTTCATGACCGGACATGTGGGGAGAAGAAAGGAAAATCCGTTTTCTGCTTTTCGACTTGCTATCCATTGAATATGTTAAATTTTAAAATTTTTCCCGAATAGAAAACAAAGATCAGGACTTTTCGTTTTAATTAATGTAAGGTTTTTCAAAGATGGTCAAAATGCAAAACTTAACACTACTACTTCAGGGATTCTTATGTCTAAGCATGCTTAACGCTTGTCAAAAAGAAGATCCCGAACCCGAAGAAGAAGAGGAAGAGGAAGAAGAGATTGTCATTAATGATCCCCCCGAGGTGATTGCCATGAATGCTTATTACGTGGCCCCTCCTCCAATTGGGAATGACCGGAACCCTGGTACGAAAGAGAAACCTTGGGCTACCTGGTACAGGGCGTTTAATTCCTTTGCAGTGGGACCCGGTGATACGGTTTATTTCAGGGGCGGAGTATACAAACATACGGGCTTAACTGCCGGTAAAGGTTACGATTGTACCCGAAACGGTCAACCCGATAACTGGGTGCATTATTTTAACTACCCCAATGAAACTCCCATACTGGATTGCGACGAGCTCCGGGCCACCGGAACTAAAAATTATCCGGTTTATATGAGGTATGTTAACTATGTGCATTTTAAGGGGCTAACTGTCAGGAATGTTTGGCAGGGCGATGGGGACGATGAAATTACGGCCTGGTCCATTGGCCGAAGCAACAATGTAAAAATTGAAAATTGTGTTACCTATAACACCCATGGAGCTGGATTTTTAGCCCAATTCTGTGACGAAGTTTATTACATCAACTGCGATGCATACAATCACTGTGATTCTCTGACAACAGTTCCGGCCAATAATCCCATGCCGGGTAACGACGGAACAGGATTTCTTGATCACAATTCTACCACTACTGATACCCGGATCTATTACAAAAACTGCCGGGCCTGGAATTGTGGCGACCAGGGATTCTCATCCGGGTCCATAGCTTATTCCGAATACGATGGATGCTGGTCATTTGGTAACGGTCAGCTGGAAGGCGGAGGACATGGTTTTAAAATGGGCTGGGTCTCGGAAATTGATCCATCCATTGTCAACCGGCTGTACAAGAATTGCATTGCTGCGTATAACCGGCGATATGGCTTTGATTCCAACGATCAGGGCTACCATTGCGGAACTCTCCATTTGTTCAATAACACTTCCTATCATAACGGTCATGCCAACAGTTCAAAAGTGGGTGCTGGCTTCTATGTCTATAATACCCTGGACGGAGATGAACGGGAACTGGCGCGGGAATATAAAAATAACATCTCCTATGCCAATAAAAATGGTGAGATCTTAATAGGTAAGAATGCTGTCTACACGCATGAGCACAACAGCTGGGATAGTCCTCCGGGCATACAAATTTCCGATGCCAGCTTTATCTCCACCGACTCGAGCGGTCTGGGGGGCCCCAGGCAGGCTAATGGTGACTTGCCAGATCTGGACTTCCTCAAATTGGCTGCTGGAAGCCCGGCCATTGATGCGGGAACCACATCCACAGGTTACAGCTACAAAGGTTCCGCTCCTGATCTGGGCGCCTACGAGTACTAATCTGATGCATTTAATACTTCTTCATCAAACAAGAGCAATTCACCTGCTGGAAATTCCTTTTGATTGATGACACTTAAAGCCAGTGAATGGCTTCCCTGATTTCGTAAAAATCTCAGCATGGCAAAACTGTAGCGGTATCCCTTTTTCCAGTGTTTCCAGGTCCCCGCTTCAATTTCTCTGACATTCCCGCTCTTTCCAAGGATGAACAAGCGTGTGAGGTGATCCTTTTCAATGGGAAAACCTTCACGGTCGGTGCTAAAAGCCAATGTTCCCTTTTCCAGCCGGGTCCCAAAGAGTACAGCTCCCGGACTTTGTTGTACCCTCTCGAATTCTTCGCTCGATTTATCCCATCGATATATACCAGCACTGTCGTCAAAGCCGGAGTCCGTACCCCAGTAAACGTAGTTTTCGGTAAAAACCACATGGGCACTTCTCCAGATCTGACTGCCACTGCCGATGTAATGAATGGTTTTGAATCCGTCATCGGTCCATCCTATCCTGGATTCGTGATCCAGGTCACCCATGCATATCCACAATTTTCCTGTAAAGGGATCTTCCTGGATGGAGTGAATATGACGAGTAAATCCGGCTTCAAATTCCCGTACCACCTCCCATGTCTGACCTTCATCGGGAGTCCTGTATATTTTTACGGGTCCGCGCTCAGCATTCCGAAAATATTCTCCCCAGTATATTTCTTTGTCTCCCAACGATTTAAATCCATAGGTCAGGATCCCCCTTCCCACTCCCAATCCATAATTGGGCAATTTCATGCTTCTTCTGAACGAATTCTCTTCATGAGCACGTAGCCAGAGATACCCGGCCGACAGGGCGCAAATGCTTCCATTTCCGGTGATGGTGGCCTCAAGACATTCTGGTTTATTGGTAAATTTCCGGAACAGCGAGAAGTTAAAGAGCCAATAGTAGGAGCGGCCTGTGGGAACATGGGCCATTCTGACAAATTTATCGTCCCCTCTGGCTAATCGATATAGAAGCAATCCCCGGGAGGCCCAGATGGCTCCTTCCTTATCTGTTTCCTGAACGATCAGATCTTTGGCCCGTCGACCTGGCAGACCAAAGGCTTCCTGTGCCCGAAGTGGAATTTTTTTCGGTCCCCGGTAATCAATAAACAGATAAAGAAAAATCAGGATAGCACAAAGGCCGAAAATATAGAGGAAGAGCATCATAGGGCTTAGTGGAGGACTTTTAGAAGGGTGTCACATTTGGCATAGGGCACATCGTAGATTTTACGGAAGGTGGAAAAATCAAACTCCTCTCCCCTTATCCATGAACAGATGGCTGCCGGATAATTGGCTCCCGACATGTGAGAGAAAGGATATCCACCTCCGAATCGTGGATTGATCTCCAGCAAATAGAATTTCCCGTCTTTTTCAAATACGTCACAATCCACATTTCCAATGTGGCCAAGTGCCTTTCCTACGTGGAATCCGATATCTTCCAGTTCTGCACTACGCCGTAAAACCGATTTGTCTGTCTCTCCGGCACGCATAGCCAGCTTCTCTTTGGCATATACCTGCCTGGTGCTGCCCGAAAAATCGTTGAGTATGTCCAGGCCATATTCCTTGCCATCGATCTTCTCCTGGATAATCACGGACTGATCCAGGTCCTGTTTGCTTGCTTCAGCCAGTATGCTGTGAGATATCTTCTTAAGCGCCAGCCGATAGGCCAGTTCCAGTTCTTCCATCGATCGTGGAAATTCAATGCCCACCGACGCACTTCCCCAGCGGGGTTTTACCACCACCGGAAAACGAAGCAGGCCCGAATCGATGGCCTTCTTTGCTTCCTCCAGATTCAGGTATGTCAGGGGTGTGGCTACGTCGATCTGGTCGCAAAACTCAATGGTCTTGTACTTATCAAAACAAATGTCGACCACTTCCTCCCTGGAAATAATCAGACGAACGCCCAGTTCCTCAAAACGTTTCCTGGCTGCTGCCAAAACAGGAAGTTCCAGGTCGTTGAGGGAGATGATTGCATCTACCTTCTCCGATCTGCAAATTTCCATTAGCCTGTCCACATAATTGTCGGCATAGACTTCGGGCACAAGTACAGCCTGATCAGCCACCGCCAGAGCAGGTGCTGTTATATCCATATCGGCGGCAAGGATTTTACCAGAATCTTTCAGCACCTCTTTGAAGTACTCCAATAAATAATTCCTTCTTCCCGCGCAAGTAAATAATATATTCATGTTTAAGCCATTAGATTAAAAATCCCTCCAGTATGCCAGAACAGTATATTGCCTGTAAGGTTCTGGTTTTTAATGGTCTCCACCATACCAAAAAATGCTTTGCCACTATAGGTAGTATCCAGCAGAATGCCTGTGTCTCTGGCAATCTGGCTCACAAACTCCTGCAGCTCCCGGGTATATTTGCCATAACCTCCAAACAGGAAGTCGTCCGAGAATATAATGTCGTTTTGAAAGGTAGTGGTATCAGCACCCAGGAAACCCAACGACTCCAGGATGGCCTC
>Ga0180430_10005650_pt1 | contig 10346 bp, 6 predicted proteins | sample SS_ome_9_FD_132999 | JGI IMG/M metagenome (GOLD analysis project Ga0180430, IMG submission 132999) | Hypersaline lake sediment archaeal communities from the Salton Sea, California, USA - SS_1_S_2 metaG | ecosystem: Environmental > Aquatic > Non-marine Saline and Alkaline > Hypersaline > Sediment... | reverse complement strand
CTACCACAGATGTGTGGAAGAAGATGAGGTTCGTCACCGTCGCGGATACCACCTTCTGTCTCAACACCGAGAAGACCGTGGCTGCTGAGAGCCTCACGGACAGCCGAACGGACCCCAAGACCCTTGCGACCGTCTTCGTAAAACAGGCAATCCCCTCGGTCACCTACGCGGTCTACATCAACGGCTCCCTCGAAGCATCCTTCGGGACCAGCGACAACACCACGGCAGGAACGGCCCTCGAAGGCACCGCTGATATCGCTGCGGAACTCGCGGCTGACTTCGTGTCCAATGGCTTCTCCGTGCTCCGCAGGGGCCCCGTGATCTCCATCGTGGTTACCTCTGGTGACGAGATCAGGGTCAACGATGAGTTCGGTGGGAACGCCATGGAGGTCTACACCGAGACCGTCCAGAGCTTTGACCGCCTGCCACCCCTTGAGCGGGACAACCGCGTGGTCAAAATCCAAGACTTCGAGAACCGGGATAACCCCTACTGGGTCCAGTATAACGAAGAGACCAACTCGTGGCAGGAGACCTACGGTTACGATGATCGCGAGCGCCTCGATGCCTCGACGATGCCCCATGTCCTCGTGAAGACCGGGGCGAACACCTTCGAGTTCCGTGAGAACACTTGGGAAGAACGGTCGGCAGGCGATGCCACCACCAATCCCAGCCCGTCCTACGTGGGCACCACGATCAACGGCATGTTCCTCTTCAAGGGCCGCTTGGGTCTCTTGGGTGGTGAGAACATGGTCCTCAGCAAGGTAGGGAACTTCGAGCAGCAGTATCGCACCACGGTCCTACAAATCCTCGCTGAGGATGTCATCGATGTCGCCTCGGTCACTGGCCGGGTGAACACCCTGTATCACGCCGTGGCCTTCGCGGATGAACTCTTGCTCCTCTCGGACAAGCAGCAGTTCCGGGTGAACTCCGGGGATGTCTTCGCGGCTGACACCGTGGGCATCACCCCGTCCACCTCGTATCCCGCGAGCCCCTACGTGTCCCCCGTGAACGTCGGGAACTCCGCCTACTTCGTGGGCAACGGTCCTACCCACACGGTGGCCCGTGAAATCTACATCGACGTGAACCGCCAGACCATCAAGGCTGACGACATCGCGGTGCAGGTTCCCACCTACATCCCCTTGGACATCAGGGCCATCGCCGGGTCCTCAAGTGCCTCTGCGTTCCTCGCGGTGGCCGAGAGTGAACCCAACGTGATCTACGTCCACAAGTGGTATGAGATCAACGATGACAAGGTGCAGTCCGCGTGGTGCAAGTGGGTCTTCGATGAGAACGTGACCATCGTGGGCATGGGCTTCTTGGAGGAGGTTCTCTACCTCGTCTACAAGGTCGGCTCCGATGTCCGTATCGACAAGATGCTCGTCGGCCCCACCATCGACAAGGACCTCCTGCTGGATCATCAGTTCACCGAGGCAGATTGCACAGTGTCCTACAGCGCGGGCACCGGTCTGACCACCATCGATATCCCCTACGGCACCGCCTCGACCGTCGAGTTCTACCGGACGGACGATGGAACCTTCTCGAAGATCACGGCAACCCGATCCGATGAGGACACCTACACCGTCGAGGGTGACATCACGTCCTACGAGTTCACCGGGGGGCTCAACTACGAGTTCCTCTACGAGTTCTCCACCCAGTATATCCGCGAGGAAACTCAGGGTGGCGAGAGCACGATCCAAGATGGTCGCCTGCAACTCCACTACATGTCCCTGATCTACCAAGGCACCTCCTACTTCACCGTGGAGGTCACCCCGAAGAGCAACACCACGAACACCTACACGTTCTCGGGGCGCATCTTGGGAGACGAGGACGCAACCGCCGACGGCATCCCCTCGGACACCGGAGAATTCAAGTTCCCGGTCTTCGCGGAGAACACCGCCGTCACGATCCAACTCAAGAACGACAAGCCCTACAAGTGCTCCTTCGGGAGCGTCGAGTGGCTTGCAAGGTTCCGCCAGAAAGCGAAGAGGTTCTAGCGATGAAAGGCTACGTCAGAGAAGCACAATACTGCGATATCCCCCTGCTCGTAGCCGACCTTCGTCCCTCCGATCTGGCAGAGATCAAGGCTGCCTCGCGTATCCCTGTCGATGAAACCCTCAAGTTTGGGATCGACGAAGGGCTATGCGAGGTCGCCTGCCTACCCAACGGCGTCCCCACGGCAATCTGGGGGGTCGTCCCCACGGTCTTCAACCCCGACCTCGGCCTGATCTGGATGGTCGCCACCAACCAGTTCAAGCACCTCCACCGGCAGTTCCTCAGGGAGTGCCGTGAGGGTGTCGAGAGGATCGGCAGGGGCTACAAGGCCGTCTTCAACTACACCGATGCCCGCAACACGGTCCACCACAGGTGGCTCAAGTGGAGCGGCTTCACCATCATCAAAGAACACCCGAACTTCGGCGTTGAAGGTCGTCCCTTCTACGAGTTCGTCCGACCCATGGAGAGACATCATGTGTGACCCCACACTGGCTACCGTGGGCATCAACGCTATCGGCACGATGAGCAGCATCAACGCTCAGAACGAAGCTGCCCTCGCGAATGCCCAGAATGCCAAGCTGGCGGCGAACAATGAGTATGTGCAGAACACCCGGCAGATGCTCGATCAGAACCGGGCGATCCTACAGACCGGCATGGACCTGATCCTGCAAGGCCGAGAGGCTGAGAGCATGGCCTACACCAGTGCCATCGGCTCCGGTGTGCAGGGTAGCTCTGTCCGCGCCCTACTCCGCGACAAGCGGTTCGCAGCCACCCGCAACAAGCAACGCAACCGTCAAGAACAGACGGGTCTCAAGAACGCCTACAAGACCAGCAACGAGCAGGCCCGGTCCCGCGCGGAAGGCCGGATCGCGTCCCAGCCCATGACCAGCTTCGGTCTCGGGGACGCCCTCGGCATCCTCGCGCCCATCCCGAAATACGGCAGTAAGACCCTCGGTCTGAACGGCCTCGGAGACTAACAAGGAGAACCTACATGGCACCTCGCAGTGGCCGGGTGAACCCCACCGTTCAGACGAGGGGTGCCGCCCGTAGCTTTGTCGAAAGCCTCGACACCTACTACCAGCCCGCACGTGACACCCGGCGTGAGCAGGCCCTCCAGAAAGGCCTCGGGGCCTTCAGCCAAATGTTCGAACAGCAGGCGGCTGAGGTTCAAGATCAACGCCGCAAGGACTACTACACCCAAGGTCAACTCGATGCCATCGCCGAAGAAGCAGGGCAGGAGATGAAGGGTGTCCAGCAGAAGGACATCCTGCGCCAGCAGTCCCGCTACTACACCATGGGCCTCGAAGAGAGCCGTGGGGAGCGCGATGCGATCAAGTGGAAGTCCGAGATGGCTATCCAGTATGGTCGCCTCGGGATGGACGCTGCGTCTGACCCCGAGGGGTTCCGTGCGTGGCTCGTCGAGCAGTCCGATGACTTCCTGAGCCAGTATGAGGATCGCCCTCATGCCCTCAGGGCAGCCATGCCGATCATCAAGCAGGTCACCACGAACCTGTCGGCCCAGCATGCGGCGGACATCGACCGGAACCTTGAGCGCGAAATGCTCGATGCTCAGGACACCCGCATCTTCGATATCGGTGAGCAGCTTGCCGCTGGTGACCTGACAGTTGATGAGGCCCTAGAGGCCTTCAACATCGTCCGTGAGGACCTCTTCTCCACCGAGAATGCCCGTGGGAACGACTATGCCGTGGCTGGTGTGATCCGCGCGGCTGTCCATCACGCTGACCCTCGGCTAATCACGACCCTCCTAAAGAACCGTAAGGAGCTTGGCCTCACCCCGACGCAGATGACCACCCTCGCTGATGGTCTCGATGCCGTTGAAGCTGAGATCGACCGTCGGCAGTCTGAGATCGATGACCGCGAGAGGCAGCGTCAGGCCGAACTGGAACAACAAGCCAGCACCGACCTGATGACGGCTCTCCACAAGAACCCGAACATGGACCTCTACGAGTATTACCTCGACTGGATTTCCAAGAACAACGATGGGAAGCCTGAGACTTGGCTGTTCGGGAAGATGCAGGACCTACAGTCCACCTACCGCACCTCTCGGAACAACGCCCAGCCCGCCTCTGGTGAAGCGCAGTTGAGCTTCCGCTTGGAATTCAACACGGCTGAGACCCCTGAGGAACGGTTCGCTGTGATCCAGAAGCATGCCGCAAGCCTGACCCCGTCGCAGATCGATGAGGCTCTTGTGGAAGCTGGGATCGTGGCATCGCCGGATGGTGAGGGTGGCTATGGCGAATGGCAGTCCGATCCGATCAACAAGGAGCGCCTACGGTCCTTCGAGGACGTGGCTACCAGTGTCGTCACCGGGTTCACCTCGATCAACAAGGAGGAAGCCTCGAAGCTCGTCGTGCAGTCCCGCCGGGTCTACACCGAGGCGGTCGAGCGCCTTGCCCGCAGTAACCCCAACATGAGCGGCTCCGAGATTGCCCGAGAGGCAGCCAAGGAAGCCGGTGAGTTCATCTGGGAGCGGGCCGATGATGCCGCCCGTGACCGCATCCTCCAAGACGATGCAGCGATCCGCATGCTTGGCCTGACCGACACGGTCACCCAGCTTCAACAGGAGGCCGCTGAGGCAGCCGCCAAGAAGGAGGCTGAGGCCGAGGGTATGTATGGCGGGGATGGAACCACCACTGACGCCCCTGAGGCCACTGAGGAGCCCCAAGAGCCCACCCCGCTTACCGGCGCGGAACGTCGGGCACTTCGGCGTGGCGAAGGTGGCACCGGTGAGGGCATCGAGCTTCCCGAAGTCGAGGTCGATCCCGGCCCGCGCAGGGGTGGCCGCCGTGATACCGGTGGTGCAGACCTTAGCAGCGCCAACGAGGTCCACGAAGGCTATACGGCCCAACCTGCTTCGTTCGATCCCGAGGAACTCGAAGAGGCCCCTGATCCGGCCACGATGCCTGAGGATGAACCCTACCCCGAGATCACCGACCGGTGGTTCGCTGAACAACTTGCTCGCCTGACCGATGGTCGGGATGACCGGGAGTTCGGCACGATCACCACTGCGGACTACCAGCAAGTCCTCACGGAAGACCCTCAGTTCGCTGAGGCTGTCGTGGGGCTCGCCTTCGATCTGGGGACGGACCCCGAGGCCCTCATGGCGGTCATGGAGTTCGAAAGCGGGTTCAGCACCACCATCCGCAATGCTGCGGGCTCCGGTGCCACTGGGCTCATCCAGTTCATGCCGTCTACCGCGAGGTCCCTCGGGACCACCACGGACGAGCTTGCGAAGATGAGCCGGGCTGAACAGATGGTCTACGTCGGGAAATACTTCAAGCAGTTCGGTGACCGCCTTCGCGGTGGGAGCATCGATGATGTCTACATGACCGTGCTCTACCCGGCGGCTGTCGGTAAGCCTGATAGCTACGTCCTCTTTAGCAGCCCCAGCATCGCCTACAGGCAGAACAGCGGGCTGGATAGCAACGGAGATGGAACCATCACCAAATACGAGGCCGCAGCAAAAGTGAGGGCCCGCTATAACAGCAGGAAATGATTGAATGGAAGAAATCGAGGAAACCACCAAGACCCCCTCGGAGGAGCAAGTCCAGTATCTGAGGGACAACCCGGACATGGCGCATGTCTTTGACAAGCACTTCGGGGCCGGGGCCGCAGCCTCTTACCTTCCTGTTCCCACTCGCGGCCCCGTCCCTGACCCTGAGGAAGAGAAAGAACGAACCCTCATGGGGAAGGTCTGGCGTGAAACCGGTGGCGCTATCCTGTATGGCGTCCAAGAGGCTGCCAACGAGATCGTGGACACCGTCGAATGGGGCCATGAACTCGCCGGGACCGCCGCCGGGGACGCACGGACCACCTTCGTCCTGAGGGATGAAGATGGGAACATCTCCCCTGACTTCATCAGTCGTAAGGACTTCATCGAGCAAGGCCGCGAGCACCTCCTGTTCGGGAAGCTCGATGAGCGCGACGATGGATTCGAGATCGATGCCGTTGCGGCCCCTGAGACCATCTTCGGTAACCTCGTGTCCGCTGGTTCCCAGTTCTTCGCCGGTTTCGGTGTCGCTGGGAAGGTCATCAAGCTCCGGGGTTACGCCGGGGTGGTCATCAAGGGTGCCATGGCTGACGCCGGGGCATTCGATCCTGATGACGCAAACCTCACGGCCATCGGGGTCACCATGGGTCTCCCCGAAGGTGCCGTCACGGACCTCTTGGCGACCAACCCGGATGATCCTGAGTGGATGAACCGGGCACGGAACGCTGTCGAGGGTGCCGTCATCGGGACCGCCCTAGATGGTGCCCTCATGGCCCTCCGTGGCCTCGCACGTGCCCGCAAGGCTGCACGGGCGGGGGATGAGGCCAAAGCCAAGGCTGAACTTGAGGAAGCCCAGAAGTTCGCCTCTATGGTCGAACAGGAAGCGATCCTCCAGAGCGCCAAGGACCTTGAGTTGGAGATGACCGAAGCCAAGGATACCTACAAGACGGTGTCCAAGGACTTTGAGCCCAGCTTCAAGCCCAAGGAGCAACCCGAGGCCCCTGTGAGGACCGAGGATAGCCCGGTGTCCGGTCGTGACCCCGATCAGCTTGAGATGGACCTCGGGGATCGCCCTCCGGTCCAGACGGCTGACGTGACCGACCTCGGCAAGAAGAGGCCCATCCTGACCCCTGACGAGATCGAGAGCATCCGCAAGGATGTCTGGCTGGCATCCAAGGCTGACCCTGAGACCCTCATCGAGGGCACGGCGATCAGCACCATGCGCCAGTTCGAACGTGTCGAGGACATCCAGCCCTTCGTGGCTGCCATCGCTGAGGTCTACCAAGATGCGTGGGCCAAGACGCCGGGGCGCTGGAAGGAGCGGCATGCGATCACCTCCCTCAAGGGGACGATCCAAGCCAAGAAGCTCGCGGAAGCCATGGGTGAAGACCCGAAGGCCTTCCTCGACCGCATCAAGACCTTCGATGGTGTCACCATGGATAACCTCGCGGCTGAGGTCGAGGCCCGCTCCAAGATCATGAACGGGCTCGTCAAGGAGGTCGATAGGCTATCCAAGGTGATCTCCGACGGCAGCTTCGATAAGTCCCAGTTCCCTCAATACAAGGACATGGACGAACTGATGGCTGACTATCAGTTCAAGATGACCATGGCCCGGTATGTCGTCGATCAGAACGATGCTACGGCCAGCGCCATCGGTCGTGCCCTAAACGCACGGAAGCTCCAGAACCGTGGGAACGAGGCGCTCATCCGGCAACTCTCCGATCCCTACTTCGTCAACGATGCGAAGATCATGGCGAAGCGCCATCAGCAGATGAAGGGTGAGAAGGGGTGGCTCAAGGAAGCTACCACCGAGAGTAAGGTCAAGCAGACCCTCGACCGGATCAACACCTACCGGATCAACGCCCTCCTGTCAGGCCCCGGCACTCAGCAAGTCAACGCTGTGTCGAACGCCTTGAACATGGTGATGCTCCCTACCCAGCAGATCGTTGGTGGGGCCGTGACCCTCAACGCCAAGCAGATGGCTGAGGGCATGCGGACCATGCAGGGGATGATCGCGAGTGCCTTCGAGGCCCTTGAGAGCGCCAAGCTGGCGTGGGAGATGGAGGATGCGATCCTCGACCCCATGGCCCAGAAGGTCGAAGGGGATATCGCGAGGAACGACAAGATCACCGGGGTGAACAAGGTCGATCAGACCATCAGGCTTCCCTCACGGATGCTCTTGGTCATGGATGAGTTCTTCAAGCAGGCAACCTACCGGGGCACTGTGTTCGCCGATGCCCACCGCATCGCACACGAGCGTGGCCTCAAGGGTTCCAACAAGACGAAGTTCATCAAGGGCTACGTCAAGAACAGCTTCGACGCCGATGGTCACGCCATCCGCGAAGATGCGATCTTACAGGCCCGCCGGGCGACCTTCACGGAACCTCTGGAAAGCCAAAGTCTCGCTGGGATGATCCAGCGGATCGCGGTGCAGCACCCGTTCGTGCGTATCTTCGTCCCGTTCATCAGGACCCCTGTGAACCTCTTGGTCACCACCTTCCAACACATCCCCGCCCTCCAGTATGCGAGTAAGCGGTTTAGGGATGACTTGAAGGCCGGTGGTCGTCGAGCCGCGCAGGCCCGTGGTAAGCAGATCATCGGGGGTGCGCTCCTGATGGGTCTGGCCTCGACGGTGTCGTCCGGTAACATCACCGGGTCTGGCCCGAAGGACCCGAGGCAACGCGCGATCTGGCTCCAGAACAACCGTCCCTACTCGATCCGCATCGTGCAGAAGGATGGGTCGGTTCGGTGGGTCAGCTACCGTCGCTTCGAGCCTCTGGCAAACCTCTTGTCACTGGCTGCGGACTTCCACGAGATCACCTCGAATTCCTATGGTGATTTCAACAGCGGGAAGGCCCACGAGGTCGCGGCTGCTCTGTTCATGGCTGCCGCTGAGAACTCGGTCAACAAGACCTTCACCATCGGCCTGTCGGACCTCTTCACCCTGCTCAACAGCGGTGAGGAGTATAAGATGGCTCAGGTGGGTCGGAACCTCGCAGGCTCCTTCGTCCCGAACTTCCTCAACCAGATGAATGGGGATGAGGTGCTTCGGAGGGCCCGTAACGTCCTCGACACCATGATGGTCCGGTCGGTCGGCTACAACAGCGTCGATCCCCGTCGTGATGTCCTCGGTCGCATCGTCTATCGGCCTACTCCCAAGTATGACCCGATGACCATGATGATGAAGGATGTGGTCAAGCCTGACCCCGTCATGGAGGAACTCCAGCGCCTCGGTGAGGAAGCGGGGACACAGATCGGGGAGGCCTCGCCTCACGTCAATGACCCCAGAGACCCCTCAGGGACCATCGATCTCCGTGATATCCCCTACAGCGACACGCAGTCCATGTATGATCGCTGGGTGGAACTCTCGGGGACCGTCAAGATCGACGGGATGACCTTAGAGGAACGCCTCACTGACATGATTAAGGACCCAGAGTATCTTCTGGCCCCTGATCCGTTCCCCGGTGCGACCGGGAACACCAAGCACGAACTGATCCGCAAGGTGATCAGGACCTATCGCCAGAAAGCCATCGAGGAGTTCCCAGAACTGCGGGACAAGAAGGAACTGGCGAAACGTGCAGTCGCAATGGAGACCGAAGCTCGCTACCTCGAAAACGTCGAGCGGGCCAGAACTCCCACCGACCGGCTTCTCTCGCGGTCAGAAGACCGTGATCTGGAAGAAGTCCTCAAGAGAGCCAAGAAACTCGAAGACATGTTCTAAGGAGCCCCACACTATGGCAGCCAAGGAAGAAACCCTCGGGCTGCTTCATGAAGCTGTTGCTCAGGACCTCCTCGCTAAAATCGCTAGCGGGGAGGCCTCTGCACAGGAACTGAACGCAGCCATTAAGTTCCTCAAAGACAACAACATTGAGGCAGTAGCTACCGAGCAGAATACCCTCGGGTCACTCGCAAAGGCCCTTCCTGACTTTGATGTCGAGGAGGATGGTCTCTATGCAAACTGATATCAATCCCTTGAACGCATTTGACCACCGCCTCACCCGTCTCGAAACCGAACACGCTGATATCAAGCTCCAACTAACCGATGTGAAGTCCGATCTGTCAGGGATCAAGGCGGAGGTCGTTAAGACCCACGCGGACTTCAAGACCGAGATCGCCGTCCTCAAGACAGACCTCGGTTACATCAGGGTCAGCCAAGAGAAAGTCGTCGCAGGAATGAACCGTATCCTGTGGTCTATGGCCTTGGTCCTGATCGGTGGTGTTGGGAGCTTTGTCATCAACGGCGGTCTCGCCCTCAACTGATACAGCAAAGGAGGCCCCATTGCCTTTCTCTTACACCGAATACACGGGTGACGGGTCCACCACGAACTTCGCGATCACCTTCGACTACCTCGACCGAGACCACGTGTTCGTCACCGTGGCTGGGTTGAAGACCACGGATGTGTCCTCGCTCTACGAGTTCTCGTTCGTGAATGACACCACCGTCCGTGTGGTCCTCTCGGCAGATGGGACCTCCGCTGTGCCCAATGGTGACACCATCAGGGTCGGCAGGGATACCAACATCGACAACCCTCCGGTCACGTGGACCGAGGGTGCAGCCCTGACCACCACGGACCTCAACAAGCTGGCGAACTACCTCACCTACGCGCTCCAAGAGAGCCTCGACGCGAACGAGGGGGCCGCTCTGGCTACCCTTGCCCAGCAGGCCGCAGAGGCCGCTCAGGCGCTCGCTGAGGCAGCCCAGAGTGGCGCTGAGACCGCTGAGATCAACGCTGAGACAGCCCAAGGTCTCGCGGAAGCCGCACAGACCGCTGCGGAAGCCGCACAGACTGCCGCTGAGGCCGCTCAGGGGCTCGCCGAGACCGCCCGTGACAAGGCTCAGGAT
>Ga0180430_10005649_pt1 | contig 10346 bp, 8 predicted proteins | sample SS_ome_9_FD_132999 | JGI IMG/M metagenome (GOLD analysis project Ga0180430, IMG submission 132999) | Hypersaline lake sediment archaeal communities from the Salton Sea, California, USA - SS_1_S_2 metaG | ecosystem: Environmental > Aquatic > Non-marine Saline and Alkaline > Hypersaline > Sediment... | reverse complement strand
TGCGACCTTCGCAAAACTCCAAGGTATAACGGGGAAACTCGTCGGCGAGGAGTTAGGAAACGGATTCCTGAACACCCGCAACTACTTCCAACGCTTCAAGAAGGAGCATCCCGAGCAACTCGTACTCTGGCACTACAACGGAAACGCTCGTGATCCACGTTGGCGGCGCGAAAAGTTTTTCCCAGGGCACTGGCTCTACCACGACGGTTCGCTGGTCACCGCTCCTGCCGGGCCGTCCGACACCACGCTCAAAGTGGCCAACCCTACGCTCTACAAAGTCGATACGGGTCGCTACCGTAACACGAACGAAGACCTCGCACTCCTCTTCTCCGACAAGAAGGGAAAAATCGACTGGCAGCGCACCGAGTATGTCCGGTTGGTCTCCGTTGACAAGAAGGGAAAGTCGGTCGTCGTTGAGCGAGGTTGCTACGGCACACAGGCACAGCCGATTCGTCAGGGCGAGAAGGTCACACTCGCGGCGCTCGTGACCGAAGGGCCTTGGGGCAAGCGGAACCATCTACTCTGGTTCCACAATTTTTCGCTCGATTGTCCACGTGACGCGCAGGGCAAAAATTGCGGCGACATCCTCGCGGCAGAGCTTGCGGCACTGATGCAGCCAGGCGGTGAGCTGGCATTTGTGGACGGTTTGCAGTTCGACGTCCTCTTCCACACGATCAACAAGCGAGACCCGCGTCGTGGTATTGACTCCAACGGCGACCTCGTGGCGGATGCAGGCCTCACCGGTAAAACGGGCATCAATCGCTACGGAGCAGGGGTTATCGCCTTCTGTGAGAAGCTGCGGAAACTCACGCCGCCCGAGAAATTGTTGCTCGCCGACGGTGCAACGGCGCGACATCAACGCGCGCTGCTATCACTGAGCGGAATTGAAAGTGAAGGGTGGCCCGAACTGCGTGACCCGGAGGTCAAGGAATGGTCCGGCGGTCTCAACCGACATTTTTTCTGGCAGCAATTTGCAGCGAAGCCAAAATTTTCTTACGTGAACCATAAGTTCATCTCGCGAGGTGAGAAGCCGGGTGAAAAATACTTTACGCCGATCCCCTTCGCAACGCACCGGCTCGTGATGGCCGCGACGGTGCTAACGGACTCCGCCTTCTGCTACGCCTTCCCGCCGCCCAAGGAAGAGGACGGAACACCGCTCGGCGTCTGGGATGAGTTATGGTGCGGCAAGGAGCAAAAAAAAGGCTGGCTTGGTAAACCGCTCGGCAAAGTCGTGAGGATGGGGACCGAGGCAAAGCCCCTCTTCTCCTGGGCGACCTCCGAAGCGAACCCCAAGTTGCCGCAACCGTTGGAGGTAAAAACGGAAGGCAGCGACTTGCTCGTTGAGGTCACCGCTACGACAAGTCCGTCGCCCGGAATGCCACCCGGAACGCCTCGTTTACTCTGGTGTGCCTGCGGGGAAGAACGGCCGCAGATGTCCTGGGCGGGTGAGAAACCATTCACCTCCTACTTTTACTTCAACGATGTGAAGCAGGCTAAGGTTAAAATCAAGTTCACCGTCGAAGGTGGGCAGGCACCGCGTTTGGAGGGAGTCCGCATTTTTGCCAAGCCAGACGTTATCTACCGGCAATTTTCCGGCGGCTTGGTGCTGGCCAACCCCTCGCAAGCACCGGTAAAAATAGACCTTGCCAAGCGTTTCCCCGGCATTGCCTACGCAAGGATCCCCGGCACCCCGTTGCAAGACCCCAAAACGAACAACGGAAAACGCGTTGGAAATATTCTCGTGCTTCCGCCACGTGACGCACTCTTTTTGCGAACATTAAAGCCTACGAATAAATAAGGAGTTCTAACAATGATGAAAACAGTATTGCAAGTTCTGATTATGGTTGTGCTTTGTACCGGAGTGACGTTTGCCGCAGAAAAGAAAGGCGGAGGCAAAACGGACTGGAAGCAATATGTTGGTAAGCCTGGTCCCAGCGGCTGGCGATGTAATGTCATCCAGCCGGACCCTAAGGATGATGGTCCAGATGGCATCAATTACCACGACTGGGATGGCGATGGCGATTTGGATATTTTCGCAAACTTCGAAGAAGGTGGATACAGTCGTCTCTATTTTAATCCCGGTAAGGACAAAATCAGAGAGATCTGGACCGACTACATCGAACTGGAGAAGCACGGCAAATGTGAGGATTCCGGTATTGGCGACCTCGACAACGACGGCGACATCGATTACATTGCTAACGGCGGGAATGTCTATTTTAATCCAGGCACGAAGGACGTGCGTGACCCCAAGAAGTGGGTCCGGATGATCCTCTTCAAGAATGAGGCACGTAACCCGATCGTCAGCGACATTGATGGCGACGGCCTCAATGACCTTATCGTCGGCGCGAGTGCTTGGTATAAGCAACCTGCCGAAAACAAGCACGATGCTGCTAATTGGAAACGCTACAGCCTAGGCAAAGCCTCTTGGCCGATGAGCTGTATTGTCAACGATATCGATGGTGATGGTGACAAGGACATCCTCGTTCAGGAACGCAAAAAGCAAGGCACCTTTTACTTCGTCAATCCTGGCAAAGAGAAGGTGACAGAACCTTGGCCGGTGAAGGTGATTGATCCAGCACGCGGAGGTATGTTTATGGCTCTCGGCGATGTGAACGGTGATGGGCGTCTCGATTTGGTCAAGGCCGCCGACAAGATCTGCATCTTCCTTCGGAGGAACGACAAGGGCACGCCTGTCTATAAAAAGATCGAGGTCAAGAAGCCGCCACAGCCCACGAGTGTCAAGGCTAATGCCAAACCGAAAGGCGTTGCGCTCATTGAGATGAATGGCGATTCTACGCGCCGCGAAATTCTGATTATCCCTGAATACGCGGCCCAGTTGTGGTACCTAACGATCTCTGGCGATGGTATGTCCCCCGAGAACTGGACGAATACTCTGATGGATATGCCCTGCCCGGAGTCGCGCAAGAAGATGGACAACGCTTTCCTCGCAGATATCGATGGCGACGGTGACACAGACATTGCCACCACCGAAGAGAACGGTGGCTGGGGCGTCATTTGGTTTGAGAATCCCGCTTCCAACCCTTAGGGCACCTCCGAGATTCAATTTCAGCTACGGCCGGCCTTTTCGTCGTCAGACTTCAATAAGACAAGGAGGAAAAATGATGACTCACCTAAAAGTAACAGGACGAAGATTCCTGCAGACTCTCGCTGTCGGAGCGATGATTCTGACCCTTTCCGCGTCGTCCTTGGCGGCAGAAGAGGGAAAATCAACCCTTGGATTGATCGGCGACTCCACCGTTGCAACGACTTATGGCTGGGGGCCCGCCTTTGCGGAACAAGTCAAGGAGCAGGCGACGGTGCTCAATTACGCAAAAAATGGAGCAACCCTCGATTCGCTTTCTAAAAAACTCGATTCGCTCATCACGAAGAAGCCTGACTACATCCTGATCCAGTTTGGGCACAACGATATGAAGCGGTACGACGCCAAAGCCTACGGCGTTAAGCTCAAAAATTATGTCGAGAGGATTAAGCGGGCGGGAGTCCAACCTATTGTTCTAAGTTCGGTCACACGTCGCAACTTTGATGATAATGGCAAGATCGCACCTCGAATTATGTTTGGAGATCGCTCCTTACGTGCTTTTGCGAAAACGGCTAAGGTGGTGGCAGAGGAGACGAACGTGCCATTTCTCGATCTCAACAGCATCAGCATTCAACACCACAACAAGATCGGGTCGAAGGCGAGTGCAGCCTACAACTTCTCGAAGGACGATACAACGCACTTTAGCAAGGAAGGTGCCCGGGCTATTTCGGAGTTAATCCTCCAAGAACTCAAGACTCTCGTCCCCGAAGCGGTAAATTGAGCCTCAAATGGAGTGCGAAAGGGAAGCGAGGGGGGGGTTGACCCAAAGGCCTCTTTTTGCTAGACTATTGGTGTTAATCGTGGTGCCATTTTCCTTACTTTTGGAGTGATTGTAATGCAAATAGTCCGTTTTTTCGCAGCGTTGGCTCTTTTTCTCGCCCTGCCGGTCATCGCGCAGGCACAGTCGATCAAACTTGCCGAGCCGCCCAAAGACTGGGAGGTCGTTCCGCAACGGCTCAATAATATTGACCAAATAATCTACGTTCAAACGCAAACGAAGTCGCAGATGGCGCCCAACATTGTGGTCGCAGCGAAGGTGCTTGATCCCCAGCAAACCGCTGAGGACTATTACAAACAGGGTATCGAACAAGCCAAGCAGTTGTTCCGTAGGCCAGATGGCAAAACGAGCTTCGTCGTTCTGGAAAAAGAGAGCAAGGAAGTCACGCTCGGCGGCAATAAGGCCAAATACGTGCCCGTGCAGTACTCGCTTTTTGCACAGGCACCCCCAAAAGCGGATGCCAAAGAGAAGCAACCGCCGATTGAGGTCAAGATCAAGGCACTACAATACTACCTCACTAGGGAGAATACAGTCTATTTAATCACTTGCACTGCACCGGCGAGCGAATTTGAGGCTATCTTACCCGTCTTCGACAAAGCGGTCGCCTCGGTCGAGATTAAGTAGTTTCGTCAACTTCCAAGCCATTGTTTATTGCGTCCCCTTCAAGCGTCGTGCGGCGTACGCATCTCCGAGACAAAACGTGATGTCGCCTTGGTCGCCCTTCTTGTTTAGCTCTTGGCCTTTTTGGTCAACCGCATCTGGGCCGACGCTGTAAAGCACAAGTCCGCCATCTGTTTTGACCATCTTAAGGGGCTTGCCGTCGAACGGATCATAAGGCACGATCGGCAAGAACTCGGCGGTTAATTCGTCGATACTCTTGGGATACTCACCCCGGGCGATTTTGTATCGCTCACAAGCAACGGCCAAGAGTGCCAACCCACGTCGGGCATCCCCTTTGGCGGCAGCCTCATAGCACTTATAAAGAGCCGGGGTGATTGTACGCGTAATAATCCCCGCATTTTTGATTTCTTCTTCGAGAGAGTTGCCTTTGCGTTCCTTAACGTTCTGGTGATAAGGAGTAAGTCCATAATTCTGCACCTTGCTCATCGCTCGCCGGTAACTTTTAATATCGTCGGGCATCAAGAAAAGTTGACTGTATGCTGGCAATACGCAATAGATGGGCGGATAGCCTTCCACAATGGCTATGGCTTCATCGAATGAGCTGAATGCCCACAAACCCGATCCCTCTTCGGTCTTCACTGCACGTGCCATTGCATCACTGTATCTAAGCGGATCTTTGAGAACCGAGTCCGAAATTTGCCCAATCCTAATTTGCTTAATCCTGCCATCCCATTCCTCAGCATCGGACGATGCCAACACGTATTCCAGCGTATTGATAGCTTCCTCATCTATGGCAATTGATACGAGTACGCCAACTAGGTAAGGTTCCGTCCTCATATGGTTCGCCATTTGAAGCATAGTAGCTACATCAACAAGTGCCTCGTTGAAATGCTTGTCGGCGACTTGAATTCGAGCATCGAGGGCGAGCAGACGACTCCCAACCCGCATCCAATGCAGTTCAGGCAGCATTATACAGGGCGAAGGATTGGCGTAATGACGCTCATAATAACAACTAGGCTTTTGAGCAGCACGGTGCATCAGAGCAATGGCCGACCGCTTCGCCTTGAGGTAATCGCGAAGTCCTTGGTCGTTCGGGTCAAACTCTGCTGCTTTCTCATCGAGCCAATCACACCATTTTTTGTAATCGTCCGGTTCTTTTTCGTTCTCTGGAAGCACCTCGGCGAGTCGTTGATACCAGAGTGCAGCGTTTTCATTATTCGGCACGTGTTGCGGAGCGGCAGCAAGCACTATCGCCGTCGATTCGGCACGGAGCTGCATCAGTCTCTCCTGCATCGTCTGATACATACTCTCGATCGTGAAACAGTGGAGCCCTACGGCGACCACTGAAGCGACCGCAATCCACTTAATCGACCAAGACGCTGCGGCGGGACGATCTTCGCGACTCTTCATTCCGCGGTAGGTCACGATGCCCCCGACGACAACCGAAACCGCACCGAGCGCGAGCATATAATAAAACCACTTTGTATAGATCGGAGCAAAATTGGCGAGCCACCCGAATCCAGCGATTGGCGTCGAAACCAAAGTGAGTAACAGGAGCAGCCATAGCACCCACACCCCAATACGTAGCATTTTTCTACGAATTCGGGCAATAATGGCACCTCCAAGAGCGGTCAAGAGTACAAAAAGACACACCATTTCAATCCAAAGTAGTAAATAACCCATCGCTTTATGCTCCTTTTATTTGAAGGTAGGTAGATTTTGTAATAATGTGCCGCGAGAAACATCCGTAGTTCGGCGTGAGTGCAATAAAATGGTTAAGCTTTGGTTCTGGCTCTCGTCAAGGTCAGAGATAAGCTCGTCTAACATTGCTAATTGGCGTTCCGTTTCAGGTGACGTGTTGACCGTTGTTGCGGTGCGTGCCTCTAAATCGATTGCGTTCGAGGCCACCAGCGACAAGTTCATCCAGACGAGTACGACACCTGCAAGGATCGCGACAAGGGCTAAGCGACGACGCGAGCGAGTTTCCTCTTCTCGGAGAGGCATCGTCACTTCATCGTGCGACCGTAAAACTCGATCGCGAAGCGAAGCAGGCGGGTCAGATGGCAGCGCGAGGGCGAGATCCCGCTCGAGGGTTTTCAGGTTGTCTGGTAATTCGAATTGGGTCACGTCTCTTCTCCTGCTAAAAGGTCACGGAGTTTTTCGAGTGCGTAGCGATAACGACTGGCGGCTGTGTTGGCACTGATGTCGAGTGTTTCGGCAATTTCGGCAAACGTCAACTCAGCGTAAATCTTAAGTGCCACAATTTCTCGCTGCGATTCGGGTAGCCGACCGAGGGCTTGGCGTAATTGTTCGCTTCGCTCGTCGGTTGGAGTTTGCAACGTTGCTTCCGTTTGCCGAGTAAACAGCTGCTCGGTCGCGGTTCGATCTTTTTCACGCTTTGCGATTTGTCGTCCAACCACATTACGGACGGAGGTCGCCAGGTAGGCGGCGGGTTGTTCAACAGCAGCGAGGCTCGCGGGGCGCCGTGTCATCACGAGGAAAACTTCGGCAACCGCATCTTCCGCATCGGTAGGTCGGCCGGTAATCGCGAGGGCCAACCGGTAAAGCCTTACGGCGAACTGGTCATAAAGCTCGGCGAGTGACGCGTCGCAGCCAGCGGCAATCTTTGTTAGCAGTTGTCTAACTTCCGCATTATTCATCGCCTTAGGCACCTGTGAAAATCTTTGTTTATAGATAGTGAGCCGATTGTCGGCGAAATTTGTCTAAAAAACTGCAAAATTTCGGAAAATATAGTTTTCGACCTGATTCTAACCCTTTGGGGCACACAGGAAGTTCAATTCCCACCTGAAACGGTTTCTTCCATTTCGTCCGCGAGGTCGGTCCTCTTCAAGCGTCGTGCGGCATACGCATCTCCGAGACAGAATGTGATGTCGCCTTCATACTGATACTCGTCCATTAAAAAGTGCTAATTACTTCGGTAGCGGGAAACGCGGTCGCGACGCCGGGCAAGCTCGCTCGTGTAAGAACGGCCGAGGGACGCTGCACGCTCGCGGGCCCAGTCGGTCAAGCGTGTCACGCCAGCGGGGGGGGAGTCCACATACAAAAGGTTGTTCATTAACCCCTCAATCTCTTCACGGGTAATGATGACGTCGCGGAGGAGTAACCCCAAGCACCGCGTGACCGCGTAGCCGAAAAGTTTCGGGACACCAATCACCGGACGCTGCCGCCCAATTATCTCGCCAATCGTCTGGACGAGTTCCCGGTAGGTAAATGTTTCCGGGCCAATCGCGTTGATCGTCGCATTCTCTCGCAATGCACCTTGCTGAACCGCCAAGTCGGCTAGGTCGTCAACATAAATAGGTTGCAGCTTATATTTGCCATCACCGAAAACTCCGATAATAGGCAACCGGCGCAGCATCCAAGCAATGTTGTTAATCAGAATGTCCTCACGTCCAAAGAGAATGGCCGGACGCAGGATCGCGTACGACATTCCTGTTTCGGTTAGAGTCTGTTCCAACTCCGCCTTGCCACGAAAATATTCCAGCGGCGAATCGAGTGAGGGGTTGGTAATGCTGATATGGACAACTCGCTCAACACCGGCATCACGGGCGGCTTGGAAAAGCGTCTTCGTGTTTGCTACGGCATCGGAGTGCGTGAAGGTGCGGTGGTTGAAACGGACCCAATAAGTGTTATAGAGTGTCGTGACACCACGCAGGGACTCCGTCAATTTCTCCGGTTCATCAAAATGAAAGGGAGCGACTTCGATCTGTTTTCGTAGCGGGTCCTGGCGCTCGGTCGAATTGGTCAGCGTGGTGACCGATTTCCCTTGTTCGAGCAATTTTTGAGCGATGTAGTGGCCCGAGTAGCCAAAGGCACCCGTCACGACATTACGTTCGGCAGAGTTTTTATTGGAGTTCATAATAGATTGCCTGTTTTACTCGTGGTGTTGTTTTTTATGTACGCAAGACGCAGTTGGGGGTGAGAGAGTCATTCTAGCACTACACCGTTTGTGTGTCAAGGCTTAGGCTGACGGAAAGTTGTGGCTGGTTCTGATGCCCGGTTCTCCGGACCGCATCGACATACTCTCTTAGCAGTCTCTCAAAAGAGCATAATCGGTCCCCCTCCCCCCCCGAATCTCTGGGGTCTTGGTCAGGTGTTGACAATCTTCTAGGTTTTGTTATAATGAGGGGTGCTTTCCTTGGGAGTCGTTTTCCTTGTATATTTTCGGATGAATAGATTGGTACCAACAATGGGTAGTGACAAAATTTTAATCCTGCTTTGTATGGGTAGCTCGTGTTATTCGCGAGGTGATGCATCTGTGCGGGAAACGATCGAAAAATATATCGAGGATAATCAACTTCACGAGCGAGTTGACTTCCGCGGAAGTGTCTGTATCGAACAATGTGCCGACGGGCCCAATCTTAAAATTGGTGATAGCGTTTTCCACCGCATTGATGCTAACTCCATCTGGGACGTACTTGATCAAAACCTCAAACCCCTCCTTAAAGAATGAAACCAATGATTCGGGACTATGCTGTTTACACCGTTGACGCGGAATGCCAAGATTGCTACAAATGCCTTCGGCTCTGTCCCGCGAAAGCTATCAAGGTAATCGATGGCAAGGCAGAAATCATCGCAGAACGTTGTGTAGCGTGTGGACATTGCATCAATACTTGTCCCGTTGGTGCGAAGCATATTCGTAGCGATTTGTCACGAGTTTCTTCGCTGCTAGCAAGTAACAGAGAAACGTATGCAGTTGTTGCGCCGAGTTGGCGTGCAGAATTTCCCGAGCTGTCTGAGGAGGAGCTTATTGATGAGTTAATGCAACTCGGTTTTCTTGGTGTTGCCGAAGCAGCGGCAGGCGCACAGGTTGTCTCAGCTGCGGTCACCGAGCTATTGCTCAGCAAGCCGCAAATTTGGATTTCCAGCGCGTGCCCCGCCTGCGTTGATTTCGTGCTCAAGTACTACCCCGAATTTCGAGATAACATCACACCCCTTGCCTCGCCTGCTGAAACTACAGCAAATATGCTGAAAGCAAAATTTGGCGAAGATATCCAAGTGGTCTTTATTGGACCGTGCGCTGCCAAGAAAAACGAATCCGACGCACGCCCTGAGTTGGTGAAAATGGCGATTACTTTTCACGAACTGCATGGAATGCTCGAACATAAAAACGCACCGCAAGCTAAAAACAGCAGGTTGCTTACGGAGGAATCATTTGTCTTGACGGCAGCGGAGGAGGGAGTGATGTACCCGGCGGAAGGTGGAATGATTAAAACGATAGAGCACAACTACCCCGGCAATCCCCCCGCGATGTTAGCCATTAGCGGCTTAGGACGCCTAGGAGACTTACTGGATAGCTTGAAGTCGAATGCCGTTAAATCACCCATCTTTATTGAAACACTCTCCTGCCGAGGCGGTTGCTTAGGTGGTCCTGGGATGGATAAAAACCTCAGTCTGGCGGCGATTTCAGAATCACTCACGCAAAAACTACCGGATCAACGCCGTGATGCGAGTGCCGCAGTCCAAGTTAAATTTCCCGCAGCGGGTTTCCCCTTGGAAGAATACTCCGAGGAAGAACTGCGGGGTACACTCTTGCGCTTTGGCAAGACGAAGCTGGAAGACGAGCTGAACTGTGGAGGTTGCGGGTACTCTACCTGCCGGCAACTTGCCGAAGCGTTGCTCGCGGGTCGTGCTGAACCGGCAATGTGTGTTTCATTTATGCGTCTTCAGGCACAAAACAAGGCAAATGCCCTTCTACGTTCAATGCCATCGGGGGTCGTTATTGTCGATAGTAATATGACGATAGTCGAATGCAATTTCTCCTTCGCGAAGATTTTCTGTGATGACGCAGAAATGATTTTTGAAACCGCACCAGGATTGCATGGG
>Ga0180430_10005648_pt1 | contig 10347 bp, 8 predicted proteins | sample SS_ome_9_FD_132999 | JGI IMG/M metagenome (GOLD analysis project Ga0180430, IMG submission 132999) | Hypersaline lake sediment archaeal communities from the Salton Sea, California, USA - SS_1_S_2 metaG | ecosystem: Environmental > Aquatic > Non-marine Saline and Alkaline > Hypersaline > Sediment... | reverse complement strand
TCTTGCCGTTTAGCGTGATCGTCGCGACGGTATCCAGTCCCTCCGCGACAAGCTCTATGCTCTTCTTCTCGAGCACGGACACCGGCACGTTGAATTCGCGACGGTACTCCCAGTCGCGCGTTTCAATCCAGCTCAGGTCGCGCTCGTTGCGGCCGTAGAAAGGGTCCGGGATCAGCTTGCATCTCAGCAGATCGGTGTGGACGCACCCCGGAACACGCGCGTTGAGCCACTTTCCGGCGCCTGCCTGGCGGAATTTCCATTTGCCGTCCAACTTGATGACCGAAATCGAGTTGTGGCACGTCACTTCGCTCCCCCGATATTCACTGGGAATTCCCCGTCTCTTGCGCGGCGCCGGCCAGAGCGCGCTCGACGGTGTTCAGCAGAACGCTCATGCGAAAAGGCTTTGTCAAGTAGGCATAGGCGCCGAGCTTCTGCGCTTCGCGCCTGGTCTTATCGGAAGCATACGCCGTAAGCAGCACAAACGGCATGGACGGCCGCAGCCTCCGCGCGGCCGCCAGAACATCGATACCCGACACCGGCCCCATACGTATGTCGGAGATCGCCAGGTCGAACGGTTTGCGCTCGATCATGTCAATCGCGTCCGCGCCGTTCATTACCGACTCCGAGTCATAGCCGGCCGTATTTATCAGTCTCTTAAGAATGTCCAGCACATCGGATTCGTCGTCTATCAGCAGTATCTTCGGTTTCGACATAATTCCCTTCCTCCCCTGTAACCGATCACGGGCCTCGCCCGCCTCCTGAATGGTTTCTGTTGTGGAAACTTCTTGTTTGCCGGTCGGGGTGGAACCCGACCCTCCATATTCTCCGTATCCCGGCCGTGGAGGGACGGGTTTCACGCCGACCGGGCCTTTCCGCAACAGAAACTGAATGTACAAGTATGCGTGAAGCCCTGCCCGAATACGACAACAAAACCGCCGCCCCCCCTTTCTTCACCACCCCAGGCCGTAACCCAGCAGGCCCACCGCCAGGCCGACAAGGAGCTTGACGGCCTTTACGGCAAAGAATGCGCGCCGCGAATGGGCCAGCAAAGGGATCATCCCGTGCCCGTCCTGCACCACGCAGCTCGCCAGCATGGTGCTGAAAGGAATGCCGCCCTCGGCGTAGAGTACCACGAACACCATGTGCGGGCCCGACTCGGGAATGATGCCTACCAGGCAAACCAGCAGAAGCACGGGCAGGCGGTGCGCGGCAACCGCCGCTTCCACGTCCATGAAATGCATCAGCAGGTGTGTTGCCGCAAGGGCGCCCAGCGTCCACAGGAAGATCCGCCAGGCATGCACCCGCACCAGGTGGTTCCAGAGGTGCTCGTCGAGAAAATGATCCGGCACGGTAACCACGATTGCCAGCCCCACCGCCATCAGCGCCAGGAGCGTCAGGGTGACCCAGTTCCAGCCTTCATGACGGCCGCCCGCTTCCGCATGATCGTGATCGCCATGGTCTTCTACTATCTCCGCCGGCCCGGCGTGAGCGTGCGCTGCGGCCTCGACTCCGAGATGCGGATGGCCGATCCTGCCGGACGCGATGCCGATGATGAAAAGCGCCAGGAAGACGGTCAGCCAGCCCCTCTGCGGCGAGCAATGCCGCCATTGTTCGATGATCCGCTGCCGCGAAAAAGGAATGCATGCGGCTTCCCCCTCGTGGGTCGAACGGTAATCCCGCAGATGCGGCGTGCCGCGCGTGCGCTGAGAGCGAAGCACCGCGTCAACGCCGATACCCGTAAGCGCCCCGATGCCGAATAGCAGCGCAAAAATCAAGAGCGCCTGCTTCGGCATGAGCGCCAGCATGACGAAGGCTTCGTCGCCGCAGGTGGCTGTCATCGTGGCGATCAGCGCGCCGACCGTGAGCACCCGGTGCATGTACAGACTCGCGGCCGCGTAAGCGCCCAGGCAGCCCGGAGTTGCGCCGAGAAAAGCTCCCAGCGCGGACTGGCCCCATTTCAGACCGCCGATGACCCTGTCCCAGCTACCGCTTGTAAGAACGTTCAGATACTCGATAACAAGCATCATCACCAGCACGAAGCCCGAGATCAGAAGCGCATGGCCCAGAATTTCGGTCACGGCCGTCATGTCAGCACTGCCTCACGCATTCTTCCACTCATCCTGACCCGAAGACTAATCTACGCTCTGCAGTCACGCGAGTGTTTTGTCGCTTGCCGCCGGAATTCTTGTGCGCAGCGGCAAAAGCTCGGGCCGAGCCATTACCGCAGTCAGCTGAACCAATAGTATCAGCGTAAGATTGGCGTTGAAGATTTCTCTTACCCCACTCCGGAGGAGTTAGGCGCTAGGCGTTAGTAGTTAGTCTTGAAGATGTTAACGACTGCAATCCATCTCCCGACATGTACAGTTACTCTGATCACAACGGAACATTTCCCCCATGGCTTTCAACACGAGCATCGCTTTGCCGAAGGCAGTCCTCCCGCTAACTGCTAACCTTCCTAACGCCGAATGCCTGAATTACCGCGGCAGCAGTAATTCTTCGGGCCATTCACGGGTTGACACGGGCGCGGGTCGGAATAATAATCGCGCTTCCAGGTGGAGGGTTCCGGCCGGTATGGACGATTTCGCAACGGATTCCATAACTCAGACGATCGTCGCGGGAACAACCGAGCCGGCCATCCACAAGAAGGCGCCCTACCTGGTCGTTTACGCCGGCCGGGATACCGGCAAACGCTTTGCCCTGCGCGAAGAAGGCGAGACGACGATCGGCCGGGGACGCGAAGCCGATATCGTTATTGACGACGAACGCATCTCCCGTCTGCATTGCGCCGTGGTCGTTGCGGGCAAGGATATTACCATCGAAGACCTGCAGTCCAAGAACGGCACCTTCCTGGACGGCGACAGGATCGAACGCGAACCTCTCGCCCTGGAGGCCAGCCTTCAGATCGGCAAGACCATCATGCGGCTGGAATACAAGGACCGGCTGGAAATCGATTTCGAAGACGAACGCTTCCGTAATGCCACGACGGATCCTCTGACCGGTGTCCCCAACCGGCACTTCTTCATGTGCCGGGCAAGAGAGGAACTGCCCCTCGCACGCAGACTGGGTATGCCGGTGGTGGTGGCCATAATCGACGTTGACCGCTTCAAGAAGATCAACGACTCATACGGCCACCTGGCCGGCGACTATGTCCTCGGGCAGGTTGCCGGCCTGATCGCATCCGACAAGCGCACCGAGGATCTGCTCGGCCGCTACGGGGGCGACGAATTCGTCGTGATGCTGCGCGGCAAGCTGGAGAAGCAGGGGGCCCTGGCGTTCTGTGAGCGGGTCCGCCGCGGGGTTGAGGCATTCAATTTCGTTTTCGACGGCCGGGAAATTCCGGTGACGGTGTCCATGGGCCTGTGTTTTGCGGCGCCGCGCGAGCAGCCCGATCTCGAAGAGCTGATCGCCAGGGCCGACCGTGTTCTCTACCGCGCGAAAGAAGACGGCCGCAACCGCGTGGGGTGCGAGTAAAAGGCGCGCCGGTGAAGTATGCCTGAAACGCAATCGGACAGCCGCGACGAAACCCTTGAAAAGGCGAAGACGCTCTGGGGCAAGGCGGTAGACGCCGAATCCGACGTCACGATGTCGTTGAAAATCAGCGCCGTGGAGACGCGGGACGCGCCGCCGACGCACATGCACCTGAGCGTTCGCAGCCTGGCGAAAGCCGGACGAGAGCTAGGCGGCTCGGGTCACCCCCGCGACAGCGATTTCCAGCTCGTGCGCATGCTGGGCCACGGCGGTATGGGCGTGGTCTACGAGGCGCGTCAGTGTTCTCTCGACCGCGACATTGCCATAAAGATGTCGCGGCCCGGCGAAGCCAGGGACCGCGGTGTGTTGAACAAATTCCTGTCCGAAGCCATCGTCACCGGCGAGTTGGACCATCCCAATATCGTTCCCGTCTACGACGTTGGCCGCACCAGCGAGGATGCGCTTTTCTATGCAATGAAGAAAGTGGTGGGTACGGCCTGGACCGCCGTCATGCGCGAGAAGACGCTCGACGAGAACCTGCATATTCTGCTTGCGGTCTGCGACGCGGTGGCCTTTGCCCACGACAAGGGCGTGATTCATCGCGACATCAAACCCCAGAACGTCATGCTGGGCGCCTACGGCGAAGTGCTGGTGATGGACTGGGGCCTGGCCGTCAGCGTCGGCAGCGCAAAAGCGGAAACACTGAGCGGCGATGCCGGCCTTGCCGGCACGCCGGCCTACATGCCTCCCGAAATGGCGCGCTGCGATCGGGAGAAGATCGGGAAAGCCAGCGACATCTATCTGCTCGGCGGGATCCTTTACGAGCTGGTCACCGGATTGCGTCCTCACGGCGGCTCCAACGTGCACGCCTGCATCGCCGACGCAATGGAGAATCATATTCAGCCGACCGACAAGCAGGGCGAACTGGTCGAGATCGCGTTGAAGGCCATGGCGACCGAGCCGTCGCAGCGCTACACGTCGGTGAAAGACTTTCAACGCGCGATTCGCCGTTACCTTTCGCACGCCGAAAGTCTGCGCCTGTCGGAGGCCGCGGACGAGCGGTTGGGCGGACTGGCCTCGGCGGCGCCGAACGCCTTTTATCGCGAGGCCACGGAGACCGTTGCGGCCTACCAGCAGGCCATCAAACTCTGGCACGGCAACCGCGGGGCGTGGTTCGGCCTGCGGCGGGCGCGCCAGGCTTTTACCCTAGTCGCCCTGGAGCGCGGCGACCTGTCGCTGGCCGGCGCGCAGGTCGAGGCCATGCAGGCGGAGGCCGCAAGGTTAGATGTCGGCGAAAGTGAAGGGCTGGAACCGATCGGCGCTCTGGCCGCCAGGGTTCGCAAGGCGCAGGCGGAAGCTGCCGCGCGCAGGCGCCTGGTGCGTTTCAGCGTGGCGGCGGCGGTGCTTGCCGCCGCGCTGGCCCTGACGGTGGTGACCGCGGCCTACTTTATGGCGCGGCGCGACCGCGACAACGCCGTCGCAGCCCGCCGCCGGGCCGTTGAAGCTCAGCGCAGCGCCGTGGCCGAGCGTGACCGCGCGGCCGCCGCCGAGGCCGAAGAGGAGCGCCTGCGCGTCGCAGCCCAGGCCGCTCTGCACAAGGCGCGCGAGGAAAGCTACTACAATGCCGTCGCGCTGGCGGGAACCAGGATCGCCGAAGGCGACACGCTCACCGCCGAAGCACTGCTCCGGAACGCGACGGAAAACCGCCGCGGTTGGGAATGGGGCCTCCTGATGTATCTCTGCAATCGCGAGCTGGTGGCCCTGCGCGGCCACAGGGGAGCCGTACTATCGGCGTGCTTCTCGCCCGACGGAACCAGGGTGGTTACGGCAGGTCATGATAAGACCGTCGTGGTTTGGAACGCAGCCACGGGTGTGGCGCTGCACGCCATCAAGACGGACCCCGTACCGGTCGTCTCCGCCGCATTCTCGCCGGACGGGCGGAAGACTCTCGTCGGCACGCGGGACGGATGGATCAAGACCTGGGATCCTGAACAAGCCAGCGAAATCGACCGTGTCTCACTGGCCGTCAACGGCGTAAACGCCGGAGCCGTGAACGTGTCCGCCGACGGCACGCGGGCCTTGACCGTCGGACGCGACGGAAGCGTGCGCCTGTGGCGGACCTCCGGCGGCGAAGCGCTGTTTGTTTTCAAATCAGAAATTGACGGCAGACCCCAGGCGGCCCTGTCACCCGACGGCCGGCGCATACTGATGTGGGGCGGCGGTACGTCGGTTCAGATTCGGGAGGCGGGCGCGGAAGGCGCCTCACGGACGCTCGAGCTCGACGGCCTGGTACCGCCGGTAATCTGCGCCGCCTTTTCGGCCGACGGCGCCCGCCTGGTTACCACCGGGCGCGACGCCAGAGCCAGAGTTTGGGATGCCGCCGCGGGCGCGGAGGTGCTTGCGCTGAGGGGCCACGAAGACGCCGTTGCATTCGCGTCGTTTTCGCCCGACGGTACGCGCATCGTTACCGCCGGCCACGACGCAACCGCGCGCATCTGGGACGCCGCCGACTGGGAGGCTTTTCTGTCATTCAATCTCGGCGAGGGCAAGGCATCCTGCGTGGCCCTCTCGCCGGACGGGCGGATGGTGCTGGCGGCCGGCGGCGAGGGCGCCGCGCGGATTGTCGACGCCTGGACCGGACGTCGCGCGGCCGTCTTGAAAGGACACACCGGCGCGATTGCGGCGGCCGTTTTCTCGCCCGACGGACGCCGGGCCTTCACGGCGGGGCAGGACAAAACCGTCAGGGTATGGGATGCCGCCGCCGGCCGTGAGATACGGACCATGAACGGCCATTCCGGCCCAGTGACCGGCATGGCGATCGACCCGGAAGGCGGCCGGCTGCTGACGGCGGGCCCGGCCGAAGCAATTGTCTGGGACGCGCGCGATCTGAAACTGCTGGCCAGGCAAGCCTTTAAGACTGAAGTCTCGCGGCAGGCCGCATTCTCCCCAGATGGATCCCGCATGCTGGTGGCCGGGGTGGATATCGAAATACTGGACGCCGCCACCCGCGCGCAGGCCGCGCGCCTGGAAGGGGCCGGCGGCGCGGTAGCGGCGGTTGCATTCTCTCCCGACGGCAGGCGCGTGCTGGCTGGCGACCGAAACGGCGCCCGGCTCAGGGACGCCCGGACCGGCGAAGAAGTATTCGAGCTGAAAGGGCACGGCGGCGTGTCGGCCGCGGCCTTCTCTCCCGACGGCAGCCGCCTCGTTACCGGCGGCCGCGGCGCCGTCAAAGTATGGGACGCCGAAACGGGGCGCGAGCTGCTTTCCCTGCCGGGACATGCGGGGTGGATGACACGCGTCCTGTTCGACGCGGACGGCGCCCGGCTGATCACTGCCGACGAGACCGGGCTGGTCCGCATATGGCTCGGATTCGATACGGACATGAAGCCCGAAGATCTGCCGTCTCAAAAGGAGCGGATCTACACGCTTTGGTCTAGGCGGCTGGATTGAGCCGCGGGTTGCCGTCGGCCGTTGCGGTCGAGTTGAGGAAGCGCAGTGGATAGACTCAAGTGGACCTTGTTGAGCCTGGTAGCGGTATGGGTTCTGCTTGAGGCGCTGCTGCTCGGGTATCGCGTGATCGACCGCCGCAACCGCCCCCCGGCTCGCAGCGGCGCAAGAGTCGCAACAACGCCCGCGCCACGGGCGGAGGAAGGGCCGGAGGCAGAGGTGCTCTTCCGGGAAGTCGCCCGTTTCGGTTTGGACCTCAAGGAACCGCGCGATCTTGCCGCGCGACCCGACGGCCGGATCGTCGTCGCCGGGGATCGCCGGCTCCTAGAGATGATGCCGGATGGCGCCGTTTCCGGAGCGACCGCCGTGCCTTCGGAACCCCTGTGCCTGGCGGTCGATTCTTCAAACAACACTTACGCGGGAAGCGGAGACCACATTGCATTCTTTCCCGCCGGAAGTACTAACGGAGCGGCGTGGGCAAGCCCGTCGGCCAATGCGCATCTCACTTCTCTTTCCGTCGGCGCGGGCGGGGTGTTCGCCGCCGATTACGGCGGACGCTGCGTCTGGCGGTACGATCTTTCCGGCCGTCTGCTCGGCCGTTTCGGGCGGGGCGAAGGCGCGGAAAGCGGGCAGCGGTTTATTGTGCCGACTCCCGACTTCGTCGTGGTTGCCGGAGATGAATCGGTATGGATTGCGAACCCGGGGAGGCGGCGGATAGAGGAATATTCGATCGACGGGACATTCGAACGCAGTTGGGGAGAAGCATCGGCGCGAATCGAAGGTTTCTGCGGCAGGGCCAATCCCGGTCACTTTGCCCGCCTTCCGGACGGCCGTTTCGTAACCAGCGAAAAAGGCCTGCGCCGGGTCAAGCTGTACGACGGGGACGGCCTCTTCCTTGGAATGGTTGCGCCGGACGGCGCATTCGGCAGGGGCGGAGACGCCCCGCCCGTGGCGGCCGGCCCGGACGGGCAGGTCTTTGTGCTGGATCCCCGGTCGCGGGAGATCAGGATCTACGTCGAAAAGAGCCCGGATGCCGACCCGGCTCAATCCGGATAGGCGGCCTCCACCGTGATGGCGATGCCGCCGCGGCGGCCGAACTCGCCTTTGACGGCGGCCCGGCGCGGCTTGATCGCCGCAACAAGGTCGTCGAGTATGCGGTTGACCGCCTCTTCATGAAAAGTCCCGGTGTTGCGGAAAGAACCGAGATACAGCTTCAGTGATTTGCTTTCCACGCACCGCTTGTCGGGAACATAGCGGATAGTGATATGTGCGAAATCCGGCTGCCCCGTCACCGGACACAGCGCCGTGAACTCCGGGCAATCCAGGTTTACCCAGTAGTCCCTGTCCGGATAAGCGTTTTCGAACGACTCGAGCCGCGCCTCGTCCGGAGACGCCGGATAAGCGGTATGGCTCTGCTTAAGCAGCGTCAGACCTTTTACGCTGCGTCTTCCGGATATCTTTCGCTTCATTCCCGGCATGGCTTCCCGCTCTTTCAAGTTCTCAACCCCAAGGGTAATCACTCATCCTTCGCTACGCAAAGCGAAAAAGGTGCATCTTTAGCCCTGCATCCTGCCGCGGCGATCCTTCGGCGCTGTCTCGCGGCCCCAGGCCCACGACAAGCGAGTCTTCCTGCTGCGACGGAATCCTCGCTTGTTTTGGGCGTAGGACTTCCCTTCCGGCGGTGCAAGTGTTAGCATGCGGGTGTGTTTTCGGGCGTGATGCACGGCAAAAGCGCGCGGGAGAGCCGTGCCGGATTATTCAGTCAGCGCATTTCTTTGAGGATTCAACCGAATGATCGCACGGTTCAAGGTTGTCGCGGATCTTGTCAAAGGGCATGAAGCGCTGATCCTGTGGATCGGCGGTCTGTCGGTGCTGATGCTGGTTGCGGTAGTGATTCTGATTCCGGTCGTCGTCGTGCGGCTGCCCTGCGACTATTTCGCAGGCAGTAAGCGCACTCCCGCCGCATGGTCCGGCAGGCATCCCGTCATGCGGTTGGCGCTGCTGGCCGGCAAAACCGCGGCCGGCGTGGTCTTCGTGCTGGCCGGCACGGCGATGCTCTTCCTGCCGGGCCAGGGAGTTCTTACGATTCTGATCGGACTGACCTTGCTGAATTTCCCCGGCAAATTTAGGCTGGAAAGAAGGATTGTCCGTGTGCCGCCGGTGATCCGCAGCATCAACTGGATGCGCCGGAGGACGGGTCGCGTGCCGCTGCAAGTGGATTAGAGTTTGGGAGACGAGATGCAGGTTTCATTCAATGCCATTGCGGGACTCTCAGCCCGCCTGTTGCTTGCCGTTACGGTTGCGGCGCCGTTGCAGGCCGCCGCCGGCCGCGTGATAGAAGTCGGCATCGTCGACCACACGGGTGCAACGCCGCAGCAGGGCCGGGCCCTTGCCCGGCTGGAAGGCGGGCGCATTCGCATTGACGTCCCGCCGCCGGCCGGGAGACCGGATACCGTTATATATCTTCCCGAAACGCACCTGCTGCTCCATCTGGACGGCAGCCGCAAGAAATTCATGGAGTTCGATACGCGCCTGCTGGGCAGCGCCGGCGAAGCCGCGAGGTCGTTCCGGCAGCTTGTAGATGAAGCCCTGGCCGTTTTCAAGCGCCAGCCCGACAAGCCGGCCGGTTCGGTCGATGTCCGCGCCGGCGGCGTCGAGACAATCTCAGGGCTGCCCTGTCGGAAGTTCGTCGTGACGAAAGACGGCAACAAGATACAGGAAATATGGGCCACTTCTTGGCGCAATGTCGACCTCGAACGCGGGCAGGCCTCGGCCCTCAGGCAGCTTGCCTCCTACTATGACAACCTTGCGACGGCCCTTGCGGGGATTCCATTCTTCGAGGACATGCAGCAATTCCACCTCGGCGCCGTGATCGACATCGACGCCTTTCCGGTGCTGATCAGGTACTACACGGGAGGCCGACCGGCGATTACCGTACGTATGAACAGACCGCGGCGGGAATCCGTCCCCGACTCGGCTTTCGGGGTGCCCGCGGGCTACCTGAAACAGCAGCCCTGGCAAGCCGGGGCGCTGGGGCGATAGCGCCGCGCATTTCTCCCGGCTCTCCGTTATCGCCGCTTTTCCGCGTTTCCCGGTTCGGGGCGCGGGAAGGTACGTTCTACGGTCCAGGTGCGCGCGACCCGCTTGAACCGGATGATATGAACACCGCCGGCCGTTCCGCCCGCGGCGCCTTCACAGGTATAGGGCAGTTCAACCCAGGCCGCGTTCTTTCCGACGCTCACCCGCGCCTGTTCAATCGGTACGGGCACGGCTCCTTCCGGCACGCCATCAGCATCTTTGAGCGCTCTGCACGCACGCCTGTAAATGTAACGGTCTGAGGGAATCTGAAAAGTGCAACCGGCCAGCAGCAGGGCCGCCAGCGTGAAACCGACGATCTTCTTCATGTGCGTCACTGTAGCCGAACCGTACCCC
>Ga0180430_10005647_pt1 | contig 10347 bp, 10 predicted proteins | sample SS_ome_9_FD_132999 | JGI IMG/M metagenome (GOLD analysis project Ga0180430, IMG submission 132999) | Hypersaline lake sediment archaeal communities from the Salton Sea, California, USA - SS_1_S_2 metaG | ecosystem: Environmental > Aquatic > Non-marine Saline and Alkaline > Hypersaline >... | reverse complement strand
CCCCCGGTCCCCGTCGCCCGTCCGCCGTCCCCCTCGTCCCCCTCGGCCCCCTGGCCCCGGCAGCCGGCGGTCTGGCCACACGTCCCCCCAAGCGTCGGTACCGGCTTCCCGGACGGTGGCGCCTCCTTCTCGACCTCCCTGGTTTGCATGTTGATCCGGTGCCACGCGTTGCCCTCGGCTCCCTTTGGAAGGACGTTGAATTCGAACGTGTCGTCCCGCATGCAGATCCCGATCCGGTTGTAAATCTCCTTGAGGACGAGGCCTCTGTCTTTGCTATCGTAGTCAACGTCGATCTTCATTGGCTCTTCCCTCCCCCTGGCACTGGCAGCCGGCGGTGCAGCCCCCGCCCTGGAGGTACGGCCCCGCGTCCCCGCTATGGTCCATCCCGTCCCCCGCCTCGGCGAGAGGGGCCGGGACAGCCTCGTGGCGGACCACACCCGGGGCATCGTACATGGCAAGAGCGCCCCAGCCCTTCCGCGTGACGTGAAAGGTGTAGCCCTGGTCCCAATTGTCCATCAACCCGCGCTCGACCAGGCCGCGCAGCACGTCGTGGCCGTCGGCACTCGGATTGGAACAGTAGTAGTTCCGGTGGAGTTCACTCCCGTTGTTGAGCCCGAGGGTGTGCCGGAGGATACCTGCCTCCGTTTCTGAGAGGTCGAATTCTCCTTTTTCATGGGGATCATCGACCATCTCGACCAGATCACCCGGTCTCTTTACCTCTTCCTCCCCACCCCGCCGGGCGCCCGGGGCCGTCTCGGCCCTCAGATGGTCCGGGAGCGTGGACAGGTAGCCCAGGTTCTTCTGGCAGTTTGGGCAGTCCGGAGTAAAGGCCATGGAGTCCCAGACGCCCTGGAACTGTTTGAGCCGGTTGAGGAGTGCGTCGAACTGAGTATCGCTTGCGTTCATGGCGATCCCGAGGATTTTCTTGATCCATTCGCCGAGCCCGCTCGGTTCCTTCTCTTCAGCTTCCTCAGCCCCCACGGCGGCCTGGGGCGCACCTGCGGTCACTCCCCCGTCAACCTCCGCTTCTGCGTCAGCCATCTCTTTCAGCCACTTATTCTCGTCCGGGTTCCTGTCCACCCACCCCCTCTTTCCGTCCGGGTCGGTCGGGTCCGGGACGATCCGGCAACGCTGGCCGGGGGTTGGGCCGGAGACCTCGATCTCGCTACCAGGGCTCATGTCAAGTTGATTCCCGCAATCCTGACAAAACCAGCCGGATCCCATGATCGGATGGTCCTCGAACATCTCGACGTGAGCGTGGTTGCAGCATGCCTGTCTGATCGGCTCGATCGCTTCCGCCACCTCACCGAGCGTCACCGTGACCGATGGATCCTCGTTCCGGTAGAGACCCGATGCCTTCTTGGCGGCGTCCCTCACGTCTTCCAGTTGCAGTTCCAGCCAGGCCGCTCTCGCCTCCAGCCCCTTGATCCGCTTCGCATTCTCTGCTTTCTCTTCCTTGTGAGTGTCGATAACCGCGTCGAGGCTGGCCTCCATCGCGTCGAAGGTTGCGCTGAGTACCCCGTCAAGCCACGATTTCACCTTCCCGCCACTCTCCTCCTCCGTCCCGTCCTCCACCTGGTCCCGGACCCCGGCAGGGGGCTCGGGATCCTGGGTCTTGAGAACGGTCTCATCCGGGTTGGGCCAGTAACACCGATCGCCTGTTTCGCACATCCAGTCGATTGCTCGTTTTACCCTGTTTCCGCCATTGTGGATGTCGTAAGCCGAATCCCTGAGAATGCCGAACTTGTTCCCCTTCCTCCACGGGTCCTCGCTGGAGTCCATCAGCGCCATGCCTTGAAATCGTTTGGCTCCCGGTCCTGTCTTCGTCATGTCCTCCTGCAAATCCCACCAGAGCGCGAGTTCCGCGCCCGCGTCCCTGATTGCCAAGAGACGGTGGAATACCTCCGAGTAGACTGGAGTGCCGTCGGGTGTGAGTGGATCCGGCCCGCCGCACTCCGTCACCCAGACCGGCTTCCCCGTCATCTTGGCGATCTCGATCTTCCGAGGGATGTCCTCGATCCGCCCGTACAGGTGCACCGCCGCAACGTCGTAGTCCGCGTTCCCGGCAACGTGGCCCCAGAACTTCTGGTTGATTTCCCCACCCCACGGCTCCCCCATGGCCCAGGCGCCGAGGATGACCTTGCCGGCGTGTCGCCGAACGATACGCGAGAATGTGTTGAACAGACTGACGTAGCCCTCCGGGTTGTCGGCCGGCCAGTGTCGAGGGATTGCTGGCTCTGTGTTGAGTTGCCAACCGTGGACTCGGCCCGACGCCTTGCTAACAAGAAGCCCGATCAACTCCTCGAACCTCCAAATCATATTCTCCTGTACAGGACCGCCACGAGGGTAGAGTTTACGATCTACGCACGCGATGTGGTGGTCCGTGTAGAGCTGGACGATCGCCTTGTCCCCCGGCTCTATCTGGTTTAGGAGCTTCTCGAAGCGGTCGAGCGTATATTCCCCCCTCCCATCCTGGAGCCAGGACCAGTAGAGGTCCACCTTGTACGCCCGCACCCCCAGCTCTTTGAGAATGGGACGGAATTCCTGACCGTTGAAGTCCTCGCCGTAACAGACTCCTACCTCGAAGTTGGGATTCTTAGTTGCTGCCACTGGTTGCCTCCTATTAAAGGATTCCAATTTTGCCAAAGAAGTCGCTGGCGAATTTGCCCGCCTTACTGACGCTGGCCTCGTGACGGTCCCGAAGCATCCCCACTTGGTCGATGTCAGAAAGCAGCTTGTCCACCAACTCCGTCATGGTTTGCAGGTTCCCGAAACGTTCCTCGTCCTCTCTTGTTTCTCCGACCGGATCGATCTGTCCAACCAGCTTTTTCACGATTGCGTGTATGCTCAATTTCACTATCCACCTCTGTCTCAAAAACCCCCCGCCCGCCCCGACCACCGCACACCGGTGGATTCCGGCTCCACACACCTCTTGGCCGGGCAGGGGACTGGTTTCAGTTGGTATTAGGATCCCGCCGTGCTTCCGCTGTCGCAGCCTTGTGGGGCCGGTTCCTTCGCGTTGAGCCCCTCGGCGATGATCTCGAACTCTCCCGGAGTGATCTCCCGATACGCGTTCTCGAAGACCTCCTTCGGAGACCAGGACGTGTAGTTGTCCGGATAGATGACCTTGTAACCGGGAGCGTCGTCCGTGACCGCTTTCTCTCCAGTCGACTCCAGGACCCATTCGTGTGACGTCATCGGCTCCGCCTTGAGAATCTTTGCTCCGATGTACTGCTTCATAACTCTCTCCTTCAAAAAATAGGGTTAAAAAAAAGCTCTGCGGGCCGGATTCCGTTACGGCTGGCGTCAAAGTGGCCTGGTTTCCCAGACATGGGGTTCATTCCCCTTTGTTAACGGCGATTCTGCGTTACCGCCACGCCGCCGCAGAGCTCGTTTTTCAAAGACCCGGAGCGGGCCACCGGAGACAACTCCCGGAGGCATCAGCTCTTCACGCGGTACAGTCCTCAATCAATGTCGTTTCTGACCCGCTCCGGTTCGTACGTTCCATCTCCGCCCACGGCCGGTACCCCCGCCCGACCAGCCAGGCCCTGGACTCGGTCCGGAGCGCCGGCTGGACGAGGGGACAGGCCACTCGTAACTTGTGCATCGTCACCTCGAAGGCGACGGTATCGTGAGGAAGGAGACTCACCCCCTTCCGCCTGGCCAGCGCCCACAACCCGCGCCGGTCGAAGGACTCGAGGAGCGGGGCGAGCTCGGACATGTAGCGTTCGAGGCGTCTCATTGAGATGCCTCCTTGACTAATTTAAGACCGTGGTCTTGGCAGTGTGTCCCAACATCGCTCTCCTTTTGTACGAGCCAGATGGCAGCGCCAACTCTTTTGTTGGACCGCTGAAAGATGTGGGTTGCTGGTTTCTCACACCCCTTGAATTGGCACTTCGGCGGAGGAAAAAGAAGGTCGAAAAGACTCTTTCGTCCCTGTTCGCATTCCTGAATGCCGATGGTGTAGTTTGCTTCCTTCCACCAACGATCGTTGGATCCCGGAAACATCCCCCGTAGCTCGTTCCGCCACTGATCCTCAGCAGCGAACCACGCTTCTTTTATGGCGCGGTATATGGAGGGCCTTTCTTTGCCGCCTTCTTTTTCCCACCATTCCTCAAACGTTTTCACCCCTCACCTCCTTCCGCCCCGACCTCGGATTCGAGCGGCTCGAAGTAGTGCACAGTTGCCCCGCTCAAATCCCTTCGAAACCTGAGATCCTCGTCAACATAGATGGCAACCCATGGACGGGGGGGGCAGAAGCTCTGTTCAAAATATGCGACGATCTCCGAGACATTGCCGGTGTCAACGGTCCAGCACTCTTCCTGATCCCCAATCCCCCAATACACCGCGCGGATCGGGCGTTCATCGAAGATCATGTTCATCTCTTTTGCCATCAGCTCTCCTCCCCCGCCCCAACCTCGGCGAACAGCTCCCCCTTCTCCTCCTCCGCGTAGTACGCCCCCTGGATCCCGGCCTCCCGCTCCGACTCCCAGACCGGCGCGTCGTTCTTCTTCGCCAGGAGCGCCCGGTTCTCGACGGTGCTGAGGAGGTAGGAGGAGTGCGAGACCAGCAGCACCTGCTCGAGCCCCAGACTGTCGCCCTGGAGAAGGTCGAGCATGTCGATCGCAGTGTCCTCGTCGAGCCCGTCGAACGGCTCGTCCGCTCCGAACACCTGGTTCCTGCACCCGGACCGGCGGGACAGCCAGGCCGCCACCGCCACCCGAACCACCTGAGCGAGGAGCGTCTGCTCTCCGCCCGAGAACTCGCCCACGTCGGCCGTGTGGCCCTTCGAGTTCGTCACCTCGAAGATCAGGTCCTCGACCAGCTTCTTCTTCGATCCCTGGCCAACCTCGTCCTGGGTCTTGATCTTGATCGTGAACCGCCCGCCCAGCGCCTCGAGGATGTCCGCGCAGATCGCCTCGAGGTCGGGCATGGCCACGTCCACCAGGTACTGCGGGATACCGTCGCGACTGAATGCCAACTCGAGAAGGGTGTACGCGCGGAGGTCGTCGCCAGCGTCGGCGATCTTCAGCCTGAGCTCGTCGACCTCGGCCGTGGCCTCCTCTGCCTTCTTCAGCCCGGCCTCGAGCTCCCCGATCCGGCGGAGGATGCCGGGGATCTGCTTGTTCACTTTGTCGAGGGCTTCCTCGGCGTTCCGAAGACGCGTTCTGACAACGTAGAGGTCCGGCAGGCCGGCCAGTGTCTCGTTCGCCGCCTTGATCGACTTTTCGAGGGTGTCGATGTCGAGGTTGAGGCCGTGGAGCTGTCTGGTGTATTCCTCGAGGAGGTCGTCCGACTTCTCGATGACCGCCAGCTTCCGTTCCGCCTCCTGGCCCTCCTGGATCCGTGACTCGGCCAGCTCGTGGGTCCAGTCGCCGAGGTTGCTTTTGATCATCGAGATTTGGGACTGGACCTCAACAATCTCGTCACGCACGACTTTGATCTTTTCCTCGACCAGCTCCTTCTCTTTGAGCTTTTCACCCAGGGATTCGGTCTGGGCTTCGATCCTACCCAACGCCTGTCGCGCTTCCGCACCTTTGCGATCCTCCTCTTTCAGTGCCTGTACTGCCTCAGAAGTGGGAAGTTTTATCGAATCGATCTGCGATTTGAGCTTATTGATGAGCTCTTGTTTTTCGTCTAGTTCAGACTTCGCAGTTGAGGCCTCCAGGTAGAGAGGACACGTGGAGCAAACATCATGCGTCTCGAATTCCTCAACGGTGTTCTGTGAGGAAAATAGTTTCGCTGCCCACTGCTCCTCAGACTCGAGTTGGCGCAACAGTCCGTCTTTGTTCGCCTTGGCTTTGGCGATCTCGCCGAGACTCTTCAAGGCAGATCTCCCAGCGTCGATGAGTGATTCGAGGTCTCCGGCCGACCCCACGGCGATTCTGAGATCTTCAATATCCTTTCCAACCGTGCCGAGCTGAATTGCGAAGTCCTTCTGTTCCCCTAACAGCCGCTCCTCCTTCTCCTCGAGGATCGCCAGCTGGTCGAGGTCCTTCTGCTTCTCCGCCGCCGCCCGCCCGATCGCGGCGGCGGCCTCGAGGTCCTCCTTCCCGGCCACGGACTTCTCGAGCTCCGCCTTCTGGGTCGAGACCCGCTCCCGTGACTCCCTATTCATCTCGAGCGTCTTGGTCGACCGGTTGATCCGCTCCTGGATCCCGTCCGCCTCCTCCGCCCGCGCGACCTCGGCCTGGGACACCTCCAGCACCTTCGCCTTCTCGGCCTGCTCGGTGACCAGCGCCTCGTGTAGCTCGTTGTGCACAGCCAGGTTCTTCCGGATCGCTTCGGCGCCAGCGGCCTCGTCCTGGCGGACCTCCATAGTCGCCGTGTCCCGCTGGATCTCGGCCGCGATTCGCTCCTTCTCCGTCTTCGCCGCCTTCCCGATCAGGAGCAGGTCGTCGGTGCCAAGCAGCTCCGCGAAAAACTCCTTCCGCTCCGCCGGCCCCAGCTGGAACAGGTTCATTACCTGCTTCTGGGTGGCGAAGATCGAGCCGAGGAAAACCTTCTTCGAGCCGAGGATCTCCGTCGCCTTCGCCGCCACATCGGCCGACTTCGGACCGGCGACATGGCTACCCTCGTCATCATTCGAGTTGAACTTGTAGATGTAGCAGATGTCACTTCCGCTCCGCTTCACGGTCCGCACGAATCCGTAGATGTTGCCGAGCGAGGTCTCGATCTCCACCTCGATCAGCCCCTTACTCTCCCCCCCCCACGTCAGCCGGTTCGACAACCCACCCTTCCGGAACGGGTACTCCCCCCACGCCACCGCCGGCAGCGCCTCGAGGATGTACGTCTTCCCGGCCCCGATCCGGCCGACCAGGGCGGTGAGCCCCTCCTTCTCCGGCTCCCAGACGGTGCGCTTGTGCGGGCCGATGTTCTCGAGAACGATCCGCCGGATCGCCTTCAGGCCCTCGCCGGCGGGCTCGGAAATGGTGATGTCCTGCTTCGCGAGGATCTGAGCCAGGAGGCCCTTGGTGTGAGTGAGGTCGGCACCGGTGATCGCAGCCTCCACGTCCCCGTTCGTGTTCTTGTTCGCCTCGATCCACGCCGCCAGGAGCTCGCCCGGGCTCTGTTCGAGGTTGAACTCTTCCGACACCGCGCGCCGCTCCCTCGTCTCGTTCGGGTCGGGCCGGTACTCGTACTTCACCCCGTCCGGGATGTCCTCGGGGGGCGTGGGGCCGATGATGCGGACGTGTTTGTCGGTCGTATCGAGCTCTTCTTTGGCGTACTCCCACCCGTCGTTGTTGAACGACATGAACTTCGGAGCGAAGGGAATGGGGACGAAGTCGACAGTGGCCACATGGGATTCGGGCACCTGGATAATCGCGAAACCGTCGGGGTTTCCACCGTGTGTATCGCCGAGCGCTTCTGCGGTTCCGTCTCTCTCATCGACCGCGTCGAGGTAGCTACCCTCTCCGAAATCCTTCTGGACGAACCCGCCGATGTAGCAACCAGCCGGACCCTCATCCGACATGAACAGTTCCTGCCTCCGGTGATAGTCCCCCAACAGCACCAGGTCCGCCCCCGTCCCCTTCAGGTCCTCCAGCGACACCGTGAACTCCCCACCCACCGACCGCTGGGTCCGGTTCATCAGCGCGCCCGCAACCGACGCGTGGCCGGCCAGGATCGTGAACTTCTCGAGTTCGTCAGCCTTGCGGATCTCTCCCTGCCACGGCAGTGTAAGGAGGTCGATCCTTGGTGTGAGTGACAGTCGTTCCGTCTTTCGCGAGACGTAGATACCCGCCCGCCGGTCCAGCCCAACCAGGCAGTCGTCCTGACCCGCCGTTGCGATGTCATGGTTCCCCCGGACGATGATGCACCGCCGGTCAGCGTCGTTACCCAACCATGCGTCGAGCGGCTCGAAAAAGGCGTTGAACACCGTCCCCATCGAACAGGTCCGGCCGTGGATGTTGTGGTGGTCGAACACGTCGCCGCAAATCACGACCAGGTCAATCGTGCGCTCCGTGCACGTGTCGAGCATGTACTCCCACGCCCGGCGCCGGACGGAAAGATCCTGTTCCCGAAAATGTAGGTCCGCCGCTGCTGCAAATATGAATGGTTTGATGTTGTGGATCTCGTTTCCGCCGAGACTCACTATGTTGCCGTTGTTGTCCGCCGTCATCTCTACCTCCCTGATTAATGGATCGCCGTGTGAAGGCGCTTCAGAAACATTGTTTCGAACTCAAGCCACTCGGCCGGGTTCGGGCCGCGATCGCCGCCGTCCGAGCCCGCACCGCCGAGCGCCTTGAAATAGTTTTCCCCCGCCTCGTAGTGCTTGAGGCAGAAGTCGAGATTCTTGATATCCACGTCCGACAGATCGACCTTTCGCTGGGCGCGCTTCGTCGCCGTCGCCGCGATCTGGAACCGGTGAATGAGCCTGGCCTCCACCGTCATGCGGTCGAGGGTGAACTTTCGATCATTGTGGAGGACCGGATCCCTCTGCCCCCGGTTCATCTGCTGGAGGAAGACGATCCCGGGGATCGCGAAGTCGAGGAAATCCTTCATGAACGCGGCTTCCTCGGCAGTGATCCAGAACTTCCCCTCGGCGCGGTCCTTGTGGACCATGACCCGCTTTACCATGACTGCTCCTTCCAAATGAAATCGGCGAGTGTGTTGAGACACTCGAAGTAGAGGTCGACGACGTACCGCTCCGCGAACTTCTTCATCCCTATCTGCTCCACCTCCCGGTGACACTTCGCGCAGAGTGGGACCGCCGTGAAGTGACGCTTCATCGGGTGCTTCCGGTTGCACCCCATGCCCACGGCCCTGAGGTGGTGCGGCTGGGCGTTGGGATAACCGCAAGCCGCACACCTCTGGCCGCGAACATGATCGAGATAGGCGAGGGAAGCGTGCTTCACTAGTTCGCTCCCACCGGGGTGGCCTTGCGGATGCGAACGCTCTCGCCTTCATGTTCGACGTACTCGTAATTCCCCGTTGCCACCAGGGCCTCGACCAGTTCCGCCTTCGGCCGCAGTCCGGGCTCCCCGTCCAGCCGGATTTGGATCCCCTCTCTCTTGGCCGCTTCCGCGATCTCCTCGTGGTCGACCAGGTCCCCGTCGAAGAGGCCCAACTGCGGATCCCGTGGCTTCGGCATACTTGCCAGCTTTCGGAGTGGCCAGTTCCTCATTGCGTTGGCAGTGCTGAGCGCCGAATCAATGATATGAGGGGGCGCACCTAGGGATCTCATAGTCTTCACCCAGGCATCGATCGCATGGGGCCCGGCCACGTCCTGAGCCCTGATCAGAAAGACCGGCTCATTCGGCGGGATCGGTCCGTCGCCGTTGATCAGCGCTTCCTTGTTTTCGTTCCAGTCGCTTCGTCCAAAGTCCATGAGATGCTCCTTCCATTCGTCGCTACCGAGGTAAAATCGTTCTGTCCGTCTACGCGCTCGGAGCAGGTCCGCCTCCGAACGGATTGATCCTGTGAGGGCTTTGATTTCCGAGTGAAGCCGGCGCGCCATTCGATCCATCCCTTGCGCGCGGTTCCTCATCATCCGGATCCGTGGCCAGGGCTCCTTCGCGATCAGCACGTCCAACTGGCGGTCGACCTCATCGAACGCATGGAACGCCATACGGAAAACCTGAGAGATCCCGTCGAGCTGCCCGACCACATCCTTCACCGTGAGGTTGTCCTCATAGACCGACGGCATTGGCCACCTCCTCCCCTGGCATGCGGCCGCCCTGGCGCCGGCGCTCCCGGAGCTCCTGCCGGAGCAGGTGCGGAAGCCGGTCCGTGCTCCGGCCGTCGATCGGGGCGCCGTTGATCTCTGAAAATTGACGCGCGCCGAGTGGCGCCTTCCCCGCGTCGATGATGTCGCGCATCGAGGCGAGGTTGGACTTGTAACACTCGCACCGGCACACCTCGCTGCCCACCACGTCCCAGCCGTCGATCCGGTGGAAGAGGAGGCACCCGGTTCCGCCGCAGCGGTCGCAGTTGGTGGCCTGGGGGCGGGAGACGCCAGGTCCGCGCGTGGCGTGGAGGGCCTTTCGGAAATGAGACTGGCGAGGCAGGCTTTTCAGCTCCCAGTTCTCGACCAGGTATTCCATCGCAGCCTTCCACTCTGGCCGCGTTGGGTTGAGCTTCAGAGCGATGCTCCTGGTAAAAGACTGCTTCTGAGCCAGGGTGTACTTCCCGGCGAGCGCGGCCGCCATGTCGTCGAGATCCGAGAGAAAGTCCTGAAGGAGTTGGTCGTTCATGATTCACCTCTGGCCAGTGCCGCTACGATCGCCTCGTTTTCCGCACCCTTGTCTCGCTCCCGCGCCTTTGCCATGATCTGCTCAACCATGTCCGCGCGAAGGAACTCGTAGACCGTCATCCCACTCCCCTCGTTGATCTTCTGCGTGAGGT
>Ga0180430_10005646_pt1 | contig 10347 bp, 7 predicted proteins | sample SS_ome_9_FD_132999 | JGI IMG/M metagenome (GOLD analysis project Ga0180430, IMG submission 132999) | Hypersaline lake sediment archaeal communities from the Salton Sea, California, USA - SS_1_S_2 metaG | ecosystem: Environmental > Aquatic > Non-marine Saline and Alkaline > Hypersaline > Sediment... | reverse complement strand
CTCAATAATGTAAAAAATAATCAAAATTTTTTTACTGATTTAGAAAAATTCCCTATTGTCGTTAGGAAGTTTACTGGAAGTAATTACTCTGATTTAATAGATAAAAATCTTCAACTACCAGTATTTAAGCGTATTGATGGGATAAACTTTTATTTATTATATTTTCCTAAAGGATTTATAATTTATATTAAAGTCGATAAAAGAAATTTGCCAGAATTTCTAAAACCATTTTGCTTAAAAGGGAAAACAATGCTAATGCTTGAAAAAGATTTTGAAAATAGTGAAGAATTTAAGTTTATGGTAAGAGCAATCACTAATAAAAAATCGCGTAAATAAACTATATTGCTAATTGTAAAAACTCAAGGCTTCTTTGATAAACTTCTCTTGGGTAAACCCACTCAAAAGTTCGGAAATCGTCCTGGACTCCCAGCCAGAAAGGGCACCACAGAAGAATAATTGATATGTTAAGATTAAATATGTCAAAAAAGGAAGAAATATTAAAAAAAATTCGCGAATGTGCTAAAGAGCTTGGCGGCAAAACTCCAGGAGAATCAACTTTTTATGAATATGCCGAAATCGGTATATACGATTTACGTAAGCTTGGCTGGCCAAATTATGGAACGCTTGTACGAGAAGCAAAATTAACTCCTAATAAATTCGATAACACAAAATATAATCACAAACAGCTCTGCAATTTGTTTATTCAAACAATACGCGAAAATAATAAGTGGCCAACCCGTGCATATTTAGACGTCAAGCATTTTAATAACCAAGACTTTCCAGATTCTGCAACTTTATATAGGAATCTTGGGCGGACTAAAGATTTGGCACAAAACATTATCGATTACATTGGTAATAAAAAAGGGTATCAAGATATAATTACTATCTGTTCCTTAATTCAGAAAGAGTACAAAGATAAAGGTCAGTCGCATGCTGACAATCTTACTGAAAAAGGCTTTGTATATTTAGGGCTACAAGCAGGTAAATATAAGATTGGCTTTACAAAAGATATAAACCGTCGTCGAGAGGATATAACCTTATTAGGACCGGCACCCATGGTGTGGGTTCATATAATTGAGACGGATGATATGAAAGGTGTAGAAAAATACTGGCACAATCGGTTTAGTTCAAAACAACTTCGGGGAGAATGGTATCGATTGAGCGCATCTGACGTAAAAGCTTTTAAACGCTGGAAAAAAATCATTTAGGATTATGTATGTTATAGGGTTGAAGGGGTCCAGACTCATATGCTCAGCCAGAATTGAAACTTTATCATCAGTGCTATAAAATAAATCTATGGCCAAGTGTAACTTAAAAAAGATGGACCATGGCAAAGGAGGCGCCAGTGCTGTTTACGGCTTTGGCTTAATTGGAGCCGCTGTTTATTATATCCAGCAAGCGACTACCTTTTGGGAAGGCTTTTTAGGCATTCTAAAAGCAATCGTATGGCCAGCCATGATCATCTATAAAATTCTAGGCTTTTTAGGAATGTAAAATTTTTTAAAAAAATTTTCTCCTACTAAATTACATCATAAACTCTTTTATGGCTAATCAATGCTCTCAATGTGGTCTTTGTTGTCGTTTGTTTCTAATAAACTTAAACAAAGAAGAATATCAATCAGGTAAATATAAAACTCAGTTTGATGATTACGGTTTATTTAATGACTTCCAGAAGGCCAAAAATTTTGGAGCGAATATTATCAAACAAAAAAAAGATGGTAGTTGTTTTTATCTTAAAAATAATAAATGTTCAATTCATAATATAAGGCCACAGGTTTGTAGGGAATTTTTTTGTAGCTCTAAATTGAAAAAATTTAAAAAAATGATCGATCAGATCAAAAATTATAAAAAAACCCATTAATTCGGGGCTTGCTTTCTTCCCTAAAATTTATCTATTATAAAAACAGAACAACTATTATAATAAGGCCTTTTAAAGGTTTTGCTTTTTGTTGAAAAAATGTTAAAAAATAATGAATAAATTTAATAAAATAAGCAAATCTATCCTTCATCACTTTTTTACTAAAAAAATTACTTTATCCAAATGGCAATTTAACTTAATCGGCGTTTCTTTTTTAACCGCAGGCTTTGTAGTTGGCTCTTACCTAACTGCTACCGAAATTATTCTACCTAAGCTTTTTGCTGCAGATTCTCCCTGGGTCCAGACTAACTGGAGTGGGGCACAATCGGATGAAATAGTTACTGGAACTGTTACTACCTATAAAGAAGCTTCTAATGTTGATAGAACCACTGCTCCAGGCGAATTAACAATGTCATTAGCTAGTGGTTGGGTTAATGACTACACAAGTTGGAATTACCGTAAAGAAATAGTTTTTGACAACACTGCTGCTAATATTGGTGTTGCCGCCGAAAACCTGACTGACTTTCCGATATTGGTAAAACTGGAAGCTAACACGGATATCGATTACTCTAAAACCAAAGATAGTGGTGAGGATATTCGTTTTGCCGACTCCGACGGAACAGCCTTATCTTATGAAATCGAAGAATGGAATGAATCAGGTACTTCTTATGTTTGGGTAAAAGTTCCGCAAATCGATTCAGAATCAGACACTGACAAGATCTATATTTATTATGGTAACGGTAGCGCTGATGATGGGCAAAACGTCGGTGATGTTTGGAGTAATAACTATGCCATGGTCCAACATTTGAAAGACGCTACTACTTCTACCGTCGTTGACAGCACCAGCAATAATTACACCGGGAATAAAAGAACTGCCGCTGCTCCTTTGGAAATAGACGGTAAAATTGGTAAAGCTCAAGATTTTGGCAGTAGTGATTATATTGATCTGGATAATATTTTAAACCCCGGAACAAACGACATGACAATCGAAATTTGGTTCAAAAGAATTACCAATGGGAGTACTAACAGCAGTATCTTATACAACAAAGAAAGTCTATGGGAAGCTTCTGCTGGCGGCGCCAACGGTGGTTATGTAACCTATGCTTGGGTGCCCCATTGGGTTTGGGATGGTGGAACTTCAACATCAGTCACTTTAAATGAATGGCAAAGGTCAACAGTCGTTTATAATCACTCGCAACAAATAATGTATAAAAATGGGCTCCAATCTTATTCCCGCAACCAAACCGGCAATATTGGAACCAATACAAGCAGACTTCAAATTGGTGCTCGAGGGAATACTGGTCATAGCAGTTTCTTTTATGGACAAATCGATGAGATGCGTGTTTCTTTTACCGCTAGATCAGCAGCTTGGCTGGCAGCCTCATATAAATCAGATGCTGACGAGTTCAACACTTTTGGTTCTGAAGAAGCTAAATATGCTTCTTCTGGCTACCTAGTTTCCAATGTCTTTGATGCTGGTTTTCCAGCTGATTGGGGAACTTTAGTCTACACAACTGCAGGCGAAGGGAATGTAACGGTTAAGGTTCGTAGTTCTGATACTTCTACCATGAGTACTGATTGGAGCACTTGCTCCGGGATTGCTTCAGGCTCTGATCTAACCGGTGATTGTGTAACAGATACCCATGAATACATCCAGTATCGTGTAGAACTAGAACCATCAGGAGCTAACACTCCAACCTTTGAAGACATCTCTTTAGCCTTTATCCCTTCTGACCAAGATCCACCTGAGGTTAACGCCACTGAAGTTGCCATGAGTGGAGTGAGCAACGGTAACTGGGTAAAAACAGCCCCGATAGTCAGCTGGACAGCTGGCCTAGATGACGGTGAAGGAGAAGCCGGTAACAATATCTTAGGCTACTGTTTATCTTTGGATGAAACTGAAGTTGATGGTGACCCACCCAATAATGATCCCTCTTCTTCTTCGGGTAATCTAGGTACTAATGCGGTTCATGAAAGCTGCGACTATATAGCCACTTCTACATCTATCAATCTGGCAACAGTGAGTACTATCTCTCTAACCTCTAATAAGCAATACTATTTGTCAGTTAAAGCAATCGATAACTACGGAAACATCTATACTGGAACTTCAGAGACCTGGCAAAACCTGGTTAACTTTAAATATGATGCTACCAACCCTACTAACATCAGCTACATCTTAACTCCCCAAGGTAATTTCTCCAACGTCATTGATATGAGCTTCTCTTGGCCGTCTGGTTCTTTAGATAATGAGTCAGGTTTGCTGGGTTGGCAATATCAACTTAATTCAACTACCGGCAGTTGGCAAGGAACTACTCATTCAGATGATCTTGATCTAGACTACATTCCAGCCACAGCTTCTTCTCATCAATTAATTGAGGAAAGAGATGGGGAAAATATTGTTTCTGGGGCTAATATTGTCTACTTTAAAGCTATCGATAATGTTGGCAACAGCTCAACCGGACAAATAAGAACCGGTAATCTTAACTATGGTGGGGCAGCTCCTAACTTTGCCGGTGGTTCAATTGTTACTGTCACCCCTTCAGATAGTGATTCTAACTACTTTGAACTATCCTGGCCTGAAGCAACTGCTTCTGATGAGAATAATATAGCGGCGTACTATTACATGATCAATGCCTCTCCACCTTCAACTTACAGTACCCTAAATTCTAATGCTTCTACCTACATGAGTAATGGCACTGCCACTTCAGTTGAAGCTGCGGCTTTATCAAATGTTAACCAAGGCAATAACACTGTTTACGTGGTAGCGGTTGATGATGCCGACACTCCCAACTACTCACCTTCCAACTACATTTCAGGTACTTTTACCCTCAATTCTACGGACCCCGATAACGTTGGTAATTTGTTGGCCTCTGATTCTTCTATCAAGGCTCAATCACAATGGAATGTCGCTTTAACCTGGACAGCTCCTGACTATCAAGGAGCCGGCAATCTAACCTATCTAATCTACCGTTCTACTGACGGAGAAACCTTTACTCAAGTCGGTTCTACCTCTTCTTTGTCCTATGTTGACAACACACCTGAATCAACTCTCTACTACTACAAGGTCTACACTCAAGATGACGCTGATGCCAGCTCATCTGGAACCAATGCGGTAACCATTACTCCTACCGGTAAATGGACTACCGCTCCATCTCTAGAATCAGGACCAACAACTTCTTCTATCACCACCAAAAAAGCTACCGTAGCCTGGTCAACTTCTAGAACCGCTGACTCTAAAGTATCTTACGGCACTGCCTCGGGCGAATACTTTTCAGAAGAAGTTTCTAATTCTTCCCAAGTCACTTCCCACTCTTTAACCTTAACCAATTTAACTCCTGGTACTACCTACTACTACAAAGCTAAATGGACAGATGAAGATGGGAATAATGGCGAATCTGATGAAAACACGTTTACTACCGAAGCAGCACCAACGGCCAAAGAAGTGTCAGCCACAAATATCAGTCTTGCTTCGGCTATTATTGAATTTACTTCTACCAATGCTACTAAAGCCAAGATCTACTATGGCCAAACCACTGGCTTCGGTGGCTTAAAAGAAGTTAGCGTGGCCTCATCAGAAACCACCTATACTGTTCAATTAACAGGCCTTGAGGATGGAACAAAATATTATTTTAAAGTCAATTTACTTGACAGTGAATCAACTGAATATGAAGGTGATGTTTATTCCTTCCAAACCTTACCTCGCCCTAAAGTTAGTAATGTAAGAATCCAACAAGTATTAGGTACTGCTCAACCAACAGTTTTGGTAACTTGGACTTCTAACACCGAGATTTCATCTATTGTTACCTACTATCCATCTAACAACCCCTCTTTGGCCAGAGACGAGGTTAACGTCACTTTAGCCAAAGGAACTCACCGAATGATTATCCGTGGTTTGCAAACACAAACTACCTATGCCTTGGTTGTTAAAGGTCGGGATAAAGCTGGTAATGAAGCTATCTCTGATGTACAGAAATTTACTACGGCCACTGATACTAGACCTCCACAGATATCAGATTTGTTAATTGAAGGTAGTACTTCAACCAATACTAGCGGTGAGCAATCTAATGCTCAATTGGTGGTCACTTGGAATACCGATGAACCGGCTACTTCACAGGTTGAATTCGGTGAAGGTACTGGTGATGGTTACGCTCAGAAAACTCAAGAAGACTCAAGCCTAACTTTCAATCACATAGTAGTTATCTCGGGTTTAACACCTTCCAAGGTTTATCATCTAAGGGCTGTCTCCAAAGATAGCGCTGGAAATAATGGCACTTCCATTGACACGGTCACCATCACCCCTAAGCTAACTGATAACGCCCTAAACTTGGTAATCACTAATTTGCAAGGAGTCTTTGGCTTCTTGGGAGGATTCAAACAATAAAAAAACAATGATTATTACAACTATTAATAGTATGCTAAAATAAAAAACATATGAATCAACTTGTCCCAGTTGAAAGTTTTGCTGTGTTTAATTCGATTATCTTGCTGCTTCTTATTGGTGTCACTTTCTTTGTCTTTTTTATTCTGGCTATGATTTTTCTTTTTGGTATTTCCACTAAAAATACCTTGAAAAATGCCAAAGGATTAGTTGTTCTTTTAATTCTTTGTTTATCTATTCCCCTAGGTCTTTCTTTAGTTCAAAAGAAAACTGTTTTCTTTTCAAAAGCTAGTCAAAAAATAGAAATTTCAAATTTAGAAAAAGTTCCAGTAAATGCAACGGAAACATTAGTTACTTTTACCACTTCCAAACCAGTGATTGTTTATATGGAATATTTAAACAATGAAAAAAATGAAATTCCCGTTTTGCCAACTTATACTTTGGAAAAAAGAACTGACCATGCTTTTTTAGTTACCAATACTCAAAATAAGGAAAATAATCTTTATATCGTCGCTAACGGAACACGCTATCTAATTAAAAAGGAATAAAAAAATAATGGCTAACACAATTATCGAGATTAAAGAAATCTATAAATCCTTTCATGTTGGAGAGCAAGATGTTGAAATCTTAAAAAATATTTCCTTTGATGTTGAAAAAGGTGATTTTTTAGTCATCTTTGGGCCTTCTGGTTGTGGTAAATCAACCTTATTACACACGATGCTAGGCTTAGAGCCACCAACTAAGGGGAAAATTATTATTCTTGAAAAAGATTTTTATGATAATCAAGACGAAGATTCTAGGAGCGATTTTCGTAAAAAACATATTGGCATGATTTATCAACAACCAAACTGGGTTAAAGCTTTAAACGTTATTGAAAATGTAGCTTTTCCTTTGTCACTTCTTGGTTATCGAGGACAAGAACCACTTAAAAAAGCTAAAGAAATGTTAGACATCGTTAAAATGACTGATTGGTCAAATTATATCCCTACTGAACTCAGTTCCGGGCAACAACAAAAAATAGCTGCTGCTAGAGCCATGATCTCTAACCCCGAAATTATTATTGCCGATGAACCTACGGGAAATTTAGATTACGAATCTGGGCAAGAATTAATGAGCCTATTGGAAGAATTAAATAGACAAGGAAAAACTATCGCTATGGTTACCCACGATTTGGAATATATTAAATATGCTAAAAGCGCCATCCGAATATTCAATGGTGAGTTAATTGGGAAATATAAAGGTAAAGAAAAGGATCAACTCCTTAAAGAAGTTAAAAGCAAACGCGGTAATGGAGGAAATGGTGATAAACTCGATATGAAAAACCTAGGATTAGAGTTATCTGATGAAAAAAAGGAAATTAAAAAAACAAAATGACAAATAAAAATAAATTTTATAAAACTATCCCTACTCCAGTCGAGGGAATAAAAAAATTTAATAAAGTCAAAAACTTTAAATTTAAACTTAATTTTAAAAATTTAAAAAATATTAATTGGGCTAAGATCAAAACTAATTCCCCTTTCAAAGTAAAAAAAATTATCGCTTTAAAGCAAAATCTAGGACGTTTGTTGTCATTCATGGCTATTTTATTTGTCTTTTTAATCTACAAAGGAATTATTCGTATTTCTCAAATCAAATTCTTCCCTAAAAAATTAAACGAAAAGTTTATCCCCAAGTTAACTAAAATTTATAATAATTTAATCAATTTTCTTGATAGAAGTAGCCAAGAGACCATTAGCCGTGTTGATTTGATTGCCCTTTCTTTTAAACATATGAAAGCTAAAAAAAACAGAACTTTAATTACGGTCGGCGGCATGACTATTGGTATCGCTGCCATCGTTTTTTTAGTGTCTATCGGTTATGGTTTACAAAATTTAGTTATTACTAGAGTTGCTCGCTTAGAAGAAATGAAACAAGCTGATGTTACTCCCCAACCAGGTAGCCGTGTTAAAATCGATGACGCTACTCTATCTAGCTTTAAAGATCTTCCTAACGTTAGTATGGTCCTACCATTAATTGCTGTGGTTGGTAGAGTAAATTATCAGAACTCAATCTCCGATATGGCTGTTTACGGAGTAACTAGTGATTATTTAAAACAATCAGCTATTAAACCTATTCATGGAAATATTTTTGCTAGTAATGAAATCGCTACCTTGATCAAAGAACAAGAAGGTTCCGTAGCCGGCACGAGTGATGAAAAAGAACCCGAAATTGCCGTGAGTGGTGCGAAAATACAGGATGTCGAATTCAATATTGATCCTGAAATGTGGATAAGAGTTCGTAAAAATCCTGGAACTCAAAGCGAAATTATTGGTTACACTCGCCGCGTCGGTGGTGCTTACCAAGCAGAAACCGTCTGGGGAAGCAGTTACGATTCTGACAACGGTCAAGGACAAGCTGGAATTAATCAAAATGGAACTACCTTAGGCAAATGGATAAAAGCCAGTGTCCCTCTATGGAAATTAAGTAACTGCGATAGTGTCACCAACCCCGATTGCGAAGAAAACCGTTATTTAATTTTAAGAGGTGATGACAATAGCCAAATCTTTGAAACTGGTTATTTCGCTCAAATCAATGTTTCTTTGACTGGAATGGAAATTAAAGAAACCGCTGTTTTAGGTATAAGTGATGAATTACTCCTAGGTGAAGTTTTAACAGCCAGTAATGAAGCCGATGCTAGCCTATCAGCCGATCTAACTATTAATGAACTCGATTCTGATTGGGTTGAAATTGCCAGCGAATCAGCGGCTGCTAACACCCAAGAAACCAAAAAAGTTCCTTTATCAAAAGAAACGGCTAAAGAAGCAGTCGTCAACCAAGCAATGTTAAAAATTCTTAATATTAAAGAAAACGAAGCTATTGGTAAAAAGTTTACCACTTCTTTTATTGTTCTTGGATCTCTTTTGGCCGATAATAATGAAAAAATTGAATCCGAACCAACTGAATACACTATTATCGGGGTTACGCCTGATGAAAAAACTCCAATTTTTTATGTTCCCTTTACCGACTTGAGATCGTTGGGGATTACTAATTATTCTCAAGTAAAAGTTGTCGTTGACAATAATAATCTTTTATCTAAAGTTAGAAGCCAAATTGAAGCTCTAGGTTTTGCTTCTCGTTCCGTGGCTGATACCGTCGCTCAAATTAATAGTCTTTTCGGAACAGTAAGAACAATTTTGGCCCTCTTAGGATTAGTCGCTTTGGCAGTTGCTGCCCTTGGGATGTTTAACACTTTGACTATTTCTCTTTTGGAAAGAACTAGAGAAGTCGGCCTAATGAAAGCTATGGGAATGAAATCATCAGAAATTCAAGAACTTTTTCTAACTGATTCTATGATCATGGGCTTAATGGGTGGTATCTTTGGTATCCTTTTGGGTTTTGTTGCTGGCAAATTATTAGGATTTTTGCTATCAATGTTTGCTGTTTTTAGAGGAGTTGGATTTATTGATATCTCTCATATTCCTTTAATGTTCACCCTTATCGTCATCTTCCTTTCTTTGATCGTTGGTATTTTTACGGGAATCTATCCAGCTAAAAGAGCTAAAAACATCTCTGCCCTTAATGCTCTAAGATATGAGTAAAAAATAATTATTGTAATTCTTTGATCGAAGATTCTAGTCGTTTTATCACTTTATCTTTTCCTAAAACTTCCATTGTTTCAAAAAGTGGTGGCGTGGCAAATTTACCAGTAATGGCAATTCTTATTGCCATAAAAAATTTACCTAAATGATAATTTTTATCTTTAACTATCTTTCTAAAAAGACTTTCTAAATCTTCCGATTGCCAATCTTTAATCTTTTCTAACTGTTCTTTCGCTATTTTAAATTGTTCCTCTATTAATTTCTGATCTTTACCGCTTTTTTTAAATAAAAGTTTTTTATCAATCGTTGGTTCTTCTAAAAAGAAATCAACCAATGAAGCATAGTCTGATAATCTTATTAATCTATCTTTGACCAAAGGGATGGTTTGCTTAACCAAACCATCCTTCATCCCCTTAGGAATAAATGGCTTTAATAATTTTATTAATTCTTCATCTTTCTTCTCTCTAATGTAATGCCCATTCAGCCAATCTAATTTTTGGAAATCAAAAATAGGAGCCGAGGTTGAAATTCTT
>Ga0180430_10005645_pt1 | contig 10347 bp, 4 predicted proteins | sample SS_ome_9_FD_132999 | JGI IMG/M metagenome (GOLD analysis project Ga0180430, IMG submission 132999) | Hypersaline lake sediment archaeal communities from the Salton Sea, California, USA - SS_1_S_2 metaG | ecosystem: Environmental > Aquatic > Non-marine Saline and Alkaline > Hypersaline > Sediment... | reverse complement strand
GTTTTGCTTGGGGACACGATCCTAAATCCCAGAGCGGATTTAGGTCATGTCCCCGCAAAACGCCGCGATCCCCAAAGGGGATCGTGTCCCTAATAATTGCGTTAAGTTAGCGCCATTCGGGACATGACCCTATTTCATAGGGGACACGATTCCCAATTCGCAGACGAATTGGGGTCATGTCCCCGAAATAGGGATCGTGTCCCATGCGCATTTCCCGCGGGGTGTGACCGAATCGTCTCTTCGGGTACTGTATGAACATGCGGGATGCGGAGATGGAATCGGTCATCGAAGAACTGGCCCCGGACATAATCCGGTTCTGCCGGGGGCTGGCCGGCGGCGCAGAGGCGGGAGACGACGTGGCCCAGGAGGCCCTCACAGCCCTGATCCGCCGATGGAGAAAATCCGGTGCCCCCGACTCTCCGGCATCCTACGCCTATGCCGCTGCCCGCAGGATCGATCGGCGTAGGCGGTGGCGCCGGCGCCTCTTCACACCCCTGGAGCCCTGGGCGGCGGACCGGGCGCCGGCCGCCGAGGCCGAAGCCTTGGAGAGGGGTGTCGCCCTCCGGGAAGCCCTCGAAGCGCTGCATTGTCTCGCACCGGGGGACAGGGAAGCGCTCCTGCTCTCGGCGGTGAGCGGACTCGGCGTAGAGGAGGCCTCCCGATGTCTGGGCCTCTCCGCATCCGCCTACAAGATGCGGGTGCATCGCGCCCGGGCGAGGCTGGCCAGCAGATTGGAGGTGTGCCATGCCGGATGAGACCCACGGAAAGCGTTCGCAGGCCGAAGAACACCTTCATGAGGCTCTCGCCCCCCAAGAGGCCGACGTGGAAAAGGTCGTCCGAGGCGCCTTCACCGCGGTTCACACTGCTCACGTGGGTTTGCGCCGGTTCGCATGGGCCGCATTGCTTCTCCTTTGCATCGGAGGGGCCGCGGCTGTGTGGGTGATTCGGCACAATCCGACGCCGGAACCACCCTTCCGCGTGCCCGATTCCAATCCGGTATGGACGCTTACGAACGACTCGGGCCGAATCCTGGTCCGGTATCCGGCCCCCGCGCCGGAGGAACATGCGCTCTCGCACACCGCCGGGACGCCGGTGGTGCGGTTGGAAAACGAAGGCCGGGTCTGGGCCCTGACCCGGCGCGCCCCTCATATGCCCCATCTCATCGTCGGAGGTGAATCATGGTCTTATCCGCTCGTCGAAACGCTGCCTTCCTCGCCCTCCTCCTAGCCGCGTGCCTGCTCGCCCTGCCCGCCTTCGGCGGAGAGGTGACCCAGGAACGCGTGAGCCTGCAGCTCAAGGACGCACCCTTCGTGGACGTCTGCAAGATCTTCCAGCGGCTCCTTCACGCCGAACTGGAGATCGAACCGGGAATCGACGCCACCGTCACCATCGGCTTCGAGGACATCACGGTGAAGACGGCGCTGAGCGCCATCTGCGAGAGCGCCGGCTGCACCTGGGAGTACATCGAAGGCGACCCGGGAATCCTTCGCATCACGCGTGACCCGAATGCTCCTGCCCGAGATAAGAGCGGCCCGGAGCCGGGGGAGGGTGCCCGCACGATGCGCAAGGAAATCCACATGGACATGCAGGCCGAGGGCTCAGGGGGCCCCGGTGAGGTGGATATCGATACGCACATCTCCCTCAAGCTCGTCAACGCCGACGCGGAGGACGTCCTCCAGAATCTGGCCCAGGTGCTCGGCTGCCGGATTCTCATGGACCGGAACATCGCCGGGAAGACCGTTTCTATCCACGAGGAGAACAAGCCCCTCGATTTCTTCCTCGACGCCATCTGCAAGGAGATCGGTGCCTCGTGGAAGTGGGGGGAGGGAATGCCTCCCACGCTGGAGGTCTCGCTGAACTAAACGGTCTGCAAGCTTGAAATGGCGTCTAAAAGGCACGGCTTCGGTCGTGCCCTTTTGGTTTGCGCTGTTATCTAAAGGAACGTATGATCATAGAGTATTCAGCGTATGTAACGCATCACCGTGGGGGGTTAGGGAGGATTCCATGTTCCGTCTTCGCATCCCCATGGCAATGCTGCTCCTCGCCGGCTGCGCCGCCTTCTGCCAGCCGCCGCTGACGCTGGAGGGGCCGACCCTCACCGCTTCCTTCGATTCAGACGGCGCCGCCGTCGAGACCCGGAACCGATTCGACTGGCGCTGGTCCCTGAAGACCGTCACCTATGAAGACGGCACCAGGCCCAAGGGATTCCTAGCGGATCCGGTGGCGCCGGACGATCCCTTCCCGCGGACCGCGAGCTACGACCGGGGTGCCGTGGAAGAGCGTTATCTCCTCCTCGACGGATTCGTGGAGCAGCAGTTCGTCCTCTTCGAGCCGCCGCCCGACGGTGCAGGAGACCTCCGCATCGAGGGGAGGATCGATTCCGACGGCCGCCTCATCGAGAGGGACGGCTTCTGGGTATGGCACCGCCGCGGCGGTTCGGTCTCCATCGGCAACCTCATCGTCTTCGACGCCGATGGCCGCGAGATCCCCGCCTGCATGGAGGCGTCTCAGAATTCGCTTCGTATCATCGTGGACGGCGACGCCCTGGCACGTGCGGTTTTTCCCGTAACGGTGGATCCCGAAATCTGGGACAACGACATCCGCCTCAGCGACATGGGGACCGATGGGAGTACCGCCTACCGCGCCTACGATGCCGAAGTGGCCTACAACGCCACCAACGATCACTTCCTCGTGGTTTGGGAGGCCGATGACAATCGGGGCACGGTCGTCGACAACGAAAATGAGATCTTCGGCCAGTTCGTGAGATGGGACGGCACTGAGATCGGCAACAATGACTTTCGGATCAGCTTCATGTCGGATACCAATACCGCCTTCGACGGTGTAGATCCCGATGTGGCGTGGAATTCCACCAACAACGAGTTCCTCGTAGTCTGGAATGGTGACCGTATCGCCGGCGAGGAGGAGATCTTCGGCCGTCGTGTCAACGCGGAAAACGGCGCCCTCATCGGCAGCACCCACTTCCGAATTAGCGATATAGGGCCGGAAGGCAATACGGACAACGATGCCGATGAACCCTGTATCGCCTACAACGCCACGAACAACGAATATCTTGTGGTGTGGACCGGCGACGACGTCACCAACGGCCAAGACGAGATTTTCGGCCAGCGTATCAACGCGGCCACGGGAGCCGAGGTGGGCACCAACGACTTCCAGATCAGCCAGGTGGGCGGAAACACCTCCATGGACCCCCACTATCCGGACATCTGCTGGAACTCCACGAACAACGAGTACCTCGTCGTCTGGACGGCCGATAAGGATTTCAGCGGCGAAGACGAGATCTGGGCCCGCCGCATCAACGCCGCGACGGGATCGCCCTTCGGCACCGCTGGATTCAGGATCAGCGACATGGGCCCGGACAACAACAACGCATTCGATGGCTCGAATCCGAAGGTGGCCTACAACGCCACGAACAACGAGTACCTCGTCGTCTGGTGGGGGGAAGACAATACAGGAGGTGTCGTTGACGGCGAGCGGGAGATCTTCGGCCAGCGCCTCAACGCCGCCACGGGAGCGGAGGTCGGTGCCAATGACTTTCGGATCAGCGAACAGGGGGGGACCGGTGACCCGGCCTGGGATGCGGAAGATCCCGCCGTGGCCTGGGATTCCGAGGACAACGAGTATCTCGTCGTGTGGAACGGCGATGCCGCCGTCGGCGAGGACGAACTCTACGGCCAGGTCCTGAATGCCGCGACGGGAGCCGACATTGGCGGGAATGTGCGTCTCTCGGACATGGGCCCCAACGGCAGTGACGCCTACGATGGCTTGGATCCCAGCATCGCTTACGGCGACAGCGCCCACGACGTGTTTCTCGTAGTCTGGGAGGGCGATGACAATATCTCTCCCCTGGTGGACGAGGAGGACGAGATCTTCGGCCAGTTCTACGCCGACGACGAACCCAGCGTGGATCCCGACTTCGGCGACGCGCCCGACGATGGCATGTCCTCGTGGTACTTCACCCTCCTCGTGAACGACGGTGCACGGCACACGCTGGGCGGCGACGTCTACCTTGGAGCCCAGGTGGACGGCGAGGCCGACGGCCAGCCCACACCTTTGGCCGACGGCGACGACCTCACGGGAACTCCCGACGACGAGGACGGCGTGATCTTCACGGAACCGCTGATCCTGGGCGCGTCCGTTTCCGCGACGGTCAACGTCACCGAATCCTCGGGTGCCCGGCTCGACGCCTGGATGGACTTCAACCAGGACGGCACCTGGTCGCACCCCGGCGAGCAGATCGCCACGGATCTGAGCGTTTCCGCCGGCGACAACGTTGTCTCCTTCACCGTGCCCGGCGGCGCCGTGAGCGGGACCACCTACGCCCGCTTCCGGATCAGCACGGCGGGAGGACTCTCTCCCACGGGCCTCGCGGCCGACGGCGAAGTGGAGGATTACGCGGTGGAAATCCTGGATCCCTGCAACCCCGACAACGATCCGCCTTCCATCACCTGCCCCGGCGATCAGACCCTCGACGTGGACGCCGCCTGCGAGGCGGTGCTGCCGGACTACACGGGTTTGGCCTCGGCCACCGACGGCTGCGATCCGTCGCCCGTCATCACCCAGGACCCGGCGGCGGACACGGTGGTCTCGGGTGCCGGAACGGTGGTCACGGTGACCCTCACCGCCACCGATGCCTCGTCCAATACCGATCCGTGCGTCTTCTACGTGACACTCACGGATCCCATCGATCCCGTCCTCACCGGTGTCCCCGACGATGCCACGGTGGAATGCGACGCCGTCCCGGCGCCGGCGACGGTGAACGCCACCGACAACTGCGCCGGGCTGAACCTCATTTTCGACGAGACGATGACACCGGGCACCTGCGGCCAGAGCTACACGCTCACGCGCACCTGGACCGCCACCGACGCTTCGAACAACACCGTGAGCGACCAGCAGGTCATCACGGTGGTGGATACGACGGCACCGGTGCTTGCGGGAGTCCCTGGCGACGTCACCGTGGAATGCGATTCCATACCCGCACCGGCTTCGGTGACCGCAACGGACAACTGCGATCCGGCGCCCGTCGTGACGCTCGACGAGACCTCGGTGGTGGGAACCTGCACCGGAGAGCTGGTCATCACGCGGACGTGGACGGCGACGGACGATTGCGGCAACTCGAGTTCGGCCTCGCAGGTGATCACCGCGGAGGATACGACGGCGCCGATGCTCACGGGTGTGCCCGGGGATGAGACGGTGGAATGCGATTCCATTCCCGCACCGGTGGTGGTGACGGCGTCGGATGGCTGCGATCCCGCCCCGGTGGTGACGTTCGAGGAGACATCCGTTCCCGGTGTCTGCGTCGGCGAGGAGATCATTACCCGGACGTGGACCGCGACGGACGACTGCGGCAACGCGAGTTCGGCCTCGCGGGTGATCACGGTAGACGACAGCACGGCGCCGGCGCTCAACGGCGTTCCCGCCGACGTGACAGTAGAGTGCGATGCGATTCCCGCGGCGGTGACGGTGACGGCGTCGGACAACTGCGATCCATCACCCTCCGTGAGCTTCGAGGAAACCTCCACTCCCGGTACCTGCGCTCAGGAGGAGGTGATCACGCGGACCTGGACGGCGACGGACGACTGCGGCAACTCGAGTACGGCTTCCCAGGTGATCACGGTGGTGGACACGGCGGCGCCCACGCTCAACGGCGTGCCGGCCGATGAGACGGTGGAGTGCGATGCGATTCCTGCGGCGGCAACGGTTACCGCCATGGACAACTGTGATCCATCGCCCTCCGTGAGTTTTGAGGAAACCTCCGCTCCCGGTACCTGCACACAGGAAGAGGTGATCACGCGGACCTGGACGGCGACGGACACATGCGGCAACACGGCGTCCCAATCCCAGGTCCTCACGGTGGTGGACACGACGGACCCCGTGATCACCTGCCCCGGCGATCAGATCGTCTCGGCCGACGGGAGCTGCCAGGCGGGACTGCCCGACTACACCGGCCTGGCCACCGTCACCGACAACTGCGACCCGGCGCCGGCGGTGGCGCAAAGCCCGCCCCCGGGCACGGTCATCACGGGAGGTGCGGCGGTGACCCTCACGGCGACCGATGACTGCGGCAACTCCGGCGACTGCACCTTCCAGGTCACCGTCGTAGACGACACCGATCCCCAGGCGGCGTGCCGGGATATCTCGGTGCCTTTGGATGCCGCGGGCAACGCTTCCATCGCCGCAGGCGACGTGGACAACGGTTCTTCGGACAATTGCGGCATCCAGTCCATGGCCGTGGCGCCCGGCATCTTTACCTGCGCCAACGTGGGACCCAACGTCGTGGTCCTCACAGTCACCGATACCAGTGGGAACGTCTCGACATGCCAGGCCGTTGTTACCGTCACCGATGGTGTGGACACCGACGGAGACGGCATCGGCGACATTTGCGATAGTTGCACGGACACTGACGGGGACGGCTACGGAAATCCAGGGTATCCATGGAACACCTGCCCCGATGACAACTGCCCCACGGTACCCAATCCCGGCCAGGAGGATCCCGACCTCGACGGCCTGGGCAGTGCATGCGACAACTGCCCCAACGGCTTCAATCCCGGTCAGGGCCTCTCCCAGGCCGGCAACTTCGTCTGGGAGGATCTCGACGAGGACGGGATTCAGGATCCCGGAGAACCCGGTCTCTCGGGCGTGCGGGTGAACCTCTTCCATGCCGTCGACGGCCACGTGGGCTTCACGACCACCGACGGCTCGGGGGCCTTCTCCTTCCCCGGCGTCTGTCCTGGCGAGAACTACATGGAATTCACGCCCCTCGGCGGCTACGTCTTCACCTACCCGAACCGGGGCGGCGACGAGGCTCTCGACAGCGATGCCGACGCGGTGACGGGGATCACGGCGAACTTCACGCTCGTGGAGAACGGTACCTACGGTGATGCCGACGCCGGCATGGTGGCCGGCTGCATCGGCCCGCCGGAGGAGGCCTTCATCCCCATGGGCTTCCACGGCGGGGGCAACCTCCCCACCTTCGACCTGGACTATCCCGGCGATCCGGCGGTGGTGTCGGGCTACAACGTCTACCGCGCCGACGATCCACAGGGCCCGTGGACCCAGGTAGGTTCCAATGTCAGCGACGAAGATCCCGTTCGTCCCGGCGTGCAGTGGACCGATCCCGCCGGCGACCCCGGAGTCTGGTACTATGAGATCGCGGCCTACAACAAGGACTGCGGCAAGGAAGGGCCGGGATAGGCATCGATTCGACGCATTGTGTTTGAACAGGGGGATATCATGTGCAGTCGTAGGACAGCGGCAGTAGGTTTCGCATTGTGTCTCGGAATGGTCATTTGCATTGCGGCCGAACCCGACCTGCAAGATGAACATGGATATCAGCTGATCCTCGAAAAGGATGGAACTCGGCTCGATTCCACCATCGTTTCGGATGCAGAGCCCCGAAGGGGGGTGGCACCGATCGCGTCGTCCAGCACGAGAAAAACGCCGGGGGAAACGGCTCTCCTGGAAGCCCTTTACAGCACTTTCCCGGAAACGGCCGAGGCATCCTGCCTGGCCTGGGCGGATGGGGATGGCGACGGAATCATCGATGCTGCAGTGGGATTCGAGGGCGCACCGGTTCGTGTCTTCTTCCAGGCTCCCGGGATGGACGACGGGGAGATTCGTTTCCAATCGGCCTGGTCCGCCGCCGAAAGTACCGATGCGGTGAGCCTGAAATGGTGGGATGCCGACGCCGACGGCGACCTCGACCTCGCGGCCACACTGAAGGACGGTTCCATTGTGATCCACTTCAACCGCTCCGATCCGGAACGGAAGGAGGTCTCCCGGGGGGAGGAGGGCGAGGCGCCGACCTCGGTGATTCTCGCCATCTATCCTGTGGACCAGTCCTCCAATGCGGTGAGCCTCAATGCGACAGGAGTCGATCCCAACCTCACGGCGTCCGAACTGACACGCGGTCCAGGGGTGGCGCACGACACCTATCTCAACGGCTGCAATCCAGGTGTGTACGTGGCGGCAGGTGCATGGACCACTGCAACCTCGCCCGACGCAGACGACTATTTCCAGGCCGTCCTGACGCCCGATTCCGGGTACACTCTCAATCTGGAGAGCGTCTCCTATGGCTTCGCACGAGATTGGGATGATTCAGGCAACGGATATTACGGTCCGGCGAACTGGCAGCTCCAGTATTCCCTGGACGGCTTCGCCACCCCCGGTACCGTACTGGCCACGCACACCATGCCCGGAAGTGCTGCCAATCAGCGGATTGTACAGGCGGCTTTCTCTGCGGATTTGACCTCCATCGGCCCGCAAACCGGTGCCGTCACCTTCCGTTTCTTCGGATACAATCGGACGGGCGGGGAAGACGGCAGCCTGGGGGGGTTCGGGAACGGCCCCGACGGGGGTTCGGTGAACGGCACCGCCTATTACGAAGGCTCGGGCTCCAACCTTGTCTTCGTGGGAACCGGGGTGGTGGACCTCGACTACGGCGATGCGCCCGATCCTTCGTACCCGACCCTGCTGGCCTCGGAGGGTGCCCGCCATGTGCACGGCTCCGGACTTTTCCTCGGCGCGTCAGTTGATGTCGATGGAGACGGACAACCCACCGCCGGGGCCGACGGAGACGACGGCGACGGCTCCGATGATGAGGACGGGGTCGTCTTCACTTCGGATCTGATCCCCGGCACGACGGCCACCTTGGATGTGACCGCCTCGGCGGCGGGCCTCCTCGATGCCTGGCTGGATTTCGACGGAGACGGGTCGTGGAACCAGGCCGGAGACCAGATCTTCACTTCTCAAGCATTGTCGGCCGGGTTGAATACCCTCTCCTTCTCGATACCGGCAGACACCGAATATGTCTCCACCTTCGCCCGGTTCCGGTTCAGCTCTTCGGGCGGGCTCGCCCCCACGGGACAGGCGGCCGACGGTGAGGTGGAGGATTACTCTGCCGTCATATACGATCCCTGTCCTTCCGGTCCCACGGAACTCGTCCGGTATGACGTGGACGAGTCTTCCAACTTGCAGGTGATGCCCGCGGCTTGGGCCGATCCGATGCTCACCGCCTCCTCGGTCAATCGTGGTTCGGGCGTGGTGTTCGATTCTTACATGAACGGGTGCAACCCCGGACTGTTCCTTGCCAGCAGCGCCTGGACCGATGCCGCGACACCCGACCCCGACGATTACCTGGAAATCATCCTCACCCCCGAACCGGGCCAAGTCTTGAACCTGACGAGTGCCGTCTACGGCTTCGCGCGGGACTGGGATGACAACGGAGACGGCTATTACGGCCCGGCCAGTTGGCAGCTCCAATACAGCCTGGACGGATTCGCGACGTCCGGGGTCCTGCTCGATACCGTTTCCGTCCCCGATGGAAGCACAGTTCCCAGAGTGGTCCAAACCAACTCCAGCGCCGACCTGACGGTCATCGGACCGCAAACGGGTCCCGTCACCTTCCGGTTCTTCGGCTACGAACGGACGGGCACAGAGGAGGGGAGCATCGGGGGACTCGGCGCCGGCCCGGACGGCGGCGTCGCGAAGGACACGGTTTTGTACGAGGGAGTCGGCTCCAACGTAGTCATCCAGGGATACCGGCCGGGCTGCACCGACTTCGGCGATGCACCGGACGCCCCATATGCCACGCTGCTTGCGAACGACGGCGCCCGCCATGACCTGGACGGATCGACCTACCTCGGCGCACAGGCCGATGGCGAAATGGACGGCCAGCCTACGGTAATGGCCGATGGAGACGACAACGACGGCAGCGATGACGAAGACGGCGTGACCTTTCCCGGTGCGTTGATGCCCGGCGCCGGAACCTCGGTGACGGTCAACGTGACCGCAGCGGGCACGGCGAGACTCGACGCCTGGATCGACTTCGACCAGAACGGCTCTTGGGAAACCCCCGCAGAGCAAATCGCCGCGAATCTGGCTGTGACTGCAGGGGATAATGTCGTGAACTTCACGACACCCGCAGGCGCGGTTCAGGGCACCACGTACGCCCGCTTCCGGATCAGCTCGGCGGGAGGGCTCTCCCCCACGGGCCTCGCGGCCGACGGCGAAGTGGAGGATTACGCGGTGGAGATCCTGGATCCCTGCAACCCCGACAACGATCCGCCTTCCATCACCTGCCCGGGATCTCAGACCCTGAACGTGGACGCGGCCTGCGAAGCGACGCTTCCCGATTACACCGGCATGGCCACAGTCACCGACGGCTGCGATCCCGCCCCGGCGGTGACCCAGTCCCCGACAGTGGGAACCCTCGTCTCGGGCGCCGGTACGGTGGTCACGGTTACGCTCACCGCCACAGACGTATCGACCAACAGCGCGCAGTGCACCTTCGATGTGATGCTCGTGGACGACATCGATCCCACGCTTTCC
>Ga0180430_10005643_pt1 | contig 10352 bp, 4 predicted proteins | sample SS_ome_9_FD_132999 | JGI IMG/M metagenome (GOLD analysis project Ga0180430, IMG submission 132999) | Hypersaline lake sediment archaeal communities from the Salton Sea, California, USA - SS_1_S_2 metaG | ecosystem: Environmental > Aquatic > Non-marine Saline and Alkaline > Hypersaline > Sediment... | reverse complement strand
CGAGCTTTAAACTCGGCCGTCAGATGTCTTCTCTTTCTCTTCATTCGTCGGTAGTGTGGGTTGCACCACCGACAGCCTCAATCCTTCATCTCGCCTTTGGCTCCGTTTTCCGGGGCCACTTCACTGCCCCGTGGTTTCGTGCCGCGGGGCAGCCTTTCTGCGTCGGGGGTGACAGGGGCGGATGTTTCCCGGGTTTCCACCGCCCTCGAATGCGATAGGGTGGGAGCATGACCTTGTCTTCGCTCAAGGAACGGATCGGTGTGAACCTGCGGTCGTGGGAGTCGGGCTTTCGCGCCAACGCCACTCTCCTGATCGGGATCGTCGTCGTGGTGTGGGGAATCGAGGTGCTCGACACGGTCGCCTTCGGCTACTTCGACCGGTTCGGCATCCATCCGCGAAAGTGGGCCGGGCTGGCGGGCATCGTCACCGCCCCCTTCCTGCACGGAGGATTCGGACACCTCGCGTCGAATACGGTGCCCTTCGTCGTGCTCGGTGCGATCCTTCTCGCCGCGGGGCGGAAGCGGTGGATGGCGGTTTCCCTCTTTGTCGTTCTTGTCGGCGGCCTACTCGTCTGGCTTCTCGGCCCACCGGGTTCGAACCACATCGGGGCCAGCCTCGTGATTTTCGGCTATCTCGGCTACCTCCTCACGCGGGGCGTGTTCGAACGCCACTGGGGATGGATCGTCATTGCCGTGGTCGTTGCCGCCCTCTACGGGGGAACGCTGTTCGGCGTTCTCCCCGGAAAGGAGGGGGTCTCCTGGCAGGGGCACCTCTTCGGGTTCGTCGCCGGCGTGGCAGCGGTACGTGTCCTTCCCGCGCCGGATCGCCGGGGGATAGGGTGATTCCCGAATTCTCGCGTCACTGCTCGACCGCAAAAGCATCGGAATCCTCGAACTCGTCGTCCTCCTCCCGGGCGAAGTGATTCGCGGTGAGATTGCGGGCCGCTTCCCGGGCGGAGACCGTCACCCGCGGGCGCACCTTGCGGAATTCGACGATCTCCGAAATCGGATCGTTCGCTCCTTCGCCTCCCGGTTCGATCCCGGCCGCGTCGAGCGCCTCGGTCAGCTCGCTGAGACAACCGTCGGGATCCCGGAGAAAACTCGCGCTCCAGCATCGCCAGAAAGTCCATCCGGCCCGTTCGAGAACGCGTTGATTGGCCATCGCCTCCATCCAGCGGGTGGTTCCGCCCTCGCCCGATCCTCCGTCGCAGGCGACGGCGAGCCGCCGACCCTCGCGCCCCTCGACCACGAGATCGATCCGGTAGGTTCCGGCCCGTACCTTCGGAAGGACCCGGTATCCCCGGTCCGTGAGGGCATCCCGGATCCGGGTGGCGAGGGGAGCCTCCGCAGCCGGAGTGCCCGACGACTCGTCGAGCCCGGCGAGCGGCGACCGGAAGTGATCGAGCAACTGCCCGCGCAGGTCGAGCGGGCCGAGATCCGCGCGCGTGAAGCTGTGAAAGAAGTAGAGGCGGTCACGCGCCCGGGAGGCGGCCACATTCATCCGGCGGACGTTGTCCATCAGGTTTTCCGTCATGACGCTGGCGCTCGCGCCATCGTCCACCGCAGAGAGGAAGATGATGTCCGCCTCGCTTCCCTGGAAGGTGCGGGCGTCGCCGCAACGAATCCGGTGCTTGAGAAATTTCTCTTCACCGACTCGCTCGATGAGGAGGTCGAACAGGTACTTGGCCTGTTCCGGGCCGAGCAACGAAACGATCCCGATGCTGCGCCGTCCGATTCGTTCGTCCGACACGAGCGCCTCGATTTCCGCCACGATCGCGAGCGCCTCCTGCACGTTGATCTTCTTGCGGGAATCCCGCTGACCGTTGGCGACATGCACGTCGACCAGGGTCGGGAGCAGTCGTTCGGTGGCGCGGGGAACCCGGACGCACTTGATCTCGCCGTCGTAGCAGAGGCGGTTCGAGAACTGGATGATCGGCTCGGCGCAGCGGAAGTGCTCCCGCAACCGGATCGTCTGGCCGGAAAAGATCAGTTCACCGAGGTCGTAGGCGGATTCCTTCGGGTCGAGGCAGCTCCGGATGTCGGTGGGAATGCCGGCTGCCTGCAGTCGCTCCATGAGATGGTCGATCTGGCGCTGCGTGGTAAAGGACGGCTGCGGCCCCACCTGCTTGTCGTCGCCGACGATGAGAACCTTCTTTCCGCGCAGCAGGCTCGGCACCGCCCACGCGTCGCTCTGGGAGGCCTCGTCGATGATGACGAGATCAAACTCGCCAGGGTTCGACGGGAGTGACTCCGAAACCCGCCACTGCGGCATGATCCAGCAGGGAACGCCTTCGCTCGCCAGTTCCATCGCCTCGCGGGCGCTGTGCCGGAGGGCGAGATCGCGCTTGCCCTTGCCCGACTTGGTCATGTTGCGAATCGCCTTCACGTAGGCCACGATCGCCCGGCTGATCGCCGCGTTGCCGCTGAGTTGCCGGACGAGACCGAGCCAGGTGCGCTTCTCGATGATCTCCTCGTAGCGAGAGGCGAGAAAACGCTCCGCCTCGGCCCGTTCGCGAGTGAGACGGAGGATCTCGCGCCGGCCATCGATGCTCTCGAGATAACCGCGCTTCCGGCTCCATTGCCAGGATTCCAACCAGTGGGGGGGGAGAATGGGATCGCCATCCTCCTGGGCCGGTTCGCTTCTGAGGAGGCGCGCCCACTCCTTGGCCCCCGCCTTGGCGATGCGTGTCGTGACCGCACGAATCGTGGCGAAGTCGGTCCAGAGAGCGTCGAGGCGGTTGCGTTCATCGAGGAATCCCGCCCAGGCCCGCTCGGCGTCCTCGGGACTCAGTCCGGCGCTGCCGAGGGACTCCTCGAGCCAGGTTCGCATCCTCGCGAAGGGAGCCCCCCCGTCCGCAAGGGCGTCCCTCCACCTCGAGAGAGTGACGGCCGAATCGGCGAGATCCTTGCGGCGAAGCTGGGCGCGCAGCGTGTTCTCGAGGCTGGAGAGAAAGGCTTCCTCGGGCTCGATACGCGATCGATCGAGACCGGGAAAAACGGCGAGGACCCGCTCGGTGAGATCGAGGTCGAAGAGCGCCGCCAATCGACGGCATCGTCCGGCTTCTTCGGCGAGCTCGATCAGGACACGGAGCCCGGCGAGGGTGGAGCCGTCGGCGGCGGGGGCGCGAACCTGGCTCCCGAAGCTGTTCCACCGCGCCGCGAGACCGGAGGCACCGCCGATGAGGGAGCCGTAATCGAGGACGGTCTTCCATTCCTCGGGAGACTCGGGTCGGCGGCCGTCGAGCCGGACATCGTCGAAACGTCGTTTCGCGACCGCCTTTCCCGGAGCGACGAGGGGAAAGGGCCGTTTGCCGGCCGCGGCCCGCTCCACCGCACGGCGGGCCTCCTCGTCGTAGGCCCAGCCTTCGGGCAACTCGACCGAGGTGGTGACGAATCGCGCGAGGCCATCCCGCAGGGCGAAGATCTCGGTGAGGAGCTGCTCGATCGCCTCCGTCACCGAGGCCCGGCCACTCTCGCGGTAGGCGTCGAGACAGAGCGAGCGGAGGGAGCGGTGCCAGGTCTCGGAGCACGATTCCAGCAGGGCGCGTTGCTCGGAGGTCTGGGAGAGCAGGTCGCGCGCGCGCTGGGTTTCCTCCTCGCTCTCGAGTGCGAGGCGGGGCCAGTCCGACTCGGCGATGGCGCCGGAGAGATCGTCGCGTTCCCGGAGAATCTCGTGGACCATGGCCACCTCGGCCGGGGCCGGCAGGGTGGTTTCCCCGGGCAATCCCGCACCGGCGTGGGCAAGGTCGGAGCCCGCGGCACGGCGCGCCGCGGCGAGCTTCCTCATGTCCTCCTCCAGGAGTTGGTGCGGGTCGTGTTCCGAACGGGCGTCGAGACGATCGGGAAACCAGTCGTTCCTGCCCGCGGACTCCGCCACCTCGCGGGCGAGGGCTTCGGGGGAGAGCGCGCCCAGTTCCTCGGGGCAGGTGGCGGTGTTTTTTCGCGCCCATCCGCGCATCTTTTCGTCGATCGAGGCGATCCGTTCATGGGTGCTCTCGATCTGGTCGTCCAGGAAACCGATCTCACTCTCGAGCGCGTCGGGGCGCAGCACGTTCTTCTGCGCGTTGATGTGATTCACGGCCTGTTCCAGCTGCTCCTTGCCGCGCCGCTCGTTGGTGAGGAGGCTGACGGTGAGAGGCCGAATCGCCTCCGGAATCTGCTGGCGAAGCACCGCGAGCGCCGCCTCCCCCTTCGAGGTGACGAGCACACGCTTGCCCTCGGCGAGATAGTGACAGATCACGTTGGCGATCGTGTGGGTCTTGCCGGTGCCGGGAGGGCCCTGGACGATGACGCCGGGCCGGGTCTCGAGGCGCCGGATGATCTCGACCTGCTCGTCGTTGAACGGCTTCGGGAAGTAGAGTTCACGCATCCCGTCGACACCGCTGCGCCCGGCCGTGGAAAGACCGCGAAAGGGGATCGACTGCTCCTCGGGCTCCTCCTCGGCCGGTTCGCGGACGAGATGAGCCGGGGCGCCCTCGGGAGCTCCTTCTTCCATGATGCGCTCACGCAACCGGGAGATGTCCTCGATCAGGAAACTGGAACTGCGGCGCCTCGCGAAGAGGACCCAACGATTCGTGATCCGGAGAGAGGAGTCGGGCTTCGGAAGCTCGTCGTCGTCCCCGGGATCGTCGGGACAGAAAACGCCACGGGTGTCGAGGCACTCGGCGGCGGTACGGGAGATCGATTCGAAGGTCTCGGGCCGATAGGGGACCGGTGCCTCCCCGGTTTCCGCGAGATGCTCGCGAGCGTGACGCTCGACGTCGGCCAGGCCGGGCAGCTCCAGGGAGATGAAGGGGTCCGTCTCGACCTGGGGCGGGCGGGAGGTGGGCCGGACCTTGAGGGTCATGTCTCCCTCGAGGGGGAGGATCTCGACCTGCTGGGTGAGAATGGGGTGGCGCAGCACCCGTCCTCCCGGCTTCCAGACCGCCATCGCCATGCCCCAGACGAGTTCGATCGGGGTCTCCGCTCCCCCGTGCTCGAGCGTCTGCAGCAGGGCAAAGAGCTTCTCGTAGAACTGGATACAACTCCGCCGGGGTGCCTCGCGCTCGGCCCAGGGGTGCCATTCCTCTGCGAGATAGCGATCGTAGAGAGCCCGCAATTCCAGGCTGGGGCCCTCGGTACCGCCCGATTGCGCGATCGAAGAAAAGCCGTTCCCATTGTCTTCGGAGAGGTGAGGGTCGACCTCGCGCCATTTGGGAAGGGAGTCGGGAGAATTTCGGATCGTCACCCAGGGTTTCAGCGCTTCAGGCAGAGGCGGCACCGTCTCCTTGATCAGGCGCGACACGGTGAGCCACGTGTCTTCTCCGTCTTCCTCGGTGAAGAGTTTCACCCCGGGGAGAAACTCGATTTCGTGTTGATGGGCGCAGAGACCGGCGCGGTAGCCTTCGACCGTGATGGTGGGAGTTCGCACGAGATTGTCCCAGTCCTGGAGATACTGGAGGATCGCGGCGAGCTTGTCTCGATCGTCGATACTGCTCGAATTCGCCATGGTTTCGGGTGGGGATTCCGGCGGTGGAGAAGGAACGGAGCGAAGTGCGGGCGGGAAGGATTGAGACGGGAGGGGAGGGGGCGCCGATTCTCACACGATCCGGTTCCAGATGATCGGGGTAAGCCGGGGAGCGTGCCAGCAAAAAAGGGGGAGAATTGGAGATTCCCGCCTCGGGGCGTTTGAGCGGAGGTGGAATTTCCGGCAGGGTGGCGCTTGTTGGAGGCCATGAAGGAATGCCTCGCCGTCTTGATTGCCTTTGGAATCGGAGCGCTCTGCGCCCGCTTCGCCATCCCACTTCCCGCGCCCCCGACCTGGTTCGGGGTTCTCCTGATCGCCTCGATCTGGCTGGGCTACGCCTTGTTTTCCCGGCAGGCGGCCGGGAATTGACGTGAGACCGTGGTGGGGATCGAGCCGGTGCGGAATCAGTTCCCGCTTGGCTGCTCGAGTCGGAGGTCGTCCACGGTGGTGGTCGCCCCGGCGCCGCTGAAGATCCAGGTCGAAACGGAAACGGCTCCGGTGGGGGCCTCGGCGTCCACCGAGAACGCGGTGTAGCCCGTCGCGGGATCGAGAAGGATGGTGCTGTCGCCGAGCCATTCCCCGGAACCGCCCCAGAAAGAGAACCCCGCCTCGCGGTAGGTGCCGGGACCCGTGGTCGTGTAGTATCCACTCATGCGATAGGTTTCGCCCTCGGACGTGGCAGGACTGACAACGATGAAGGAGTCGCCGGCAATCCTCGCCGCGCCGGCGCCGGTCCGCGCCTCGGCCACGATCTGCACGCCGGTGCCCCCCGTGTCCCAGGGAGAGATTCCTCCGGACTCGAAATCCCCGTTGGTGAAGAGGTTTTCGGGTGCGTCCGCGTTCCGGGTCACGACGAGTTCATCGATCACGAAGGTGCCGTTGCCCTCTCCGTTCCAGGCCCAGACAGTCAGGCGCGCGGTGCCCTCGGGTACCTGGGTCGTGACGAGGAGAGGCGAATAGGATTCGGCTTCCTCGACGACGAGAGTGCGGTCCGTGACCCACGTGCCGTCCTCCCGCCAGAACGAGAATCCGATTTCGCGGCGTTCGGATGATCCGGTGGTGAAATAGGCACCCTCGAGAGCGATCTCGTCGCCTTCGCTGACCGGAATGGTCTGCACGACGAAGGAGAGGTTGTCGAGCTGGGCCGCCAGGGTGCCTCCGAATGCGTCGGCGATGGGGGTCGCGGTTCCGCCCGTGTCCCATGACGCCGTCCCGGCTTCGAAGTCGCCGTTGGCGAGCAGATTCGGACCGCCGAAGCCGCCCCCGTTTCCGCTTCCGTTTCCACCGGGGACAAGCTCGAGATCATCGACGATGACGGTGCCGTCGGTGGTGTAGATCCAGAGAGAGACGCTGTTGGCCCCGGCGGGAGCGGTGAACTCGAGGTCGAACGACTCGAAGTCCTGCCCGGGAGCGAGGTCGAGAATCTCGTCGGTGATCCAGACGCCGTTGGCGTCCCAGAAGGTGAGGCCCGCCTGGGCGATCGCCGAACCGTTCACCGAGCGAAGACTTCCGGAAAAAACATGATCGGACCCTCCGGAGAGGGCGAGTGACTGGACGACATAGGATTCGCGTCCGATCCGAACCGACTGCGCACCGGTGGCGGCGATGCCGGAGAGGGAAACCGTGCCTCCGGTATCCCAGGCGGCGAGCCCGTTCTCGAACCCGCCGTTCGCGAGCTGGTTGTCCGGGTTGCCGTTGTCGACATAGTCGAAGGAAAGTGGAGAGACGAGAGCGAGATTCGCGTTTCCGTTGAGATCGGTGATGCGGTCGGAGAGGAGATCGAGCGAGCCCGATCCGGGCTGATTCGGGGTCACGTTGATGGACCAGAAGGAACCGGAACCCTCGATCGTGGAGACGACGCCGTTGCTGATCGAGAAGTCGTCGGGAGCGAGCCCGATGATCGGCTCCGTCGCGCTGAGATTCACGGTGAACGGCCCTTCGACCGTGCTGGCCTGGCCGGGAAATGCGAGTGTCAGATCGGGCGCGAGAAAGTCGCGGGGCGCGGGATCGGTGACGGGGCCGGTCGGCGCAGTGGCCGGGTCGAGACTCTCGATCCACCGGGTGAGGAGAGTGATCGCCTCGGCATCGACGACGTTCTTCGCGAGAGGGGGCATCTCGACCCCTTCCTGCAACGAGCCGACCCGGCGATGGAGCACGGAGAGCGGCGCATCGCCCGGCTTGACGAGCCGGGCTCCCGTGATGCCGAGCGCGTCGTTCGGCACGACGTTGATCACGTTCTGGTAGTAGGGTGGCGTCTCGAGCCGCGCGTCGAACACCGCCTGGGTGGTGGCATTGGGTTGGTGGCAATGGGCGCAGTTGATGTCGAGATAGGAACGCGCCCGGCGCTCCAGCGACGCACCTTCATCGCCGATGTGTACCGAGGTCAGGATATCCGGCAGGCGGGACTCGTCGATCGAGGGGGTGAAGAAGCCGAGGCGATTCAGTGTCACGAGTTGGTTGGCGGTGCGGCCGGTGCCGGGATAGGTGAGGGACGAATTGAGGTGGCGCGCCTTGACCCCGAGGACGGTGCCGGCTGCGTCGGTGTGGCAGAGCGAACACTCGTTTCGTCCGGGGAATTCCCAGGTCCACTCCTGGCCGGCGACGGTGAACGTCTCCGTGACGGGATCGCCGGGAAGGAGGTCGGCATCGGAGCCATCCTCCCTCCACCGATAGGTGAATCCGAACCACTGCTCGTCGCGTCCGAGCACGAAGAATCGCGTCTCCAACCGGCCACCCGGAACCTCGAAGTGCTTGACGAGAACCGTTCCCACAGGGAAGTCCCACGAACCCTCCTCGGACCATCCGATTCTCTCGCCGGGAGAGCTTGGGGTGCCGTCGTTCGGGATCGCGATCCACCGCTTCTTGTCGGCGCCGTCGGACCAGAGCGGCTGGATGACATCGTAGGGAATCAGGCCCGGTGCCGGGTCGAGAGTATCGAGATTTTCGAACGCCGTCGTCTGGGAGTGCGGGAGGTTCGGGAATTCCGCCGGTCGATTTGTCGAGCCGGTAGATGCGCCCCCCATCCCGGTCGGTCCCATAGAGGCTCAATACGTAGATCTCTCCCGCCGCGTCGAAACCGAAGGCACCCATCCCGTTCTTGGGCCCGGTGCCGTGACGTTGCAGCGTGACGAGTTGCTGGACGACCACCCCGAAGTTCGTCTCCTCGAGGCTCCAGATGCGACTCGATCCGTGGTCTCCGAAAATGTATTTCCCCCGCAACTTGGGATGCAGGCTGCCCCGGTAGACGTAGCCGCCAATGATGCAGGTTCCCGACGAGCGGCCGTAGGCATAGAGCGGTGGTTGGTCGAACCCGATGAGCGAGGCCGGCTTGCTCTTCGGTCCCGAGATATTCCCTGTCCGGTAGGGCCACTGGAAGTTGGCTCCTCTCTCCACCCGGGTCACCTCTTCCCGGCTTCCCTGACCGACGTCGCCGAAATAGATCGTTCCGGTCGGACGGTCGATCGTCATGCGGTGGGGACTGCGCGTTCCGATGGCCCAGAACTCCTCGAGATTCGCTCCCGAGGCGTTCACCCACGGATTGTCGTTCGGAATGTAGTAGCCCTGGGTGTAGCTTCCGGGCCAACCCGATGGAGGGTTCGCGGAATTCTGCGGCTGCCGGCGGATCGGGTGGCTGCGCGAGGGATCGCGATCGACATCGATGCGAAGGACTCCGGCAAGCAGGCTCCGGTCGATCTTCTGGCCCGAGTTGTACTGGTCGTTCGCACCTCCCTCGTCCCCGATGGAGAGGTAGAGAAATCCGTCGTTGCCGAAGAAGAGGCCCCCGCCGTTGTGCCAGTTGTGCCGGTCGTACTGGTTGATGAGGACGAACTCGCTCGAGGGGGAGATCGACGAACTGTCGGGATCCCACGTAAACCGGGAGAGCCGACAGTAGGCCTTGTTGCGTTCGTTCTTGTTGGGTGTGTAGCGGTAGTAGACGTAGACGAATTGATTGTTCGTCGAGCCGGGCTGGGCGAAGTCGGGGTGGAATGCCACACCCATCATGCCACTGTCGTGGCTCGACTCGACCTTCGAACGAATGTCCAGCAGGACGGTCTTCGACGTGGCGGCTGCGTCGTTCTCGAAGACGGAAAGGCGTCCCGCCTTCTCCAGGACGAGCAGCCGATTCGAAAAGGGAACCGGTTCCATCTGGACCGGATCGATGAAGGTGAGATTGGGAAACGCGTTGACGAGACTATAGCTGCCCGTGGCGGGTCGAGGTTTCTCCGGGGGCAGAGCTCCGTCCAGATACTTGCCGATGCTCTCCGCCTGGTCGAGACCGCCGCCGGACTGCGCGCCAGCCAGGCACGCACCGAGCGTGAAGACGAGGCAGAATGTGGATGCGAACTGCGTCATTCTGCCGCGAGAATAGACAGGAATCACAAAAGAGAAAGCCACAAATTAGAATATTTGCAAAAAAGCGACCGAGTTACTTCTTTCTGTACCCTCAAGAATTCAGGATGAGGGAAACTTATGGAGATTCTGATTCGATGGATCTCACACGGATGTCTTTCCAGAAGACGCGCTCCCCAGCCTGCCACCGTTTTCCGCCATGGACCTGGAGACCGATGGAGCCTCTTGCGGAAACGACCTCACGCGCGCGGCTGGCATCGAATCCGGGATGCGTCGTCCGGGATGCGTCGAACCGGCAGATCTTGAGGTCATTGACCCAGGTCTCGATCACGGGAAGGACACCACCCGAGACCCGGATACGCATCACATTCCAATTCCCGGTTTTCCAGGCAGCGATCCACTCTTCCTGTGTGCAGGTTTCCTCGTAGACGCCGTCGGGCCAGTCGGCAGTTCGCTTGTCAATGGCCATCTCGAGAGGAGGATGGGCGGGATCGGTG
>Ga0180430_10005638_pt1 | contig 10358 bp, 14 predicted proteins | sample SS_ome_9_FD_132999 | JGI IMG/M metagenome (GOLD analysis project Ga0180430, IMG submission 132999) | Hypersaline lake sediment archaeal communities from the Salton Sea, California, USA - SS_1_S_2 metaG | ecosystem: Environmental > Aquatic > Non-marine Saline and Alkaline > Hypersaline >... | reverse complement strand
CCTGTTTCACGTGCTCGATGGATTGCTCCAGCAAGCCGGCGCGGCGGTTGCAGTGCGTGGGGTAAAACAGCCGGCGCGGCAGCGCGCTCTGTTCCAGCGCGATCTCGATCGGCTCCAGGCCCGGCCGGGCGTCGCCGACGTGCAAAAACAGTGTTCCGCCTTTTCCGCTCAGGGTCCCGCCCAGGTGCACATCCGAAGCGATGCGCAGCAACTCCGCCGCTGTCGGGTGCGAGGACCGGTGGTCTGCGATCGCGAGCTCGCCCAGGCCGACGACCGGTTCGACCAGGACCAGGTCACGGGCGACGTCACCGGTCAGCGTGGCCACGGGCACGCGGTAGGACCCGCTGTACATCAGGGCCGAGAGGCCATGTGCGCGCAACTTCATGACCTGGCCGTAAAGCACCTCGAGTCTGCGGGTGATCGAGTCGGTGCCGAGGGCGCCTACCGGCGTGGTGATACCGGCGCGCAGGAAGTCGGCGGCCTCGAGTTCGGCGGTGCGATTGCCGAAGCCGCCCTCGCCGCCGCCGCCGCAGGGGTGCGTCAGCACGTCGACGAAGCCCGGCAGCAGCCAGCGACCTTCGGCCTCGATGATATACACGTCGCTGCCGGAAAGATCAATTTCCGCTTCCACGCGGGCAATTTGCGAACCCGCGATCAGCACGTCGTGGAGACCCAGCGGTTCCGGGTCGATCAAATGCGCCTTACGAATGAGCGTCAACATGGCGGTGACCTCAACTGAAACCCGCCAGCACGGCGGCGATTACAAAAATACTGGCCAGCGCGGCCAGGCCCGCGAAAAACCAGGCGATGGCGCGCACCCACGTCAGCCACTCGACGCGCGCGGCGCCCAGCGCGCCCATCAGCACGGCCGAGGTCGGGACCAGGATGTTGGTCAAGCCGTCACCCAGTTGGAACGCGAGCACGGCGACCTGGCGCGTCACGCCGATCATGTCGGCCAGCGGAGCCATGATGGGCATGGTCAGGGCCGCCTGGCCGGAGCCCGAGGTGACAAAGAAATTAAATATGCCCTGGCCGACCAGCATCAGCCAGGCAGCGAACCACGACGGCAGCCCGCCGAGTGATTCGCTGCCGAAAAACAGGAAGGTGTTCAGCAGGCTCGGAGCGTTCGGATCGTCGCCGCCCATCAGGTACACGATGCCGCGGGCGGCGCCGATGATCAGCGCCGCGGGCACCAGGGCCTGGGCGCCTTCCCGAAAAGAGGCCGCCGCGGCGTTGCCGGTCATGCCGTTGAGGCTGAAAACGCGCCCGATGAACGCGCAGGCGATGCCGAGCACGACGAACTGCGTGGCAATTTCGGGCAGGTAAAAACCGGCGGCCACAACGCCCCAGATGATCCAGGCCACGGTCGCGGCCAGCGCCGCCAGCACCAGCCAGTCACCCGCCGAAAGCACGGCCTTCTCGTCCACGACGGAGGTTTCGCTGCTGTCCGGCACGATACGGTGGCGGCTCGCATAAATTACCGTGAAGGCCATTCCGAACAGCGTGAACACGCTCCACATGAAAATACGCAGGGGCATGCCGCTGAGCAGCGGCAGGTCGGCGATACCCTGGGCGATGGCGATGCTGAACGGGTTCATCCAGGACGTGGCGAAGCCGATCTGGGTGGCGGCCAGCGTGACCAGGACCACGGTTACCCGGTCATAGCCCAGGCGTGACATCACCGGCACCAGCATCAGTACGAAGGGAATGACCTCTTCGCCCATGCCGAATACCGCCCCGCCCAGCGAAAACAGGAAAAACAGCCCGGCCAGCAGCAGACGGGCATCGGCACGGTCATTCGAGATGACGCGGCGCAGGGCGCGGTCGATGGTGCCGGTCGCCATGACGATGCCGAAGGCGCCGCCGGTCAGCAGGATCAGGGCGATAATGCCGACCGCGCCGCCGCTGCGCGAACCGGTCACCAGGCCTTCGTAGACCGCGTTGAACAGGCCACGGCCGCCGGCCTCCGTGGTGAACAGGGACGGAGAAGCGGCGTCCTCGGCGTAGTGGAAGCTCTCCGGGTCGACGAGGGTCTGCGTGCCGCCGTCGGACCGCGTCACTTCCATCGTCTCGAACAGGCCGGGGGTTACCAGGAAGCCGAGGACGAATACCAGGAAACCGATCGCCGCGATCAGCAGCAGCGTATCGGGCAGGCGCGCGGACAGTCCGCTGGGCGCCGGCTCATTCATTGTCGACCACCTCGCTGCGGTCCTGCAGGATGCGGTTGATGCGGGAGAGCGCGTCAACGGTGTCACCCCGGTGACTGGAAGCGATCTCCACGATCAGCGCGTTCAAAACCACGTTGGTGGAGGACGTTGCGTTGGTGAACGTCATGCCGTGGGTGGAAACGATCAGCGCATCATCCGCGGCAGGAACGGCAGGCGCGCTCAGGCGATCGGTGATGACAACGGTTTTCATGCCGCGCCTGGCCGCTTCTGTGAGCACCTGGAGGGTCTGCCGCGAGTAAGGAGGAAACGAAAATGCCACGAGCACGTCGCCCGGGCGCATGGTGACCAGCTGCTCGCGGGGCGATGTGAAGTGGGTGCCGAAACTGTTCGACCTGAGGCCGTGTTCCGTAAACAGGTAGGCCGCCAATTCGGCCAGGTGGGCGGATATTCCGAGCCCGAAAGTGAAAATATGATCCGCCTCGTAAAGCGCAGCCGCGACGCGGCCGAACGCTTCGCGATCGATGCCCTGCAGCGTCGCGGTGATGTTGTGCCGCTCCAGTTCGGCAACCGCTTCGAGCACGTTTTCCTCGGGGGCGTCGATGGAATCCGCGTTGCCGCCGGGGGGCGGAGTATTGAGTTCCTCGCGCAGGGTCTCGACGACGGCCATCTTCATATCGCTGAAGCCGTTGAAACCGATGCTCTGGCACAGACGAACGACCGTTGCCTCGGACGCGCCGGAACGCTGGGCCAGCTGTGGTACGGACAGGAACGGTACTTCGTGAAGGTTGTCGAGCAGATATTCGGCGATCAGGCGCTGTTGGCGCGACAGCTGGTTGACATGGGTGAGCAGCCGGTCCCTCAGGGAGCCGTAGGTCGTTGAATCAACGGCTTTCAGGATTGGTTTTGACGCCTTTCCTTTCATAACTGAATAATAGATGAAAAGAAAATTTCATGCAAACGGGAGCGGCTGCCCGCACGGCTGCGCCGCAAGATTTCATGACGAAAACGATGAAGCGCCCCTGAAGTGCTTTTTCAGGCGTTGGAAGCGGTTGTTTTCGCCCGGACGTAAATTTCCTTCCTGACCCGGGCCACGCTGACACCCCGTTCGTCCTTCAGGGCGGCCTGGAAGTGAAAGGTGTTCTTGCCCGACGCGTCGACTTCGCGGCGAATGGTGTCCAGCGTTTCCCGGTCCACTTCGAACACACCCGTAATGGTGCCGCTGGCGGGCTTGAGGAAATCGATGCCGGCGGACTTGTCCCAGACGATGTAGTCGCGGCCGAGGTTCATCATCACGATGAAAACGTAGAAAGGATCCGCCATGGCGTACAGGCTGCCGCCGAAATGGGTGCCGAACAGGTTGCGGTTGTACCACCGTTGCCGCAGTTCAACCACGAAACGCGTGTGCTCGTCGTTCACGGACTTGACGTGCACGCCCATGCCAAGATAGGGCGGGTACCAGTTGACGCGTCGAATCAGTTTTCTGAATTTCGGTTTCGCCATGCGTAATAATAGTGGGCCTGTTGAACGAAGATGATAATTGTGACATGAACAACCTGCTCAGTAACATTCCGGCGGCTCTCGATGAAGAATTTTTCGAGACCCTCCTGTCCTCTGAAGGCACCCGTATCGAACGGATCATTTCCCGCGGGCACAGCTCGCCGGCGGAAGGCTGGTACGACCAGGCGCACGGCGAATTCGTCGTTCTGCTCAAAGGCGGCGCGCGGCTCGAGTTCGACGACGGTGAAGTGGTGTCCCTGGCCGCGGGTGACTGGCTGAATATACCCGCCCACCGCCGTCACCGCGTCGCCTGGACCGACGACAAAGAGGCAACCGTCTGGCTGGCGGTGCATTATCCCTAGGAGCTTCACCATGTTTCGATTGCACGGTTTTTTCACCCAGAACACGCTCAAAACACTCTACGTGCTCGAAGAGATCGGTGCCGAGTACGAGTACCGTTTCGTCGACCTGCTCAGGGGCGAGAACCGGACGGAAGGATTCCGCGTCATGACGCCGACGGGCAAGGTCCCGCTGCTGGAATACGACGGGCGTTATCTGTTCGAGTCGGGCGCCATCTGCCGCTTCGTCGCCGGTGAGCAGCAGTCGCCGCTGTATCCGGCGGACCGCATGCAGCGGGCCGTGGTCGATCAGTGGATGACGTATTTCAGCAATCATCCGGGCCGTTGGCTGACCCAGCTTTACTGGGAAAAGAAAATGAAACCCGCCGCCGGCCTGGGCGAGACGGACGAAAAATCCTGTGCCGAGTCGGTCCGCTACGCCACCGCCGCCCTGAAAGCGGTGGAACGCGGCTTGCAGGCCTCGGAGTGGCTGGCGAACGACACGTTTTCCATCGCCGAACCGTTCGCCCTGGCGTACCTGGAACAGGCACCGGTCGTCGACTTCGACCTGTCGGATTTTCCACGGGTCGAGCAGTGGTACGAGCGCGTCAGCGCGCGCGAAGCGCCGGCGCGGGTGCGCGACATGGTCAGCCCATACCGGGATGCCGTGATCAATTGATCCATGTTCGAATGGTTGTAAACGGAAGAGCGTAATATGAGGGAATCCTGATATAAGCGAAGGAAACCCTGATGGAACGGCACTTTTGGTTACTGGCGGCAGCAACTCTTCTGATGGCTGGAACGGGGATTTCAACCACTGCTTCGGCCGCTGATCTCGATCGCGGCGCAGAGCTATTCGCCGCCAACTGTGCGACCTGCCACGGAGTTGCTGGCTGGCCCGATCCCGATTCACCCCTGGTGAAAGGCCTCGGTGTCGTCCCGGCCGATTTTTCGGACGCGCTGTTCAACAGCCGCGAGGGCGAGGGCGAGTGGACGCTGGTGGTGACCCACGGCGGCCCCGCACTGGGCTTCTCTGAGGTCATGCCCGCATTCGGTGAAACCCTGAGCGCCGAGGATATCGAGAACGTGCTGGCCTACATCAAGACGCTGGGCGGTGAGCACGACTACCCGGACGGTTCGTTGAATCTTTTCCTGCCGATACGCACCAAGAAAGCGTTCCCCGAGGATGAGTGGGTCTGGAAGCAGCGCTACACGAACCAGGAAGGCGATAACGCCTGGAAGAATACGCTGGAATACGAATTCCGCATCGGGCAGCGCTGGCAGGGCATCCTCGAAGTGAACCACACCTACAAGGGTGGGGACGGCGAATTCGGTCACTTCGAGCCGGGGTTCAAGTACGTGCTGAGTCACGACAAGCAAAGAGGCTCGATTTACACGCTGGGCGTGCAGGCGGGGGTGCCGCTGAACAGCGACGAGCACTGGGAGTTCCTGCCCTACCTGGCGATGGGCAAGATCATCAACGACGAGTGGATCTTTCAAGGGAGTGCACGGCTCAAGATGGACCTGGAAGACTCCGACCACGGCAGCGCCGAGTTCGCCGGCATCGTGCACTGGGTGCACACGCCGTGGCCGCGCAGCGTATTCCCGGCGCTTGAAATGGTTGCGGAGGTTCCTTTCGACACGGCTTCCGGTGAGGATTCCGTGCAGTGGTCGATACTGCCGCAGGCGCGCATCGGGATCTCGAAACGGGGGCACGTCGCCCTCAATGTCGGCGTGGAACTGCCGCTGAACGAGCGTGACCGTTACGACTGGCAAGCCTACGTGTACCTGATCTGGGATTTTGCGGACGGCGGCTTCTTCGAGGCCTGGTAGCGGGATCCGGCGCCCTGCCGCTATCATGGCCGGCATGCTGCAAACGCTCGCCCGTTACCTGCTCTGCCTGCTGGTGTTCAACCTGGCGGCCTGCAGTTCCATGCAGGCCGTCGACCTGCAGCGCGCGGTCCAGACGTCCAACGCCCGCGGGGTCGAGTACGGACGCCTGGTGGACGTGCGGATGCTCGACGGGGCGCGGGCGAAGTTCCGGGTAACCGAGATGAATGACCAGGGGATCGGCAACGGCGACGCGTTTTACCGTTTTGCCGACATGGAAAGCCTGAAGGTCGAAAACCCGAATTCAAACTCCAGCGAGGAAACCGTGACCTGGGTCCTGGGCGTCATCGGGTTCATCGCCCTGATCGTGCTTGCCGTCAATTCCGACTCGGTCAGGGTCTGCAGTCCGGGGCCCTGCCCCGAAGATCAATAAACTTCAGGGGACAGGCTGGCCGTTGCGGGCTTCCAGCAGTCGGTACCAGTCTTCACGCCGGTAGTCGATTTTCAGCGCTTTTTTCGCCGCGGCGATGCGCTTTGGCCGGGTTGAGCCGATCAATGGCTGGATGCCTGCCGGGTGTTTCAGCAGCCAGGCCAGCGCCAGGACCCATTTCTCGACGTCGTAGCGGGCCGCCTGCCGGGCCAGTTCGGCCTCGATGCGCGTCTCGTCAGCGGCATCGAACGTATTTCCCCACGCGGGGTAGGCGACGCCGCCCAGCGGGCACCAGGCCTGGGGCGTGATGCGTTGCTGCTGGCACTGGTCCAGCGTTCCGTCCCGCAGCGCGTCGATGGCGTGAATGTTGATCTCCACCTGGTTGACGAGCAGCGGGCGCGTGCATTGCGACTGCAGCAGGCTCAGCTGCGACGGACGAAAATTGCTGACGCCGAAATGGCGGACCTTGCCGTTTTCGTGCAGGGTCTCGAAGGCGGTGGCCACCTCCGCCGCGTTGAACAGGTAGTCCGGGCGGTGCAGCAGCAGCAGGTCGAGGCAGTCGATGCCGAGCCGTTGCAGCGAACCCTCGACGCTGTCGACGATGTACTGGAATGAAAAATCGTAGCGCGCCGGGTCACCGGCATCGGGCTCGTCCTGCCAGCGGATGCCGCACTTGCTGCTGATTATGACCTCGTCACGCCACCCGGGTGATTCACGCAGCCACTCCCCGAACAGCAATTCGCATTCGCCGCGCCCATAGATGTCGGCGTGGTCAAAGAGGTTATAGCCGGCCTCGAACGCGGCGCTCAGTGCCTGTTTGCCCCGCGCGCGGTCCGCAGCCGAACCGTCGCCGGCGATACGCATGCAGCCGTAAACGAGACGCGAAGCTTTCAATTCGCTTTGACCCAGTCGGATGTATTGCATGGTCCTGGTCCTTTGTTAGCCGCGCGCCAGCATCCACTTGCGCAGGCGGTTGGAGTCACCGAACGGGGTCAGCTTGCCGTAGGAGTTCAGGAACACGATGGAAACCCGCTCGCCTTCGATCGTGGCGCGCATCACCAGGCAGCGTCCCGCCTCCATGATGTAACCGGTTTTGCTGACGTCGATGGACCAGTTCCGGTTCTTCAGCAGGCGGTTCGTATTGCCGTAAACCAGCGGGCCTCTTTTTGCGTAGGGGCGGACTTCCAGTCGCGTCGTCGTGCTGGCCTTGCGAATCAGCGGATATTCGTGGGCGGCCTCCACCATCTTCACGAGGTCGGCCGCCGTCGATCGGTTTTCCACCCTCAGGCCCGCGGGGTCGGCGAAGTGGGAATCATGCATTCCGAGCTGCTTCGCCTTTTGGTTCATTTGCTCGACAAAGGCCTTCATGCCGCCGGGAAAGGTCCTTCCGAGCGCGGTCGCGGCGCGATTCTCCGAGGCCATCACCGCCAGCATGATCATCTGTTCGCGGCTGAGCGCGGCGCCGTATTCCAGCCTCGAGCCGGTGAGTTGGACCAGGTCGCGGTCGGCCCTGGTTACGGTGATTTTTTCGGACAGGTCGACACCCGAATCGATGATGACCATCGCGGTCATCAGCTTGGTGATGGAGGCAATCGGGCGAACCGTGTTTTCATCCTTGCCGTAAATGACCGTGCCGTCGTCGCTCACCACCATGGCCGACGCTGAGCGCAGGCCGGGGCTGCCGTCCAGACTGGCGAAACGCGAGGCCTGCAATGACGTGCTCAGGCCGAGCACCAGCGAGGCCGCCATCAGTCCCTTGAAAACCATGCCTTTCATTTGAAGCTCCCTAAAATCGCGACCAATGGCTAGCGATAAAGATCGTTGACGATCGGGATCAGCGCCACCGTCAGGGTCTCGGCGTAAACGCTGCGCCGCGTCAGGCGGTCGTCGGTCAACAGGCCGAAAGCCCCGCCGGCGCGCTTGCTGCCCGAAGTCCCGAACACGCGATCGTTGGCCTCGCCCAGCTCCATGCCGGCCAGGACCAACTCCTGTACCGCGGGAGGCAGGGGCAGCGTGACCGTTCGGGCGCTGCCGCCGCGACCGTTCGCGGCCCGAACCGCGACCCAGGCAAACGTTACCATCGCGCCGTCGACGAGGTCCACGCCGCCCTCGAATCCCACCCAGAAATCCGCCTTCGGCCTGGTCTCGGCGGCGCCCTGGACCCGGTTCCATGCGCCTTCGCGGGTGGTTGCATCTGAAAAAGGCTGGTCGTCTACGCCCGAAGCAACGGAAACCGCGGTAAAAACCAGATTTTCCTGCGAAAAACGGGCTTCGAACGCGTCCTGCGTTGCAGCCCGCTTTACCGGGTTTTGAGATGCGATAACGATTTCCATGGGGCCGCTTGCCTGCCTGAAGTGCTGCGTAGCATACCGGATATTGAACGTATGATAAAAAATGATATCATTGATATCACTTTATCAACCGTTCACCCCGGAGGTATCATGGCCAACCTGATCGTTCGCAACCTGAGTCCGCGCATCGTCGCGGCATTGAAGCAGCGCGCCGCCCGGCACGGGCGCAGCGCCGAGGCCGAGCACCGCCTGCTGCTGGAATCGGTGCTGATACACCCGTCCCGCATGACGTTTGCCGAAGCCGTCGCCACCCTGCCGAATGTCGGCAAGGACGAGGATTTTACGCGCAAGGAGAGCGAAAACGCTTAAGCCATGTACCTGGTCGACACCGATGTCCTGAACGAGGCGCGGAAACAGTCGAGAGCAAACCCGGGTGTCAGGGAATTTCTTCGCAACGCGGCCAGCAGCCGCGAGCCGCTCTACCTGTCGGTGGTCACGATCGGAGAGTTTCGGCGCGGTATCGAACGGATTCGAGCCCGGGGGGAACGCAGCGAGGCTGTGCGCATGGAACGCTGGCTGGAGCGCATCCTGGAGGACTACCCGGACCATGTCCTGGGCTTTGACAGCGAAGCCGCGCAGCTCTGGGGTGCATTACGCCTGCCCCGGGTCTTCGACGCTCTGGATCGCCAGATCGCGGCTACCGCGCGCATCCATGACCTGACGCTGGTGACGCGACGCGCACATGCCTGGTCCGGCTGCGGGGTCGCCGCGCTGAACCCCTTCACTTTGGGCCCCGGCGGCTGAACTCCTATAATGGTCGGTATGGACCGACCCCGGCGATACATTGCAATGGTTTTTTCACTGGTGCTTGCTGCATTATTGGGCAGTTCTGCCGGCGCCACGGAGATCTATCGCTGGACGGACGAGAACGGTGTCGTGCATTTCAGCCAGACCGCGCCGCAAGCGCCGAAGACGGATGTCGACCACATGGAATTGTCGGATAACCGGCCCTCGGACTTCGATCCTGAAGCCGACATCTACAACGTCAAAGAACAGCGGGAGCGCATGCAGTCCCTGCGCGAGGAAATGGAGCAGAAACGCGAAGACCGACTGGAACAGCAGCGCTGGCAGGCGCGCCAGGAGGCCGAGGCGGAAGCCCGCCGGCGTGAGTACGAACTGCGAAACAGGAATTACCCGGTTTACTACATTCCGCCCATCCGGCCCGTGCGCCCCGTGCCGCCGATCGAGCGACCCCCGCCCGGTCCGGGCGATCCGATCAGGCCACCGGGCACGATCAAGCCGCCGCGGCCGATCGTTCCGGGCCTGGACGATACCGGGGGCGGCTCCTGATGGCCGGCGGTTTTGCCAAAGACGGAGCCGTGCAGGAACAGATCGACGCCAGCGTCGAAGACGGGATCAGGCGCGCACGCAGCAAGCTGCCCAGCGGCCCCGGGCGGGAACACTGCGCGGAATGCGGCGACCGGATTCCGGAAGCTCGGCGCAAGGCGCTGCCGGGCGCGCGGCTGTGCGTCACCTGTCAGGAAGCGGCGGACCGTGAACAGGCGGTCGAGGCCGGCTACAACCGGCGCGGCAGCAAGGATTCCCAGCTGAGGTAAGTGACTCGGCCTGGGCGCCGATTTCAGATCTCCAGGAAGTGGTCCAGCAGCGGAAAGTACAGCGCGGTCCGTATCGGCCGTTTTTCGCTGAGCGCCATGGCCCGCCGGTATCGTTCCAATTGCTCTCGATAGCGGTCCGCCTCGCTCTCAAGGAAATCGTCCAGGCTGCCGCCTTCGTGATCGGACGT
>Ga0180430_10005635_pt1 | contig 10363 bp, 9 predicted proteins | sample SS_ome_9_FD_132999 | JGI IMG/M metagenome (GOLD analysis project Ga0180430, IMG submission 132999) | Hypersaline lake sediment archaeal communities from the Salton Sea, California, USA - SS_1_S_2 metaG | ecosystem: Environmental > Aquatic > Non-marine Saline and Alkaline > Hypersaline > Sediment... | reverse complement strand
AGTCGGTGATCTTCCGCGACGGCTGGCTCGACGCGGTGTTCGACATCGAGGCGGTGAAGAAATCGGTGGCCGACATCTGCGACTGAGCCGGGGCCGGCCGCGCCGGGGCCATGCGGGCCCGCGCGGCTTCGGTCACAGGGGGGAATTGGTGGAGTCGAGGGGGATCGAACCCCTGACCTCGTCATTGCGAACGACGCGCTCTCCCAACTGAGCTACGACCCCACGAGGCGGCTATTTGTGCGATCGGGCCGGGCTTGTCAAGGGCGGCCAGCAGGCCCTTGCGCGGGGTCCGGTCAGGCCCGTTGCGCCGCCGCCTGCCGAACGAAGGCCTCGATCTCGGCGGCGGGCCGTGCCCCGGCAAGCCGGGCCACCTCCCGGCCCTTGCGATACAGCACCAGCGCCGGAATCCCGCGGATGTTGGCGCGCTGCGCGATCTGGGGAAAATCCTGGGTGTTGATCTTGGCCAGCCGCGCCGTGCCCTTCAGCGCCTGCGCCGCTTTCGCGAATTCCGGCGCCATCATCCGGCACGGGCCGCACCACGGCGCCCAGTAATCGACCAGAAGCGGCACACCGTCGCCGCGGGTGGCCTTGTCATGGGCGGCGGCATCCAGTTCCGCCACCTTGCCGTCGGCCAGCCCCGCGCCGCAGATGCCGCATTTCGGCCCCGCGCCCAGCCGGTCCGCGGGAATGCGGTTGGCCTGGCCGCAGCTCAGGCAGGTCAGTTTCAGCGCCTCGGCCATGTCGGGGCTCCCATTCACATTCCATTCGTGGAATATATGGGAGGCCCGAAGAAACCTGCAAGGTGCCCGATGCCCGCCCCTCTCGTCCCCTGGTCCGACCTGCCGCCCGAGCGGCAGTTGCAACTGCGCGAAGCCTATTCCGCCGAGATGGCGCGGCAGGCGACGACCTGCTCGCTGGACGAGAAGATCGCCCGCTTCGCCGCCTGGCTGGAACCGCGGGGCATCGCGTTCGGCGCCGATGATCTGCGCCGGCGCTGAACCCTATTCCGCCGCCTCGGCGTAGCTTTCGACCGGCGGGCAGGTGCAGACGAGGTTGCGGTCGCCATAGACGTTGTCGACCCGGCCGACCGGCGGCCAGTACTTGTCGACCCGGAAGGCGCCGGGCGGGAAACAGCCCTGTTCGCGGCTGTAGGGCCTGTCCCACTCCGCCACGAGGTCTTCGACGGTATGCGGCGCGCGGCGCAGCGGGCTTTGCTCGGCGCTGATCCGGCCCTCGGCGACATCGCGCACCTCCTCGCGGATCGCCAGAAGCGCGGTGACGAAACGGTCGACCTCGGCCTTCGTTTCGCTTTCGGTGGGTTCCACCATCAGCGTACCGGCCACCGGCCAGGACATCGTCGGCGCATGAAAGCCGTTGTCGATCAGCCGCTTGGCGATGTCGTCCACGGTCACGCCGACCTCGGCGAAGGGCCGGGTGTCGAGGATGCATTCATGCGCCACCCGGCCGCGGTTGCCCATGAACAGCACGTCATAGCCGCCCCTGAGCCGCGCGGCGATGTAGTTGGCGCTGAGGATCGCCACCTTGGTCGCCTGCGTCAGCCCCGCGCCGCCCATCATCAGGCAATAGGCCCAGGAAATCAGCAGGATCGAGGCCGAGCCATAGGGCGCGGCGCTGACCGGCCCTTCGGCCCCGCCGGTTTCGGGATGGCCCGGCAGATAGGGCGCCAGATGCGCCTTCACCCCGATCGGCCCCATCCCCGGCCCGCCGCCGCCATGCGGAATGGCGAAGGTCTTGTGCAGGTTCAGGTGGCTGACATCCGCGCCCACGTCGCCCGGCCGCGCCAGCCCGACCATCGCGTTCAGGTTCGCCCCGTCGAGATAGACCTGCCCGCCGTGGTCATGGGTAATCCGGCAGACCTCGCGCACCGTTTCCTCGAACACCCCGTGGGTGGAGGGATAGGTGATCATGCAGGCCGCCAGCCGCGCGCCCGCCGCCGCGGCCTTGTCGCGGAAATCCTCGAGGTCGATATCGCCGTTCGGCGCGGATTTCACCACCACGACCTCCATCCCCGCCATCTGGGCGGAGGCCGGGTTGGTGCCATGCGCCGACACCGGGATCAGGCAGACCTTGCGATCCGCCTCGCCGCGCGCGCGGTGAAAGGCCTCGATCGTCAGAAGACCGGCGTATTCGCCCTGCGCGCCGGAATTGGGCTGCATCGAGAAGGCGTCATAGCCGGTGATCTCGCACAGCTTGTCCGACAGATCGGCGATCATCTCGGCATAGCCCCGCGCCTGGTCGGGCGGCGCGAAGGGATGCAGCGTGGCGAATTCCGGCCAGCTCAGCGGCATCATCTCGGCCGCGGCGTTCAGCTTCATCGTGCACGACCCCAGCGGGATCATCGCCCGGTCGAGCGCGAGGTCGCGGTCGGACAGGCGGCGCATGTAGCGCATCATCTCGGATTCCGCGCGGTTCATGTGAAAGACCGGGTGGGTCAGGTAGTCCGTCTCGCGCAACAGCGCCGCCGGCACGCCGATCTCGCCCCGGTGCGGTGGCGCGATGTCGATGCCGAAGGTGCGCAGCACCCGGTGCAGAACCCGTTCGTCGGAGGTTTCGTCAAGGCTGATGCCGACGCGGTCGTTGCCGATCCGGCGCAGGTTCACGCCCTCCTGCCGGGCGGCGGCAAGGATGCCGCGCTGGCCGACCCCGACCTCGACGGTGATCGTGTCGAAGAAGTGTTTCGGCTCGACCTTCGCGCCAGCCGCGCGCAGCGCCTTTGCAAGGCGAATGGTATTCACATGCACCCGCTCGGCGATGGCGCGCAGCCCCTTCGGCCCGTGGAACACCGCGTAGAACGAGGCCATGACGGCCAGCAGCGCCTGCGCCGTGCAGACGTTCGACGTGGCCTTCTCGCGCCGAATATGCTGTTCGCGGGTCTGCAACGACAGCCGATAGGCCTTGTTGCCCGCCGCGTCGATCGACACGCCGACGATCCGGCCGGGCATGGCGCGCTTGAACGCGTCCTTGCAGGACATGAAGGCGGCATGCGGCCCGCCGTAGCCCATCGGCACGCCGAACCGCTGGGCGGAGCCGATGGCGATATCGGCCCCCATCGCACCCGGTTCGCGGATCAGGCACAGCGCCAGCAGGTCGGTCGCGACCACGGCGACCGCATGCGCCGCGTGCAGCGCCGCGATCTCGGCGGAAAAGTCGCGGACATCGCCGTAGGTGCCCGGATACTGGAAGATCGCGCCGAACACCGCCTCGGGGTCCAGCGCCTGCGTCGGGCCGACGATCACCTCGATGTCGAGCGGCCGGGCGCGGGTGCGGATCACGCCGATCGTCTGCGGATGGCAGTTTTCATCGACGAAGAACGCCGCGGCCTTCGATTTCGCCACCCGCTGCGCCATCACCATCGCCTCGGCCGCCGCCGTCGCCTCGTCAAGCAGCGAGGCATTGGCGACCGGCAGGCCGGTCAGGTCCGCCACCATGGTCTGGAAGTTCAACAGCGCCTCAAGCCGGCCCTGCGCGATTTCCGGCTGGTAGGGCGTGTAGGCGGTGTACCAGGCCGGGTTCTCGAAGATGTTGCGCTGGATCGCCGGCGGCGTGACGGTGCCGTAATAGCCCTGGCCGATCAGGCTGGTCATCACCCGGTTCTTGCCGGCGATGTCGCGCATCGTCTGGACCAGTTCATGCTCGGCGATCGGCGCCCAGGACAGCGGCCGGTCCTGCCGGATCGCCTTTGGCACGGTTTCCTCGATCAGCGCGTCGAGGGTGGGCGCGCCCACCACCTTCAGCATCTCCTCCATCTCGGCCGGGGACGGGCCGATGTGGCGGCGGTTGGCGAAATCGTAGGGGTTGTAGGCGGTGGGGGTGTAGCTCATCGCATCCTCAGCCGATCAGCGCCTTGTAGGCGGCCTCGTCCATGTAGCCGTCGACCGCGGCGAGATCGGCGACCTTCATCTTGAAAAACCACGCCGCGCCCGTCGGATCCTCGTTCACCAGCGCGGGATTGTCGGCTAGGTCGCCGTTCACCGCCACGATCTCGCCGTCGAGCGGGGCGAGGATGTCGGAAGCGGCCTTGACGCTTTCGATCACCACGATCTCGTCGCCCTTCGACACCGCGCGGCCCTCGTCCGGCAGGTCGACGAACACCACGTCGCCCAGTTGCTCCGAGGCATGTTCGGTGATGCCGACGACGACGATGTCGCCCTCGACGCGCAGCCATTCGTGATCTTCGGTGTATTTCATCGTCGTCCTCGTCTGCTCAGCGCTTGTAGCGCGCGGGATGAAAGGGAAGGGCGGCGACGGCCGCGGGCAGGCGCTTGCCGCGCACCTCGCCCCAGACCGTCGCGCCGGGGACAAGCCCGGCGGGCAGGTAGGCCATCGCGACCGGCGCCCCGAGGGAGGGGCCGAAGCCGCCCGAGGTCACGGTGCCGATCGGCGTGCCGCCCTCGGGCGCGTCGAAGATCGCGGTGCCCTCGCGCATCGGGGCACGGCCCTCGGGGCGCAGGCCCATGCGCCGCCGCGCCGGGCCCTCGGCCAGTTCGTGCAAGATCCGCTCGGCGCCGGGAAAGCCGCCGGCCCGCGCGCCACCGGCGCGGCGGACCTTCTGGATCGCCCAGGTCAGGCCGGCCTCCACCGGCGATGTCGTGGTGTCGATGTCGTGGCCGTAAAGGCACAGCCCCGCCTCCAGCCGCAGGCTGTCGCGCGCGCCAAGGCCGATCGGCGCGACGCCCTCCTGCGCCAAGAGCGCCTCGGCCAGCGCCTCGGCACGGTCGGCGGGGACGGAGATTTCGAACCCGTCCTCGCCGGTATAGCCCGACCGCGACAGCCACAGCGTCACGCCCTGCCACGCCGCCTCGCGATGATCCATGAACCGCATGGGTTCCACCCCCGGCACCAGCGCCGCCAGCGCCGCCTCCGCCCCCGGCCCCTGCAGGGCGAAGAGCGCGCGGTCGGCCAGTTCCGTTACCGCCACGCGGGCCGGCAGATGCGCGCGCAGATGCGCGATGTCGGCCGCCTTGCAGGCCGCGTTCACGACCAGCAGCAGGTGATCGCCCTTGCTGGTCACCATCAGGTCGTCGAGGATGCCGCCCGCGTCATCGGTGAAGAGCGCATAACGCTGCCGACCCTCGGCCAGCCCGATCACGTCGACCGGCACCAGCGCCTCCAGCGCCGCGGCGGCCTCGGCCGCGCCGCCGGGCGCGGACAGGATCACCTGCCCCATGTGGCTGACATCGAACCAGCCCGCCGCCGCGCGACAGTGCAGATGCTCCTTCATCACGCCCATCGGGTATTGCACCGGCATGTCGTGGCCGGCGAAGGGCACCATCTTCGCGCCAAGCCGCAGGTGCAGCCCGTGAACCGGCGTGCTCAACAGGTCGGCCATCGCCGCCCTCCCCTCGTCCTCGCCGGGCCTGATCCGCGCGATCGTCCGGCATCGTTGCGGGCAGGCCGCGCCTGCCCCCGATGCCCCCTCTGTCCCTACCCCGTCGGGGCGCCTGAGATCGTTATCCCTTCGGCGGGCCGGGTGCGGCCACTCTCCAGAGCTGTCGTGCCGGAACGGTCCTTGCGCCTGAGAGTTTACCGGGGCGGTTGCTCCTTCGGCACCGGGGCGGCCCTGCGGCCCCCGGATTCTCCCGTTCCGTCGGGGCCGAGGCTAGCCTTTCGCGCCCGCGGCTGGCAAGGGGTTGCAGGCGGGCGCGAGACCGGCCATCTGTTGCGCCATGATCCATCCCGCCTTCTTCGGCTACGGGTCGCTGGTGAACCGTGCCACGCATGATCACGATCCGGCGGCGCCCGCGGAACTGACCGGCTGGCGCCGGGTCTGGCGGCATACCTCGGCGCGGCCGGTGGCCTACCTGTCGGTGGAACCGGCCGAGGGCGTGACCATCGCGGGCCTCGTCGCCGCCGTGCCGGGTGACGACTGGGCCGCCCTCGACGCGCGCGAACATGCCTACGACCGGGTCGATCTGCCGGCCGCGACCCTGACGGCCGAGGCCGGCTGGGCGCGCTCGGTCAGCCTTTACGCGGTGCGCGAGGCCGGCCTGCCGTCCACCCGCCACCCCGTGCTGCTGAGCTATGTCGACGTCGTCGTGCAGGGTTTCCTGCAGGAATTCGGGGCCTCCGGCGCGGCGGCCTTTTTCGACACCACCGCCGGCTGGGACGCGCCGATCCTCGATGATCGCGCCGAACCTCGCTATCCGCGCCACCAGCGCCTGACCGGGTCGGAACGCGACATGGTGGACGAGGGGCTTGCGCGGGTCGGCGCCGGGGTGATCCGGTCCTAGTCGGGCGTCAGACCCGGACCCCGGCCCAGCGTGCCAGCAGCGCGTTCTGCAACCCCCGCGCCCGGCCCAGCCAGGCGCGTCCGCCGGGCGGGCGTTCGCGCTGTTCCAGCGGCAGCGCGTCGCGCCGCGCCACGTCGCCCGACAGGATCGCGAAGGCCATCGGCCGCCCCCCGGGGCCGGTGACGTAGCCCGCCAGCGTCGAGACGAAATTCAGCGTGCCGGTCTTGGCCCGGATGTCCCCCGCCCCGGTCTTGAGCGCCCGGCCCTGCCCGTCGCGCAGCTTCACGGGTTTCATGATATCGGCCAGCCCCGCGCCGGGGCCCAGCAGCACCAGCGCCGCGATCATCTCCTGCGGGGCGACGCGCGAGGCGCCGCCAAGGCCCGAATGATCGACGAAACGCGGCCGCCCGCCGCCGATCCGCTCGGTCATCCAGCCCGACATCGCCCGGCCCGATTGCGCATGCCGCTGGATCGGGGCCAGTCGCACCGTCGCGGCCATTCCGACCGCCTCGGCGGTGATGTTGGTGGAGTGTTTCAGCATCCCCGTCAGGATCGTCGCCAGCGGCGCGCTTTCCGTCGCCGCCACCACCGCGCCCGCGGGGACACGGTTGCTGATCTCGGGTTCCGGCAGCGTCAGCCCCTGCGCGCGGGCCAGGGTGCGGAACACGTCGGCGGCATAGAATTCCGGTTGCCGCACCGGCAGCCATCGGCCGCCCTCGGCCCCCAGCGCCGGGCGCGCGACCGACCATTCCTCGATCCCCGCGCGGATCCGGTGATCGAAGATCGGGGCGGCGCGATCGGCCAGCGTGACCCGCGCCATCGCGACCAGCGGCGCATGGCGGCGGCCACGGGCATCGACGGCGATCTGGTAGCCCGAACCGCTGCGCTTCCAGCCGAAATACAGCCGGTTGTAATTGAGGTTCAGCCCCGAGACGGAGGGGTTGTAGCCGACATGTTCGGGCTGCGTGCCGTCGATCTGCGCGATCGCCGGCAACGCCCCGCCCCAGCACAGGAACCGCCCGGTGATCCCGGTGATCCCCTGCGCCCGGACCGCGGCGGCCAGATCGGCCAACTCGTCCGTCGTCAGCGTCGGATCGCCGCCGCCGGCCAGCACCAGATCACCCTGGATCACGCCGTCCACCGGCGGCGCGGTGGCGATGATCCGGGTGGCGAACCGGTGCCCCGGCCCCAGCGCCTCCAGCGCGTAAAGCGCGGTGATCGCCTTGGCGGTGGAGGCGGGCGGCAGCGCCTCGGTCGCGCCGAGGGATTCGATCATCTCGCCGGTTTCCAGATCGGCCAGCGCCACGGCGGTGTTGCCGCCCAGCCGCGCCGCCTCGACCAGCGCCCGCGGCGCGGGCCCGGCAAAGCCGCGCCCGGCCGCGCCGCGCAGCACCGCGGGCCGCGGCACCGGCCGCAGCGACCGCAGCGGCGCCTCGGCCAGCGCCGGGGCGGCCACCCCGGCGATCAGGCCCGAAACGAAGAACCGCCTTGAAATGCCCGGCACGGCCAACTCCCCCTCGCGGCCCGGTCTAGCAAGAAGCCCGGCGGCCGGGCAAGATCAGCGCTGCCATTCGCCGCGGGCCCGGATCGCGGAGGACGAGATGTCCGACATCGGCACGTTGACATAGCACCAGGCCGGCGGCGGCGTTGCGGGCAGCAGCCACGAAGCCTCGGCCGGAATCCTGTGGTGTTCGTAGACCGTCGCGGCGCGTGACCCCTGCGCGGTCAGCCGGCTGCCGGGCCGCGCGATCACCCCCACCGGCACCGCCTGCATGATCGCCCGCCAGCTCTGCCAGCGGTCGAGCTGGGCGAGGTTGTCGGCCCCCATCAGCCACACGAAGCGCACGCCCGGATAGGCCCGGCGAAGCCGTGCCAGCGTCTGCGCCGTGTAGCGCGTGCCCAGCCGCGCCTCGAGATCGCTCACCGTGACCCGCGGATCGTGGCCGACGATCGCGCGGGCCCGCGCGATCCGCTGCGGCATCGGCGCCGGCCCCTCGGGTTTCAGCGGGTTGCCCGGCGAGACCAGCCACCACACCCGGTCCAGTCCGAAGCGCTTGAGCGCCTCGCGGGTGACATGGGCATGCCCGGCATGGGCCGGATCGAATGACCCGCCCAGAAGGCCGATGGCCTGCCCCGGCCCCGCCACGGGCCATCCCGGTCCCCGTATCACCCTGCCGTCCCCCCGCGCGCCGATTGCCCTTTTTCGCCCGCTCCCCTAGATGGGGGAAAACCCATTCCAGAGGACCGAACATGGCAGCCTATCAATTCGTCTACCACATGGACGGCGTCTCGAAGACCTATCCGGGCGGCAAGAAGTGTTTCGAGAACATCCGCCTGAATTTCCTGCCCGGCGTCAAGATCGGCGTCGTCGGCGTCAACGGCGCGGGGAAATCCACGCTGCTGCGGATCATGGCCGGGATCGACAAGGATTTTTCCGGCGAGGCCTGGGCGGCGAAGGGCGCGCGCGTGGGCTACCTGCCGCAGGAGCCCGAACTTGACCCGGCGCTGAACGTGCGCGGCAACGTCATGCAGGGCGTCGCGGCGAAACAGGCCAAGCTCGACCGCTACAACGAACTGGCGATGAACTATTCCGACGAGACCGCCGAGGAGATGGCGCAGCTGCAAGACGAGATCGACGCGGAAAACCTGTGGGATCTCGACAGCCAGATCGACGTCGCGATGGAGGCGCTGCGCTGCCCGCCCGACGAGGCGTCCGTCGACAGCCTGTCGGGCGGCGAAAAGCGCCGGGTGGCGCTGTGCCAGCTGCTTCTGGAAGCGCCGGACATGCTGCTTCTGGACGAACCGACGAACCACCTTGACGCCGAAACCATCGCCTGGCTGCAAAAGCACCTGATCGACTACAAGGGCACGATCCTGATCGTCACCCACGACCGCTACTTCCTCGACGACATCACCGGCTGGATCCTCGAACTGGATCGCGGCCGCGGCATCCCCTACGAGGGAAACTATTCCAGCTGGCTGGAACAGAAGGCCAAGCGGCTGGAACAGGAAGCCCGCGAGGACAAGGCCCGCCAGAAGACGCTGGAGCGCGAACTGGAATGGATCCGCGCCGGCGCCAAGGCCCGGCAGGCCAAGCAGAAGGCCCGGATCAACGCCTACGAGGAACTCGCCGGCCAGTCCGAACGCGAGAAGATGAGCCGCGCGCAGATCATCATCCCCAACGGCCCGCGTCTTGGCGGCCGGGTGATCGAGGTCGAGGGGCTGCAGAAGGCCTATGGCGACAAGCTCCTGATCGAGGATCTGACCTTCTCGCTGCCGCCGGGCGGCATCGTCGGCGTGATCGGCCCGAACGGCGCGGGCAAGTCCACGCTGTTTCGGATGCTGACCGGGCAGGAACAGCCCGACGCCGGCAGCATCGCCTTCGGCGACACCGTGAAGCTGGCCTATGTCGACCAGTCGCGCGACGCGCTCGACCCGAACAGGACGGTCTGGGAAGAGGTGTCCGACGGGCTGGAGGTGCTGGAACTGGGCGACGCGACGATGAATTCCCGTGCCTATTGCTCGGCCTTCAACTTCAAGGGCGGCGACCAGCAGAAGAAGGTGGGGCTGCTGTCGGGCGGCGAGCGCAACCGGGTGCACATGGCGAAACTGCTGCGCTCGGGCGGCAACGTGCTGTTGCTCGACGAACCGACGAACGACCTCGACGTCGAAACCCTGCAGGCGCTTGAGGCGGCGCTGGACGATTTCGCGGGCTGCGCGGTGATCATCTCGCACGACCGCTTCTTCCTCGACCGGCTCTGCACCCATATCCTCGCCTTCGAGGGCGAGGCGCATGTCGAATGGTTCGAGGGCAACTTCGAGGCCTACGAGGACGACAAGATCCGCCGGCTGGGGCCGGACAGCGTGGAACCGAAGCGGGTGAAGTACAAGAAGTTCACCCGCTGATCCGCGATGGCGGGCGCGAACCCGTCCGGGTTCGCCGCGAGACCGGGGCGCACCGGGGTTGATTCCCCGCAAGCCCCTTCTCCTGCGATTGTGGCCGGATCGCGGCGCTTCCGTGGCCCGTGATCGTTTCCCTCCGGCGACCGATCCGCCCGTGCCGGGGCCTATCGTTTCGCCGCCCCTGCGAATGTCGGGGCGCGCCATCCCTT
>Ga0180430_10005634_pt1 | contig 10363 bp, 7 predicted proteins | sample SS_ome_9_FD_132999 | JGI IMG/M metagenome (GOLD analysis project Ga0180430, IMG submission 132999) | Hypersaline lake sediment archaeal communities from the Salton Sea, California, USA - SS_1_S_2 metaG | ecosystem: Environmental > Aquatic > Non-marine Saline and Alkaline > Hypersaline > Sediment... | reverse complement strand
TTTGCCAGACACCATGTGCATTCAGGGTTGAAATATCTGAATCCGGGACTGGAATGTCGATAAATTGTCTGACGATACTCCTGCTTATTGACCCGGAGTGTGGAGGAATGACCGATTCTCCGAACCATGCATTGAGTATAATACGTACCTCATCGAACCCAAAAAAACGCCTTCCGGAAGTCACTCCGGAAAATCTTCCATTCATTTCAATGGCTGTATAGGTTTGGTCTGAACGTTTCTTCATCTGCACATTCAGAATGCCCGTCCAGCCGGCCTGAATGGCGGCGTCTGCATACTGGTGAGCCACCGCCAGCAAACTTGGATCTTTAATCAGGGTCATTCCTTCGCAGCGACCCATCACCATTATTGACTGAAACAAGCAGGTATCTAATACTGACGCATCCCGACCGATAAGAATCTGAGCGACAAAAAGCGCCTGTTCTGGCACTTCCCAAAAAAAAGGAAGCCCACAAGATGTGTCCAACTCACATTCAGGCTTATCTCCAATAAAAGGCTGAATGGCATAGTCATGGAGACCCGCGACTCGTTGCAGCTGGTCTGCATTAACCACAAGACGAACTCCACGCGTACCGTTGCCGTATCGGGGCTTGGCAATGAGTGGAAATCCGTACTGGTTACCCAGACTGAGTGCATCCCTTAGACTATCCGGAAGCCCGGTTTCTACTGTCGGTGCAAACGGCAGAGCCTTGTCTTTGGCAAAATGCCAGCTCCTCACCTTATCAGCCATAACAGCGGCAAAGTCAGAGTGGCCGCACAAAAACGCCCCGCTATCTGGATACAAGCGATCACGGAGGCGACCGAGAAGTTCGATGTCGTCGTCACGACCGGGAATGATGACATCAGGAGCTTCGCGTTCAATGACAGATGACAAATCTTTGGCAAATGCAGTTCGATCGGCGGCTGGTCTGACCAGATACGCCGTTTCGCATCTGAAATTACCCCAAGCTGAGGCATCTGAGTTGGTCCCTACAATCCTGAGATTCTGCCTCCTTTTTTCCAGAGAATCCAGAATATTTTGCCCCACGAGGCTCCCGACGCTTGTGATCAGTATTGTCTTCATAGGTTTTGACTCCTATTTTTTCGAAATTCAGAAAGCCAGTTGGAGAATTCCAAATGATTCTCCTGCCTCAAAGCTTCATTGACTGTGTCTTCCATTTTCACCCATAATACAACCGGCCCATCTAGCCGGCGGCACTGATTCAATGTGTGCAGGAGCTCATCAGACGAAAATGCCCGGTAGCATCTGATTCCCATCGATTCTGCAAACAGCCCCCAGTCGGTTTCAGGTAAATCTACATACTCATTGCTAAGCCCCCAATTACTCGTACTTGCAAATTTTTGATTATCAAGAATTAAGAAAATAATTGGCAAGCGATATCTTCGAGCCGTTGAGATTTCCACGCCAAACATTCTAAAAGACCCATCACCAATCAACGCAACGACCGGTCGTTGCGGAGAGGCCAGCTTGACGCCAATTGATGCGCACAATCCAAAGCCCATCGGAGAAAGTGCATCTGATTGAATCATCATATTCGGCTCATGGCAAGACATGAGCAAGGTGCCTGCCAGCCTCACCTGACCAGCATCGAGACAGTACCGTGTATTGTATGGCATAGCACGTTTCAGAATACTGAATAATTCCTGATACGTAAACTCTCCTTGCCCACCAGGAACAGATTGGCTCGGGGAATGATTGTTTGCAGTGAGGGTCTGCAACCACTCTTGTCGACGTGTCATCAGGAGGAGAGATTGGTCTGTGCCCCCCGATTTTTCAAGATATCTCCTGAATTGTGGTGCTTGCACGCTCACACTTTCAATTCCTTCACTGACATATTTTTGAATTTTTTCTTCTTTAACACCGACACATATCACCCTTTCGGCCCTATATTGTGCTGGCCCCCGAAGTGCCATCAAGGCTCCCTGAGAACTTCGAAATCCTACATACCCGATACTCACAAGCGAACCCTCGGGTACCATCCCTCTGGCTCCGCAATCAGTCATGACAGCAATTAAGTGCCGTTTTGCAAACTCGTAAAGCTTGGGAGAATTCAATATATCAATTGCTCTGGCACCAAGAAAGAGCACAACCCGGGTCCTGTCTGAGACAATCCGGGGAATATTCAAAATCTCTTCCCTGATCTCTTTCCTGATTTTCAATGCCAAAGGAAATGAACATGGCGCCATTTGGACGTCGACTGGAATCTGTATATGCAGCGGCCTTTTTTCCTCAAACGCTGATTGAATATCCCGGATAACCCGCGGCACGTCATCCGGACACGCACAGATGGTAGACAATCCGATTGCTTCTCTGAAAATCCTGCTGTCATTGGTTCCACTGGGGCTGGCATCTTGAAATTCGCCCTTCCCGTGGGCATCTGCCGAAATATTGCCGGTGATAAAGCATACTGGTAACTGATCAACTCTGGCAACCTGTGCAGCGGCAACCATGTAAGCTGCCCCTGGGCCACCAATCGAAGCAACAACCGTTGGCTTCCCGGATGCCCTAGCGTAACCACATGCCATAAACGCTGCACTCAGTTCTTGTACAGCCACAACTGGAGACAAATGCGGATGGTGATTTAATGCCTCAAGAAAATACGTAATCTGGGCGCCAGGAACTAAAAACACGTACTCTCCTCCAAGTGCATGCCACGCACTCAATAAAGCAGTCGAGACTGTGCCGAAAGCTCCCTTCTCAACAGGCCGACCGAGTTTTCCGCTCCCGGCATTCTTTCGCATTCTCGATTATTTTATCATACTTTTTATTATTGTGGCTATTTTCAATTGGGTTTCTTCGGTAAGATCAAAATAAAGTGGCAGACATAACACCCGCTTCACAATATCCTCGGTAACCGGGAGTTCACTTTGGTTTGAATCGACATAGTTCAGCGTAGCGAGGTTTGGATAAAAATACCGCCGGGTACCGATTCCCTGACTTTCGAGTGCTTTTCTCACGTCACCCATGACGGTTTCATCTTTGAAAATGACCGGCATATATGCTCGGTTCCAACTGCTGTCAGGCTGTTCCCGAATCCAACTGACAGGGCAGTCTTTCAATAATTCCATGTAGGAATCCGTAAGCGCTTTCACTTTTTCAAGGATATCTTCCATGTATTTCAAATTCAGAAGCCCCATTGCGGCATGCAATTCTGAATTCTTCCCATTGATACCCACTCCGTCAAATTGATCAATGCCGTTGAACCCAAAATTACGCATCAGTTCAATGCGATTCATCCACTCGGGGTTCCGGCAGATCACAGCCCCTCCTTCGACCGTATGAAAGAGCTTGGTGGCGTGAAAACTGGTGGCAGTGATATCTCCATATCCGAAAACTGACTGTCCCTTGTACTGCGTTCCAAAGCAATGAGCGGCATCATACATCACCTTTAAATCATAACGTTTTGCGATGGATTCAATGGCATCAATATTACATGGATTGCCATACACATGGGTAGCCAAAATAGCGGAGGTCCGTTCCGTAACGGCACGCTCAATAAGCTCAGGATTGATGTTCAAAGAGTCTGGTTCAATGTCAACAAAGACGGGCTTACACCCTTCCCAGACAATGCTTGAAGTTGTGGCCACATACGAAAATGGACTCGTAATCACCTCTCCGGTTAAACTGAGTGTCCGTATCGCGAATTGCAGGGCTGTTGTACCACTGCTCAGAAAGAGCATTGGCGGGCATTCCAGAAAATCACTCACAAGTTTTTCAATCGATTGGCACATCGGGCCATTGTTTGTCAGCCAACCGTGATCCCATATCAGTTTGAGAAGCGCTTCATACTCCTCGCGGGGCGGAAAAAAAGGGCGAGTGACAGGGACCTTTATATTCATTCCTTCAACGTTTTTCTGTCTTTGACACGTTTATCCCCAAATCCCCCAAAGTACACTTTTCTTTCATGAGAGGCTCACAAACTATTGGTCCACTCTTTTCGAAGAAAATCCTACCAACCGCATGCAGAAGGTAGTCCGGAAGGCTTCAGATGCGGAGATTTCCAATTACCTTTACACACCATCTTGATTGGTACGAATCTTCCCTAAAAATTGGAGTCAAAACTGGATTTTTGGTGTTGTTTTTTGCAGAAAGGCATTAGATGGGTATTTTTTTACTCGGGTTCTCGAAAAAGGACTGGTTTTTGCACGGTAAAACCCGATACACCGACATGGCTTCGGCCACAGACTGATTGTTACCTCATGAAGCATGCTGCTGTCCGCATCGCATTGGGTATGCTCCTTTCCTGGAGTATGGCTGGAGGGGTATGTGCACAATTGAGGCCGCTCGGTGGGGGTGTCAATGCGGAGGGATCTGAGGGGCACAGTCCGGTCGTGGGGCCGGAGGAGCAGGAATTATTCTTTGCCAGGGCCAATCATCCTCAAAATTTTGGCCAGGAAGATCTTCCGGACATTTGGATGTCTTCAAGAGCATCCGATGGATCCTGGGGCCATGCAGTCAATCTGGGCGCATTGGTCAACAGCCCTGATGAGGACTACCCGGTCGCTCTTACCAAAAACAATACGAGTCTGTATCTCGCCAGCACCCGTTACAATGCTGAATATCCGATGTTGTACCGGTCGAACCGGCAAGGCAGGTTATGGGATCTTGCTGAGCCGGTTGTGATTGAAGATCATTATTCCTATGATCCTGATGTTCGGTATACGGTCAGCTTTGACGGGCAGGTTTGTATTTTTTCAGCCAACCGGGATGAAAGTGAGGGGGGGCTCGACTTGTTTGTTTCGTTTCAGGAAGATGAGCAGGGGCTTTTTTCATTTCCCCTCCCTTTAGGAGAAATGGTAAATACCGAGAAAGATGAGTCGTTCCCTTTTCTGGCTTCTGACGGACGTACCCTATATTTTGTGCGCCGGAAGGAAGGCAGTAGTGAAGGAGTACTCTACCGGACATCGCGACTTGGGGAAGACTGGAACGGGTGGTCTGAGCCGGAAATCGTGCAGGTGGGGACTGAAGATTTTTCGAGGTTTTCATTTTTCCTCTCATTTTCAGGTAAGACAGCCTATCTCTCTGCCGGTAAGCCCTCGATGATTCAGGAATTCACTTTTGATCAGCCGCAACAAAAAGAGCCGATGCTTCGGATTTCGGGGGTTGTCCGTGATATTCGTTCAAGTCAGCCATTGCGGGCTGGCATTGCCTTGCTTGACCGCTTTGGGCGGCAACTACAGGAGGTGAGGAGTATTTCCGGAGAATTTGAGTTTCTCACTCCCCAGGCCAGCGGCCTGATGCTTGATGCCCGTGTAACGGGATATCTCCCGATTTTAAGATGGATCAGCTATCCGCAGGCAAGCCGGGAAGAAATTGATTACGGAAGCGGGGAGGCTGGCACGACCGGAGAGGCTGGTGCCATGGTGGTGCACAGTCCAAGGGCGGAACGCATTGAAATGTGGCTCCAGCGGTTAGAGTCAGAGGTGGAGCGGTTTGAAGACAAGCGCAGAAAGCAGCTTGAAAACAAGCCACCTGAGGTTCCTGAGCTGGGCGTCTTACCCGGGATCGAACGATTGGAACAAGAATATGAAATACGTTACTATGCAGCAGATGTCCCACGGAAAATGGCGGAAACTCTTGACATCAAATCTCCTCCGGCAGCTCCGGTAGAGGAGGATAAGGATGATTCTGACCCCGGACTCGATTCGTTGAGAGCCAAGTATCAGAAATATGCGCTTGATTTGGCTGCTGCACAGGATACTTTACGTGCTGCTGCGGAAGTGGAAGAACGTACACGACTTGACATGCCCTTTTCCGAACTTGCAGAGGCTGCTCATTGGGAAATGCTCACGAGGCTTAGTCCGGAAAGTATTGTCAAATTGAGAGAAGAGTTAATGGTTAGTACCCCATCGCAAATTGAGTCCCGCCTTCCGGATTATCTGCAAGGCAGAATGAAATCGGAAGACTGGCAGGAAGTGGCGGAGCGTCTGTTTTTTTACGCGCCTGTATCACTCGGGCGGAGAAACCCCACAAGTTTGGCTTTTCTGACAGCCTCTGAAGACCTATCCGATTACTGGAATCGCCTGATGTCTGCCATTGAACCGGGGGTTCGACAGCAGCTCGATTCGGAGCTTCTCCCCGGCTTGCGAAAGGAGTTGCGCCAGGAACTCGAATACCAAACCTTCCTGCAACTCAGGCGAAAACTGAAGAGCGAGCTTGAGGGTGAGTTGATGGAAAGCCTGCAGGAGCGGACGGCTCAAAACGCGCCGGCTAATCGTGAAGGCTTGAGAGACCTGCCAACAACTCCGGAACAAGAAAATGAGAATATCCGCTCGGATTTGCTGTTTGTACCGGCAGAACCGGGACAGACCTTTGAGCTTGAAGATGGACAGTTTGCTGCCAACCAACCACAGCTTTTGCCCGAATTGGTGCGTCAGCTTGATCAGCTTGCCGCACTTCTCAAAGCCTACCCACAGTTGCGCCTTGAAATTGGATGCCACACCAATGGCCAGGTGGAGCAATCGTATGCCCGTGCCCTGACCCAACTCCGAGCCGATGCAATTATTGACTACCTTTTGATTCAGGGCGTTGCTCAATCGCGCATTCGCGGAAAAGGATACGGCAACGACCAGCCTGTATCTGAGGGTTCCACTCCGGACGACCACCTTCTGAATCAGAGAGTGGAGGTGCGGATTGTCGAATGGTAAACCGAGAATCTATGAAATTCATCTCCGAGCAAGAGATAGACATCGCTTCAGAAAAGCTACACGAAGAGGGGGTCCTTGACCAGGTGCTTTCCGAATTTGAGAAGGAGCAACCTTGGCTGCTTACCTTCATGACCGCTGACGCTGGTCCCGCATTGTCCGCAGATGAGCAAGACCACATGATGTTTCTCGCCCTTTCCGTCTGGCTGTCTCTCGACCAAGATGAGCGGAACGCTCTGGTACCCCTTCATGCACAGGCTATAGAAGAAGCCGAGGAAAAGATATGGACACTTATTCAGGAGGGGGGCAATCGGTCATTTTCAGGGCTTCTTGATTCATTTTTTGAGCGCACCACCCAGGAAGATCTCCTTGCATTTGTGGAAGATGCCCTGCAACTTGATGAAGACAGCCCTGTCACGTCAATCGGGCGTGAAGTCGTTGTGGTCAGACTTCTGGTGATGATTGATTTGCTCTGTGAGGATCCACCGAATTGAGCAATCTGACCAGTTCGTGTGCAGCCTGGAAGGGAGATTGGCGTCCTTCTTCGACTGATTTCAAGACTTCTGGCATCATGTGCGCTACACGAGGGTGGTGAAAAAACCAACGTTTGAGTTGTTCGAGCAGTGTTTCCTGAAACCAATGGACAGCCTGGTGTGTGCGATTGGATGCCAGAAACCCATTTTCTGTGCTTTGGCCGACAAATTCCCGGACGGCCAAAGCAACCTCTTCAAGGCCTTCGCCTTTCTGGGCTGAGCAAGACAGCACTTTTGGTGTCCACCCGCTGTCGGCGGGAGCCAGCAGGTGAAGGGCATTTCGATACGCTTGCCGGGTTTGCCTCCCGAGGGCTACTCGCTCGCCATCTACTTTATTGACAACCAAGAGATCAGCCATTTCTACAATACCCCGTTTGATTCCCTGAAGTTCATCGCCGGCACCCGGCAGCAGGATCAGGATAAACAGGTCGGTCATGGAGCTGACGGTATGTTCTGACTGCCCGACTCCCACCGTTTCGACCAGAATACGATCAAACCCTGCTGCCTCACACAGGATGATTGACTCTCTCGTTTTTCGGGCCACCCCTCCAAGGGCGTCGCCTGCCGGCGACGGTCTGACATACACATTCGGATTGGCTGAGAGGGTTTGCATGCGGGTTTTATCGCCAAGGATGCTTCCTTTGCTCAAAGAGCTCGACGGGTCGATGGCCAATACGGCAACTGTATGCCCTTCGCTCAGCAAGATATGGCCAAAGGCCTCAATAAACGTACTTTTCCCGGAGCCGGGGCTTCCGGTCACGGCTATACGGACAGATTTTCCACTGTGGGGGAGGCACCTCCTGACCACTTCTCCAGCGATGGCCTGATGGTCTTCGTGTTCGCTTTCAACAAGTGTAATGGCCCTGCTGAGCATCACCCGGTCGCCTTTCAGAATGCCTTCAGCCAGAATTGCCGGATCTGCGGTCCTGCCCTTCCAGCGGCTGAGAAAAGCTGAAGCGTTCGGATTCAGCGGTGCAGACGGTTCCTGCCTGGTCTGTGGGTCGCTCATGATCCTGATGGTGATGGCTTGTGCGGAATCCCTTATCTTTGTAGATTCCTGAGATGTGAAGGTAAAAAGATTCAAGATGGAAATAAAGGAATTGACAGGGCACAGTGCATGTAATGGCCGTGTAGACTGGATTGGTCTGAGGCCGGGCAGGCGCGAATCACTTGTCAGCGTGACCAGCGTCGGAGTCACACCTGAGCGCGGCCTTGAAGGGGATCACTCCAACGGACCGCGAAAAAAAAGGCAGGTGACCCTGATTCAGGCTGAGCACCTCGCCGCGGTGGGGTCAATACTTGGCACCGGTCATCCTGTAGACCCAATGCTGACTCGACGCAATGTGGTTGTTTCCGGACTGAATCTCCTCACCCTGCGTGACTGCCAGTTCCGAATTGGCCCCTCGGTCATTCTGGAAGGAACCGGCTATTGCCATCCGTGCTCGCGCATGGAAGAAAACCTTGGATTTGGGGGTTACAATGCGATGCGAGGACATGGTGGCATCACTGCCCGGGTCATTGAGGGTGGCACCATTTCAGAGGGTGACGAGGTCATCCTTCTGCATTCTCCAAAAGAGAACGCATGAAACTGCCGGCCCTGATCAGACATTCAGATTTTTTACACCGCCTCACTCATTGGGAGCACTGGCCCATGCAGGTCTTTCTTTTTCCGGTAGTCGGAATGTGGGTTTCCTTTATGATCAGGGCTAGGGCCATTGCATTTTTTACGGCGGCAAACCCTTCGATTCATACCGGAGGGATGTTTGGAGAATCCAAGGGTCGCATTTTAGATATGGTGCCAGACAGTCTGGTGCCCCGCACGCTGCTGCTTTCTGGTGAAGACAAAGCCTGGTCACGGGTGGAGGCATGGATGCAGCAAGGCTCTCTTAATTTCCCACTAATAGGAAAGCCGGATATCGGAGAACGCGGCTTCGGGGTTTCCAAATTGGAGAATGCTGAAGAGGTCAGTGCCTATCTGGCAGGTTCGGGTGGAGACATTCTCATTCAGGAATTTATTGACCTCCCTCTGGAACTGAGTGTCATGTTCTATCATTTTCCGGGTGAATCACACGGATACATTCCCTCTGTCACAATCAAAGAACCTCTCGCGGTAATTGGTGACGGAAAATCCACGCTGGCTGAGCTGATTACTGAGTACCCACGGGCTCGCATGCAATGGCCGCGCCTTCGGCGGCGGTGGGCAGACCGCGAGCAGGAGATTCCGGCACCCGGACAAGTCATTCAGCTTGACTTTATCGGTAACCATTGTCGGGGCTCCACATTCCGCGATGGCAATTCAATGATTGACAATCAATTACATGATTTATTCAACGATGTCGTCAAACAAATGGACGGCGTCTATCTTGGGAGGTTTGACCTCAAGTGTGAAAGTGTCGAAGCAATGAAAGCCGGGAAGTTTAAGGTTTTGGAGTTCAATGGTGTGGCTGCAGAGCCCGCCCATTTGTATGACCCCCAATACTCACTTTGGCAAGCTTACCGTGACTACTACCGCCACTGCCGGACGGTCTACCGTGTCAGTCAGGCTGTCAGAGCCAGAGGAGCGAAAGTCATGACCACCAGAGAAATTCTGAGTGCTTACCGTGCCTACCGCAAGGCCTTGAAGGAAATGTCTGCCATTTGAAGATCCCCTCTTCACCCCCCGCCCTGTAGGGGCAAACTCTTCTTAGATTCGGGGACCATAGCAAAATAAGCTGCAGCGCAGCGACATCTTGTTTTTATCCCCCCAGATTCAAGAATGGAAAGCCGAGATTGAGATTCTCATCCCCTCAATCCATCTCTCGAAACAATTGAAGAGGTCGCTGCGATGCAGCTTAATAATTACACCACCCCAGGAGCTAAGAAGATGTCGCTGCCATGCAGCTTTTTTAATTCACAGCCCCGCGGCTAAGAAGATATCAATGCCGTGCAGCTTTTTTGGTACACGCCACTCACAGCTAAGAGGGTATCGATGCTATGGAGCTTTTTTTGGCACACAGCCCCACTACTAAGAAGAGATCAATGCCATGAGCTTACCCTTCTTTTGAATCTGTCAGACTCAGGTACAGCTCATCGAGCTGCTCGGGGTGCACCGGAGACGGTGCATCAATCATCATATCACGGCCCTGATTATTTTTGGGGAATGCGATGAAATCCCGAATACTGCTCTG
>Ga0180430_10005632_pt1 | contig 10365 bp, 9 predicted proteins | sample SS_ome_9_FD_132999 | JGI IMG/M metagenome (GOLD analysis project Ga0180430, IMG submission 132999) | Hypersaline lake sediment archaeal communities from the Salton Sea, California, USA - SS_1_S_2 metaG | ecosystem: Environmental > Aquatic > Non-marine Saline and Alkaline > Hypersaline > Sediment... | reverse complement strand
GTCCGATGTCCTCGAGGGTCGCTGATTCGACCGGTGAGAGTACGTGAACACCGGGCGCCGACAGCACTCCGAGATCCCGCGCCAACCGCATCGCCAGTTGAACTCGGACCGGCGCGAGCGGATGACCGGGGCCGAAGTCGTACGCACGCAGGTTCTCGTCCCAGACCACCGTCACCGAATCACCCATCGGGAGTCAGGCCTCCCGACCAAGTTCGGCGCCGCGATCACGGGCGGCACGCGTCGCCGCCGCGATGAGCGGTGCCCACCCCTGCTCGGGACGGTCACCACCGGTGAGGACCGCGAGCGCGGCCTGGGTGGTTCCTCCCGGTGAGGTCACCCGACGCCGGAGTTCCGCGGGGTCGACATCGCTGCCTCGCGCCAATAGGGCGGCGCCCGCCACTGTCTGGAGCACAAGCAATCGCGCGACCTCAGGATCCAGACCGAGCTCGATTCCCGCCGCTTCGAGGGACTCCATGAAGGCGAACACATAGGCGGGCCCACTGCCTGAGATCGCTGTCACCGCATCCTGCAGTCGCTCATCGACGGCAGCGGTGCTGCCCAGCACCGAGAGCATGTCCCGCACTCGTTCGACCGTCGCCGGATCAGCCTTGGCGCCAGCGGAAATCACCGTCATCCCCTCGCCGATCACCGCCGGGGTGTTCGGCATCGCCCGCAGGCAGGTGACCTGATCGCCCACATAGGACTGCAGATCATCAGTGGAGATCCCCGCGGCAAGGGAGATCAACGCCGCGCCCGGTTCGATGTGGGGTCCGATCACACCGAGGGCTTGTCGCGCATCCTGGGGTTTCACCGCCAGCAGGACTGTGTCGGCTCCGATGACGGCCTGCGCGGGGTCGGCAGCAGCGACACCGTGGATGTCCTGCACCTGCTGTTCACGTTCGGCGACCTTCTCGGCGATCACAATGCGATCCGCGGGGATGCCTGCACGGATTAATCCTCCGACGAATGTCTCGCCCATCACACCTGCACCGATGACGGCGATCGTCGAACCGTGCTGTTTCGCTGAGGACATCGAAGTCACTCGCTTTCCGATCGGGGTGCGGCGAGGGGGACACGCGGATCGAGCAGAGACTGGATGACCGGCCCCACCATCCGTACGACATGCTCGTCCGAGGCCGACGCGAGCGGTTCGATCCGCACCGCATACCGGCCGGTGGCGATCCCGATGAGGTACGACGAGATGAGCGCACCCCGCATCCGGGCATCCGGGACCCCCACCGCAGCCACGATTCGGTCGATGATCGTGGACTCGACATATTCCTGGAGCGCGCGCGTGGAGGAGTAGGCCGTTCCCCCGGCCCGCATCATCGCCAAGAGATCCGCCCGTGTCTGCGGATCATCGAGGGTGGTGAGCATGAAACGCACCAGTCGATCGCCCAGGCCTTCGATCCCCGGGGCGAGAAGGGCGGGCACGGCGGACGCGGGATCCGTGGGGAGGCGAACCGCTGCGGCGAAGAGGTCGCCCTTGTTCCGGTAGTACCGACGTGCCACCTCGGGCGCCACGCCGGCCGCAGCGGCAACACCCTTCATCGTGGTGCGCGCATATCCGGAGGAGGCGAAGAGCGCCCGGGCCGCATCGACCAGGGCGGACCGCGCGTCGGCATCGTGAGGGGCGTTGGCCGAGTCCGTGCCACCCGCGGGCTGATCTGCGTCGGGCATGGCACCACCCTAGCCCGGCCGGTCTGCCTCCCGGTCAGCCCGCGGAAGGCGAGAGGTGCTGTCGAGCGAAGGCCAGCGCCTCGGCTAGATCCGCCTCCCGTTCGATGCGGGATCCCGCTCGCCGCGTGGTGACCTCGACGACGACCGTGCCGTCGAATGACGTGTCACGCAGGTGCTGCAGCACCTCGGCGCAGGGCTGCGATCCTCGGCCAGGGACCAGATGCTCATCGCGCGCCGAGCCACTGCCATCGGCAAGATGCAGATGGCGCAATCTCGAGTCGAGATCGCTCACCATCTGCAGCGCGTCCGTCCCCGACACGGCGGTGTGGGAGAGATCGACCACAGTGTGCGCGTAGTCCTCATCCCGGATGTCCCAACCGGGGGAATATGCCGCAATCTCCCGCGACCGAGCCCGCCAGGGATACATGTTCTCCACGGCGAACTCGACATCGGTCACGTCACGCATCCGAGCCAGCCCGGCGACGAACTCCCGCGCGTATTCGCGCTGCCAGCGGAAGGGTGGATGCACGACGACGGTCCGCGCACCGAGTTCCTCGGCGGCGGCGCGAGCACGCACGAGCTTTCCCCACGGATCGGTCCCCCACACTCGCTGCGTGACGAGCAGGCAGGGTGCGTGAAGTGCCAGAATTGGCACACCGAAGTGTTCGCTGAGGCGCCGAAGCGCTGACGGGTCCTGGCTGACCGAGTCGGTCATCACCATGACCTCCACCCCGTCGTATCCGAGGCGCGCTGCGATCTCGAAGGCTGAAGCCGTCGACTCTGGGTACACCGACGATGTCGACAGGGCGACGGCGGGAGTCCCCGTGTCTGGAGCCATGGTCACGCCCGACGCCAACGATCGGTGATGACCGTCGCCGCCCACACCAGGACGACTCCGATGAGTCCGGAGACCGCAGCGAGAGTGAGGCCGGGGCCGAGGGGGATGGTGAGTGCGAAGAAGTTGGCGGAGAAGGGCACAAGCAGCACAGCGAGGAAGAGCACGACCATGAGAAGCACGATTCCCACACGGAGCAGGTTCAACGGACGAGCCGACTGAGCAAGAACGGCTGTGGTGACGATGAACAGTGTGACCGTCGCCGCGGTCCGTGCATCCTCGATGCTGGAGCCGCCGCGGAGTTCGAGGAGATACGTCGCCAGTGAAGTGCCCGCACAGATCAACCCCGCCGGGATCGTGAAGAGCAGCACCCGCTTGAGGAAGCCGGGACGGAAGCGCTCCGTGTTCGGCATCAGGGCGAGGAAGAATCCGGGGATGCCGATCGTGAGGGCCGAGATGAGCGTGTAGTGGCGGGGCAGGAATGGGAACTCCAGGGTCGAGATGCCGAAGATGATCGCCGTGAACACGCTCAGGCCGACGATGAGGGATGTCGCCGAGGCGTAGAAGGTCTTGGTGAGGAAGACATCGGAGACTCGCTCGATATTGCCCAGGACCCGACGTCCCTCGGCCACGACACTGGGCATGACGGAGAACTTGTTGGTAAGCAGCACGATCTGGGCGACAGCGCGTGTGGCGGCCGAGCCCGAGCCCATCGCGATGCCCAGATCGGCATGCTTGAGCGCGAGCACATCGTTGACACCATCACCGGTCATCGCGACGGTCCGCTTCCTCAGATGCAGCGCATCGACCATCGCCTGCTTCTGCGTCGGCGTCACCCGACCGAACACACTGTGGTCATCGACCGGACCGGCAAGCTGCTCGGGATCCTCGGACAACTCCCTCGCGTCGATCGGGTCATCGGCGCCGGGGACGCCCGCGCGTTCTGCGATCGCACCCACCGTCGCGGCGTTATCCCCGGAGATCACCTTCACCGAGACGCCCTGGTCGAGGAAGTAGCCGATGGTGTCCGCAGCATCCGGGCGGAGCACCTGATCGATGATGACGAGCGCGATCGGTTCGACGGTGCCCGCGCCGGAGTCCGCCGAAGGGTGCGATCCCTTCGATGATGCCGCCAACAGCAACACTCGTGCGCCCTGAGCGGACTGCTGATCTGCTTGGGCGAGAACACCGGCATGGGTGTCGCCGAGCAGCACCTCGGGAGCACCGAGCAGGAAGGTGCCGTGGTCGGAGAAGGTCGCCGACGACCACTTCCGGGCACTGGAGAACGGGATGCTGTCGGTCTGCGACCAGCCTGCGGAAGCCGGGTAGGCGGCGGCCACCGCCTGCAGGGTCGGGTTCGGCGACTCCTCGGCTGCTCCCATCGCACCCAGCGCGGCATCGACCTCAGCCTGGTCGCGGGGCGCTCCCGAGGCCTCCGGGAGCGAGATCACCTCGCGCACCTGCATTCCCGGTTGGGTGAGGGTTCCTGTCTTGTCGGCGCAGACGGTGTCGACTCGGGCGAGGACCTCGACGGCGGGAAGTTCCTGAACGAGCACCTTCTTCTGCGCGAGGCGGATGACGGAGACGGCCATGGCGATGCTGGTCAGCAGCACCAATCCCTCGGGCACCATGGTGACGACACCCGCGATCGTGCCGCGGATCGCGTCGGGGAGCGACTGATCGGCGCGCAACTGGCTCCACAGCAGCAGACCACCGACGGGCAGCAGCAGGATCGAGGCGAGTCGGATGAAGGTGTTGATCGCATCGCGCAATTCCGAGCGGGTGAGCGAGAACTTCCGCGCCTGTGCGGTGAGGCCGGCTGCGAAGGAATCTTTACCCACCTTCGTTGCGCGATAGGCACCCGATCCCGCGACGACGAAGGATCCGGACATCGCCTGATCCCCGGGTGCCTTGTCGACCGGGTCGGCCTCGCCGGTCAGCAGGCTCTCGTCGATCTCGAGCCCTTCAGAGACAAGGACGTCACCGTCGACGACGAGTTGATCACCGGGGCGCACCAGCACGATGTTGTCGAGCACGACTTCCCGGGGACGCACCTCGACGTCGGTGTCATTGCGGCGCACCAGGATCTTCGCCTCAGAGATGACCGACAGCTTGGCCAGCGTCCTGCTCGCTCGGTATTCCTGGATGATGCCGATCAGTGTGTTGATGACGATGACGAATCCGAACAGCGCATCCTGGAAGGGCGCCACGATCAGCATCACGATCCACATGGATCCGATCAGGGCGTTGAAGTAGGTCAGCGTGTTCGACCGAATGATGCTGGCCAGGCTGCGGCTGTGAGCATCGGGGGCGTCATTGAACTCCCCGCGGGCAACACGCTCTGCGACCTCCGCGTCGGTCAAGCCCGCCGGAAGGGTGTTTTCGCGTACCCCAGACCCGAGCGTCTCGCTCATGGCTCAAGTCCATCGAGTCTTCGAAGGATGACCCCTTCTCGCAACGCCCACGGCCCGATATCGAAGGAGTCGCAGGACAGCAGATCCATCACCGACTCCGCCACGATCGCCCCGGCGACCAGTTGGGGTGCGCGAGCATCCGAGACCCCGGGCAGGCGGGCACGTTCAGCCGATGTCATCGCGGCCAGCTTCGGGACCCAGATCGCCAGATCATCCCGGGTCAGCACCCGTCGGACATGCGGACCCTCGGTGGAGGGAGCCGCCCCGGTGATACGCGCGAGCTGACGCATCGTCTTCGATGTCGCGACGGCGAGGCGAGGTTCGCCCGCTCGCATCAGGCGACCCGCGACGTCGGCGATCTGCGCGCGCACATGCCGTCGCAGTTCTCGGATCTGCTCCGCCTCGGGCGGATCGCTTCGGCAGAAGTCGCGCGTGAGCCGTCCTGCACCCAGCGGGAGGGACACGGCGACATCGGGCTCCTCATCGGCGCCCGTGGCGATCTCCAGGGATCCCCCACCGATGTCGACGACCATGATGCGCCCGGCCGACCAGCCGAACCACCGCCGCACCGCGAGGAACGTCAGCCGTGCTTCCTCTTCGCCACTCAGCGGTGTCACGGTCACGCCGGTTCGTTCCTGAACGGTCTGCAACACCTCCGCGCCATTGGGCGCGTCCCGGATCGCAGAGGTCGCGAAGGCCAGCATCTCGGTGACCCCGAGATCCTCGGCCACCTCGAGTGATCGGTGGACGTAGCCGACCAGCGAATCCACCGCGACGGAATCGATGCATCCTCGCTCATCGAGGTGCTCGGCCAGGCGCAGGGCGATCTTGGATTTCGAGGCCGGAATGGGCGCAGCGCCGTAGTGGGCATCCACGATGAGCAGATGCACCGTGTTGGAGCCCACGTCGAGCACACCGAGCCGCACGGCGATGACGCTACCGGCATCCGATCCCCCTAGGGTGGAGTGGTGGCCGAAGTGAGCGACGCGCACCGAGTCAATCGGGATGGATCCACCGAAGTCCCCCTCGACTTCCCGCGAGCCTGGGTCGAGTTCGACGACCCCGGCGACGAGGACCAGCGGTTCCGCTGCGATCTCACCTGGTTGACCTCCCGCTACCACTGCATCTTCGGTCAAGGCTGCAAGGGAATCGACGCGGATTCACCCGAGGCTGGCTGCTGCGCGCTCGGAGCCCACTTCGCCGATCGGGAGGACGAGGAACGCGTCCTTCGCTGGTCGAAGAAGCTCACGAAGGAGATGTGGGAAAACCGATCCATCGGCAAGCGTGACGGAATCACGGTGAAGTCCGGCAAGAAGGAACGTGCCACCCGAGTCGTCAACGGCGCGTGCATCTTCCACAACTCCAAGGACTTCCCCGGCGGCTACGGTTGCGCGCTCCATCACCTTGCGGAGGCGGAGGGAGTGTCCTTCGTCGAGACGAAACCCGAGGTGTGCTGGCAGGTTCCGATGCGTCGGGACTTCGACACCGAGGAACTTCCCGATGGCACCGAGCGCGACATCGTGATCATCACCGAATACGACCGTCGAGGTTGGGGTTCCGGCGGACATGACCTCGACTGGTACTGCAGCGGCAACCCCGACGCCCACACTGCCACCGAACCGGTGTTTCGCACCCACCGCGACGAGCTGATCGCGCTCATGGGGGAGCCGGCCTACGACAAGCTGGTGGAGTACTGCGAGGCACGGGAGGCCCTGATGGCCCAGGTCCTCGATCGCGGGGACCGCGCCGCCCTGCTCATCCACCCCGCCGACCCCGAGCCCTTCTCCGGGTAATTCGGGCCCTCCTAGGGCCATATCTACCCGAACAACTACCCGAAGAACGCAGTCGGGCTTCGCAACCACCCACAGTCCACCTCACGTACCACCCCTATGTCGGGGTGATCGCCTACGCTGCCCGACTATGGCCAAGGCGACGACGAGCTATGCGTGCTCCTCCTGCGGTGCGACGCACCTGAGGTGGGTTGGCCGCTGCTCGAAGTGCGGGGAGTTCGGAACCGTCGCCGAGGCTGCGACCACCACCCGCTCCCCCGGTGTCCGCTCGAAGGGAGCCACCCCGACCCGCGTCGCACGACCCCTTGCGGAGGCGAGCGAACAACGCACCCACCGATCGGCGACGCAGGTTGCTGAGTTCGATCGTGTGCTCGGCGGTGGCCTCGTTCCCGGCCAGGTTGTCCTCGTCGCCGGCGAACCGGGGGTCGGCAAGTCCACCCTCTTGCTCGCGGTCGCACACGCGGTCGGTGAACAGCCTGGCTCCGGATCCTTCGCCGACGCTCCTGTCCTCTACGTCACCGGAGAGGAATCCGCGGAGCAGGTGGGGATTCGCGCGGCGCGCATCGGCGCGATGAGCGAACAGGTCCTCGTCGCGGACGAAACGGATGTGCAGGTTGTTCTCGGGCATATTCGCGAACACCGGCCGAGGCTCGTCATCATCGACTCGGTGCAGACCATGGCCTCACCCGAAGTCGATGGTCGACCCGGTGGTGTCGCCCAGGTGCTCGAGGTCACGCAGGCATTGACCCGATCAGCGAAGGAACGTGGCGCTCCGCTCATCCTCGTGGGTCAGTCCACGCGCGAGAACACCGTGGCCGGTCCGCGCGCGCTCGAACACCTCGTCGACACAGTGCTCACTTTCGAAGGCGACCGCACGACATCCCTTCGCCTACTCCGCGCATCGAAGAACCGCTATGGGCCAGCCGATGAGATCGCCGCGTTCGAGCAGACCGAGTCAGGGCTTCGGGAGGTCGTGGATCCCTCGGAGTTGTTCCGCGGACACCGCGAGGTGCCGGTCCCGGGAACCTGTGTCGCCGTGACGATGGAGGGCAGGCGGGCTCTCCTCACCGAAATCCAAGCGCTCGTGGGAACGACGACCACCGGTCGGCGCATGGTCACCGGCCTCGATCCCACCCGCGTGTCCATGCTCACCGCGGTAACCGATCGCATCAGTGAACAGAAGGTCGATGCGTCGGATCTCTATGTGGCGACAGTGGGGGGCGCCCGCATCAGCGACCCTGCCGCCGATCTCGCTGTGTGCCTTGCCATCGCCTCCGCGAAACGCGACACCGCGATGCCTGGACACGTCCTCGCGATCGGCGAGGTCGCCCTCTCCGGCGACATCCGCCCCGTGCCTCACCTGCAGGCTCGGGTCAATGAGGCCCGCCGCCTCGGCTACACCCGGATCCTCGTCCCCCAGGGCTCCCGCTCCCGTCTCGACAAGGGGCCGTTACGGGAGGAGGTGGTCGAGCTCGATCACCTCAACCTGGCCCTGGGGTCCCTCGATCGGATCATGAGATTCGGCCGCTGACTCGACCTAAGCCGAACTCCGCAACTCCCTAGGGGCGAAAAAGTGCTGATCGTTGCGGAGTTGGGTTCGGGGCTATTCGAGGCGCAGGCCGCTGGGCAGGCTCAGCAGGTCGCCGTTGCGTCCCACCACCTGATACTCACCCGCTTCCACAAGCGGCTGATCCGACGGGCAGCCGGTCGCTGAAGTGCGCCCGTCCCACACCACCTGCGTGATGAACTCCTCACCACGCTTGAACGAGATGATGTCCGAGGCGTCGGAGGGGTTGCAGTCATCGCTGGACCACAGCACCTCGCCGTTCTGCTCGATCCGCAGTTCATTGGCACCCGGGCCGACGTTGCGCCGGCATTCCACCGTGCCGATGTTGGTGATGATGAGACTGAGCGTCGGGGTCGAGCCCACCGGATAGATCGGGAACTCCGCCGAGGCCTCAACCAGGATGTCGCTGTCCAGGCACAGGTCATCTGTACGGGTCGGAGACGGGGTAGCCGTCGGTGATGTGGTGGGCGATGTCGTGGGCGATGCGGTGGGAGAAGTCGTCGGCGCCGGGGTCGGGCCGGCGTCCCCACCGTCGCCTCCACCGCGCAGGAAGATGAACCAGATCCCGAACACGATCACCGCGATCACAAGGAGCACGACGAGCCGACGGCGCCAATAGACACCCGGCGGCAGCGGCCCGGCGGGCCAGATAAGCGTGCTCACGGATCAGCACGGTATCGCCTATCAGCCGATCACGTGCCACCATCAGGTCGTGCCAGCGCCCCCGCCCATGTCGGATCTGGGTCGCAGCGCCCCTGGTCTTATGTCCTGGTTTGATACGTTTCGCCGGGATCTTCCATGGCGAAATCCCTCGAAATCATCCGATCATCGGACAGATGCGTCTCTCGATCCCCCCGCCGATCCGTGGGGCATTCTGGTGAGCGAAATCATGCTCCAGCAGACCCCGGTGGCCCGGGTCGAGCCGATCTGGCGTGCCTGGATGCAGCGTTGGCCGACCCCGGCCGACCTCGCCGCCGCCACCCCTGCGGAGGTCATCCGGGCCTGGGGGAAGTTGGGCTATCCCCGCCGGGCGCTACGCCTGCACGCCGCTGCGAACGCCCTCGTCGAGCGACACGACGGCCGGGTTCCCGATGACCTCGACGCCCTGCTCGCCCTCCCCGGGATCGGCGACTACACCGCCGGAGCGATCCTTGCCTTCGCCTTTCAGCGCCCCGCCCTGGCACTGGACACCAACGTCCGCCGGGTGCTGGCTCGACACGATGGCGGGCGTGCGTATCCGGCTGCTTCGATCACCGCGGCCGAGCGAGCACGCGCCAGCGAGCTCATGGCGACGAGTGGTGACGGTGCTCAGTGGATGGCTGCGCTGATGGAACTCGGTGCCTTGATCTGCACATCGGCATCACCCCACTGCGAGGAGTGTCCCGTCGCCGACGGATGCCGCTGGCGCGCGCTCGGATATCCCGATGGCGCACCCCGCCCACGACGTCAGCCGCGCTACGACGGATCGGATCGTCAGGCCCGAGGCGCCCTACTCGATGTCCTGCGCGCCGCTGACGGACCGGTCTCGAAGAAGTGTCTCGACCTCGCCTGGGCCGACACGAGCCAGCGTGAGCGAGCCCTCGACTCCCTCGTCGCCGATGGATTGGTCGAGGCGATGCCGAGAGGACGATTCACCCTTCCCACTTCACCGATGGCCAGCGAGACGTGATCAGGCAGGCGCTGCCTCCTGCTGCTTGCGCCACCGAATCCCCGACTCGATGAATTCGTCGATCTCACCATCGAGCACCGCCGAGGTGTTGCCCGTCTCGTATTCGGTCCGCAGATCTTTCACCATCTGATACGGGTGGAGGACGTAGGAACGCATCTGGGTTCCCCATGATCCGGCCGAATCATCCTTGAGGGCATTAAGTTTCGCCTGCTCCTCGCGACGACGCTGCTCGAGCAAGCGCGACTGAAGTACGCGCATCGCTGCAGCTCGATTTTGGATCTGGGACTTCTCGTTTTGGCATGACACGACAATGCCGGTGGGGACGTGGGTGATTCTCACCGCCGAGTCGGTGGTGTTCACCGACTGTCCCCCAGGCCCACTCGAGCGGAAGACATCGACTCGGATATCGG
>Ga0180430_10005631_pt1 | contig 10365 bp, 8 predicted proteins | sample SS_ome_9_FD_132999 | JGI IMG/M metagenome (GOLD analysis project Ga0180430, IMG submission 132999) | Hypersaline lake sediment archaeal communities from the Salton Sea, California, USA - SS_1_S_2 metaG | ecosystem: Environmental > Aquatic > Non-marine Saline and Alkaline > Hypersaline > Sediment... | reverse complement strand
GGCGCTGGGCCTGCCCGGCACCGTCGATGCCGGCCTGCACTGCCTGCGGCCGCTGGGCCGGCACGTGCAGGTCGGCATGCCGGTGGGCCATACCGCGCGGATGGAGATCGACATGAACGCGGTCTACATGAAGAACCTTGCGCTTTACGGCACCCGCGGGATGCCGGCCTGGCGGTTCCCGTCGCTTCTGTCGCTGATCGAGGCCGGGCGCGTCGACGTGGCGCCGTTGGTATCGCGCGAGATCGCGCTGTCGGGGGTGAGCGCCGAGTTGCGCGCCTTCGACGGGCCGGCGCCGCCGGGCGTGGCGGTGGTCACGGATTTCGCGGGCTGAACGGCGGCAAAATCCTTCGGACGAAGGATTTTGCCAGGCCGGCCAGGATCTTTCGGCCGAAAGATCCTGGCTGTCCCGCGGCGGGTCGAAATCTTTTCTGCGAAAGATTTCGGCGGCGCGCCCAAAATCCTTCGGGCGAAGGATTTTGGGCTTGTATCGGCGGGTGCGGGCCTCTGGCGTCGGGGCGCGGCTTGCGGTAAGCCACGCGCGGATCCCCCAGCGCCGGAGCATCGCCATGAAAGCCGCCGTGATCACCTTTCCGGGCAGCAATTGCGACCGCGATCTCGCGGTGGCCTTCGCGGCGGCGGGAGCCGAGGTCGCGCGGGTCTGGCACAAGGAGCAGGCGCTGCCGCCGGGCACCGATGTCGTCGGCATCCCGGGCGGGTTTTCCTATGGCGACTACCTGCGCTGCGGCGCGATCGCGGCGCAATCGCCGGTGATGGCGGCGGTGCGCGCCCATGCCGGGCGCGGCGGCCATGTGCTGGGCATCTGCAACGGCTTCCAGGTGCTGACGGAATCGGGCCTGCTGCCCGGCGCGCTGATGCGCAACGCCTCGCTGAAATTCATCTGCAAGCGGGTGGGCCTGCGCGTCGCGACCGCCGACAGCGGCTATACCGCGGGCTGGGAGGCCGGGCAGCGCATCGGCCTGCCGGTGGCGCATCACGATGGCAACTACGCGATCGACGCCGAGGGGCTGGCGCGGCTGCAGGGTGAAGACCGGATCGCCTTTACCTATCTCGACAACCCCAACGGTTCGGTCGCCGATATCGCGGGCATCCTGTCGGACAACCGCCGGGTTCTGGGGCTGATGCCGCATCCCGAACGCGCGATCGATCCGGCGCAGGGCGGCAGCGACGGCGCGGTGCTGTTCCGCACGCTGATGGGCGCCTTCGTGCCGGTCTGATCCGGCCCGCCTTGAGGGGGCGCCGCGCGCGGCATAGACTGGCGCCATGACAAGGGATCACGATAGCGCGCTGCCCGTCGTGGCCGGGGCCGAGGCGGGCGCGCCGCGCCTGCCGGTCTGGCTGCGGCTGGCGGTGGCGGGCGTGGTCGTGGTCGCGATCGGGGTGATCTGGGCCACCAACCTGTGGCTCACCCAGCGGTTCACCGAAACCACCCAGAACCGGGCGGAACTGCGGCTGGCGCTTTACTCCGGCAACCTGATGGCTGAGATGCAGCGCACCTCGGTGGTGCCGCTGCTGCTGGCCCGCGACCCGGCGCTGATCGGATCGTTGACCGGCGACGATTATTCCCAGACCTCGGCGCGGCTGATCTCGGCCCAGGCCGAGATCGGCGCGGCCTCGATCCTGCTTCTGGACGTGTCGGGCCGGACGGTGGCCGCGACCGACCGCAACCTGCTGGGCACGCCGCATGCCCAGACCGCCTATTTCGTCGAGGCGCAGCGCTCGCGCGACACGGTGTTCACCGTCACCGAACGCCCGGCGGGCGGTTATTCCTTCACCTATTCGCGGGCCGTGCTGTCCGAGAACCGGCTGATCGGCGTCGTCGTCGTCGCGGTCGAACTGGCCAAGTTCGAACGGCAATGGGCCGGGATCTCGGACGCCGTCGCGGTGACCGACAGCGAGGGCGTGATCATCCTGGCCACCGAGCCGCGCTGGCGCGGGCTGACGATGGACGAGGCGCTGGCGGTGCGGTCCGCGCCCTCGGCGATCGCGCGGGCGTTCCAGGTGACGGCGGACTGGGCCAATCCCTCGCCCGACGCCTATCTGGAGGGCGAGGCGGTGATGCGCAACGAGGCGCGGGTGCCGTTCCGGGGCTGGCGGATCATCGGTTTCACCACCTACCAGTCGGTACGCGAGCGGGTGAACGCGGTGCTGGCGCTGGAGATCATGGGCTTCGCGATCCTGCTGGCGCTGGGTTTTTACCTGGTGTCGCGGCGGGCGCGGTCGGAAAGCGCGCTGTTCCGGCGCGAGTCGGCCGAACTCAGGGCGCTGAACGCGCGGCTGCAGCGCGAGATCGCCGAGCGCGAGAAGGCGCAGCAGGATCTCGCGGTGGCCGAGCAGACGCTGGAGCAATCCTCAAAGCTCGCGGTTCTGGGCGAGATGTCGGCCGCGGTCAGCCACGAGCTGAACCAGCCGCTGGCGGCGATGAAGACCTACCTCGCCGGGGCGAAGCTGCTGATGCAGCGCCGCCGCGCCGAAGAGGCCCTGTCGTCGTTCCAGCGCATCGACGACCTGATCGAGCGGATGGGCGCGATCACCCGGCAGTTGAAGAGCTACGCGCGCAAGGGCGGCGAGGCCTTCGAACCGGTGGACGTCAAGGCCTGCGTCTCGACCGCGCTGGCGATGATGGAGCCGCAACTGCGGGCCCGCACGGTGCAGATCACCCGCACCCTGCCGCGCGGGCCGGTGATGGTGATGGCCGACCGGATCCGGCTGGAACAGGTGATCATCAACCTGCTCAGGAACGCGCTCGACGCAACCAAGGCGACGACGGAGCCGCAACTGGAAATCCTGCTGACGGCCGGGGAAACCGCGATCCTGTCGGTGCGCGACAACGGCCATGGCATCGCCGATCTCGAAAGCCTGTTCGAACCGTTTTACACCACCAAGAGCCCGGGCGACGGTGTCGGCCTCGGGCTTGCCATTTCATCGGGTATCGTCAACGACCTCGGCGGTCGCCTGACGGCCCGCAACGCCCCCGGCGGGGGTGCGATTTTCGAAGTGCAATTGCCGGTCCTGGGCAACCGGGTCCGGGCCGCTGAATAGGGAGGCCCAGGGATGGCCCGTGCGATGAAGATCGCGATCGTCGACGACGAACAGGACATGCGCCAGTCGATCAGCCAGTGGCTGAGCCTGTCGGGCTTCGACACCGAAACCTATGCCTCGGCCGAGGAGGCGCTCAAGGCGATCGGGCCGGACTGGCCCGGCGTGGTGGTTTCCGACATCAAGATGCCGGGGATGGACGGGATGGCCTTTCTCAAGCGCATCCTCGGGCTCGATAGCGGGCTGCCGGTGATCATGATCACCGGCCATGGCGATGTGCCGATGGCGGTCGAGGCGATGCGGATCGGCGCCTGGGACTTTCTGGAAAAGCCGTTCAATCCCGACAAGATGACCGATCTGGCCAAACGCGCGACCCAGGCACGACGGATGACGCTGGACAACCGCGCGCTGCGCCGCGAACTGTCCGACGCCACCGGGATGATGAAGAAGCTGATCGGCGCCTCGCCGGTGATGGAGCGGCTGCGCGAGGATATCCTCGATCTCGGCCAGGCCGATGGCCACGTGCTGATCGACGGCGAGACCGGCACCGGCAAGACGCTGGTCGCCCATGCGTTGCACGCGGTCGGGCCGCGGGCCGGCCGCAAGTTCACCGTGGTGTCCTGCGCGGCCTGGTCGGAGGACGTGCTGGGCCAGCGCCTGTTCGGCCCGGTAGACGAGGGCGCGCAACTGCCACTGGTGGAAGAGGCGCGCGGCGGCACGCTGGTGCTTGAGGATGTCGAGGCGCTGCCGCAGGCGTTGCAGGCCCGGCTTCTGACCTTCATCAACGACCAGGGCAGCCCGGCCGAAACCCGGATCATCGCGATCTGCAACACCCATGACGAGGGCCGCACGGTCGAGGACGCGCTGCGCCCGGACCTCTATTTCCGCCTCGCGGCGCTGAAGATCACGCTGCCGCCGCTGCGCGCGCGCGGCGAGGATATCCTGACCCTGTTCAACCGGATGGCCGAACAGTTCGCCGAGGAATACGGCTGCGAGGCGCCGCAGGTCACCGCGCAGGAGGCCGCGCAGCTTCTGCAGGCGCCGTGGCCGGGCAACGTGCGGCAGCTGATCAACGTGGCCGAGCGCGCGGTGCTGCAAAACCGCCGCGGCACCGGCTCCATCGCCTCGCTTCTGATGGCCGACAACGAGGAAGCCGGCGCCACGATGACGACCGAGGGCAAGCCCCTGAAGGAATATGTCGAGGCGTTCGAGCGGATGCTGATCGACAACGCGATGCGCCGGCACAAGGGGTCCGTCGCGGCGGTGATGGACGAGTTGTGCCTGCCGCGCCGCACGCTGAACGAGAAGATGGCGAAATACACGCTGCACCGGTCGGACTACCTGTGAGCGAGCGCGCCGCGAAAAATGCCATTGTGTTTTGCGGCCGAAGCCCGCTAATGTCGCGCCACGTCGGTCCGGGCGCGCGATGCGCGCCGCCGACCCGTCAGTTTCGCAGCTGCGGTTCCGCCAGTGCGGCGCGTGTTATGCGACCGCCGCGGGGTCCGTGGCCCGAACGGCCGCAAGGCCAAAGTTTGCCCGCAAGGCCCTGAAAAAGCCCGGGTTTGTAAGGATGGCGCCCTTTGGGCGTCGGAGAGAACCGCGATGTGTGGCGTGAGGATTCCGAGGATTGGGACGGGACGGCCGCAGGCCGCCGCCAACGCCTTGGCCGCGCCAACGCACGCCCCAGACATGCCGCCGATCACGCCTCCGCGCCTAGCGGCGCGGCACCCGTCTTCCGCGGTGGAAAGACCTTCATGGCCAAGAAAATGCTTATCGATGCCACCCACGCGGAGGAAACCCGCGTCGTGGTGGTGGACGGAAACAAGGTCGAGGAGTTCGATTTCGAGACCGTCCACAAACGCCAGCTTGCCGGTAACATCTACCTCGCCAAGGTCACGCGGGTAGAGCCTTCGCTGCAGGCCGCCTTCGTCGATTACGGCGGCAACCGGCACGGTTTCCTCGCGTTCTCGGAAATCCACCCCGACTACTACCAGATCCCGGTCGCCGACCGGCAGGCGCTGCTCGAGGAAGAGCGGGCCTATGCCGAGTCGCTCGATGCCGAGGAAAGCCAGAGCAAGCCGCGGCGCCGTCGGCGTGGCGGCGCGAAGGCGGAATCGGCGAAGGGCGCGGATCCGGTCGCCACGGCCGAGGCCGGGACGGACGGGATCGAGGGCATGGCGATCGTCGATCTCGGCACGTCCGGGGACGGCGAGGCCGGGGCCGACGACGCGGCGGCCACCGCGGCCGAGCCGGGCGCGGCGCCGGCCGGGGCCGACACCGTGGCGGCCCAACCGGCCACGGACGGGGGCGATGCGCCCGCCGCCGATGCCGCCGGCACCGAGCCGGCCTCCGAACAGCCCTATGTCGCGGCCGACCATGCCTCCGAGACCGATTCCGACATCGAGTCGGTCGCCGAGGAGGACGTGGCCGAGGAAATCCGCCAGCCGCGCAAGCCCAGGCCGCGCAAGTACAAGATCCAGGAGGTGATCAAGGTCCGGCAGATCATGCTGGTCCAGGTCGTCAAGGAAGAGCGCGGCAACAAGGGCGCGGCGCTGACCACCTACCTGTCGCTCGCCGGGCGCTACTGCGTGCTGATGCCCAACACCGCGCGCGGCGGCGGCATCAGCCGCAAGATCACCAACGCGGCGGATCGCAAGAAGCTCAAGGAAATCGCCTCGGAACTCGAGGTGCCGGAAGGCGCCGGGCTGATCATCCGCACCGCCGGCAGCCAGCGCACCAAGACCGAGATCAAGCGCGACTACGAATACCTGATGCGGCTGTGGGAACAGATCCGCGACCTGACGCTGAAATCGATCGCGCCGGCGCCGATCTACGAGGAAGGCGACCTGATCAAGCGCACGATCCGCGACCTTTACAACGAGGATATCGACGAGGTGCTCGTCGAGGGCGAGAAGGGCTATCGCGCGGCCAAGGACTTCATGAAGATGATCATGCCGTCCCACGCCAAGAACGTGAAGCACTACGGCGAGGCGATGCCGCTGTTCGCGCGTTACCAGGTGGAAAGCTACCTTGCCGGGATGTTCAACCCGACGGTGCAGCTGAAATCGGGCGGCTACATCGTGATCGGCGTGACCGAGGCGCTGGTGGCGATCGACGTCAACTCGGGCCGGGCCACCAAGGAGGGCTCGATCGAGGAGACCGCGCTCAAGACCAATCTCGAGGCGGCGGAGGAAGTGGCGCGGCAGTTGCGGCTGCGCGACCTCGCCGGGCTGATCGTGATCGACTTCATCGACATGGAGGAGCGGCGCAACAACACCGCGGTCGAGAAACGCCTGAAGGAAAGGCTCAAGACCGACCGCGCGCGGATCCAGGTCGGCCGGATTTCCGGCTTCGGCCTGCTGGAGATGAGCCGCCAGCGGCTGCGGCCGGGGATGCTGGAGGCGACGACCTCGCCCTGTCCGCATTGCCACGGCACCGGGCTCATCCGGTCCGACGAAAGCCTCGCGCTGGCGATCCTGCGCCAGTTGGAGGAAGAGGGCACCCGCAAGCGGTCGCGCGAGGTGCTGCTGCGCGCGCCGGTGACGGTGGTCAACTACCTCGTCAACCACAAGCGCGAGCATATCGCCCAGATCGAGGCGCGCTACGGCCTGTCGGTGCGGCTGGAGGCCGATGGAACGCTGGTCAGCCCCGATTTCACGATCGAGAAGTTCAAGACCGCGACCCGGGTGGTGCCGGAGGCGAGCCAGGCGGTGGTATCCGCCGATGCCTCGCTGATGGAGGATCTCGACGAGGACGACGAGATCGCCGAGACCCCCGAGGAGGAGGAGGCCGCTGCGGAGCCCCGCGCCGAGGAGGATGCGCCGCGCAAGAAGAAGCGCCGGCGCCGGCGCCGGCGGCGCGGCGGCGCCGAGGACAATGGCGCGGAGGCGGCCGAGGCCGATACCGGGGCCGAGACCGGCGAGACTGGCGCGGCCGAGGCCTCCGAGGCCATGGCGGACCAGCCGGCGGAGGCGCCGGCCAAGCCCAAGCGCCCGCGCCGCAGCCGGCGCAGCAAGGCCGAGGAGGGCCCGGCCGAGGCCGCCGAGGCGACGGACGGCCCGGCGGAGGCCGGCGCCGAGACGGCGGCCGAACCCGCGGCCGAGGCGGCCGAGGCGCCGGAACCGTCCGAACCGGCCAAGCCCAAGCGCGCGCGCCGCAGCCGCGCGACCAAGGCCGAGGCCGAGGCGCCGGCTGACGCGCCCGCCGAAGCGGAAGCCGAGGCGCCCAAGCCCGCGCCGAAGCGGCGCAGCCGCAAGAAGCCCGCCCCGGAGCCGGTTGCCGAACCGGCCGAAGCCGCTGCCGAACCCGCGCCCGCGCCGGAACCGGAGGCCGCCCCGGCCGCGCCGGAACCGGACGCCGCCCCGGCCGCGGCGGAAGCCGACGCGGCGCTGGCCGTCGCGCAGGCCGAGGCGCCGGTGCCGATGCCCGATCCGGCCCCCGCGCCCGCGACCGGGATGGCGCAGCCCGACCCGTCGGAGGCCGAGGCGCCGGAGCCGGAGCCGGAGGCGAAGGCGCGGCCCAAGCGCCGTGGCTGGTGGTCCCTGGCGCGCTGAGCGCCGCGCTGCGACATCGCGTCCACGCCGATGTGACACGGCGTGGGCGTGACGCGGCGCGGGGGATCGACTAGGTCTGGGCCATGTTCGGGATCGACATCATCGACGCGGGTCTGCTGGCGGGCGCCTTCGTGGCGCTGCTGGCCGGCGTGCTGTCGTTCCTGTCGCCCTGCGTCCTGCCGATCGTGCCGCCCTACCTGGCCTACATGAGCGGGATCAGCGTGAGCGAGATGACCGCGGGTGGCGCGGCGCGGCGGCGCACGGTGCTGCCGGCGGCGTTCTTCGTGCTGGGCCTGTCGACCGTGTTCCTGCTTCTGGGCTTCGCGGCCTCGACCTTCGGGCGGTTCTTCCTGACCAACCAGGAATGGTTCACCCGCGCCTCGGGCGCGGTGGTGATCGTGCTGGGGCTGCATTTCCTGCATGTCTTCCGGATCCCGATCCTCGACCGCGAGGCGCGTCTTGATGCGGGCGACCGCGGCGGGTCGGCGGTGGGCGCCTATGTGCTCGGCCTGGCCTTCGCCTTCGGCTGGACGCCCTGCATCGGCCCGCAACTGGGCGCGATCCTGTCGCTCGCGGCCTCCGAGGCCTCGGTGGCGCGCGGCACGACGCTTCTGGCGGTCTATGCGCTGGGGCTGGGGCTGCCGTTCCTGCTGGCGGCGATCTTCATCGACCGCGCGACCGGGGTGATGAACCGGATGAAGCGGCACATGGGCGCGATCGAACGGGCGATGGGGCTGCTGCTGATCGGCGTCGGGCTGGCGCTGGTCACCGGGGCCTTCACCCGGTTCTCGTGGTGGCTGCTGGAGACGTTTCCGGGGCTGGCGATGCTGGGCTAGGGCGGCGGCGGCCCGCCGTCACCGCCCCCGATAGTGGCGCAGGACATGCAGCCGGATCGCGGTGGCCAGCCCCGTGTCCGGGTCGCGGGCCGCGTCGATCTCGGCGGCCAGCGCGTTGACGGCCAGCCCGCGCCCGGCCGCGATCTCGCGGAAGGCGGCCCAGAACTCCGGTTCCAGCGAGACCGAGGTGCGATGCCCGGCCAGGGTCAGCGAATGCTTCTCCGGCCGGGTCATTCCCCGTCGCCGGGCTCGCGCAGGCCGGGGTCGCGGCGGTGCGCGTCAAGCGCGGCGCGGGCTTTCTCGGCCCGCGCCTCGGCCAACGATTTCGCGGCCCTGCTCAGCCCGTGCCGCGCGGCGTTCTCCTCGGCCTCGGCCCGCTTTCGGGCGCGGTCGCGGGCCTTGCGGGCCTGCCGCAGGTTGACCGTCTCGCCCATCAGTCGGAGGGGCCGATCATCTGTTCGGGCCGCACGATCCGGTCGAAGGTGTTCTCGTCGACGAAGCCCAGCGCGATCGCCTCTTCCTTCAGCGTGGTGCCGTTCTTGTGCGCCGTCTTGGCGACCTTGGTGGCGTTGTCGTAGCCGATCGTCGGCGCCAGCGCGGTGACCAGCATCAGCGATTCCCGCATCAGCTTGTCGATCCGCTGGGTGTTGGCCTTGGTGCCCACCACCATGTTGTCGGTGAACGACCCCGCCGCATCGCCCAGAAGCTGCATGGATTGCAGCACGTTGTAGGACATCATCGGGTTGTAGACATTCAGTTCGAAATGCCCCTGGCTGCCGGCGAAGCCCACGGCGGCATCGTTGCCCATGACATGCGCGCAGACCATCGTCAGCGCCTCGGCCTGCGTCGGGTTGACCTTGCCCGGCATGATCGACGATCCCGGCTCGTTCTCCGGCAGGATCAGTTCACCCAGGCCGGACCGGGGGCCGGAGCCCAGAAGCCGCATGTCGTTGGCGATCTTGAACAGGCTCGCCGCGACGGTTTTCAGCGCGCCCGAGAACATCACCATCGCGTCATGCGCGGCCAGCGCCTCGAACTTGTTCGGCGCGGTGACGAAGGGCAGGCCGGTGATCTCGGCGATCCGCGCCGCGACGCGCGTGTCCCAGCCGGTCTTGGTGTTCAGCCCGGTGCCGACGGCGGTGCCGCCCTGCGCCAGTTCGTAGATATGCGGCAGGCACATCTCGACCCGGCCGATCCCCATCGCGACCTGATGCGCGTAGCCGCCGAATTCCTGGCCCAGCGTCAGCGGCGTGGCATCCTGCGTATGGGTGCGGCCGATCTTGATGATATCGGCGAATTCCCCGGACTTGGCGACCAGCGCCGCGTGCAGTTTCCGCAAGCCCGGCAGCAGCACGTCGCGGGCGCTCATCCCGATGGCGACATGCATCGCGGTCGGGAAGGTATCGTTGGAGGATTGGCCGCGGTTGACATGGTCGTTCGGGTGGACCGGCGATTTCGAGCCGAGCTCGCCCCCCAGCATCTCGATGGCGCGGTTCGCGATCACCTCGTTGGCGTTCATGTTCGACTGGGTGCCCGAACCGGTCTGCCACACGACCAGCGGGAAATTGTCGTCGAACTTGCCGTCGATGACCTCCTGCGCGGCGGCGGCGATCGCCTCGCCCAGGTCCGGCTCGATATCGCCCTGGTCGATGTTGACCAGCGCGCAGGCCCGCTTGACCACGCCCAGCGCGCGGACGATCGCCACCGGCTGGGTTTCCCAGCCGATCGGGAAGTTCATGATCGACCGCTGGGTCTGCGCGCCCCAGTACTTGTCGGCGGGCACCTCGAGCGGGCCGAAGCTGTCGGTTTCGGTGCGGGTCTGGGTCATCGCGGAAGCCTCCTCACGAACGTGGGGACGTCTTACGCGGGGGGAGGGGATTCGGCAATCGGCATGCCGCTGCATACCGTGGCGGCCGCCG
>Ga0180430_10005630_pt1 | contig 10367 bp, 6 predicted proteins | sample SS_ome_9_FD_132999 | JGI IMG/M metagenome (GOLD analysis project Ga0180430, IMG submission 132999) | Hypersaline lake sediment archaeal communities from the Salton Sea, California, USA - SS_1_S_2 metaG | ecosystem: Environmental > Aquatic > Non-marine Saline and Alkaline > Hypersaline > Sediment... | reverse complement strand
TGTAATTGTTAAATAGTTGTTAATAATTGGTAATCAGGACACTGAATGTGACCAGGGTCACCAAGACAGGGTATTATTCTATAGAAATTGCACCTGGCAAACCAGCAAGAAAAAAACATATCCCGTGATGGAATGTTTAACATAAACAACTTAACAACTTTTCCATATTAAACAGACTGACCAATGAAATCAACATTAATCATCGCTTTCCTGGTTTCTGCGATACAGGTGATTCCTCTGAATGTGCACTCCCAGGACCTTGAATCAATGCTGAATGAGACCATTGAGGACGAAGAAACCATTACGCCGGCGATCTTCAGATCATCATCAATCGTCAACAGCCATTCGGTGACCATGTTGCCACCCGGAACACTGGATTTCAGGATCGAACACCGGTTCGGGGAAATCAACAAGGGTGTGTATGAGCTGTTCGGACTGGACAATGCCAATATACACTTCAGTTTTGAATATGGGTTTGCCGACTGGCTGATAGCCGGCGTCGGACGTGGAACCTACGAAAAAACCTATGATGGATTTGTCAGGTTCAAACCCCTGACCCAGCAAAGTGGTGCGGAAACATTTCCCTTCTCCCTCGCCTGGCAGTCATCGGTTTATGTCAATACCCTGCGGTTCCTGGCTGACCTGGAAGGATTCAGTTTTTCTCAGCGGCTTGAACATGTTCACCAGCTGATGATCGCGCGGAAGTTCGGTGATGCTGTCTCTGTTCAGCTGATGCCTTCCTATCTCAGGCGCACCCCCGTTCCTGCCCTCCCGGAACAGACCGATCTGCTGGCCATGGGAACCGGGCTTAGCTTCAGGATCACCAATGGGTTCTCGCTGAACGTGGAATACTTTCACCTGCTGAACAACGACGATGCAATGGGTCCTGTACAAGTCTACAATCCGCTTTCCGTCGGTTTTGACCTGGAAACGGGTGGACACATCTTCCAGCTGATCTTCACCAATTCAGTTGCAATGACCGAACATGGGATCATCGGGAACACAACAGGCAACTGGCTGGATGGCGACATACATTTTGGATTCAATATATCCAGGGTGTTCGGATTAAAACAAAGGAAATGAGCAAAACAAAAACGGTCCAATTAAACTTCATCACCATGAAAAAAATACTCGTAACCATCATTTTTGCTGTGATCGTGACAACCGGTGCGGCGCAGACAAAATACATCACTCAAAACGGCCACATCAACTTTTTCTCCAGTGCACCCGTTGAGGATATTACTGCTGACAACAATGCGGTGGGAAGCATTATTGATCCCGCAACCGGTGAAGTGGTATTTACCCTCAGCATTTCGGGCTTCGAGTTTGAAAAGAAACTGATGCAGCGACATTTCAATGATAACTACATGGAATCCGATAAGTTTCCCAAATCTACATTCAAGGGTTTTATCACCAACAACGATAAGGTGGATTATTCCCAACCTGGAACCTTCTCTGTAAATGTGAAAGGGGACCTCACCATGCACGGGGTTACAAAAACGATCCAGACCCCCGGCACGATCGAAGTGACGGGAGACGGACTTAAGGCCTCTTCAACATTCATTGTGAAGCCTGCCGATTTTGATATCAAGATTCCCGGGATCATGCGCAACAAGATCGCTGAGGAGATACGGGTGACCGTGGATATGGCGTATGCACCCATGGAGTAAATACCGGCAGTAGCAATCGCATGGGGATGCGGATACAGGAACCGCATTCAACAGGAAAAGAAGCTGCAACACAAGTAACAATGCGTCTGTGCAGCAGGTGGTACATAAAGTAACATGCCGCAGGACAAGGTCCTGCGGCATGTTACTTAAAATATGCGTTTGCTCCCGTTGATAAGGGAATAGCTCCCCTTTACCGGATAACAATCTTATTGAAATATGAACCTTGTTCCGTCTGCAGCCTGAACAGGTACATACCCGGTTCCCCGATCTCAACCTGCAGGGTGGATCCGGATCCAAAGATCTCTTTCCTCATCACCTCTTTGCCTGTCATATCTGAAACCAACAGGTTTCCGTTCAATCCTGCAACCAGTTCAATCGTAACAAGGCCACTCGATGGATTCGGGTATACAGATAGCTGATCCACACCGAAGCTTGCTACAGAAATAACTTCGTTCACTGTAATCAGATCCGTAACCTCCAGGGTATCTGCGTTGGCTTCGTTGGAAGCAACCAGTGTTACCGTATACACACCTGGATCATCATAGGTGTGGCTCGGATGCTGCTCAGTACTGGTCCCGCCGTCACCAAAGTCCCATGCCCATGCCGTGGCATTTTCAGAAAGATCCGTGAAATATACGGTGAGTGGTGCATCTCCATCAGTTACATCAGAGAAGAAATCGGCCACTGCTGCAGGTGCGAAGGTGGATTCCTGGAGTGTAAGCTCATCGATGATTACTTCGAAATCATACGTTTCACCCCCTGTCCATTCCCCGCTTCCGATCTTAATCACAAAGTAGTAGGTCCCTGTTGCTTCCGGCTGGTATCCATCGACGATCTCGCAACCATCGCTGCCGAAAGTGCCATCAACAAGACTTCCAGTACAGGCTGCCCAGGTGTTGAACTGTGTGATCTTGATGGAATCATGTCCATAGTCTGCATTGTCAGCGGGTGGCACTGTTCCAATAAATACCTCTGCCCAAAACTGGTTCAGTGCAGTGAGTGCCCTGAATGCACCATCAAAATGGTATACTGAATCCTCATGTAGTTCAACCGACTGCCAGATACAATAATGCGTTGTACCATTGGATACCGATCCGGAAACATACAAAGCTCCGCCAGCGCCATGTGCAGCAGACTGGTCTGTATAATTCCAGACTGCAGATACAGGCATGATGTCTGCATTCAGGTTGGTAATGTTCCACAGGTTCGGGTCTTCCATATTGCCGCCGTAGAGTTTCTCTCCTTCAGGCAACGCTGGCTTTTCATTGGCCTTGACAAAGTCGGCCTTCGTAACCGTGGAGTCTCCCTTCTCGTTGGTAGCCGTAAGCACAACGGTATAGGTTCCTGCTGTTTCATACACATGTGTCGGATTTTCTTCCGTGCTGACTGCAGATCCGTCCCCGAAGTCCCAGCTGTAGGAGACCGCAAATTTTGAATTATTCACGAAGTCAACTGACAATGGCGCAAACCCCAGCGGATTCGGTGAGGAAAATGCTGTATAGGGTTTCTCACGTGAATCTGTCAATGATAACTCATCGAGGATCACTTCGAAATTTCCATCCCCAGTACATCCTACTTTAAGGACGAAGTAATAGGTTCCTGTAGTGTCAGGAATAAACCGGTTGTATTCAGAAGCATCAATACTAAATGTACCATCAGGCTTTGCTGGCTGCTCCCATTGCGAGAATTTTGACAGTACAGATTGTCCGGATCCATAGTCGAGACCATCGATGGGTTGAGTGCCTATAAAGACCTCACACCAGCTATTTACAATCGATAATGCTTTAAATGCAGCTTCAAAACTATAAACAGAGTCGACGGAGAGATGTACAGGCTGATAAATAGCGTATTGTACATTTGATCCATCGCCTGCAGCTGTAACATGCAAACTACCACCCGTTCCAGCAGTTGGTCCGTCAGTGGTATAATTCCATGTGGCTGTTGGAGATGCGCCTGAGTTATCCAGATAGCTGATGCTCCACTCACTGTCTGACTCCATTTCACCTCCTTTTATCAATCCACCTGCGGTTACTTCAACTGGTGGCTCCTCGATGGTGATCATGTCGGTCTTTGTCAGTGTATTGTCACCCAGCTCATTGGTAACTGTAAGTGCAACTGTATAGGTGCCTGTGGCATCATAGGTGTGGGCCGGATTCTGCTCTGTGCTGACAGCGCTTCCATCGCCGAAATCCCATGACCAGGAATCCGCGTAAATCGAAGCATCGGTAAATTGCACCGCTTCCCCGGTAAAGCCAGTAGTTGTGCCGCTGCTGAATTTTACGATTGGCTTTGCCCTGCTCACCAGAGATAACTCATCCACAATAAACTCAAATCCATTATCCGGATTTCCGGTACCCATTTTTAATACAAAGTAGTACGTCCCACTGGTATCCGGAGTAAAGGAAGAATAGGTTGACGCATCTACGCTAAATGTACCATCATCGTTGGCAGGTTGGTCCCATGCGCCCACTACGACGATTTTGTTCTGACCAGAACCATAATCACTTCCATCTTCTGGTTTGGTTCCCAAGTAAACTTCCAGCCAAGATTCACCATATTTTAGGGCTTTGAATGCCCCATCAAAAGTGTAAGTCTCAGTATTTGAGAGTGTAACAGGCTGGTAAATTGCATATTGAACGTTCGCCCACCAAGCGGAAGCTAAACCAGTGACGCGAAGATTTCCATCAACACCCGCAGTTGGAGCATCTAAAGTATTATTCCAGGTGGCGTCCGGGAAATTCACACTGCTATTTAAGGTGGTTGTTGACCACCCGGTCTCAGATTCCATGCTCCCAGCCTGGAGCAGGTTGGTTTGCGCATTCAGTGTTCCTGAAAAACCCAGGATTACCGCGCTGAAAAACGCCATCAATTGTAATTTAACTTTCATAGTCATTGGTTTTAGTGTAAGTAATTGAATTATTAAACATTTTAGTTTTCTCCGTTTGGAAAGATCGTGGTCGATTCGGGTACCGACCTGTTGTTATATTCATCGAGGGTATAGACCGAAACATTGTACCCCTTGATCTCCAGGTCGCCGATATGCACTGAATCGACCATGGTTTCAATCAGCAGGCTGTCGTCGCCGTAATCGACGAGTATCTTCTTCGCCAGGTCGCCTGCAGGATTGTCCCATGTGAGGGATACCTCACGCAGCCCTTCATAGGTTTCCAGGTTCATGACCTTCGGCGGATAGATCTTCTCTTTCTCCAGGTATTGCGCGTAATTGTCTTCCATCCTGTCGCAGGAAGAAAGCAGGAACAGGAGCAATGGTCCAGTCATCAGTATCTTTATCATCCTTATCATAGGTTTGAATATTTATTGATCAATCATTAAAAAACTCTCTTTCCCGGCGGGGTCCCCAGGGTTTCAACTTCACGAGCGTGACTCTCCGGAATGCCACTGTCAACCTATCTCGCTGACACATTATCAATCCCGAACAGCGTGATCTCAGAGCCATACACATTGGTCTCGCTGCCATAACCTGCTGTGATGCTGAATTTCAGGTAGCGGAACGGATCCGAGATCTCGTCAAGCGTAAATTCATGCCCATCGATGGCCTCCTGGATCTTGCCGGGTGGAATATTGCCATCGTCATCCTTCGGATCACCGATATCGAACTTGCCCAGCAGCAGCCATTCATCGAGGTCATTGCTCGCCCACAGGTCGAAGGACCGCATGTTTTCGCCCTGGTAGTAATAGTAGTTCGCGCTGACTCCCTGGTTCTCGGCATCGGAATACCAGTAGGCGCGCTGCCAGACCGTGAACCGGTTCACCACCACCTGCTTGTTCATGTCAATGACGATGTCCAGCGGGAAACTTAACACACCCCCATTGTCGTCCCTGCTGATAATAAAATAGCTGTTATCTGCAGGGGAATCTTTTGTATCCACCACATCGTCAAAGAAGTTTACTGTTTCTCCTTCCCATGCGTTTCCGTCGACCGAGAGGGAACTGACCAGCGACCAGTCCGACTTATCGATCTTCTCCTCAAACAGTGGCTTTATGGTCTGCTTGAACACCTTTTCGGTTTTGTTCCCGTTGAAATCCTCAACCACCACAGAAAAATCGTATGCGATGGAATCCAGTCCCCTTACCATAAACGTTTCATCAATGCCCGATGAGGAAAGGATCCGCTCCTCTGACTGATCACCGTCTTCGATATAGAGGAAGACAAACACCTGTTTGGCTGCTTCGTTCTGCCAGTGGACCTGCACGCCCCCAAGTGCCGGTTCGATCCAGATGCTCTCCTTTACAAGCTGAATATGCGAAACCAGTGGATTGAAACTGACCTGCACCCCTTCGGACCTGTTCCTGCTTCGGTCGACTGCATACAAAGTCGCAGTATGCGACAGGGTGTCGTTGAATCCATCAATCTCAAGTGAGGTCTCATAAAAGCTCGCCACCTTGAATACTTCGGTTCCCTGTGCATTGGTATATACCGCTTCAACGTAATGCAGGTCCTCATCGCCGGGCAGCTTGTATTGAAACAGGGCACCGCCGTGCCTGGGTACTATGGCAATCTCCGACACTTCACCTGGCGGTACGAGGTCTTCCTCCTTATCTTCACCACATGAAGCAAGCATCAGCAAAACCATCACAAGTCCGGCCGTTCCAGCCCGGTTCCACCATCTCAATGCGCTGTATCTGAATACTCTGTTTCGTATCATGGTTATCTCTTTTACCAACCCGGATTCTGCACCAGGTTTGAGTTAATAATCATTTCATCCATGGGCACGGGATGCTGGTAGTCGCGCGGTGTGATGAACGAACGCTGTCCCACATCCCTGACTACATAGAATTTATTGAGTGCGCTCTCATCCACGCTCCATCCTTTCACCGGTTCTGCAAACCAGGTTGCTCCCTCCTTCCACCTGCGCACATCGTAGTAGCGGTTGCCCTCGAAGGCCAGTTCTATGGAGCGTTCATGGCGAATGATCTCGCGTAAACCCTCCTTACTGGTGTGTTTGTCCACTGTCTTCGCCAATGTGGGATCGGACCACACCTCTTCAACATCCGGAAGGAAGGAACGTGAGCGGACCATGTTCAGGGCATCGTACACTTCCTGCGATGGGCCCCCAGATTCGTTGAGTGCCTCCGCGTAGTTCAGCCATAATTCGGCAAACCTGATAATGGGCCATGGATAGTTGACCAGTGTGCTGTATTCTTCGCCGATGGAAGAGGGATGACATATCTTTTTCAGCACATACCCGGTGATCACGTAATCGTTTGACTGTGCGCGACGACCATGGTCCTCTCCCTTTTTCATCTGCAAATCCCACTTTGTGCCCCAGGTCCGGTAAATACCGCGGTCAAAACCAATCGAAGCATAGAACCGTGGTTCCCTGTTCAGGTGAAGGTTGGCGGTCACCTCCCCTTCCTGGGCATGCAGCGATTCGGCCGGAGGCACAACTGTGAGGTTATATCTGCGGTCGTACAAAAAAGTAAGGTCTTCATCAATCGGCAGACCATTCTTTGTATAATAGCGCTCGGCCATCTGCAAAGTGGGCGACACCCATTGCCATGCCCCGTAATTGGAGGAAGCATCCGGACCGATCATCATGGCAGCAGCCTGCAACGTCCACCATTCTCCGTCATCCACTGGTTTGGAATGTCCCCAGATCAGTTCCCTGTTCCACTTATCGGTGAACATGTACCTGTAGTTGTACAGCGCCTTCACTTCATCGGCCTGGTATGCAGCAGAGTCGAATCCCGGCACCACATCATTATAGGTGTACATCTCCACGCCGCTGGCAAGTGCCAGATCGATCGCCTCTTTTGTTGCCTCGGCAGCAACCTGCCATTTCGCTGCATCATATTCCGTGTTGAAGAATTTCTCTCCTTCTGCATTTGTGAAGGTCTCGTAGAATTCTGAATTCCCATTGTACAGCGGACTGGCAGCATAGAGCAACACGCGTGATTTAATGGCAGCAGCGATGACCTGGTCGACCCTGCCCAACTCATTGTTGTTGGTATACCGCCCGGGAAGGTCCATCATTGCCGTGTCGATCTGCGCCACCACATAGGCAAATACATCATCCACTTTATCCTGCCGCACCCGCACTTCGTCCACATCGGCTGAGATCGCCAGGTTCCTGTCGACAATCGGAATAGGTCCGTACTGTCGCAACAACAGGAAATGGTAATAGGCCTTCAGGAAGACCACTTCTGCTTTCCACGTGGCTTTTTCATTGTCGGTCATGTCCAGTACCACATCAATATTCTCAATAAAGATGTTGCAGTTCCGGATGGCACGGAACAGGGATTCCTGGCTTCTGCCGTGTGCATAATGCCCTGCCCAGTAGCCCATCAGGGGACTGGCCGAGGATTGCTTCCCGCGCATCATCTCCACACCCGGTGTCTCCTGCGGAATCGGGGTGGTCAGTTCGTCGGAAGCAAACGCATAGGTGGAATAGACCCCGTCGTCCTGCGGGAGGTACTGGTAACAGGTGGCAAGTGCCTTGTAAGCTGCATCCTTCCTTTCGAACAGGAGCTCCAGTTCCTGGGTCTTATCGGGTACGATATCCAGGTAGCTGTCGCAGGAAGTGGCCATTCCCGCCAGGAATATCGTGAACATATATGTTAGTGTCTTCTTCATAATTCGTATCGTTAGATCGTTAGAAACTCATCTGAACACCCACATTGATCACCCGCTGGGTGGGATAGCCCAGGCCATTGCCGGCCATCTCGGGATCCCACAATTTGAACTTGCTGAAATTCATAATATTCACTCCATTCAAATAAAACCTTGCCTTGTCAACATTGATCCGCTGTGTTACCCTTTTAGGAATGGTAAATCCGACCTCGACATTCTTCAGCCGAAGGAAAGAACCATTCCGTATCCACCAGGTGGAGCGGTGATCGTTGTTCTGCACCGACTGTGTCGACAGCCTGGGCCAGAAGGCATAGGGATCGGGATTATCGTCCGACCAGTGGTTTTCTGCAATGATATCCAGGGCATTCCGCTCGTTGATAAAGGGTGCGATGGTTGCAGGATCGATAAAAAAGGATTCTCGTCCGATACCCTGGAAGAAGAAGGACAGATCGAATCCCCTGAAGCCGGAGGATACTCCGAATCCATAGACGATCTCCGGAATGGTGGGATACCCGATCGGCACCCTGTCCAGGTCATCGATGCGGCCATCTTCGTTGATGTCCACATACTTGATATCCCCGGCGAGATAAGCCAGGTCGGATCCTTCCGTGGGCTGATTGAACTGTGTGGGTGAATTCAACACTTCGGCCTGGTCCACGAATAACCGCTCGGCCACGAGTCCCCATTCCTGGTTGATGGGATGCCCGATACGGCTCAGGTAGTCATACTGATAATTGGGCTCTCCGTTTTTCAGTACCTCGTTGGTGGCATACGTAAAGTTGGCCCGCCCGGTCATCCAGAAATCGTTGGTAAAAAACTGCTGGTAATCGATGGAGGCATCCACCCCGTTGGAATAGGCCTCCCCGATGTTGCTGCTGATATTCGAAGTAAGCCCCATGGTCAGCGGAGTATATTCCCGCACCATATATATATTGGTGCGGTGCTCCGTGAAATAATCTGCCTGCAGGTTGATGCGTTTAAAGAGTTCCAGCTCGATCCCGTAATTGGCCTTTTGCGAGACTTCCCATGTAACCGATGGGTTGGGATAGCGGTTGATCACAAATCCCGGGTAGTAGACACCAAAGTCCTCGCCAAATGTGTAGGCTCGTGAGCCATCATTCAGGTTCACATCGGACAGGTAGAAAAACCGGTCGCTGGGATCCGAGATCGCGTCATTACCGACCAGTCCGTAAGTGGCTTTCAGCTTCAGGTTGGAGATCACCGGCTTCAGGGAACTGAAAAACGCTTCATTGGAAACCACCCATCCGATCCCCGCGGAGGGGAAAAAGCCATACCGGTGGTTTTCGGCGAATTTTTCAGAACCATTGTAGCCGAAATTAAATTCTGTAAGGTACCTCCCGTCGAATGCATAGGTGAACCGGCCTGAAAGGCCCAGGTTCCTGGAGGGCAACGTGGAATAGGTCGTACTGCCCGCAATGGTGTTGAGCGATTCTTTCCTGGTGAATACCAGCAATCCGCCAAGATCGTGCCTTTCGCCGAAGGTCCGGTTGTATTGCGCAATCATCTCAAAATAGAAACTGCTGTTCGCCTGGTTTTCGATGGAGGGGTCGTTCAGGAACTCTGTACCTTCCTGTATCTGGTACAATGAATGCTGTACGCCCAGGTCTGTATTCAGTTCAGAGAGTCCGTAATAAAATGGTGTAAATGCCCTGGAACTCTGGTTCATACTGTAGGACCGGATCGAGGCCATCCCCCTGAATTCAAGTCCCTCGGTAATGAAATCAAGGTCCTGCAGCAATTGCACCTGCGAGAGGATGGTGGAGGTGAACCTGTCGCGGTACCCGCGAACCATATCCGCATATGGATTGGGGAAGCCGCCGTTGCCCTTGTTGCCGAACAGGGTATGGTTCAGGAACTGGGTGGATTCGTCCTTTTCAAAATACATGGGAAAATTAACCGGGTTGGCCTGCATCACGGAAGCATAGATGGAATTGGCATCGTCGACCGGACCGTTGTAGCGGTCGAACAGCGAATAGAATTTCACAGCTACTTCGGTGGTCTTTGTGATGTTCATGTTCACATTGGCCCGCAGGTTATACCGGTTGATGTCGATGTTGTTGTTGAAATTGTTCAGATCATCGACG
>Ga0180430_10005629_pt1 | contig 10368 bp, 10 predicted proteins | sample SS_ome_9_FD_132999 | JGI IMG/M metagenome (GOLD analysis project Ga0180430, IMG submission 132999) | Hypersaline lake sediment archaeal communities from the Salton Sea, California, USA - SS_1_S_2 metaG | ecosystem: Environmental > Aquatic > Non-marine Saline and Alkaline > Hypersaline >... | reverse complement strand
CCTGTGAGCGCGCAGTGCTCCGAGGCGGAGCGCGCGTGGTCATCCCGCGGTTGTTCCTCGCGGCGCGGGTGCTGTTCTGGCGCGGTCACGACGAGCCCGGGGGCGGCTTCATCGCAGGGCTGGTGGCCGGAGCCGCGGTAGCCGTGGCCAGCATCGCCGGTATCTCCCTGCGTATCCCCAGCGCCTTCGCCCTGTTGGCATCCGGCTTGGCCATCGCCTTGGCCTCGGCCTTCATCGGCCCGCTCGTCGGTGGTGCCGCGCTCGAGCCGATCAAGGTCGACGTGCCCGTGGTGGGTTCGCTGACGTCGTCGTTGATCTTCGATCTTGGTGTGCTGTTGATCGTCGTCGGGCTCGTGCGCGCGGCACTCGAGCGCCTCGACGGCCTGGGCATGGACGATGAAGATGCTTCCGAAGACGGTTCAGGCGACGACGCTCCGAGCGCCACCAACCAGGTGACGGGGGTGGCGTCATGACGTTGGCGATCGCCGTCGGTTTCCTCGCCGCCGTCGGTACCTGGCTCGTAGTGCGCGGTGGCGCGGTGCGACTCATCTTGGGATTCATCCTGCTCGGGCACGCGGCCAACTTGATCATCATCTCCGCCGGCGGTGCGTTCCGACGTGAAGCACCACTCGTCGATGGGCAACTGCTCGCCGAGAACGCCGCCGACCCGCTACCGCAGGCCTTCGTGCTCACCGCCATCGTCATCACCTTCGGGGTCACGGTCTACCTGCTGAGCCTCGTAGCCCGCACCGCGAAGCAATCGACGAAGGTCGAGGACGAATCCATCGGTCGCATCGAGGGGCAGGCAGAGGAAGAGGGGCGGTCGTCGTGAACATCGATGTCGCCTTCCTATCCACCTGGGCGCTGCCGCTGGTCTTCCTCGGCCCGCTGATCGCCGCGGTGATCACCTTCGTACTGGGAGCCAGCGCCGTGAGCCGGCTAATCGGCCTGCTCGTTCCGCTCGGCGTCTTCGCGGTGTCCATCGCGTTGGTGATCGCGACCATGGACGGTCAGGTGGTGGTCTCCCAGATCGCCGGTTGGCCCGGAGGAGTGGCCATCGCCTTCGTCGGCGATCTGTTCAGCGCACTGATGCTCGGTGTTTCGTCGTTGTTGGTCTTCACCTCGATGGTGTTCTCCTACGCCGCCGGCTTGGGTATCGACCGCTGGTTCGTGCCCGCCGTCTTGGTGATGACCGGTGGCGTCTACGGCGCGTACGTCACCGCGGATCTGTTCAACCTGTTCGTGATGGTGGAGGTGGCGTTGCTGCCATCCTACATCCTGATGTCGCGCCGCGGCACCTTGACGGCACTGCGCGCCGCACGCTTGTACTTGATCGTGAACCTCACCGCTTCCACGCTCTTCCTCGCCGGCCTCGGCGCGGTGTACGGAGTGACCGGAACGGTGAACATGGCCGCGCTCGCCGGACTCGGGGTGTTGCCGGTGGTCGGCGTGGCCACCGGAGTGGTCGTCATCGCGCTGTCGCTCAAGGCGGCGCTGGTGCCCACCCACAGTTGGCTGCCGGCCACCTACCCCTACACCTCGCCCGCCGTCACCGCCTTGTTCTCCGGACTGCTCACCAAGATCGGTGTCTACGCCCTCGTTCGCATCATCTCCCTGGTCTACGAGCCAGGGCAGTTGGTGACCGTCATCGTTGTCATCGCATGTGTGGCCAGCATGGTGATCGGGGTTCTCGGCGCGCTCGGCGAAGGCACCATCCGCGGAGTGCTCACCTTCCACATGATCAGCCAGGTCGGCTACATACTCGTCGGCGTCGTCCTCGCCGGTGCCGTGGGGCTGGCGGCCGTGGTGTTCTACCTGATCCACCACACCATCGTGAAGACGTCGTTGTTCTTGACCGGTGGAACCGTCGAGCACGAGGAAGGCACCGGCATCATCAAGCGCCTCGGCGGGCTGGCGCGCGCGCACCCGGTGGCGTCGTTGGCGTTCTTGCTCGCCGCGCTATCCCTGACCGGTATCCCACCGTTCTCGGGCTTTTGGGCCAAGCTCGGCGTGCTCAACGCAGCCGCCGACGCCGGATCGGTGTTGGTGTTCGCTGCGGCGCTGATCGTCAGCGTCGGCACCCTCGGTTCGATGCTCAAGCTCGGCTCCGGGGTGTTCTGGGGAACCCCGAAGGGCATGCGCGAGGAGGAGGACGAGGAGACGCCCAGCGATGTCACGGTCGGGCCGGAGACCGTAGGTGCGACCGGGGTGGCGATCGACGTCGCCACGGCGGTCGAAGCGCCACCGGTCACCCGCTGGCGGCCGCTGCTGGTGATCCCCGGTCTCGCGCTTGCTTTGATCAGTCTGGGGATCGGCCTGTATCCGGAGTGGTTGCTGGCTTTGTCGGATACGGCTGGGCAGTCGTTGTCCGAGCCCACCGCTTACGTCACTGCGGTGCTGGGAGGTGGATCCTGATGGGCGCGGTGGTGCAACGTCTGTGGCGATTGCCGGTGCTCGCGGTGTGGGCGACCGGTGCGATCGCGGTCGCCTCGTTGCAGGTCGCCCGCGACATCATCAAGCCGTCCGCGGCGCTCAAGCCGGGCATCGTCATCGTCCCGGTGTATTTGACCACTTCCACGCAATTGGCCGTATGGGTCAGTTTGATCAACCTGACGCCGGGCACGTTGACGGTCGAGATCTCCGATGACCTCGACGAAGCCTGGGTGCATAGCCTGTACGCCGGTGATCCAGCGGCACTGAAGCAGGAACTGCGGGATCTGCAAGATCGCGTCAGCCGTGCTTTCGTCGAACCGCTGCGGCAGGGGGCGTGATGGAAGTACCCGTGATCGTCGTGGACATCTCCTTGGTGCTGATCGCCGCCGGTGCGTTGGCAGCCATCGTGCGGGCTGCAATCGGACCATCGCGCGCCGACCGGGTGGTCGCCGCCGAGTTGGGCTTCATCGCGGCGGTGAGTGCGCTGCTGTTGATCGCGATACGCCTCGATGAGCCGGTGCTGTTCGACTTCGCGTTGATCGCGGTGCTCATCGGCTTCTTGACCACCATCGGCTTGGCGCGCCTGGTCACGCGCAAGCGCAGCGACCTTTCGGGGGAGTCGTCATGATCGTGTCGATCGTGGTGAGCGCGCTGCTGCTCATCGGTGCCGGACTGGTGGCGTTGGCCGGCTTCGGCATCTTGCGCCTGCCCGATCCGCTCACCCGAGCCAGTGCGGTATCCAAGGCGGCGGCCCTGGGGCTGTTGTTGATCATCGTGGCGGCGATCATCAACGACCGTTCGCCGTGGGCGGTGCTGGTGCTGGTCTTGGTGCTCATCGCCCACCTGGTCACCGTGCCGCTGTCCGGGCTGGCGCTGGCTCGGGCGTCGTACCGATCGGGAACCGCGAAGCCGCCGGTCACCACGGTCGATGAGCCCTTCGAGCAGGGGCGGATGTAGGCCGGCGGTTTGGCGCAAGGCCGGTCGATGGTGCAAGGTCGTAGTCGGTCGAGTTTTCCCGAGCGTTAGGTACCCACGATGGCCGATCTACTGACCGAAGACCGAATCGCCGACTTCTGCTTGTTGCATCCGCGTTGGGAGCAGCAAGGAGATTCCCTCGTTGCGCAGGTGAAGGCCAAGACCTTCCTCGGGGGGATCGACTACGTCACCAAGGTGGCGCAAGCGGCCGAGGACATGGACCACCACCCGGATATCGATATCCGCTGGTGCACCCTCACCTTCCGACTGTCCACCCACTCCGAGGGCGGCATCACCGATCTGGACACCACGCTCGCCGAGCGCATCGACATGATCGTCGACCTGCTGCCCTAACCCCTCCCTCCACGCGTTTCCCCCGGATTCCGGGGGATTCGCTTCGCTTTCCCCGGAATCGGTCCGGATTCACGCGTTTCCCCCGGATTCCGGGGGAAACGCGTAGTGGTGGGGGCGGGGGTTGACGGTTGTCAGGGGGTGGGGCTAACGTTCCCCGTGGTTCGAACATATGTTCGAACCACGGGTCCCGGATTCGCGGCCAGGGCCCGTGCTCGATGAGAGCCCAACGGTCACCGGGGCCGCCTCGACCCCTGCCCCGGTGGCCAGGGCCTCATCCGAGCCCCACGCGAAGCACACGGATCGAAGATCGGAAAACACGGGTCGAGGAACACGGGTCGAAAAGCAAAGGTCGAAAAAGCAGGGGTCGAGCGCACAAGTGCCACCAAGTGCCACAAGGCATCGGTAATCGGAGAGGACCATCGAATGACCCCGCCCCTGACCGCGCCCCTGACCGCGCCCCTGACCGCGCCCCTAAACGCAACGCAACACGGGCGTCCCTCGGCAGCGCCCGCCCTGGAGTTGATCGAAGGATCCCGGCGCGCTCTGGCCCGGGCCGCGTTGGCGCAGACGGCCCACGAGCGCTACGCCAGCGCGCACCTTGCCGCGTTGCGTGCCGCCGCGGCGGTGATCGCGACGGTGGCGCCCCAGGGGTCCCGCGGTCGCGATCGTGGTCGTGTACGAAGTGCGTGGGTGGTGTTGCGCGAGACCTGCCCGCCGCTAGCCGAATGGGCGGACTTCTTCGCCGCGGGCGCGCAGACCCGGGCGGCGGCCGAAGCCGGGATCCCGTGCGTGAGCAATCGGGCTGCCGACGATCTCATCCGTGAAGCGGAGACGTTCTTGTCCCGGGTGTGCGAGGTGCTCGAGCTCGCCTACCAACCGACCTTGGGCCAGCAAGCACTCGCCCTACGGCTACGCGCCGTCGGCTAGCGCGGTGGCGATTCCTTTCGCCCACCTGCAGGTCGCCTCGAGTCACTCGCTGCGTTACGGCACCGCGCTGCCGGAGACGCTCGTGCAACAGGCCGCCGAGGTGGGGCAATCCACCATCGGCCTGACCGACCGCGACGGCCTGTACGCCGCGGTGCGGTGGGCACGCGAGTGCGCGCGGTTGGGTATTTCCCCCGTCCTCGGGGTCGACCTCGCCGTCGAGCCCACCGAACCGGCACGCGTGCACCCGGGTGCGCACTCGAGCGCGCCGCGTCGGACACCGGCACGCGGTGGTGCGTGGATCGATGAGAGCAAGCCGCGGGTGACCTTCCTTGCCACCGGTGCCGTGGGGTGGGCGTCGTTGTGTCGCCTGGTATCCGCCGCGCACACCGGTACCCATACCGAGCGCGGGCAACCGTGGGTTCCGTGGTCGGCGTTGCGTGAGCACGGCGCCGGGCTCGTGGCGATCCTCGGTCCGGACTCCGAGGTCGGGCGGTTGCTGTCCGGGGATCGTCCACTGCTCGCGGAGGCTGCCGCCAGGCCGTGGCGCGTGCTGTTCGAGCGCTATCTGGCCGTGGGGATCGTCTCCCACCGGCAACCGGGTTTCCCCGCGCATCGACGGCATCGGCACTCGACCGCTGCGGCGGCACGAATGCTTACCTGGGCGCGCGAGCAGCGTCTTCCCGCGGTGCTCACGAACGCGGTTCGCTACTCCCGTCCGCAGGATGCGCCGGTTGCCCAAGTGCTGGATGCAGCACGACTGCTGGTTCCGGTGGGCTCTGCGCGCATCGAGGCGCTGCCCCCCGCAGGTGGTCAGGCGTATGTGAAGTCCGCGGCCGAGATGGCCGAGATCGCCGCGGAGGTCGCGCAGGCCGCCGTAGCCGGTGGACGGGAAGAGCGCGGTGGTCTTCGCCTGCTCGAGGACACCTGGCACTTGGCGCAGTACTGCGCGTTGGATCCACAGCGCGATTTGGGGCTAGGGGAGGTGTTCGTCCCCGAACTCGACGTACTGCTCGGGCGTCGGGTGGCCGATCCGGTGGCCGAAGCCGACGCCTTGTTGCGCACCCGTTGCCGCGATGCGATTCCCCGGATGTACCGCGGTGGGGAGCGCGCCGAGGCCGAGCACCGACTCGGGAACGAACTGCGCACCATCGTCGAACTCGGTTTCTCCGGTTACTTTCTCACCGTGGCCGAGGTCACCGACCTCGTGCGCGAACGTGGCATCCGGGTGGCTGCCCGCGGGTCCGGTGCCGGCAGCCTGGTCACCCACCTGTTGGGGATCAGTGGGATAGATCCGATACGCCACGGATTACTGATGGAAAGGTTCTTGTCCCCGTTGCGCCGGGTGCTCCCGGACATCGACATCGATGTGGAGTCCGCGCGTCGGCTCGAGGTCTACGACATCATCCGCGAGCGATTCGGCGACGACCGAGTGGCCAGTGTCTCCATGATGGAGACCTACCGGGTGCGTCATGCCGTACGCGATGTCGGAGCCGCACTCGGCTTCGATGCAACGGAAGTCGATTCCTTCGCCAAGGCATTCCCGCATGTTCGGGCACGGCAGGCGCGCAGTGCACTAGAAGACCTGCCCGAACTCCGCGATTCGCATATCGGCCGATTGGCGCGCGAAGGGCAGCTCGAGCACTTCCTGGATCTTGTCGAGGCACTCGACGGTCTGCCTCGCGATATCGCGATGCATCCGTGCGGTGTAGTGCTATCCGACGCCACTTTGTTGAACCGCACTCCAGTCGAGATGAGTGCCGCTGGGTACCAGATGAGCCACTTCGACAAGCATGACGTCGAGCACATGGGTCTGCTCAAGCTCGACGTCCTCGGCGTTCGTATGCAATCGGCGATCGCCCATGCCGTCTGCGAGATCGAACGGGCGGATGGGACGAGGGTCGATATCGATTCTCGTCCGCTCGACGATTCCCGTACGTTCGAGTTGATTCGCTCCACCCGGACGCTCGGCTGCTTCCAAATCGAATCGCCAGGGCAACGTGAACTCCTCGGCAAGTTCGCACCCGAGGAATTCGCCGATCTCATCATCGATATCTCGTTGTTCCGACCCGGTCCGGTCAAGTCCGACATGGTCACCCCGTTCCTGATGGCTCGCCAAGGCTGGCAGGAACCGGAGTACGTCCACCCCGATCTCGAGCCGATCTTGCGTGAGACCTACGGAGTGGTCGTCTTCCACGAACAGGTCCTGCGCATCATCGCGGCGATGACCGGCTGTTCGCTCGCCGAAGCCGATGAGTGTCGACGCAGTATGGGTTCCCCCGATGGCCAAGACGATGTGCGCGCCTGGTTCTACCCGACAGCGGTCAACCACGGGTACGACCTCCCCACCGTCGATCGAGTCTGGGAGGTGCTGCGCGCTTTCGCATCCTTCGGTTTCTGTAAGGCCCATGCAGCGGCATTCGCGTTGCCTACTTATCAGTCCGCCTGGTTGAAGGCGCACTATCCGGCGGCCTTCTACGCCGGCATCCTGACCCACGATCCGGGGATGTATCCCAAGCGGCTACTACTCGACGATGCTCGTGGGCACCAGGTCGCGGTGCATGGCGTCGACATCCACGCCTCCTTCGACGTCTATCGGGTCGAGGGAACGGGGATTCGCATTCCCCTGACCGAAGTAGCCGGCATCTCCGAAGCCGAAGTAGAGGCGATCATGCGCGAACGACCGTTCGTATCGATGGCCGATGCCTTCCAGCGTGCCCGCCTGTCTCGACCGACGGCGGAGAACCTGGTGACGATCGGCGCCTTCGATTCGGTGCATCCGTCCCCTGTTACGCGTCGGGACCTGCTGTTGCAGGTAGCCGAACTCGATAGGCACGCGAGCAACAAGCGAACGGATGCGCAGTTGTCACTGGACCTGCTGGGAGATGATCTCGTCGACGTACCGCGTACGGGTCTTCCCGATATGGCGGTCTCGGAGAAGGTGCGCGCGGAGATGTCCTTACTGGGTTTGGACGTCAGTGCGCATGTGGTGGACTTCTACAAGGATCTGCTGCGCGAGATGAAGGCAGTACCCGCCAAGGATCTGCTGGCGCAACGATCGAATTCGCAGGTGTGGGTCGCTGGTGTGAAGGTCGCGATCCAAAGCCCACCGGTGCGCAGCGGTCGTCGGGTGATCTTCGTGACCTTGGATGATTCCACCGGCCCGGTCGATGCGGCGTTCTTCGATGATGTGCAAGAGCACTACTCCACGACGTTGTTCGGATCGTGGCTGCTGGTGGTGCGGGGGCAGTTGCGTAGATCCGGTCCGAAAGGTGTCTCCATGCGCGCTACCGGGTGCTGGGATCTCGGCCAGGTACGGGCACTGTGGAAGAGCGAAGGCATCGAGGCGGTTCGCGCGCTACTCACCGCAGACCCACTCGAGTCGGCTGCTGCAGCCGAGCAAACAGGACCGAGCAAGGTCCTCGTGCACGCGAGTGGTTTCCGGCAATCGCCCTACGCCGATATCGCCCCTGCGGGAATCCCGGTGGATCGGCCGGCAGCGCAAGCGTCCGGTAAGCAAGCACCTAGCCGACAGGCACCAAGCAAGTTGTGGCACTCCAGTCCGGGCGCCTCCGGCTGGTGGCGCAGACGAGAGGACAGGATGCGTTCATGAGCCGCAGCCAAGTACGTCGACCCCGTGGCCGGGTCGACTTCGGTGGCGATGACACCGGCTGCACCATCGTGCACGTCGACATGGACGCCTTCTACGCATCCGTGGAGTTGCTCGAGTACCCCGATCTCGTCGGCAAGCCGGTGATCATCGGGGCGAGCACCGGCAACCGGGGGGTGGTGCTGTCGGCCACCTACGAGGCACGAGCGCTCGGCGTGCACTCGGCGATGCCGATGTCGCGGGCCCGACGCCTAGCGCCGCAGGCGGTGGTCTTGCCTCCGCACCATGCGCGCTACGCCGAGGTGTCGCGCGCGGTGATGTCCATCTTCGATTCGATCACCCCGATCGTGGAACCGCTGTCCCTGGATGAAGCCTTCCTCGACGTCGCGGGGGCTAGGCGCCGGCTCGGGCGGCCCGGTGCCATCGCCTCGCTCATCCGATCCCGGGTGCGCGACGAAGTGGGGATCACCTGCTCCGTTGGTGTCGCTTCGACCAAATTCGTCGCCAAACTCGCCTCCACGCGCAGTAAGCCCGACGGCCTACTGATCATTCCCACCGACAAGGTGATCGAGTTCTTGCACCCATTACCCGTCGGGTCGTTATGGGGAGTGGGGGAGAAGACCGAACAGCAACTCGATCGACTCGGCCTGCAAACGGTCGCCGACATCGCCACCACGCCCCTCGCCACATTGGAAAGGGCCCTCGGTCAAGCCCAAGGCCGTCACCTGCACGACCTGTCCTGGGGTCGGGATCTGCGGGCCGTGGTGCCCCACGAGCCGGACAAGAGCATCGGAAACGAAGAGACCTTCGATGTCGACACCGACGATCACGAATGGATCCGCTCGCGTATCGCCGGCTTGGCCGACCACGTCGGGCAGCGGATGCGTCGCGGCGGCCTAGTAGGTCGCACGGTCGCCCTCAAGGTGCGCTTCGCCGATTTCACGACGATCACCCGTTCGCGGACGTTGGAGGTGCCGACCGACGTGGGCGCCGATATCTACGCCACCGCCTGGGCGCTGTTCGAGGCCCTCGGGCTGCAGCGGGCCCGCATCCGGTTGGTCGGGGTGCGGATGGAAGGCCTCTCCGAGGCCGACGAGACCCCGGCCCAGTTGCTGCTCGATGCCCCCGAGCACGGGCGACGGGACGCCGAATTGGCCATGGATCGGCTGCGACAGCGCTACGGTCCCGGGGCGGTGCGCCCGGGAAGGTCCTCCCTCGGTGAACACCCGCCCGGTGACCGTTGACCGGGGTGCCGGTTTCCCTTTCCCCGCTGGCGACCTATCCTGGGAACAAGATGCCTGCCGTCGGGAGGCGAACGACCCGACCGTCAGGCAGACTTACTGGTGAAGACCCACAGCGCGAGGCCGTTGGACTGAGAGAGGAAGGGGGCTGACCATGCCGCTATCGGAGCATGAGCAGCGTCTGCTCGAGCAGATGGAAAAGGCCCTCTATGCGGAGGATCCGAAGTTCGCCACGAGTCTGCGCTCGAACTCCACCGCCGCCAACCGCAGCCGGGCCGCACTCGGTGTTCTCGCAGTACTCGGTGGGCTCGGCGTCCTGCTGGCCGGCATGGCGATGCCGATGGCCATCTTGGGCGTCGTCGGATTCGTCGTGATGCTCGCCGGAGCCGTGTTGATCTACTTCGCCTTCACCCGTGGCGCCGCCGCGACCGAAGCCGTCGAAGGCGAAGGTGGCGATGCCGGTGGAGCCGGTGACACGGGCGCGGGTACAACCGGTCCGTCCGCGGCACCCAAGGGCAAGCAACGGCGTCCGAGCAGCGGCTTCATGGACCGGATGGAAGAGCGCTGGCGCAAGCGGGCCGACGGCGATCGCTGACATCATGGGGCGATGACCAACATCGTTCCCGCCCAGCTCGGCCGCTTCTTCGAGGACTTCGAGGTCGGCACCACCTATCAACACCCGTTCGGTCGCACGATCTCCGAGGCCGATTCCACCTGGTTCACCCTGCTGACCTGCAACACGAACCAAAACCACTTCAACGCCCACCTCGCGCAAAGCAACCCGATCACCGAGGGTCGGATCATCGTCAATTCCGGCCTGACGGTCGCCTT
>Ga0180430_10005628_pt1 | contig 10369 bp, 11 predicted proteins | sample SS_ome_9_FD_132999 | JGI IMG/M metagenome (GOLD analysis project Ga0180430, IMG submission 132999) | Hypersaline lake sediment archaeal communities from the Salton Sea, California, USA - SS_1_S_2 metaG | ecosystem: Environmental > Aquatic > Non-marine Saline and Alkaline > Hypersaline >... | reverse complement strand
GGGTCGGCTGCTTTGATTTGGTTTTGCGGCGAGGTGATTTCATTCATGGTGCCTCCAGGGTTTTGATTGCCGGGACCGTGGTCTCCGGGGTAAAAAAGGATTCTGCCTCTTTCGCGTATATGGGTCAATGATTTTTTTGTTTATGCGTTTTGACGCATTCCGCCCTTCAGGCATTTGCATGCCTCTCCAAGTTTTTTATGTTGCCTGAGCCGCCATCCTTCACCCCTCAACGATGTCAGTCGGGAATCGGATTCCCTAAGATGGGTTAGCTCGATTTGTATGCCAGCGTTGGCCTTCCGGCGGATGGAATTGCGATCTGTGAAACATGCCTTTCAGGGCGGCGAGGTGATCTCCATCCTCATCGGTTCTTTCGCGGTTTTATTTGAAAAACACAAAGAGCGGTTGAACGAAAAAAAAGAACCCCCGGCGAAATCTGTCTGGACGATAGAGTGCCGAGGGTTCAAAATTGATGCGTCATGCCCTATCGTCCAAACCTAATTCTGGAACATTTTGAAGGGAATGCAAAGAAAAAAAGAGGAGGGGCAGGAGAACCTGGAAGCCCAAACCTACCCCCCCAAAAGAACCTATTGGCTTATATTGGGCCAGGATTGTCGCCTTACTATATGGCCGATATGTCTACCTGATATGTTAAACATCTCTCCAAGTTTTTCTTTAGTAAATTTGTTTGTGCTGAACAATTTTCGAATCTCTTTTATCTGGATATCGGTTAGTTTTCTGTTATGTCCATTTCGCCCTTTTATCTTTCTGTCCCTGTTATTTGTGAGAGCGTCTCCAATAAATAGGTGACTCGGATTGACACAACCTCGATTATCGCAATGATGGCATATCATCTTCCCGAATGGGATCTCGCCTATAAATAATCGGTAGGATATCCTATGGGATTTATCCTTTTTTTTCATCCCAATAGAAAACTCACCGTATCCCTTGTAATGTTTCGCTCCTATCCATTCCCAACAATTATCCATCTTTGACACGAATGACATAAACCGAGATCGAATATCTGTCTCAATAAATTGTCCATTTTTAGATCTAGTTCGTCTTTGAGTGAATAGCATTTTTAACTTCCGTTATAGCGTCGCCTGATTTCAAATCGTCGGAACAATATCTTAACACTAGCCATCCCATGAGGGCCGCCGCGTTGTATTTGTGAAGATCCGCTTTATAACCGGAACCGCGGTTGTGGCGTCCGTAGGAATAAATCGCGCCTTCGCATTCAACGGCCAACATCAAATTTGGCCAGGCGAAATCAAACCGCCACTTTCTTCCGATTTGTTTAGCAAACGAATATTCCTGGATAGGGATAGGGAGGTTAAAAGATTTGACTTGAAATAGGAATAAGTCCTCCCACTTCCGGACGTCCGACATCCGCGCGATCTTGTGGAAGGGCGTACCAGGTTTTATCTTCATGGGGCCGAGTTTACTATTTTGTGTCTATGGCGTCTCGCATGGTCCAAAGGCCGGCGCCGGCGAGCACCTCGATGACGTAGTCGGGGATCTCGATGGGGTGTCCCCAGGCTTTGGAGATCTCGCGCACGGCGACGATGATCACGAAAATGATCGCGGTCAGCTTTGCCTTCGAGAGCCCAATCTTCCCGGCGAGCTTCTTACCGAATACCTTCCCGATGATTTTTGCTATGAATTTCATGGTGTCCTCCTGTCGTAGTTTTGTCGTAGTTCTTTCTTAATTCCATCGTAGTCCTGTGTAAAATCCTTTTTTCATGTAGCCGTCGTAGCTGTCCCACCGCCATCCGCGGCGGTAAAGAAAGACCCAGTCCGGTTTGTAATCCCCGGTGAACAATTCGTTCTTGTGCACCATGATGTGCCGGGAGAAATGGTAGGGGTTCCGGATGAGGAGCGATCGCTTGGAGAATTTCTGGAGGCTGCTCGGGGCGTAGGTCCGGAGGAAGTTCTTCTTGGCCCACCGGATCAGCCGGCCCCGGTCGTGCCCTTCGTAGAAGTCTTTGTGGCCGGGCCGCCGTTCCCAAAACTCAATAATTTCTGGCAGGTTGTCCGGTGTCCAAACCTTGCGATAGTCTGCGAGTTCAGGCACCTCAACCACAGAGGCGTCGCCGGCGGCCATCCATCTTGCAATCCCTCGGCCCTCCACAAGTTGGGGCAGTTCCGGCATGTGCTTGGGGTGTCCTTCAGGTGCTCGGGATCCATAGGCGTCGTCTCCTCTCCATGCGTAGCTCCGCGGCCAGAGCCAGTCGTCGTGGCGCATGTTCCACATTTTGTGGGGGAGGGCGATGTTGCGTTCCTGCTCCTCCTCGGTCCAGTCGATCTGCGACCATTGCCATTCGGCGATCAGGCAGCGGTCCTTCTTCTTCGGCGCCTGCCAGGGCCATCGCCCGTAATCCTTCCGGAGGTGCGCCTTAATCTCGTCAATACTCATTTGGCTCGCGTTCATTTCTTTGCTCATCAGAACCTCCTTCGCTTCTCCTGATGCCAGTTCCCGTTCCGGTCCTTCCACATCTTGCCGAACTTCTTCGCGGTGCCGTTCTCCAGAGGGTTGGTTTTGTTGTTCATGCGGCAGACCTCGTTTATTTTTTCGCAGACGTATTCGTCCTCTCTGATCCGCGGGTTGACGAGGTTCGGGTAGTCATACATATAGTCCACGATCTCCATCCATTGGATTCGAATCATGTCGACGCCCTCCCAACAGCGGCGGATGGATCCCTGGGCGAACTTCATCAGCGGCTTGTCTGGCTTGGTCTTCATTTTCTTGATGAGACGGGCGGGGTTTTTCTTGTGGTAATACTTGCAATACCAATAAAAAAAATCCTCGTTTTGAGCCATGAAGGCCCGGTCGAAGTATTTGATGTTGTTGAGGATGGCGTCGATCGTTTTGTTGCAGATCATGTCCACCGATTTGTTGATGCGTCTGGTTTGGTCGAGCCATTCCATAAATCCCGTATTGCGTGCCATTCACTATCCTACCCTTGAAAATTTTGGAGCGCATATATCACCGCCGCCAATATCACGCCTGAGCAGACCGAAACGATCAGCGCCCGGACGAGCCAGTTTAAATTGTTTGTCACCTGATCGGATTTTTCGCTGACGACCTGGATTTTTTCATCCCGCATTTTATCTTGCTCCTGCTTCTTCCCCCATTCTGTTAGGAACTGAGAAAAATCTTTTCGGAGTTCTTTGAGAGTGACCGCGGTGCCGGCCTCGAAGCGTTCCTTCAGGCTGTCCTGCTTTTGGCTGATCAGTTGGACCGAGTGCTTCATCTCGGTTTGAAAAATGGAGAGCTCCCGCCAGGTGTTTTCGAAGCGTTCCCGGATGTCGTGGATCTCGCGCCGCCGCTCGGCGTCGAGTTTGACGGCGACGATGTTTTCGTTCTCATGCTTGTCTGTCATTTTGGATCCTCATATAGACCTTTTCGTGCTCGGTCATGACCTTCAGAAGCGCGTACAAATCCTGGTAGGTTTTGCGGCTGTAGGTGATGGTTCTGTTATCTTCTGTTTTGTCCATCCCAGGCAGCAGGCATCCCGCGGTGTCCTTGTTGGTGTTGCCGGGGTGGATGCGGATCCCGCGGAAGTTCGGCACATTCAGGAGGAGGGGCATGTGCTGTTTAAATTTGTTCGAGTAAGAAATGATGACCTCAAAGGTTCCCTCGGGGATGGCGGTCCGGCCGGGCACCTTATCCGCGGCGGGGTCCCGAACGGTGTCTTCCAGGATGTAGCATTTTCGGACCGGGCTTCCGTCAATGAAGAGCTCGCCGATGGTGGTCTTGTCAGAAAACCACCGGCGCTTAACCACAAGTTGAGGGTCGTCCCGGTGCGATGGTTTTTTCTGCACATCCCATCCGGGGCGATCGGTTCGTCTACGTTGCCACATGTAAACGACCGCCATGATCCATGCCAGTATTTTTGAAATCAATTTTCACTTCCTTGGCCTCCTCCGTTTTCGCTGTTCGGCGGCAGCTCGATGATGTTGTCCGGTGTTTGATCCGGCTCCGGGAGGCGCTTGATGTTTTCGTTGAGGATCCGGAATTCGTCGCCCACCGAACGAAGGGATTTTGAGAGGGCGTTATAGGCGCCGACGGCGTCCTGGACCTTGTTGGCGAATTTGTCCGAGCTCGCGGAGACGAACCGGTTTGTCTGGCTCATCTCGATATGCGTTGTCACCTGCCAAGCGAAGGCGCAGTCCTCGTGGTTGACGATTTCTTCTGAGTCAGGGAGCTTGCCGGCCACGCCGACCCACATCCGGCATTTAAGTTTTTGTCCCACCTCGTTCGGCGGGAAGTCGCTTCGCACGCCTTCCACGCATGCCTTGCCATTGTACGGGCAGGCCATCATGCGGCGGTTTTCTGTTTTGCTCATGTGATGTCCTTTTCGCAGAGGATGACGTCTGCGTATTTTAAGATGATCGTTGTCAGCGCGGACTGCGATGTCCCGCCGTGGTTGTGGCTGTTCGTGGTTGATGTTGTTGACGCTTGCTGAAATTGATCTATAACAATCGGGGATGATCCCAATGGGAAGGATGTCGTGTTCTGGAGCCGTGAGTTTCGGACCACGACCGGCCCGTCGGCGGTGGCGGTGTTGTTCCCAATGTTGGCCTGGGTCGATGTCTCGAAGTCGTGGACGTGGTAGAAAGTATGCGTGTGGACGCGGCTGTTCACCGAGTGCGTGTGGCCGAGAGGGAATCCGGTTCCGATGCCGTTGCTCCCACCAATTCCTCCGCCCGCGCCGCTGACAATACGGAGGCACCGGTCGTTCTGCGCTGTGCTCTGGGTCCAGGTGATGGGGGCGGTGGCTTGAAAAAATAGGGTTTTGCTCATGGCCGGGATCGTGTGGAATTTCAGGTATTCGTCGTTCTGCCCCATGGCGTTGAGCTTCTGTTTGCTGACAAGGCCCTTATAAACGATTTCGCCGGTCAGGTCCTGGAAGGTATACGGGGATCCGGTTGAGTCCTTGGTGGCCTCGATGACGTCGATGTAGGACGGTTGAATTGATCCCAGGCTGTTGCCGATGTTGTGGTTGTGCTGAGAGTTCGTCCCGGAGGTTGTGCTTCCGTCGGCCTGGGTGCGTCCCTTGAGGGCGGTCTGCGTGGCCGATGTTCCGTCGGAGATGTAGTAGTACGATCCGACCTTCATCGTGTAGTAAACATTTGAGATGAAGTCGGATACAGGCTTGGCGTTGTTGGTGCTGTGGACGGCCAGGTCGTGTCGGTGATTGCCGGTTGTGTGGTTGTGGCCGGATTGGTTGGTGACGCTGTGGCTGTGGACCAGAGAGCGGGCGGTCCCGATGGCTTGCGCTCCTCCGGTCCCGGTGCCGGCGCCCGAAACCAGGCGCAGCATTTTGTCGTTCTGGCTTGTCGTCTTCGTCCATCCGGCTGGCGCCGCGGCCTGGAACCAGACCATCTTGGATCCGAAGGTCGGGATGCGGTTCTCGTTGTAGTTGTCGTTGGCTTCCAGGTTGGCGAATGTGTCGTATATGATTTTGGCGTTGTGGCCGAAGGATCCGGTTTCGTCATTGTATCCGCTGTCCGAGTCCTTCGAGCAGATAATGATGTCCACATAGGCGAAGCTCGTGTCGGTCAGGTTCGTTCCGAGCGTGTGGTTGTGGGCGCCAGCCGTGCTGCGTCCGGAGTCGTCGGAGAATGATGATTCGGTGTAGGATGCCGCGGCCTGGGTTGATGACCCCCCGCCATCGTTTCGGTACCACCGGAGAAGGCTGTTCCCTGGGTTGGCCAGGTAGTCGGTGATGGATTCTCTCACAAAGTTTGAGACGTTCTGCGTGCCGGCTTGGTGGACGTGGTTTTGAAAGTCGTGGTCGTGGTCCGGCGCCGCGGTGAGCGTGTGGAGATGGTTGAGCGTAATGTTCGAGGCCAGGCTTTGGCTGCCGCCGGTCCCGCCACCGATGCCGGAGACCACGCGCAGGGCGTAGTCGTTGTTCGTTGTGTCCTGGGTCCATCCCGTTGGAGCGGATGATTGCAGAAAGATGGCCTTGGCGCCGTCCGGCAGGTTGTTGTTCTTGAGCCAGGCGTCGTTCTCCGCGAGCTGATCGGCCTTCGTTGAGAAGAATGGTTCCTTGTAAGCGAAGGCGTTGGCGAGGTTTGCGTATCCCATTAGAAGTACCTGTAGTCCGGGGTCGAGGTGGCGGTGCTCCCGAAGTACGCGAAGGATTTGTCCTGCGTTGAGGCGGTGTCGTAGTCGTCGTCCTGCGGGGAGAGGCCGTCCCCTTCGTCTTCCGAGCTCCCAATGTAACCAAAGACCTGATCGACTTCGGCGTCACGCCGCAACATCATCATGATCTCGGTCGGCTTCGAGTCGAAGAGCTTGCTGACGATAGCGACCTCGCCTACCACGTCGATCCCTGTCTTGGCGTCCCGGACCACGCAGCGGTCCCCGATCTCGGTTGTGAGGGCGTCCATGCCGGTCTTGAATTCCACGTTCAGCGGCGGCTCCGAGTATTTCTGGATGAGCTTATCGGCGAAGTCGGTGACGTGTTGCCCGCTTGCGTGGAACCATTCGATGTCAAAGTTCACGGCGAGCTTCTGGTATTTGGCGATGGAGGCGCTGTCGTCCTGGGAATAGCGGCCGTCGAGAACGACCGATCCGTCCGAGTAGGGCCAGTTCTCGGTCAGGATAAAATTGGCGGTGACGCTGTTGATGACCTCGTCGATGCTCCGGTTGTAGGAGAGCTCGGTTATTTTCAGCTCGTCCGCGAAGGCGCGGGCCACCACGCCGAAGGTCGGGATGTAGGTCTTGAGTTTAATGCGGCCGTCGTTGCCGGTGAAAAGGCTCCCGAGGACCAGGGTCAATAGCTGCTGCAGGAAGTCGACCGCGTTTGTGTCGCGGCGGGCGAACCCCTTGATGTCAAAGAAGCCGATAGAGGCGATGTCGGTGATGGCGGTGTTGAAGGCGTCGTAGTCCAGGTCCGTATTGGCCGAGCTCTTCGTGTGGTCAAAATCAAAAACGAGGCCGCTCCAGTTCTCTTGGGTGTCGGTGTCCCAGTTGTAGCCGGTGAGAACGCTCCAGATGATTTTGCCGACGTTCACGGTGTCCTATTCGGGGTGTTGGTAAAGGGTGAAGGTGAATACGTCGCCGATGACCCAGACGGTGCTCCCGGCGTTGATGGTGAATTTTATGCCGGCGGTGTTGTTTACGAATTCGGTTCCGGATGTGGCCGGTCCAATGCTTCCCGAAACGCTGCCGACCACGCTGAATTGCGCGACCCCGTCCGCTCCGCCGGTCGTACAGGTGATGGTCCATGTCTCATTGGCGGTGGTGAAGGGGAGCTTATCGATGACGGAGACGACGCCGTTCCCAACGTTGCCGACGCCTGGGGCGGCGACCTCGAGAGGTGGCGAGGCGTGGATGGTTTGGTCCATGACCCGCCAGAGTCGATCGCGGCAGCGCAGGGTGACTTTCGATTCCTTCCGGTCCGTGATCAGTTGATCGATGTAGCCGGTGCCCTGGACTTCGTATTCGGTGGACCCGTCCGGAAGAACGAACCCCTGCGAGATCCGGATGGTGGATCCGTGGTAGTCGGTCTCAAAAAACAAGGACCCGGATATGTTCTCCGAGAATTTGTCGTCCTGGTTTGAGAGAACCACGTCGAATTCGCCGGCCTGGATTTCGTCAGGGGCCCGTTCTTTGACGGTCTCCAAATTCGCGCCCTCGAGAAAGTATTCGGAGATGTCCGTGACGACCGCGGCCTTCGAGATGTGCTCGATCTTGGTGAGGGGACGCGAACCTCGCTCCCGCTCCATCTCTGCTATGAACGCGGCCGATGGCGCCATTTACTTCTCCTTATCCGCGGCATCGAGCAGATTGATCAGCTGCCCTTGGAAGAGGGCGGTTAGCTTCACCTGGTTTTCGATGACCTTCTCGCGGAGGATCTTAAATTGCGCGTCCTCCAATGGAATGCTGTCTTCGTCGATCCGGAGCTTCATGGCGATCTGCACCATGTCAACCGCCTGCTCGGATTTGTCTGCGGCGACGCTGTTCCCCACCACCATCTTAAAAAGCCGGCGGTAGGTTGGGATGTCCTTTGATAGCTCTGGGTTCGGGTTGTCGTCCAGAACCTCTGGCTTGCTGTTGAGCCCTTTGAGGGTCTTCATGTTGTGTCCTCCTGTTAGTCTTTAATTTCAACATCAAATTCCCTTATGCGGCATCCTTTAATTTCTTAAGTTCTTTTTCGAGTTTTTTAATTCTGGACTCATGGTCGTCGGCCGTGATTTTTATTTGCTTAAACGAGCCGATGAAGATTGAGAACATGGAGGTCATTTCGATCCCGTCCTCTCCGACCGACTCTTTTTTATAAGAGACTTTCGGGAAGGTTGAATAATCAAGCATCGGCGACCCGTAGATTGTTTTTTTCGTTGGGTGTTTTTGGATCATCGCTAGAGCGGTCAAGTCGTCGTAAACCTTTCCGTCTTGCATTTCAACGCCGTCATCGAAGTATCCAAGACAACCACGGTCAGTCAATGTTTTATATGAAATGTCTCCCCAAAAGTTCGTCCCGTCCCCAAGATTTAGGGTTCCGCCACCGGACGGATAAGTGTTTTTGTAGATTTGTAGACGATCTGTTCGAACTGAAATACCAACCAACCCATTTACCATTATGTTGATATCGTTCCCACCGTTCCAATACATTCCGTAGTTTGTCGCTCCCCAGAAGGAGTAAGAAGGAGCAGATGAGGAGCCTGCATTATTCTTGATCTGCCCATTAGACATAACAAGCCCTTCCTGAGCGTAGAACTGCAAAGTCCCACCAACAGAGAACCCAAGGTAATCCCCTCCGGATGTACCTTTGAACATCCCTGTGTCTACGTAACTTGTAAACGAATACGCAGGACTTGATACTGAACCATCAGGCTGACGAAATGTGGCATTGGTTTGAACATATGGAGTCCCTGTATTATATACACGCAGATATGTTGTCCCTGCCGCAATAAGGCGAACATCACTTGTATTCGCTAAATAAAACCCGGTGTCGGGATCATTTGTGAACGAATAGGCAGGGAATGAGTCCGTGGCGTTAGGAGCTAGGAACTGACCTGCGAATAACTTCGCGTGGGTAAAACCTGGAGAATAGTTACGCCATTCCATTATGTTGGCCCCGTTCGATGCCATTATTACAGCGTCGCTATCCGTTGCATTGTTAGAATATAAACCGCTGTTTGGGTCATTTGTAAACGAAAGTGACGGGCCAGACGCATCTCCGTTTGGTAAAAATACATCTGTTGCAAAAGTCGCATCCCCCGTCGCCCCGAACGTCAATCTGTCTGCGTTCCCCGTTACAATCTTAAGCGAATGTCCTGTATCAGTCCCAATGTAAGACCCGGCATTCGTCGCTCTTATTCTTATTGTTATTGTGTTCGTAGTCTCTCTAAGGTCAAGGGTCGCTTCCGTTGCGTGGATTATGCTAACGCCAGGGTTCCCATAGAATTCGACGTCATTTGTCGTCAGACGCATCCGCTCATTCCCATTCGATGCGAAACCGATAAGGTTTGCTCCGGCAGAAAATAAACCGGTGTCAATGTCGCTAATGAACGAATAAGCAGGTTCCGCTGCCGCCCCATCTGAATTGTAAAACCAACCATTCCCCATATATGCTGTTTGCGAACCGCCAGAAGCAAAGCGAATCCAACCAGAACCACCGTAAATCCCTGTGTCCGTATCGTTTACAAACGAAATGGAAGGTGTCCCGACCGCTCCGTCTGCGACGATAAGCTGTCCTGTCGCATTGGTCATTATCGACGTGGACCCGTTCACGACGTTCCCCGTCCCCGCTTGATTGTAAAACGGGATCTCGTATTGGAGGCCCGGTTCCACGGTCCCCGTTCCCGCACCGAGTGCGGCCCAGGTCAGGTTGCCTGCCCCGTCGTTTTTGAGGACCGAGTCCACCGCGCCTTGCGCCGCGGGGAAGACGATCGTGTAGGATGTCGTCGAAGCGTTGGCCTCGATGCCGATGTAGTTCGTTCCTCCTGAGTCGGCCAGGCGCAGCTCGCCCTGGGCGGAGGTCAAAAGGTTCCCGGAGCTGTACGCCCACCCGGATGCGGATGGGATTTGATTCGCGTCGGAGATCAACATGTAGCCGGGCGTGATGGCGGCCACGGACAGGTATCCGGAGCCGTTGGTGATGACCATTCGGTCCGCGGTCAGGGTCGCGAGTTTTGTCAGGGTGATGGCGGCCGAGGAGTTAATCATGGCATCTGTTATGTAGTTGGTAAGACTTCGCCATGCTAGGTTCCCGCTTCCGTCGTTCTCCAATAGACGGACCCCGCTGCTTTGGGCGGTTGGGAGGAGGATGGTGTAGTCCCCGCCAAGTGTGGCCGGCGCGTTCAGGGTGACGCCGTTTGTGCCGCCGGAGTCCACGAGTTTGATTCCGACCTG
>Ga0180430_10005626_pt1 | contig 10370 bp, 7 predicted proteins | sample SS_ome_9_FD_132999 | JGI IMG/M metagenome (GOLD analysis project Ga0180430, IMG submission 132999) | Hypersaline lake sediment archaeal communities from the Salton Sea, California, USA - SS_1_S_2 metaG | ecosystem: Environmental > Aquatic > Non-marine Saline and Alkaline > Hypersaline > Sediment... | reverse complement strand
GGGTTGAGAGCATCTTTCCGCCCTGGCTGGCGCCCTCGAGTACGTAGCGGATGCCGATGTAGTGGGCTCGAGCCTGGCTGACTGAGGCTGTTGGGGGCTGCCGCGGTGCTTTCGGGGCCGCGCCGCTGGCGCCAAGCCGGCTGAGATCAGCACGCAGTGCCGGCAGACGCGGGCGATAGGCGGGTAGTTCCGCTGGGCAGATCCCCGGGGCACTGTCGGCGAGCTGCCGTAGCTGCTGCTCGACCTTGCCGTGGGCCGCTAGCAGGCCTTGCAGCGCGGCGACATACTGCGCTAGCGTCAGCTCCGGCCGAATCAGCTGACGTAAGGCCGGTGTGCTATCGAGCTTGCCGTGCCAGGCAGCGGTCTTGGCCTTGAGTTGTTGGTGGATGCTGATGCTTGGGGTCTTGGCCGATGTCAAGGCGTGGTCCTGTCTCTGCTTGTGAAGGGCTTGTGAAGGGCTTGTGAAGGTGGAGCTGCTAGCGCTGTTCCAGTTGCTGGTTAGTTGTTCGACTGTTGCCGGTCATCCATGCCTCGCTGGATGTCGTTGTCTCAGTCGCTGAGATCCCCGTCGCTGAGATCCCAGTCGCGGAGTTTGCCCGTGGATGAGCATGGTAGCTGCGCGCCGATGCTGATTGCGCGTGGCCGCTCCAGTGCTGAGACTTGGCTGGCAAGCCAGGTATCCAGGCGCTGCGGCAGGGTATCTGGCGCGGTGCAGCCGATGGCCGGTACCACGAAGGCCTTGAGCCGACCGCCTTGCTCGGGGCCTGCCTGGCGAACCGCGGCCTCGGCCACCTCCGGATGTGAGCATAGCAGCCGCTCAATTCGCCGCGGGAAGACATTGATGCCGGCAATCTGCACCGCGTGATCGTGGCGCCCAAGCACTTGGAACTGCTGATCATCGAGCCATTGCAGCCGGTCCTGTATCCTGATCGGTTGTGAAACGCCGCTGGTATCCAGATCCAGATCCAGATCCTGTTGCTGGTCGATTCCGTCGCCGACGCGCGACCAATAAGGCAGCAGTCGGAAGGGGGCCTCGGCGGCCTCGCGCGTGCCGATACCGGCGGTCTCGGTGCTGCCATAGACCTCGATCATCCGGGCGCAGCCGGCGGCCTTGAGCTGCTGCCAGAGTGCGGCTGGGCAGGCGGCGGTTGAGGTCAGCAGGGTCACATCCGCGGCCAGCCTGGGCTGCCCGCGTAGCGCGAGCGCGAAGAAGGCCGGATGGCCAACGATGAGATCGCCCGCCTGCGCCTGGGCGAGAGCGCTGCTGGGCAGCCCGCGACGCAGGTCGAGCAGGGGAATCCGCAGCACGGCCGGTAGCATGACGCTAAACAGAAAGCCGTAGATGTGATGCGCCGGCACGCTGCTCAAGATGCGCCGCCGGTCGCTGAGCTGATCGGCAAACCAGCGAATCTCTTGCTCGAGCCGGTGCATCGCGTGGCGGCACAGCTTGGGCTGGCCGGTCGAGCCCGAGGTCTGGAAGCTGATCGCCGTATCCCAGCGCCGGCGGCTCTTTAGGATCAGATCCACCCAAGTCCCGAGGCGTCGCTGCTGCAAGAGTTCGACGTCCAGCCCGGTCTGCCGCAGATGAAACTGGACGGCGGTTAGGGTGGCGATGTCCAGAAATTCCAGTGAATCGAGCCGCAAGGCATCGAGTTCAAGCGCTGCCAGTGCGGCTGGCGCCTCTGCAGGTCGCGTTTGCAGGTCCTTAAGCAGATTCGTCTCGAGTCCAAGCCCGCCTGGGCGCAGTCGGTTGAGTTCGGCTTGGAGCAGGTCAGCGAGCATCCGGAGTAGCGCATCGCGGTTCCACCAAGGGGCTAGACTGCCGCTCGCGAGCGCTGTCCGCTGATGCTGATGGTTGATGAAGCGAGTCATAGTGACCATAGATTCTCGGGCTTGAGGGGGCCCCTGTCAGACCTGCAAGAAGGCTGCTGCTTGCGCTGGTGGCAGCGGCGGTGACCAGAGGTAGCCTTGCCCCCAATCACAGTCGAGCGTCTCGAGCATCTTAAGCTGTGCTTGGGTCTCGATGCCTTCGGCGACGACGCTCTTACCGATTGAGTGTGCCATCGCAATCATCCCGGCGACCAGATTGCGGTCATGCGGCTGGTCGATATTCTGGATGAAGGCGCGATCGATCTTGAGTTCGCTGATCGGCAGCTCGCGTAGATAGAGCATGGAGCTGAAGCCCGTGCCAAAATCGTCTAGGGCCAGATGGATGCCGCTGCGTGCGAGCAGCTGTAGGGCGGCTTTGACGTTTGGGGTCATGCGCAGCAGCATCGATTCGGTGATCTCGATCGTCAGCATCCGCGCTGGCACATCGGCCGCGTGCAGGTTTTCGATCAGCTGCTGGGCAAAGCCCTGCGCCTCCAGGTCGCTGGCGGCAATGTTGATAGACATCACCACCGCGTCCTCGCCATGCTCAAGGCAGGCTTGCAGCAGGCGCAGGGTCTGGCGGATGACGACCCCGGTTACCGAGCGGATGATGCCGTTGCGCTCGGCAGCGGGGATGAAATCGCCAGGCATCAGCAGCTCGCCGTCCTGAGTTCGCCAGCGCGATAGAACCTCGAAGCGGTGTTCGGTTGCGGTTGCGCTGGCGCGAATCGGCCGTTGCGGCTGCAAGACCAGCTCGATGGCCAACGCCGGCGAGCGCCCGAGGATGGCCCGATCAATCGCCAGCCGCGCCAGTGCGGCGGTTTGTAAGCGGCTATCGAACCGTCGCGCACAGTTACGCCCCTCCTCTTTAGCCCGGTAGAGCGCCAGATCAGCCTGCTTGAGCAATTCACTGGCGTCGGCTAGATGGTCGCCAGTGGTGACGCCTAGGGATGCGGTAATCGAAAAATTGCCCGCCTCCATGGTGATCGTTTGCCGCAGCTCTTCGATCAGGCGTTTGACCTGTCGTAACGCCTCGCTCTGTGCGGAGTCTGAGATCAGATTTGCGGTCAAGTCTGGGATCAAGAGCGCAAATTCATCGCCACCGAGCCGGGCAATCAGGATTGGCGGAGGCAGTATCTCAACAATGCGATTGGCGACCGCGCACAGTAGCGCATCGCCCTGGTCGTGACCAAGGGTATCGTTGATGGTCTTGAAGTGATCGATATCGAGCAGGGCGACCCCAAAGGTTGAGTTGTCGCGCCAACTGCGCTCGATCAGCGCTGCCAGCGCATCGCGAAAATAGGCCCGGTTGGGAAGCCCGGTGAGGCTGTCATGCAAGGCGCGATGGCGCATCTCTTCGCGTGAGCGCTGGAGCTGATCGCGTTGGCTGGCCAGCGAGTGCGCGAGTCGCTCAAAGTGCGCAACATGGGCTACGATGACTTGCTGCAGCAATTGTTTAAGTGCCTTGGCCGTTGCGAGTTCGGTCAGCGACCAGGCGCGCGCATGATGGGTGCGCTCCTCGCGCCAGAGCTGAAAGGTGCGGTTGGGCCAGCCGAGCGGCCGCGGTCGCGTCGCATCGACGAAAGGTAGCGAGTTCGGCTCAGCGCCCCAGTCGACGCTGTAACGCACCCGTTTACGCCCGAACAGCAGGCAATGCTCACGCTGCTCATCGATGAAGATCGCCAGTACCCCGGCGAGTCGATCCGGGTAGACCGCGGCCGGCTCGAATTCAGCCGAGAGGCAATCGGTGCTCCAGATCGATTCTGGCCGGGCGCGTAGGAAGGCCAACACGGCCTCTAGCTGCTCGGGCGTGAGATGGCCGTCTTGGCCAAGGAAGAGCGCGCGTCCTTGATGGAAGACTTGCACCATGTCGGCATCGATGAGTTGGCGGAGGATCGCCTCCTTACCAACCAGATTGTCCGGGAATGGCTGCTCAACATTCATCTCGCCGACGATGGCGTTAACCTCGGCCATGCCCTGCTCGCGCGCCCGGTTGTGTTGACGCTCCTCAAGCAGTGATAGGCGGCCAGATAGAAATTCGGCCAGCTCGATCAGACGCCTGCGCACATAGACCGTGACCGGATGCGGCGCTCGGTTGTGAAAGATGATCAATCCCCATAAACGCTCGTCGTCCATCAGCGAGAGCGACATCGAGCCATTGACCTCAAAGCGCTTGAGATAATTCCGATGAATCGGTGATTGCGCGCGCATCTGCGCGATGCCAATGTCGATGCTGTTGGGCGGATGACGCCGGCTCAGCAGCGCGACATCCGCATGATCGCGGCTAGGCGCATAGCGCAGGGGCGTCTCGGCATAGAGCGCGCGCGCCTGGCGGGGGATGTCGGTGGCCGGGTAGCGCAGCCCGAGGATCGAGGGCCAGGTCCCCGGCGCGATGCGCTCGGCAATGACCACGCCATCATGGCTTGGCTCGAGTCGATAGGCGACCACGCGCTCGAATTCGGTGAGATAGTGCAGGGCGTCGACGGCAAGCTGGCAGGCCTGTGCCGCATCCTCGCAAGCGCGCAGTTGGCGCTGGAGGTGGGCGAAATCAAAGCGGCGCATGCGAACGTCCATCGCCATCTCGCCATAAGGCTCGAGTTCAAGCAGGATGCGGTCACGCCAGACATGCATGCGGACGTCGATGGGCAGCTCAAGGCCTGGCCAAGCGAGGCGAAAAGACGCGGGCGCAAATGGCGGACCAGGCTCCGGGTTGCCGCTCGGTGCTGGCTCTGACGCGTCCGCGGGGGGCGGCCGTGAGCACTGGAGTGCTTCCGCTTTAAGCTGGCTGAGTCGGTCTCGAAGCCCCTGATCGTCGGCGGGTAAGAAATGCTCCAAGGGCGCATCGAGCAGGGCCTCCGGCTCCAGACCCAGATACATGGCACTGTTGGCGCTGCAGGCATCGATGTGCAAACTGAGGGGATCGATCACCAGGAGCACGCCAAACGGCTGGATGGTGGCGCAGGTCGAGATCGGCTCACGATCGCAACGGGAAAAATCAAAGGAGGCCGCTGAGAGCAGGACTGGGCAGTCATTGTATTTATCAGCAATCAGCCGTTCAGCGGCCTGTTTATCATGACTGCGCAGTTGTTGCAGGGGCTCGACGATGATCCAATACTCGCCCGAGCGCTCGGAGGCGCGCATGGTGATCTGCACCTGCACCGGCTCCATCTCGAAGTCGAAGACGAATTCAAAGCTGGTCGCGAGATCCCCGCTCAGTACACCGCGCCGAAAGCGGCCATAGAACTCGGGGACCACGGTGCAGGGTGCGACCTCAGTGAAGAAGTTGCGGCCAAGCACCATGGGCGGCTCGCGCTGGGCGATCGCCGCTTGGGCGCGGCTGTAGAACAGGATGATCCCGTTCTCATCGACGCGAATGGTCCCGCAGGGCAGGTCTTCAAGCTGCTCTCTGGTCAGGCTATCAAGCCGTTTCGGGTCGTAGAGATCGATGGCGTTGTCGATAGTCATGCAGGGTGCCGGTAAGCGGCGATGGGGGTAAGCAGCAACCGATCCGCCATTGTATAGGACCATCGCCATCGGCAACTTTGCGAATGCAAGCGTACAATCCACATGGTATTGACCATCCACTCAGCCGAGGAAGTCCCGAAGATGGCACTCGTGAGCTCTACCCCCGAATGGCAGGCACTGCGGCAGCACTGGCAGCAGATGCAGGCTGTGCAGATGCGCGATCTGTTTGCCGCGGATGCCGACCGCGCCGAGCGTATGACCGCGGATGCAGCAGGTCTGCATCTGGATTTCTCTAAACATATTGCCACTGATGAGACATTGCGACTGCTGTTCGACCTCGCTCGCGCGGTAAGACTCGAGCATTGGCGCGAGCAGATGTTGACTGGCGAGCACATTAACGTCAGTGAAGACCGTGCCGTGCTGCATACCGCGCTGCGCAATCGTACCGATGTGCGCACCCTGGTCGATGGCGAGGACGTGATGCCAGCGGTCGATGCGGTGCTCGCACGGATGCAGGATTTCAGCAACCGGGTGCGCTCGGGCGAATGGAAGGGGCATACCGGCAAGGCGATCACCGACCTGGTCAATATCGGCATCGGTGGCTCCAACCTGGGGCCAAAGATGGTCTGTGAGGCGCTGCGCCCCTATCAGTCGGAGCAGTTGCGGCCGCACTTCGTCTCTAACGTCGATGGCACGCATCTGACCGAGACGGTGCGCGGCCTGAACCCTGAGACCACGCTGTTCATCGTCGCCTCCAAGACCTTCACCACCCTCGAGACCATGACCAACGCCCAGAGCGCTCGGCAGTGGCTCGTCGAGGCGCTGGGTGATGAGAAAGCGGTCCGCAATCACTTCGTCGCCGTCTCCACCAATACCGAGAAGGTGGCCGAGTTTGGGATCGATACCGATCAGATGTTCGAGTTCTGGGACTGGGTTGGCGGTCGCTACTCACTCTGGTCAGCGATCGGCCTACCGATTGCCATCGCCGTCGGCTTTGATCGTTTTGCCGAACTGCTGGCCGGTGCGCATGAGATGGATGTGCACTTCCGCTCGGCACCCTTGGAGCAGAATCTGCCGGTGATTCTAGGGCTGCTAGGCGTCTGGTACATCGACTTCGCCGGTGCTAAGACGCACGCCATCCTGCCCTACGATCAATACCTGCAGTATTTTTCGGCCTACTTCCAGCAGGGCGACATGGAGAGTGATGGCAAGCATGTCACCCGCGATGGCCGGCGCGTCGACTACGGTACCGGGCCGGTGGTCTGGGGCCAGCCTGGCACCGATGGCCAGCATGCGTTCTACCAGCTCATCCATCAGGGCACCGAACTGATCCCGGCCGACTTTATCGCGCCGATGAAGAGCCACAACCCGCTCGGTCGGCATCATGAGCTGCTGATTGCCAACTGTCTGGCGCAGACTGAGGCCTTGATGCGCGGACGCACCTTGGAGGAGGCACGGGACGAGATGTTGGCCGCCGGGCTTTCCGCGGCCGAGGCGGAGCGGTTGGCGCCGCATCGCCAGTTCGACGGCAACCGACCGACGAACACGATCCTAACGGAGCGGATCACCCCGCACAGCTTGGGGGCGCTGATCGCCCTCTACGAGCACAAGATCTTCACCCAAGGCATCGTTTGGGGGATCAATTCGTTTGATCAATGGGGCGTCGAACTGGGCAAAAAGCTCGCTAATGTGATTATCGGCGAGTTGGACGCGGGTGAGATCACGGCGACGCACGATGCCTCAACCGAGGCCTTGCTGCGCTACTTTCTCGCCCATCGCTGACGGCAGAGCGAACCGAGGGCGAGCCATTTGGCCCTTTGGCGCCAAGTGTCGAGGCGGCGTTGAAGCCTGCGATCCGCGATCTCTTGGCGGCCAGCAGGCTGCCAGGCGCACCGCTTCGATTGTTATGAACTGAGGACAGGATTGATGACTGAAGACAGCGACTTTTCTTACCTTCGCCACTCACCACTGACCACCGGTCTGAGCGATGAGCAGGTGCAAGCCTTGGCTGGTATTGCCTATTGCCGACGTCTGGCCGACCAGCAGGTGTTGATCGCCGAGGGCCGCGTTGAGGATAGCTTGCACATCATCGCCGAGGGCGCGATTGCCGTGACTCGAGACATGGGCAAGGGTGAGTTCACCACCATTCACGTCCTGCGCACTGGCGACCTCGCCGGCGAGATGGGTTTCATCAGTGGCCAGCCACATACCGCAACCCTGCGCTCGCTGGGGCGCACCCAGGTCTGCAGCCTGGAGCGTGAAGCCTTCGAGACCCTGATCGAAAAGGACCCATGGCTGGTCTATCGGGTGATGTGCAACATCATCCAGGTGAGCCAAGATATTCTGCGGCGGATGAATGCGCAGTACGTCGAGCTGACCAAGTACGTGCATCGCTCGCACGCGGTGTTTTAGTCGCTCAGACGGCTACGGGTATTGGCTAGCCGTCCTCGGCCAGGCGAAAGCCGAGGCCGGCGTAGGACTGATCTGGCAGGATGCCGCTACGGCCGGCAGCGCGCGGAAGCTGGGGTCGGCTATGCCAGGCGCCACCACGGATGGCGCGAAATCCGCTCTGACTGGCCGTGGCGCAGCGTTGCTCGGTGCCGTCGATGGCGCCGCTAAAGACCGAGCAGGTCCATTCCCAAACATTGCCGAGCATGTCATACAGGCCCCAGGCATTGGGTTGAAACTGAGCGACTGGCGCCGTCGTGGCATAACCATCGTCGCAGTCATGAAAGGGCGCGGAGAGGCTGTTCTCGCGCATCGAGGTCCGATCATGCACATTGGCATAGGCGCAGGCTGCATCCCGGTCGTCGCCCCAGTAATGCAATGTCTCCGTGCCAGCACGGGCTGCGTACTCCCATTCGGCCTCGGTCGGTAGCCGATACCGGCGGCCGGTCTGCTCGCCGAGCCAGGCCGCATAGGCCATCGCCGCTTCCCAACTGACATTGATCACCGGCCGATTGCCGCGTCCCCAGCCGGCGTCGTCTGCCGGCTCGCGACCAGTGCTGCGGGTAAAAAGGTCATATTGCGAGAAGGTCACCTCCTGTTTTGCCAGCTGGAAGGCCTCAACACAGACCTGCTCCGTGCGCTTGCCCCGGTTGCGATTGCGGCTGGCTGGGACGCTCATCTGGAAGCAGCCGGCGTTGATCGGCGCCATCTCAGGTTCGTAGGCGAAGCGACGGGCACGCTCAGTGAGCTGTGCAAGGCGCGCTTTGGCCTCGGCGCGGTACCAGCAGCCGGTCTTGGCGCAGGCCTTGAGATAGGCTTGGTAGGCGGCCTCGGTGTCGGCGCGCTGGGCCTCGGCAAAGGCGGTTTGGTCTAGCTGTGCCGTGAGTTGCTCGATCCGTTGCTCAAGCTCGGTGGCGCGGGCGGCTTGCTCTGTCGTCTCGCGCTCTGGCTGTGGTGGCGGCTCTGGCTGATTCTGGTCGGCCTGTAAGGCATCGAGTCGTTGCCGTGCCTGTCCGCGATAGAGGCAGTCAGCATGCAGCGCGCAGCGGTCGAGATAGGCGCGGTAGGCGGCCTCGGTATCTCGGTTGAGGGCTTGGCTGTAGGCGTCTAGGTCGGCCGCCTCGCGCTCTAGCCGTGCCGCTCGCAGCGCTTGCTCGGCCGATTCTTGTAAGGCGGCGATGCGGGCCTCGGACTCGGCTCGATAGCGACAACCGTTGGCACGACAGTGTTCGAGGTAGCCCTGGTAGGCGGCCTCGGTATCGGTCCGTCGGGCATGGGCGAAGGCAGAGCGGTCAAGCGCGGATTTCAATGGCGCGGGCTCAATCTGCTCCAATCTTGGCTGCAGCCAGCTCCAGCCCGCAAGGGGCCATGGGGAGCCGGTGAGCCACCAACTACCAGCGATCAGCCCAGCCGCCAAGAGCGCGAGGACGAGGAGGCCGAGGCGGCTAAGGCGCCGCCAAGATCGACGCTGGGGCGCTTGCCGGTTGTCCTTGGCAAGAGCGGGCTTGCCAGCGCCACTGCGCGGACGGCGCTGATGCGCCCGCCGTGGCGTCGCTGTTTCCGTCCCGCGAGGGGGAATCGGACGGCGGAGGTTCTGAACTCGACGCATAAGCCTAGCAATCGCGGATGACGCGGATCGAAGCAGGGATCGAAGCCGATGAAGCCAAGGCCATCAATGGCCTTAGGTTCAGTCAGCGGCAAGCATGACGTTGACTGAGTAAGCACAGCCTTGACTGAGTCAGCATAGGTGCTTGTCTGCAGGAACCCAGTCAGGGAGACTATGGTCGCAGTGCTCATCATCCGAGACTGGTCCCTGGAGGTGCAACCTTGGTCAAAGCACAAGCCAGTATCGAGATCGAACGATCTCCTAAGTCTGTGTATCGCTTCATCGCCGAAGATTTTGCGCGCAATTATCCGCGCTGGTCACCAGAGGTCAAAAAACTGCAGTTCCATACCCAGGGGCCGCTGCGGGTTGGCAGTGTTGGGCGGCAGGTGCGAATCGACCAAGGTCGGCGCACGGAGTCGGTCTTCCGTATCACCGAGATGCAGCCAGCGCAGCGGTTGACCTTCGAGAGCGACTCGCCGAGCTTTCTCGTCGATTATCTCTTTGTGCAGGATAGCGAGCAGTGCACTCAACTCACCTTTACCTTTGAACTCAGGCGCCTAGACCTGATGATGCGGCCCTTTGAGGCGCTGATTCGGCGTGCGGTGCAGGAGGGCGCCCGGCGTACCGTGCGGAACCTAAAACGGCTGATCGAGGCTGAGCTGGAGTCGGCAGCGGTCTAATGCAGGCCCAGCAGGGCTGTCAGGATGGCTTCTCCCCCGGTCGCGGCAAGGGAATGATCTGCTTGTTGCGGTAAATATGAATCCGGTTGCGACCATTGGTTTTTGCCGCATACAACGCCTGATCAGCATGCACCAGTAAGGCATCGAAGCGCGGATGCTCCTCCGCCCGTTGCGCGATGCCGAGACTCACGGTGACCTGCATGGGCTGCTCTTCAAAGCTGATCTTTAGCGCCGCCACCCGCCGGCGTAGCCGCTCGGCGCTGAGAATCAGCTGTTTCAGGCTGGTGCTAGCATTCAGGAAT
>Ga0180430_10005624_pt1 | contig 10371 bp, 4 predicted proteins | sample SS_ome_9_FD_132999 | JGI IMG/M metagenome (GOLD analysis project Ga0180430, IMG submission 132999) | Hypersaline lake sediment archaeal communities from the Salton Sea, California, USA - SS_1_S_2 metaG | ecosystem: Environmental > Aquatic > Non-marine Saline and Alkaline > Hypersaline > Sediment... | reverse complement strand
TGTAGCGTCGGTGCCACAGCTCGAACATCAGAAGGGCCCACAAAACAGTGGCGAAATTCCTGGCACCCGTCTGATGCGCCTCCCAGATTCCTTTCAACGCCCCTCGGTTGAAGTAGGCATTCACCCGAGCATCCTCGGACATAAGAAGGCGCCGGGCCGGCTCCTTGATCTCCCCTCGAAGCCACTGGGCGAGGGGGACCGAAAAACCCATCTTCTTGCGGTACAGAATGTCGCGGGGCAAGGTGTCCGCCAGGGCTCGCTTGAAGATGTACTTCTTTTCCCCTTGGCGGTATTTGAGGCCCGCCGGGATGGAGGCCGCCAGCTCGACCACATGATGATCCAGCAGCGGGGCCCGGACTTCCAGGGAATGGGCCATGCTCATGCGGTCCACCTTGACCAGAATGTCTCCGGGCAAATAGGTCTTCAAGTCCGTGTAGAGGATCTTCGACAAGTGATCGTCCGTATCCGCTTCCTCGTAACGGCTCCGAGTCACCCAGGAAGGATCGTAGCCCCCGATCCCCCGGGCCGTGTCCTCGTTGATCAGCTCGTCCCACAGAGGGGTATTCAGCTCCGTGTTGGTGAGGTAGAACCCGTACCCGGCGTCGAAGCCGAGGGTTCGCAGAAGGGTCGCGCCCTTTTGAAAGAACGGGTGATCGCCCCTTCCCAGCATTCGAGCCAGCGGGGGAAGCGCCGTTGTTCGAAGAGCGGAAGGAAGCGCCTTTCTCAGACGGTTCTCCACCCGGTCGTAGGCGTACTTCTCGTACCCCGCGAAGTTCTCGTCCCCGCCGTCTCCGGCCAGGGCCACCGTCACCTTGCGCCGAGCGATTCGGGACACGTAGTAGGTGGGCACGGCAGAAGAGTCCGCAAAGGGCTCGTCGAAATGATACGCCAGGTCCTCCAGCACCTCCTCCACGTTCTGCTTGACGGTGAACTCGTGGTGATCCGTATGGAACTTCTCGGCAATAGCGCGGGCATAGCGGATCTCGTCGTGGTCTCTGGAATCGAACCCGATGGAGCAGGTGGTCACGGGCCCCTGTTGCTGCATGGCCATGAGGGCCACCACGGCGCTGGAGTCGATCCCCCCGCTTAGAAAGGCCCCCAGCGGCACGTCGCTGATCATCCTCAGCTTGACGCTCTCCCCCAGGACCTTCAGGAGATCGGCCCCGATGGCGTCCTCCCCCTTGCCCGGGGGATTCGCGAAGGACACCTCCCAGTACCGCTCCTTCTTCATTCCCTCGCGGGCGCAGACGAGGCCGCAGCCGGGCTCCAGCTTGTAGATGTTCCTGTAAATGGTCTTGGGGTCGGGAACGTAAAGGTACCGGAAGTAGTCGGCGAAGGCTTCCCAATGGATCCTCTTCTCCACGCAAGGGTCCAGAAGGATCGACTTGATCTCCGAAGCGAACAAGAAGGTCTTGCCGTCGCAGGCGTAGAACAGGGGCTTCTTGCCGATGCGGTCGCGAGCCAGAAAAAGCAGGTCCTTTTCCTTGTCCCAGATGGCGAAGGCGAACATGCCCCTCAGATGATCCAGACACCGCTTGCCGTACTCCCGGTAAAGATAGAGAATCACTTCCGTGTCGGATTGACTCCGGAGCTCGTACCCCTTGGCCTCCAGCTCTTTGCGCTTTTCCCGGAAATTGTAGATCTCCCCGTTGAAAACGATCCAAAGCTTTTCGTCGGCCGTGGCCATGGGCTGATGCCCCAGGGGGGACAAGTCGATGATGCTCAGCCTGCGGTGGCCCAAGCCCACGTGACCCTCCACGTGGACGCCTCCGTCGTCGGGGCCCCGGTGGATCAACTCATTGGACATGGCGGTGATGAGATCGGGGTTGACGGGAGAACCGTCGAGGTTGTATTTGCCGACTATGCCACACATGAGTTTAAATTCGAAATTCGAATATCGAAATCCGAAACAATTTCAAAATTCCAATGAATGATGTTCAAAACTCGTCCCCGAATTTCGAATTTCACTCTTCAGAGTGGGATTTGTTTCCGAATCCAAGGCCCCACCGTCCTGGTGACCGGCAACGGAAGCTTCATCCACACCTGGATGGCTTTGTCGAATTTCGACTTCTCGGAATGCTGCTTCGCATCGGGCTTTCCGTCCAGGGCGATGCGGTGCCAGTGCAGGGGGCGGGGGACGGCCCCCCATTGCTCCTTGAACTTGTAGGTCCCCTCCCGGGGGGTGCTTCGGCCGAAATCGAAGAATCGGTACCCCTCTTCGCAGGAGTGCTTCAACATGGTCCAGTAGAGGAGCATGTTGGGGCTCAGTCTGGAGTAGGCTTTCAGGGAGGAGGCCCAGGGATTTTTCACGGTGTCCTTGAAGCCCAGCACGACGCTTCCCGCCAGAGGCGCGCGCCCCCGGTAAACCATGCAGATGCGGGCCCGGTCTCCAAAGCCTTGAAGGACGCGGCGAATCAGGCTCTTGGAGTGGACCGGCGACCCCAGGTCCCTCATGTTGGCCGCGAAAACCTCGTAAAAGTCGTCCAGAAGGTCCAGATGGCCGACGATCCCCGTCAGGCCCGCCTTGACGGGCCTTTTGATCTGGCTTCTGAGCTTGGATTTGAAGGACTTCATGAGGGCGTCGGAATCCGGGGGAAGCCGCAGAATCATGCTGTGCTTTTCCGACCATGTTTCCGCGCGCGGTTGGGACCCGTCGTCGTCCGGCGGATTGTCGAAAGGCAGTTCCTCGGCGTCCCGGAGCTCCAGAGAGCGGGCTTTCAGCTCCCTCCCCAGGGCGACGGCTCGAGCCAGGAGGGCCCGGGCGGCCGGGAGATCGTCCCAAAGCATCCCCCCTTGGTCCACGAAGGGCATGGAAACCAGATCGCTCCCGAAAAGGAGGCTCCGCATGTGGATGAGAGGAAGAATACCGACGATCCCGCTCTCCCGCCCCCGGGATGGAGAAGGGGGAGGACGCTCAGCCAGGAGATGGAAGCCCTTGTGCCCGTAGGCTTTTTCGATGATCTCCCGCCACGGCGAAAGATGATAGACGGTCCCCTCGTCGTGCCCAAGCACGTAGCCGTCCCACGCTTGGCTCTCGCGAGGATCGAGGAGTCGGACCGTTGTGTCTTGTTTCATGGTCGATTGAACCCGACCGGATCGTCCGGCAACCGTCGTTTACTCATCAAGCGGTAACAAACGGTTTCTCCCGATGAAGTCCCGGAAAGACGAGAAGGCGAATTGCCTTAACAGTCTTTGCAGGCGGGAAAAAGTTTTATGAAGATTATGGTAGTGACGGAACCTGGATTTCAAAGGGATTCCCGCCACCCGTGGCTGATCGGGGTCGATCTCCCAGGGATGGACGTAGAAGACGAAGGGGATTCCTTGCCGACTCGTCTTGCGCGCGGCCCACCGGGTGACGCGGAAGGGAAGGATGCGAAAATATCCCCCGCCGGCCACCGCAAGGTTCTGCCCGAGCAGCTTCACCGTGGAGAGGGGAAACTCCAGCAAAAGAAAATCGTTGTTGCCTCCTCTCGAGGAAGGAAAGGAAGGAGCGCCAAGGGTCAAGGCAGAGGGGGACGGCCATTGGAGAGGCGCGAACCGAACGCCTCGATGGGGGGACTTGAAAACCCCGAAAGGAAAGCGGGGAGCGTCGGGGATGCCGTAGGTGTCGTGATGAACAGGGAATATGCTCGAATCGTAGACGAACCCTTCTTCGGCAAGGATTTCCAAAGCCCAGAGGCTCCGGCGCGTGATGGAGTAGCTGGGAGCGCGATACCCGAGGACGGCCTTTCCCGTCAGGTCTTCCAGAACGGCCTTGGACCTTCGCACGTCGCTTCTGAAATCTTCGGGGGCCATGCGGTGGAGGGTGCGATGGTCGTGACCGTGGGTGGCGATCTCGTGACCGCGCGCCGCGATCTCCTTGACGAGGCCCGGATAGCGCTCGGCAACCCAGCCCAGACAGAAAAAGGTCGCCCGAGCGGGCTTCCCCGGACCGCCGTTTCCGGAGGAAGCGTCCAGCAGATCCAGCAACCTGCGGGTGCTCCTCTCCACGCGGCTTTCGTAGGCTTCCCATTTCTCCCGGTCCACGGCCCCCTGGAGGGCGGAAACCATGAAGTAGTCTTCCACATCGACGGAGAAGATGTTGATGGTTGAAGGGGGCTTCATATTCCTGCGATTAGGCGGAAAAGAATAAATTCGAAATCCGAACATCGAAATTCGAAACAACTTTAAAATTCAAATATTTAATAATGACCGAAACGGGAGATCGGGGAAACTCTGGAAGATTGAAAAGAAAATGCAGGAGGAAATCCATCGAAAGGATACTCACAGCTTCGCCAACTCGGGGCGGTAGTCCCGCTCACTCATTGAAAGTCTCAACGTGAATTCTTTTATAACACAGGGCAAGACGATCGGCTAACAAGAAAAGGAATCACCGGAACTTTGTCGCATTCGCTCTTGCAACCTCTCGAGCGACACGGCGAGTACCCGCGAATTTCGTATTTCGATATTCGAATTTGCCTCACCTGGCTCCTTCTCCCAGCACCACCACTCCGACGGTTCGCAGGATGATCTTGAGATCCAGCAATATGGAGGTGTTCTTGATGTAGTACAAGTCGTACTCGAGCTTTCTCAAGGCGTCCTCCAGGGAGGCCCCGTAGGGGTACTTGACCTGGGCCCAGCCGGTGATGCCCGGCCGCACCACGTGCCTCACGCCGTAGTAGGGAATCTTGGACTCCAGCTCGTCCACGAAGACCGGTCGCTCGGGCCGGGGCCCCACCAAGCTCATGTCTCCCTTGAATATATTCCACAGTTGAGGCAGCTCGTCAATGCGAAAAACCCGGATCCAGTGGCCCACCCGCGTCACCCGGGGGTCCTTCTTCAGGGCCCACTGGGCCCCCTGGGCTTCGGCGTTGGTGGTCATGGAGCGGAACTTGTACACCTTGAAGATCTCGTTGCCCTTGCCCACGCGCTCCTGACTGTAGAAGATCGGCCCCCGGGAATCCAGCTTGATGGCCAGAGCCGCGAGAAGCATGACGGGAAAGGCGGCTATCATGATCATGGAGGCGGCCACGAAGTCAATGACTCGCTTGATCTTTCGGACGTATTCCTTGGAAAGGACGTGGAACCCTTCGGAAAAGAGGAGCCATTGGTCCTCGATGTGCTCCACGGGAATGCGGCCGCTCACTTCCTCGTACACCGTGGCCATTTCGATGATCTCGAGACCGCTGAGGCGGGCTTCCAGGATCTTGCGCGTGAGCCAGAAGGGGCGGTTGCGGGGGATGGCCAGGATGGCGGCCTTCACCCCCCGGCCGTGGGCGATCTCGGTCAAGTCTTCCAGACGCCCCAGCAAGCCCGAGCCGTTGACGGAATGGATGCGCCCCTGGGTGGAGCCGTTGAGAAAGCCGTCGATCTGGTAGGGGGAGGAAGGGGAGGCGAGCAACCGGTCCAGCTCCACGGCGGATTCGCCGCTCCCCAGAACCAAAACTCTCTTGCGGGAAGCGGATTTCTGAAAAAGGAGGTCGTAGAGCAGTCTCCACAGGGAGATGGCCCCCCACGCCGCGAGCAAATGGAGGACGATGACGAACCGGTTGTACTGCCCCTGGGCCACGAGATAGAGGAGGGAGCACGCCATGCCGCCGAAAACGGGAACGGCCACTCCCGTGCGAAAGACGCTGTTGAAAAACCCGAATCCCTTCTCCGCGTTGTACATGTCGAAGACGTAGAGAAGCACGGGAAAAAGAAGCAGGGAAAGAAGATAGATCCCGACATGGTGGACGGCCCCCTCCACGGGGTCCCCCGAGCGCGTCCACACCGCCGCTTCGTAGGCCAGGGAGATCAGGAGGATGTCCCCCGCCAGGAGAAACCATCTCTGGCAGAAGAAGGAGCCCAGAAAGCCGAGAAGGCTTCGGGATGCCTTTTGCTCGACGAGCTTCTCCTTGCCAGGGTGAAGCCGGATGAGGCTGTCCGAAGCCAGGCCGGAGCATTCCACGGGGGCGATCACCTGAAAGGAGACGCCGATTTTACGGGCCACCGAAGGGTCCAGATAAAGGCCCATCATCTCCAGGGTCTTGCGCCGGATCTTGTCCCTGGCCAGATTGATGTCCGTCTCGCCCATTTCCGTGTAGATGACCCCGACGAGGAACTGGTCCTGGTACCACCCCTTGATGTCGGTCTCGCGACTGGTGGCGGCGAGCATGCGCCCCATGGACTGCAGGTACATGGAGGAGCGGACGTCGCCGCAGGCCTCCCTCACGTCCAGCAGCATCAGCAAGGCGGGCTTGCCCGAGCGCTCGCATCGCTTTCTTTCCAGATCCAGCATCTGGTGAAAATAGGCCTCGTCGAAAATGCCCCATTCATCGCTCTCGAGAAGCGGATCTTTCCTGGCGCGACGTCTTTTCAGCATTTTATCCGGTCCAATGTTCGGTGCTTCCATGGCGCTTTCACCTTTGCAGAGCGGATCCTCGAAGAAGGTTGATCGAGCGCGCGAAGCCACCGAGCCAGTTTTCCCGCGCTCACAGATATTTGTACAAGAAGGACGGAATGTAGTAGCGCCTCTTGTTAAGAGCTATCCCCGCCAGCTGGCCTCCCACGCGAGCGATCTGCTCGATGACGTTCTTGGCCGTCTGCCAGCGCGTCTTCTCGGCTTCCAGGACCAGCACCACCCCGTCGGCCCGGGAAGCGATGGCCAGGGCGTCGGGAGAGGCCGTGAGAGGGGGGGAATCGACGACGACGAGATCGAACTTGCCCTTGAGCAGGGAATAGAAGTCGTTGATGCGCGGCGAATCGTATATCTGGGGAGTGTGCATGGAAGAGTTGCGCGACGGCCCCACGAAAAGGGGGGTCTTCCCCACTCGCTGCAAGGATCGCCCGATCTTTCCCCCGCCTTCCAGAGCGTCGATCCAACTGTACTGGGTGCGGATGGAGAAGTAGTGGTGCTGGGAAGGCTGCTGACGGTCGGCGTCCAGCAGAAGCACCGCCTTGCCGATGCGGTTGGCGGCCACCTTGGAAAACTCCCTGGCCACGGTGGAGGTCCCCTCGCCCTCCCGACACGCCACGAACTGGATCACCTTCCCCCGGGAGGATTCGCCGAACAACGCTTCCAGAACTTTGTAGAGGCCGAGCATTTCCTCCTCCATGTCCAGAAATTGAGGATCGGCCAGGGTTTCCAAGGGAATCAGGACATCGGGGCGCCTCCCCCCGCTCCTGTCCATGTTCTGGGCCTTACGCAGGGCCTCGTATATCTTGCTCATGACGGCTCTTTTCCACTCTCTTCCCCCTGGGGGGATGTCCGGAGAATCTTGCTTCACATCCCAAGCACCTAACGTGCCACCCCATTCGCTTCTCTTGAATCCTTTTTGAAATTGGGATGTTATCTAACACTAAGGCTTGCGCGGAACGTTGTCAAAGGAGATACGGAAAACAATTGTGTAATCTAAAAATTTCCCCCGAGAGCCGAAGATGTAATTGAAAGCCACCCCAAAAAATCCGCAGTCCCGTCGAATTTCGACCTTCGACCCTACCTCCCCCAGATGGAATCGGCCCAGTTGTTGAGGGATTCGGCTTCCCGGCGCTTCCCCAGCGTCTCGTACAGGCCAATCAAGGCGCTCACCGTGTCCGCGATGCGAAGATCGTCGACGGCCAGGGCTTCCTTCTGCTTCCGCAAAGCCTTTTCCAGGTGCGCTACGGCTTCCTCCCGCCGTCCTTCCTCCACCAAAGCCGCGGCCCTTTCCTTGAGGATTCGCCAGTCGTCGGGAAGCTTTTCCTCCGTCGCTTCCCGAGGGACCGGGTCGTCTTCCCGAGCGATCCCGGGACCTTCAACGGGGCCGCGAGGCGTTTCCCCGGGAGCATCCCGCAGGGCGGAGCCCTCGGAAACCGTCTCCCGGGTCGGGGAAGAGCCCGGTGGAGAAGGGCTTTCCCTTGAGCCGGGCGCTCGGGGAGGCGCTTCCTCTTTCGGCCCTTGGGAAGGGGCCTCCGGAACGGACGAGGAAGGGCTTTCCGTCGAATCCCGAACGACGGCGGACACCGAGCCGGAGCCTTCCCCATGGCGAGCCCACCGGTCGAATCCCAGCCAGGCCAAGGCCCCCAGAAGAACAAGGGCCAGCGTGGCCGCCGCCAGGCGCTTGAGAAGCAGTGGCCGAGCCCTCCCCTCGAAGTCCCGGACGACTTCCCGCACGATCCGGACGGTGACCGGTCTTTGGGTATAGCCGTAGCCGGTGATGAGGGCGTTGTCGCACAGGATGTTGAGAACGCGGGGGATCCCTCCTCCTTTGCGGATGATCAGCCTCAAGGCGCGGGGGGCGAAAATGGCTTCCATCTTTTGGGAGGTGGCCTTGCTCAAGCGGTGGAGGATGTAGGCCCGGCTTTCCTGGGAAGTGAGAGGAAGGATGCGGTAGCGGACGGCGATGCGCTGGCGAAGCTGCCTCAATTCCCTGCGTCGCAGGACTTCCTCCAGCTCGGGCTGCCCCACCAGGATGATTTGCAAAAGCTTGTCCTTGGAAGACTCCAGGTTGGACAGCATCCTCAGGTTTTCCAGGGTCTCCAGGGGCATGTTCTGGGCTTCGTCGATGATGAGCACGACATTGCGCCGATTGCGGTAGTGCTCCACGAGGGCCCCGTGAATGCGGCTCACCATCTCCGCGGGGTCTCTTTCGGCCGCCTTCACTTCCAGCTCCTCGCAAAGGGTCTTCAAAAGGGCTTCGAAGGAAAGATTGGCGTTGAACAGATAGATCTTGAGGCTCTGGCGGTCCACCCGCTCCAGGTAGGAGCGCAGGACCGTGGTCTTGCCCACTCCCACCTCGCCCGTGAGCTCGATGAAGCCCTTTCGCTGGCGCACTCCGTAGATGACGGCCGCCAGGGCCTCCCGGTGGCTGGAGCCGAGGAACAGGAAATCGGGGTCCGGCGTGATGTGAAAGGGAGCCCTGCGGAGCCAGTAGTATCTTAAATACATAGCCTTTTAAATCCGAATATCGAAATTCGAAATCCGAAGCGATGAAAGCGGGAATCCGGAAAAACAAAGTCGAGGGCTTGGGGCACGGACTCCACCTATCGTCGCTTCTTCCGGCCCGGCAACAGCGACCGGCGCTTCCCGGCCTTCTTGGCGACGGCCCGGTTGCTCTTGTAGGGTATGGTGGCCAGAACGGGAACGGCAAGACGGCTCTCGGCATCTTCGGGAGTCATGACGGTATGGTCGGTCAAATCCAAAAGAAAGCCCACGCCCAGGGCCCCGCCCGCGGAGATGGCGAGGGCCGCCGCCAGCAAGAGGACTAGAGGCAGAGGCGATTCCACGGGCAACAGAGGGGGCCTGGCGGGCTCCAAAACGGAAACGCTGTTGAGCTTCTGCTGCTCCAGCTCTTCGTAGAGGCGGGATTGCTCGAGCCTTTGCTCGTAGCTCTGATATTCCTTGCGATAGCCCTCCAAGTCCCGGTTCAACTGGGCGTACTGATTCTCCAGGGTCTCCAGATACCCCAGCCGGCTTTTCGCTTCATCCAGGCGGGACTGGAGCTCCTTTTTCCGGATGGCGAAGGAATCCACTTCGGCCTGGGTTGCCAGGATCTCTTTCTGAAACTCCTGGTACACGGGATTGTCGGAAATGAAGACGTTGTCTTCGCTGGCTTTGCTCTCCTCCTGGAGATACTCCCGAAGCATCTGAATCTTCTTGCGAATGTTGACCACCAGACGATTGGTGGGCTGGTAACGGGTCAGCAGGTCCGCCTCCTGCATCTGAAGCTCCAGAAGCTGGCTTTGGAGCCCCCCTACCCGGTTGGCGGCCTCGGAATCCGCCACCGTTTCGGGAACGGATTTCAATTGCTTTTGAAGGACTTCGATTTTCTCCTTATTGATCTTGGTCTGCATCTCCAGGTCCTGAATGGAGGACTTGAGCTGCATTTCCTGAGTCACCAAAAAGGATTTCTCCTGCTCGTAGGAAACGATTTTGGAGCTCTGCTTGAATTCCTTGAGCTTTTCCTCGGCCTTTTCCACCTTGTAGCGCAGCTCGATGGCTTTGGATTCCAGAAAGCCGATGGAGCGGGGATCCTTGAAGGCTTCCAAGCGCCTTTCCATGTAGGAATTCACGAGGGTGTTCACCACTCGCGCGGCCAAGGCGGGATCGGGATTTTCAAAGGCCACCGTCACCATGCCGTCCCTGGAGGCATTCAGATCCAGGCTCTGCTCCAACCTCATCAAAGCCAGCTCGAGAATGGGCAGGTTCCTCTCTTCGGCAGCCTCGAGCTGGGGATAAAGAGTCAGAGGGCCGATGGCTTCGAGGGTCCTTTCCTTGACCCCCCGGCTTTCCATGATGCGCATCTCCGAAGAGACCACCTCGCTGTCCCTGACCCTGCGGGAAGGCTTTTCGTCGAGGGTGATCTCCGGACTCTGGTGCTCCCACCCGGCCTTGACCAAAACGAGGGACTTGGCTTGATAAAGGGGAGGCGG